>JAABUV010000860.1_pt1 | contig 45685 bp, 52 predicted proteins | sample 5559971 | NCBI WGS metagenome assembly JAABUV01 (sample SAMN10711881, study PRJNA513362) | rock metagenome | isolation source: Antarctica rocks | place: Antarctica: Victoria Land, Knobhead nord | collected 2015-12-19 | reverse complement strand
GTACCGGTTGCGCCAGGCCTGCTGGTGGCTTGTACGAGCCGCGCTTACATACAGACTGCCAGTGCATGCAGAGCTTGCGTGTCGGCCTGACGTGGTCGCAGGCGGTGCTGAGCGGCACATCCTGCCAATGGAAGGCACGTACGTGCTGCTGCTGCAACTCGCCCACTGCGAAACTCGGTATTGTTCCGCAAGTTTGCAATGATCAAGCAATAAAAACTTGCGTGCAAGTTTTGCTTTAAGGCCTGGGGCTAGGCCCTTGCTGGCGCATTCTACAGCATGTGGTGTCCATCTGCGACCAGCATGCGACATGCAGGAGGAAACAGCGCAATCAGCAGCCGCATGCAACAACGCCCCCAACAGAGACATTTACCAAGCGCATGGCCATACAGGCACCTAGCATGGGGCAGCACAACAGCGCAGAGCGCGCGGGGACGATAGCTACCCAGGGCCGTCCGCCGCAGCGCCGCCGCCGGAGCGCGGCCGCGCGCCGCCGGCCTGTGCGGCCAGCAGCGCGCAGAGCAGCGCCGCCTGCGCGCCCAGGAAGGCCAGGGAGGCCGCCCAGACGCACACGTACACGCTCCAGCCCGCGTGCTCCAGCGCGTACGCCCATGCGGCGGCCGCCCAAGCCAGCCGCCGCTGTGCCTGGCGCGACGCGCAGCACAGGGCTTTCGCTCCCTTATCATTCTCAGCATGCATTCAGCATGCAATACTGCTCTTCAGGCGCCTTGCAACTCAGACGCCTTTCACGAGTGTTTGTAGAACCGCTCGTGATGCATGCAACCATGCGGGCGTAGACCTTGTACGTAGTGATGGACTGCTGGCGCCATGCATGTGGGCACACCTGGCTGTTCCTGGACACTGCAGCCATGGTCCTGACAACAGACTTCGTGGTGTGTTTATGCGCAATCTCCCTAGCCCTCACAAATGAAAGCTGATCAGCCAGTATGTATAGAAGGAGATGGCCGGCAAGGGAGCCCAGGCGCGCCTGAGGGGAGCTGCCAAGCACGCTCGGCAGCACCAGTGGCAGCAGCGCCCATGACCATGCGAAGTACTGTGCTGTGCACACCTGCTGCCCCATGCTCCGCGTCAGCACCGCACCAGGCCAGCAGCCATAACACCACCTGTTGTGGTGCGCCTGCTGTCTTTATTAAACTGACGGCCTAACGTCTTTCTTTCAATGTTCCGCTGCGGTGCAAGTGACCGGGACTCTGGGGGTTGCCGCACCCTGTTGAGCGCTACAAATGCCATGGCCTGAGCAGTCATGGCGAGCGGCAGGTTCGGCGCCAGGCGCCAGCCCAGCGCGGCCACGGCGGCCGCCTGCGCCAGCTGCGCCACACTGCCATACCAGACGTGCTCGTTTGGCGACGTGAAGGACCACTAGTGCAGCTTTCTGAGGGCACACGCCCTTTGCTGCGAGACACAACGAGCCATCTCGCAACTGCGAGCACCAGATTTTTTATGGCTAACAGGTTTTCTCCGAAACACTTGTTTAAAGACACATCATCATTGTGGCATGCCGACAGCATGCAACGATGTCCCCTTCCAGTGCTGCAACGTGTGCCGCACCGGTCATGCCAGGAGGATGCACGGCCAAGCGCCAGGTAGGCTGGATAGAATGCCTGCACATGCAGCTTGAGTTAGACTGCGTGCTTGAGAAACACTCGCAATCCACCAGGTGAGGGCAACTCAAAAGCGTGCCGGGGAGAAGTTGTGGCGCGGATCCACGCGCCGGCCGTGGTACAGGTAGGCGTGCTCTAGGAAGCTGTCGCCATAGGCCGCGTAGCACAGCGCAGCCAGGCCAGCAAAGGCCGCAGCGAACGCGGCCGTGAACTCTGCCATGCCGCGCGTGGGCCATAGCACGCCCATGCACGACCGCGCGTGCCGAAAAGGCTCCGTGGGTGAGCCGCGGCTTGGCTTGGCGGCCTCCCCGTGCCAATCGGCGGGCTCGCCCCGCTGGTGCTGCGCGCCGGCCGACGCGCGAGCCAGGTGGAGGCAGCGCAGGACGGGTAGCAGGTAGATGACGGGGTACACGCGCCAGTGGGTCGCCAGGCCCAGGAGCGCACCCGCGGCAGCGGTGCGCGGTGGGGCGCCTGGCGTCTGACGCAGGTTTCAGCCACATGCAAGCTCACGATGGTACATACTATGCATGACAGGAGGCCTGCGGGCTTGACCTGGCCCGAGGCACCGCAGCATCAGCAGCAGCATCGCCGCGACGAGGCTCTCGCCGTTCCCCCTGGTTGATATCGTCACCGCAAAGGGGTTGAACAGCCAGGCGGCGGTGCAGCCCCTGGCCACGCCTGCCGCCACACCCACGTCCAACAAGAGGCGCTGGACCAGCCTAGGGCGCGCGGGTGGTTAGCAGCGGCACAGTTGGTATAATGCAGGGGTATGACGCAGACGCACCGCCCCGCGAGCAGGTCGGCCGCGGAGAACAGCAGCTTGCCCCAAGGCTTGCATATAAGCACCGGTGTGAGGACGACGGCCAGCAGCGGGGTGTATCTGTATGTGCTCCTTTCATATGGCGAGCGGCCGGCTGAAACGAGGCGCGCCGCATCGCTGAACACCTCATAGTCTATGTCAGTGTATTTGACAGGCAGGTGTGCATCTTGCCAGGCCCCCGCAACAATCAGAGCAATGCGAAGCAGTGCTGCAGCCGCATACACGTGCAGTGTGGTGGACCTCATGCAGTGAGCCGGAGGCACAGCTTGCAAGAGTGGCTGTCCTGAATGAGCTTCTCTGCTTCTGCGTCTCCGGCCAACAGAGGTTACTTGGTAACTCGTGCTGAGTAACCGTGCTGAGCAGGGTCTCCTGATAAACATGATCGAGTGTGCCCCTGCTTCAGTACGTGGTCCTCCTGTGTCAACTTGTTACCATAGTAACAGACTTCCGTAGACGTGAGTGCGGCATCTGCAGGCTGCAGCAGATGCGCGGCGAGCGCTTGCATGAAAGTTTACTATGTCACGCAAGCGCAAGCCCCAGGTCATTGTGCTAAGCTCCGATGACGAGGACGCCGCACCGCAGCCAAGGAACAAACGCCGCACCAATGTACAGCCCCGTTGCTCCCTGGCTGGCACAGCCACTGCTGCAAGGAGTGTTGCATAGCTCTGGACCGACAAGGCAACACCACCGGGTCCTTGTGCAGTGTCGCAAGTCTAAATGAGCGGGGGCTCTGGCAGGCTGCGCCGGAGCGGAGAGGGCAGCTGCAGCTCTGCCTGTCGCAGCCTGCAGAGGACGACAGGCACAGCAGGCCGCTGCAGAGCTCCCAGCCTTGCGACCAGCACAAGCTCGGGCCGCTGCCTCTGCAGGCATCCCAGTCGCCCGCAAAGGCCGCCCCCGGCCCTCCTGGCCTCGCTGCGCCTGCGCCCGTGGCACTCGGCGGCGCACGTGCCGCCTGCAGAGGTGAGGCGTGCTGCTTGTCGCTCCCGGCTGCTCCCTTGCGCTCACCTTTGCGCTCTGAGGCAGGCATTCCAGTGGTATGCTATTGGTGTGCCATTTGACGCGCTGACGCGCAACGTTTGCAACCTCTGCGAAGGCAGGGAGCTGTGGGTGGAGAAGCATGCGCCGATGTGCGCGGAGGACCTGGTGGTGCACAAGAAGAAGGTCGGCGAGATGCGCGCGTGGCTGCAGGCGCAGGCCGCGCCGGGCGCCGTGCGTGGCGTGCCTCGGCTGCTGTTCGTCACCGGTGCGCTCCCGGGGCTGCGCCATGGTGCTGCCGATGCAGCTGCCCAGCTCCCCAGGTTGCCCTCGGCATGCATCGCATTAACAGTGTCAGTGTGTGTGCCCCCCAGGCAGGTTTTACCCTTTACCATAGAGTCATGAGCTCAACTTGTTCCTGTCTGCCTGCGTCTTGATGTGCATCCATACATGCCTTTGCCCATCACGCTTTGAGCAGCGCATGCATCCCTGACATGCGGGAGGAGTTGTTTTTATCTGCATGCAGCTTCAGTCGGTGCTCAGCATCCAGAGCGCCACATGCCAGCGGCAGATGCAGCAGCACTGTCAGGGCCGCGGCCAGGCCTGCCGCCCGTGACCTTCGGCCCCGCGCGCGGCAGGCCCGCCGGGGTGCGGCAAGTCCGCCGTGCTGTCCGTGCTGGCGCGCGAGCTGGGCTTTGAGCTGTGCGAGTGGCGCGCGCCCGTGCCCACGCTGTGGGACGAGCACCTGTACCAGGCGCGCCGCGCCTGGCTCGCTCTGCGGCGCGCTCGGGACCTGACCCCTTGCTGCATGTCCAAACGGAGCTGCCTCAGCATATCCAGCCAGAGCTGCCTCGGCATGCGCGGCCCGCAAGACAAGCAGGCGCCGGCGTGCATGTGAGCGCAGTCTGGAATTTAGGCTGGGTGTGCGCGGTCACACACCGACAGCGTGTGAGGCCTATGCGCCGGTCCAGCATCACTTCTGCCGGCATGACCCCTGCTCAATCGGCCATGGCCGGGAGGTGCATGCCGGTATGTCTGTGCTCCCTGGTCGAGCCCAGCCACCTGACAGCCGTACCAGGCATGATCACACTTGTGATTTGTGCAAACTTGCCCTGTGCTGGGCAGGCAGGCAGTGCCACCCAGGGCAGGCGTGGGGCTGCGTTTGCAGGCGGACCGCAGCGTGGCATACGCGTCCAAGCTAGACGACTTTGAGAGCTTTGTCGCGCACGCCAAGCTGGCCACGCTAGCGCTGGTGCCCGCGTCGGCCGCCGCTGGCGACCGCAGAGACGCGAGCGAACAGGGGCAGCAGGTCTGCCCTGGTGTCATGTGAATTTGGGAGACAGTGGTGCCATCGGCTTGCTCACGCCTCTGCCACAGCCACACAGCGCTGTTCGTCATGGCGGCATCCTGGCGCTTCGATCAAGCCATGCTTTGATGGCGTGTTGCAGCCCTCTGGGAGGGGCGTCAAGCAGGCACAGGCGCAGACTATGTTCTGGCAAGGTGGGCAGTGCACGAGGCCCCCAGAGGCCGCAGTTTTGGCCAGCCGCGGCAGGCGGGAGGGCCGCGCTGGGCGCTGGCGGCGCCGGACGGAGGGGCTGCTGCTTGTGGCCATCCCAAAGCAATGCGTTGAAGTGTGCATGCATTAGACAACGTGCATGCACATGGAGGCTGCAGGCACGGTGCTGCGGGGCAGGCAGAGCGCGCGCGCCCGAAGCTCGTCGTGGTGGACGACCTGCCGCACGCGGCCGGCCCGGAGGCGCGGCGGCGCCTGGCGGCCGCGCTGGGCGAGCTGGCGGCCACGGCGCGCTTCCCGGTCGTAGTTGTGGCCACCGAGGTCGCCGGCGGCGGCGGCGGCGGCGCGGGCGGCGGCCGCGGCGGCGCCGGCCACAACGGCGGCGCCGGCGGCGGCTTCGCGCCTGGCGGCCTGCACAAGGCCCGCCCCGGGCTGCTGTGCATCTTCTGCATGCGTGATAGTACACAGCTGCTATTTAACAAAAGTGGGACCCTCACAGCAGGATGCAGCTCTGCTTTGGGCACAGAGCCTGTGTTGGCTGTGGCAGCTGCGAGGAGGCCGCCGCCTGCCGGGTAGCACTCCGTACAGCATGCGCTCGCTGAGCGCCAGGGGCCTGCTCGGCACGCGTTCCGGACCCTGCTCTCTATCCTTGGGGGAGTCCAAATGAGTCATATGAGACGGGCCCGCTGCATGTCTTCTCCACCTGTGTACCCAGCTCATGCCTCCTCCCTGACGTCCCGCGCGACGCGCAGGAGCTGGCAGAGGCCGTCGAGGCGGCCGGCGCGGCGCGCATCGCGTTCAACCCGCTCGCGCCGGCGTACGCGGCCAAGGCGCTGGCGCGCGCGGCCGAGGCGGAGGCGCTGCCGCTCGCGCCGGAGGCCGCGCGCGGCCTGGCGGAGCGCGCGGCCGGCGACCTGCGCGCGGCGCTGGAGGCGCTGCAGCTGGCGGCCGCGGGCGCGCCGGCGCCCGTGCCGCGGCCGCGGGTGCGCGCGCAGGTCGCTGGGCCGCGCCTGTGGCCCTGGGACGGGGGCGCGAGCACAGAAGGCAGGGCGCGCGGCAATGAGTCCTGTTACATCCTCACGCTTTGTGCTCGACGGCAGGGGTGCAGCATGCGAGTAGGGGCTGGTGCCATGGGCTGGGTCGGCGCCGCCACGCATGCCGGGAGGCGCTCTGTGCCCGGCGTTGCCGGGCTCATGCTTGGTGTCACCGCGAGGCCTGCCCTGAGTCACGGGCCTGGGCCGAGGCACGCAGCTCTTTGAGACTGTGCACCCTGTCCAGACAGGCCTGCTCCACGCCTGACGTTTGCCGCGGCGGGCGCCGCAGGCGGCCGCGCGCGGCAAGCGCGCGCCGCGGAGCAGGGCCAAAGCGAAGGCGGTCGGCGGCGCGGGCGAGGCGGCGCTCGGCGCGCGGCTGCAGGCCGCGGTCGGCGGGCGCGATGTCGGCCTGGGGCCCTTCCACGCGCTGGGCAAGCTGCTATACAATAAGCGGCTGGCGGCCGGCGACGTGGTGCGCACCCGGGCCTGTGGCGTGGGCGTGCGGTCGGGGCGCATATGCACCCCTGTTACATGCAATGGTCAGAGCCTGGTCCTTGGGCAGGAGGGTCAGCAAGGCAACCACCCCAGGTAGCGCCTCCGAAGGCACGCTGTCTGTGAAGCTGGCGTTCAGTCTCGCACTGCACATTGAGTGCTTGTGGGCGTCCTGGATAGCCCGGCAGAGCTCAGCCGTGCCTACGGTCCACAGTCCCCGTCACTCTGTGCTGCAGCGACTCGGGGCCGGGCGCCCGCCACGCGCCAGGCGGAGCGGCCCGCGGCGCCCGCCGAAGGCGAGGCCACGGCGGCGGGCGGCGGCGACCGCGACGGCGACCCTGCCGCAGGCCCGCCCACCGCGCTCGACAGCGCGGCGGGCGAGGAGCCAGGGGCGGCGCCGGCGAGCGCGCGCAAGCCGCGCGCGGGGTCCGGGCTGCTGGGCAGGGCGTGCGCCGCGGCCGCCGCGCATGCGCGCGCGCCGCCCCTGGCAGAGCGGTGCGCGGGCGGCAGCGCTCCTCGTTCCCCAGGGCGCGCCCTCTCGGCCGGCGAGGTGGCTGGCGAGGTGGCTGGCGAGGCCGGGACCCAGCGCAGCGGCATGCGCGGACGGCTCGGTTGCCGGCTGCAGAGCGAGGGGCTGCAGGCTGTGCGCACCCCTGGACAGGACATCCGCAGCCCACATAAAGGCGGCAGCGCGCGGCGCGCTGCGCACCTACCTGTAGAGGATGCAAGCAGAGCCTGGGCGCTTGGGCGGGCGCAGGCTGCGGCGGGCGCCGCAGGAGGCCGACCCCGAGGCCGTGCTGCTGCACAGCGGGCTGGACGCGGGGACGGTCGCGGCCTTCCTGCACGAGAACGCGCTGCACTTCGTGGCGGACGCCGCCATCGCGGACGCCGCCGACGTGCTGGCCTACTTCAGCGATGCCGGCGCGCGCCTGACGCCACCCTTCCCTACCCTATGATGCCAATGTCCTGGCCTGCTTCAGCGACGCTGGCGCGCGCCCGACGCCAGCCCGGCACGCGCGCTGTTGTGGGTTACGACGCGCATGGCCGCCAGCGCCGCGCCTGCCCTCGCTGCGGGATGCGCCCGCCTGCACCTAGGCATTCGGCGGCCCGCTCCCTGCACGCGTGCGAATGTGCGGGCACTCCCCGCTCAGGCCGGCGCCCGCTGCCTGCAGCAGATACTGATGGGCAGCGCATCCTTGGTCCCTTGCACTTGCACGGAGGCTTCTGAACCGTGTAGCTGGCCAAGAGGCTCCCAATGCGCAGACCTGCTGCTGCGCGCGCGCGGCGCGGGCGCGGCCGAGTACGACGGCGACGCGTTCCCGGCGGCCTCGCTGGCGGACGCGGCGGCCGGCTCGCTCGCGGCGCGCGGGCTGGCCTTTGCCAACGCGCACCCCGCGCCGCGGCGCTGGCTGCCGCTGCGCAGGCCGGCCGCTGGCGCGGCCTGGCGCGGCGCGGCGGCCAACGCTGCGCGGCTGCGCGCCGCTGCCTGGGGCAGGTGCACACATGCATTGCGCTCGGCCGCTGTCGTGAAAGAACTGTGCCTGGCCTGGTGGCGGGGCGCGCGCTGCTGCGCGCCTGCCGCGGCCGCCCGTGCCGTGCGGCAGCTCTGCTGCGGCCTGGGACAGGAGCCTGGGCGGGCTTGATGTGCCTGGGCCTGAAGGCCCTGCACCAGGCACCCCCGCATGCGCATGCGGCCTCCGGTGCAGCCTGTCCCAGGCTGCCATACATGTTCTGAAATACTCTGTCTTGCCGGGCCTTGACAGCTGCAAACCTAACCGAGAAGGGCCCGGAGGCTTGCATTTTGAGCAGAGCGCCGAGGCGCACGTGTGCGCGGCCCCACGGGACCGCCCGCTTGACCCCGGGCATCCGCGCGCGCGTCGCAGCGCGGGCGGCAGCGCGGCGGAGCTGGCGGCGGGCGTGCTGCCCTTTGCGCGCGTGCTGGCGGCGGCCGGCGTGCCCGGCGCGGCCGCGCTGCTGCCGCCGCACTGGGCGTACCTCTGGGATGGGCGCCTGACCGAGCAGGGGCCTGGCGGGCCTGATGCGCGCGCGCCGGGCCCGGACGCGAGTGGCGACAAGGACAGCGGCGCGGCTGCGGAGGGGGACGCCGGCGAGGACCAGGACGCAATTGAGGAGGCCTGAAGGGGGCACCTGTGTGTGTGTGTCACAGTGGCGCCTCTGTGGTGGCCAGGCACGCCGTGGGGCGCTGGTTCCGCGAGCGTGGCCGGGTGCGGGCGTAGTGGGACCGCTGAAGGGCGTTGTGTGCGCAAGTCCTGTAGGGCATACCTTTGTATTGAACAGGTTTTGGCAGGGTCAGCAGTGTCTGTCGGCGTGCAAGCTGTGTCCTGGCATAGTCAGAGTGAACTAGAGCAGCGTTGGCAGTGTGTCATGGTCTGTATGTGTCCTCTCAGGTGGCTCCACAGCGAAGAGATGACTGCTCTCAGAATGTCTAGTGACATTAGCTCACGGCACTAGCGCTCGCAACTGCATGTGGGCAGCGCTGCTGGGTGAGCGCGAGGGTGAAACCGCGCGGTTGTGGGTGTGCACCAGCATACACAAGTGCTAAATGCTCGTGCTACATAGTGCGGCTGCAAAACTTGATCTGGACCTGCTGCAGCGACCCCTAAGCCCTGAACGTCTCCACGACCTTCCGCAGCTTGGGCGCGGACTTCGCCCACTGCTTGTCGGTCGCGCTCGCGATGAACAGGAATGCCAGGTCGCCCTGTCCGCGCACATTCGTACTCACCAGCTTGCAGGGGAGCCTCTGTCATCCACTGTGTCTGTCATGACGGTGCATAAGGCCCATTGCGCTGCTCGGCAGGGGAAGAAGACGAGCGGCCGCTCCTGGTCGGCTGAGCAGGTATGCCCACCCGGTCGGCACAGCATGCGCGGGTGCGCAGCCAGAGAAGCGAGGAGGCCCAAGGGTGCGGCCGTGCGGGGCGCCGCGCCTTGGTCGTGATGGTGCTGACGCTGTGCGGCTTGTCGATGCTGTCGCTCGCGTTCAGCTCGTACAGGTAGTACTGCCGGCCGGCCCCCGCCACACAACTTGTCACATCCGGCGCCACCCCACACGCTGCGCCTCTGAAACTGGCGACACCCGCAGCGCATGCGCAGACAGCGGGCGCGGCCCAGGGGCGCCTCCACAGAGCACGCTGTGTCTGCTGGAAGCCATGTGCGCTGTCCTGGGCTTGCGTGCCGTCGACCGCTTTGCCCGCCTGGCGGCAATGCAGGGCACGCTGGCCAAGCAAGATGGCAGCTGGCTGTAACACGGGCGCCGCACCGTGCGGCCGTCGACGTCGCGCGCCTCCTTCCGCACGACGTCCTCATCGTCCGGCGGCGAGGTGCCTGCAGGGCGCGGCGCATGCTTAGCGCGCAGCGCGATACCACCCCCCGGCGCAGGCACATGCATGCGATGGTCCTCTCGCAATGCTGCCGCAGCATGCGGATGAGCCGTTCATGAGGTGAGCATGCGCCATAACGGCGGAGACGCAGAATGTTGGGCGCATTGGTCAGCCCCAGCCGCACGTGCGCCGCCCAAGCCCATCAGCGGCTATGGGAAGAGCCCTTGCGCATGCGGCAGCAGCGCAGCTGCCCTGGGCCGTGTCGGCGCGGAAAGGGGTGGGCAGGAGCGGGGCGCTGGGGCGCACCCGTGATGAAGGCCCCGACCGAGCCCAGCACGGTCTCAGGCGGGCCCACGTCGCGTATCGTCGCGTTGTTCTTGCTGATGAGCCGCCGCAGCGGCGACACAATCAGCTGCGGCGCGCCGCGCGCCTCAGGCGGCGCCCGCATGCACACGCGCGCCCATGCATTGATAGCATGGGCAACCTCTGATCATAATGACTGCAACACCAGCTGGGATGCTATCATGCCGACATTGAGTGGCGACACATCCCCATATCAAAGCACGCATCCCCTCAACATCATCCTGGCTTTGGTAGTCGTGCCGTGTGTGGCACCCGGGGCCACACCGTCAGCTTGCCCTCCGAGGGCGACACCCACAGCGACTCCGTCCACGGCTCGTCGCAGCGTGGCTGCGCCGGGCGCGCACAGGCGGCGCGTCAGGGCGGGTCGGGCCCTGCCTGGCCGCGCCCGCCGCCTCTCAGCAACCATGCAGCGGGGTCCGCACCAGGCAGAAGTTGCCACTCTGTATGTTGGCGATCTTGCCCTCCTGGGCCGGGCAGCAAGCGCTGGTCAGGAGGCGCTGTCGCCTCTGCAGAGTGTCCGGGGTCCGACACGCAGGAGCAGCTCTGCAGAAACGCCCAGGCGATAGATTTGCAGGCAGCACCAGGGCGCGGCCCTGCTTGCATGGCGGCGCGCTCGCGCCTGCCAGGTGGGCGGGACTGCAAACCGGTACGGCTCGCTCATGTCGATGTTCCCGGCGCGGATGGCCTGGGCGGCCGGGAGAGGCGTCAGCTATGGGCGCGCCAGGGCGCCGGCAGCGCAAGGCCGGTGCACTCGCGGACGCGGGGCGCGCACCGGCGTCTTGCCCTTGGCCGGGACGAACTCGACAAAGTCCTCGACGCCCGCGGCCGGCAGGTAGCTCCCGGCCTCCGGCAGCGCGCCCTTGCTCGCGGGCAGAGCGCGCGCGGGCTCCGCGGCCGCGCTCAGCGTCAGAGCAGCAGTCAGCACGGCAGCGTCCTGCGAGCCAAGCCCATGTCATGAGACACGTGACTGCAGGAGCAACACTACGCTATATCGCTTGCATCCGCCCGGACAAGAAGGAGTGCTGCCCCATTGGCGCAATGGCTCACCCTCAGCATCTCTCGCCTGGAGCATGCAGCGTCAGGCCCAGCGGCGCTGGCAACAGCATGCAGCCTGGGCGCCGGGCGGGCGCCTGCACACGCAGTGAAGGGCGCTCGCTGCCCGTGGCAGCAAGCTGACCGCACGGTGCAGACCATCGGATGGCTTCGTCCCAGTACTGGAACAATACTAGTACTGGGACTAGTCTGGTGGATGCTTGGCAACCAAGCGATCAAGCCTGCTGAGTTGGTGCCAAGCTTTGCACTGCAGCAGTGAGGGCCATCAGGGTCTGTGAAGTGCTCGACAATAGTCTGCACTTCACGTCATAGCTCGCTGTGTGCCCCTGAGCTGGCAGCGTCCTCCCGCACGCTTAAACGGGACGCTGGTGGACCACCAGCCTGCCTGGCATGCTGACTTGAGCGCGAGTGAGTCGCCATGCTCGCCCTGCACGCGCCCCACGCCGCCGCTCGCCGCCCCTTCTCAGGGGCAGGAACGCTCTGCGCCACCAGGTGGGCGGAAAATTTGCAACACTTGGGCGGAGCCTCACCATCTTCACCATCTTGGTATGTCATCTGCGGGCATCCCGACAACTGGTGCGCCATGCAGGCAGCAGAGGCCGACTGCCTGCAAGAGCGCGGCGCGTGCAGACGCCGCTGCTGCGCACGCGTCCCGCCGCAGCGCCGTGCTCGCCGCGGCGGGCGCGCTGCTGTTGGGCGCGGCCGGGCGGGCGGCCGCGGAGGAGCAGGATGACCTCACCATCACAGACGTGGTGAGGCGCGCTGTGCCTCAAACCATGTTGTGCGTGTTGCTGTGACGCGGGGTGAGCAGCCCTGGTCGGGGACGCGGTCGCGCCGATACGGTCGCACCCGCGTGCCAGTCTTCGCGCCTGCCACAACAATGCCTGCTGTGCTCGTCCTGACGCCATAGATCCGGCGCGCCAGGCTGCGCGCCTGCCACGACGCGGCAGGCGCCAGCTGCGGCTGCCGCGAGCGCGCTCCGGGCGCGCCAGGCTGCGCGCCTGACACAGCGCGGCAGACGCCAGCCGCGAGCCGCCGCGAGCTAGCCCTAGCCCTAGCCCTAGCCCTAGCCCCCGGCGCCGCAGGTGTTCCTGGATGTGGGCGTGTGCGACAGCGGCCTGCGGCCGGACCGGCGCCTGGGCGACAAGAGCGCGCTGTGCGACGAGCCGAGCCCGCTCGGCCGCATCGTTGTGGGTGCGCGCCGCCCGCGCCCGGCCGTTGCCTGGGCGGCAACAGCGCGCTGTGCGGCGCACCTAGCCCACTGGCCCTTGGCCCAGAGGGCCGCATCGTTTGCGGGCGCGCACCGCCCGTTGCCGGCCGCGGCCTGGGCCGCGGCTCCCTGGCCCATGGCACAGCACCCTGGAGCTTGCGCGCGCTCGTCGCACCGGCGCTCCGCGCCCCCGGCAGCGCGTGCGGGGCGCGCACGTGCGCTTTGGCGCCCGCGGCGCGGGCGCCGCCGCGTGCAGAAGCGCATGTCGCCGCGTGTCACCGTTGCGGCCCGCGGCGCGCGGCGCAGGCCTGTTCGGCCGGCAGGCGCCCGGCGCGACCGGCACGTTCCTGGCGCTGGTGCGCGCGGGCGCCTACAACGGCACCACGTTCAGCAAGGTGCTGCCGGGGCGCTGGATCCAGGCGGGCCGCCAGGGCTCGCTGCGCATGGGCGCGGTCGCGCTGCCGCCGGACCTGCCGCCCAACGCCGACCTGACCGCACCGCGCGCCTTCCGGCGCGCGCCGCCCCGGCTGGCAGGGTCTCATGCTAGGGTTGGGGCTGGGCAGCGCAGGGCGCGGCGCGGCCTCGCATGCGTGAACCATGTGTCAGCTGTGCGGACGGCGCGGCGCCGCGCCATGGCATGCGTCAGCCGGGCAGCGCGCAAGTGCTGGGTCAGCCCCGTAGACTGGCTGCGGGACGAGCGCTGCATGCAGGCGCGCCCTGAGGCGCGGGCGCTCGGCGGGGCCAGGCTGCGGCACAGCAGCCCCGGCACGGTGTCCCTGGCGGTGGCCGAGAACGACGACGACGCGCGGCTGAAGGGCGGCCGGAACTACCGCAACGCAGAGTTCCTCGTCACCACAGGCGAGCTGCGCCCGCCGGCGCCCATGCGACAGGGGGCCGCGCCCGCCGCGCGCTGCCAGTTGTCTCTCCCCAGTGCCAGCGGTGATACAGGCACTTTTGAGCAGAGGGGTGTGCAGTGCAGACCTCTGCTTGTAGCCGGCCGCGTGCAGCCTGCGCACGCCGAGGACGGTCTCGCGCTCTCGCGCTCGGCGGCGCTGCAGGCCAACTGAGCGCGCTCGTGGTGCTTTGCGGGGGCGGGGCCTGGCGTCGGCGAGCCGCGCCAGAAACACCAAGACATCCTGCTACTGAGTGCAGCTTGACTTGACGAGGGGCGCGGCGCGTCGGGATGGGGCGGCGAGCGCGGCGGCCTGACGCGCGGCGCCGCGGGCGGCGCGGCAGGCCCGGGCCCCGTGCCGTCGCTGGACGGCGAGAACATCGTGATGGGCCGCGTGCTGGAGGGCCTGGGCACGGTCGCGCAGGTGGCCGCCGTGCCCACGTTCACGCCCAGCGAGCGGCTGCAGGCGCTCAACCGCGTGGCCTCGCTCATCGGCGACGACCGCGCCGCCAAGGCGCGGCGCCCCCGCCCGCGCGCCCCCTGCTGCGAAGTCGCGTGCTCGTGCGCGCTCCGCCCACAGCCGTGCGCACCGTCCGCTAAAGCGTGTCAGGCAAAATCTAAGTAGCACACCCACCCCGCTTGGGTCCCCACGCGCTCAGGGCTCCATGCTTGGCGTGCGCAGCAGGGCTGGCCCCGAGGCCCCTCGCTCAATGGTGCTGGGCGGCGCAGGTGCGCGCCAAGTACGGGCAGCCGCTGAAGGCGGTTGTCATCAGGGACTCGGGCGTGCTGCCCATCCGGGAGCCCTTCCTCTGGCAGGGCTAGGCGTTTGAAGCGCGCGCGTGTGCCGCGCCGCACGTGCAACCGACCCAGTTTTGATGACCCCGGTTTTTCTGGGAGTGTGGGCTATCTTTGCCTGATACGCCCTCTAGCAACCAGGGGCCCAGCTAGACTCGGGAGTCCTCATGGTCCTGGCGCGTTGCCCTGTATCACGCCGCATTGCGCTTACTTCCACACATGCAACTGCACACACGTAGGCTTGGCTGCACAACAGCACGCACACACAGCCGTGCTGCGCCTGGTTGTTGCTCAGGCGCAGTGGCTGACGTGGGGGTGTTGAGGCTCTGCCTGCTGAAGCATGGATTCTGAGAGGGCACGCTCATGCAGGCTGCTGGTGGGCGGGTGCAGATGCGCGGGTGTGAGCAAGCTCTGGGCACGTGGCAAGTGCGCACGTGCCTCACCAGCAGCGCTTTGCTGACCAAGCTGACCCCCTAAAACCCTTCATCCCCGCGGGACCCATCAGCGGAGCAGAAGTACAGAGACGTCCAGTCCCAGCAGCCTTATCTTTCTCGCAGCGACTCCTTCTGGCGGCGTCTGGTCAACATCCCAGCCATACCTGTGCGGTGTGTGTCAGCAGTGGCAGGTCGGGCGCTCTCAGCCGATCGCCAACCTGTGCCCTGCAGGCGCTGCCAAGCGCGAGAGGAGGAGCCCGGACACGGTGGGCACCCCGCCTGACCTGTTTCCGTGCTGCCCCGGGCGGGCACGGTGCTGCACAGGCCAGGACCCCTGCAACGGCCCGCACGGCATTCGCAGTTTCCGCTCTCCGCGCTGGATGCAGGTTCCACGGGTGCTCAATTGACGTGATTTGGCCCGGTCTCAGAGCCCATTGGTGTGGGGCCTGGCGCCGCGTCTGGCATTGTGAAGGCAACGCTGGGTAGTGACGGCTCGCGCGAGGCGCTGCGCGCCTCCCAAGCGCTGCAGGCACCTCCGCCGCGGTGCGTGCCTGTGCACAATCAGGTCAGATGACCTGAGCGGTGCGGCGCTGCTGCGCAGGAGCATTGCCAGCATGCTGCCTTGAAGCAGCGCTAGCTACTCGTACACAGCCAACTCGGAAACCACAGACGTGGCCGATAGCATGGCCACGTCCCCGCTGGGACGCCCGCCGCGCCGGCAGGTGAGCAACTCTCCCGCGCCGCGTATGCAAGTCGATGCCCCCCCACGCCTGTGAGTGGAGGGGTGCAGGACATCCACAACAGCCACCAGCACGCCCTGTGCGCTGCGCACCCCGAGCCTTGGTGGCGAGCTCTGCGGTGTGTGCAGTGCTGGTGTGCTGCTGTGCAGCATACCGGTGCACCGAGCCTGCGGTGTCGCTCATGGCTGCTGACGCGCGTCTGGCGCGCTCGCCGCAGCGTCGCAGCACAGCAAAGCCTCAGGAGGCGTTGCTTCAAACGCGGCCCCCACACCAGAGCCTGAGCAGGCCGTGGGGGGCGGCGCAGGTCGCGTGCGCTGCCGTGCCCGTCAAGCGCAGGCTCGTTTTCTACGCCGCGGCGCCGCCGGCCAAGCGGCTGCACACGCTGGACCCGGCCACGCTGCCGCTGCCGGATGACGACGACGACGAGGACGCCTACCCGCCCGGTGAGGGCTCCGAGGAGCGCTCGCAGTTCTCGCACGAGGGCGACAGCGAGGAGGCGGGCAGCGAGCGCTCGCCGTCCGCGGGCGTCGCCGCCGCCCCGACTCCGCGCAGCATCCAGCGCGTCTACATCTGCGACTCCGGGCGCGTCTACATGCGCATGGAGTCCACGGTGCGCCCCTGCCCGCGCAGCACCCCGACCACCTGCGTTCCCGGCACACCAGGGTCGCAGCCATGCCGCTGGCGCTGGGAGCGTGCTGCATGCGCGCGGAGCAGGCCGGCAACCGCGCCTGCCGCCCGGTCACGCACTGCGCACATCCTGAGCCAGCCGGCCGCGCGCAGGGCCAGATGAGCGTCCAGGACGCCGCAGCGGCCGCGCACGGCGTGATCGACCTTGGCCTGCTGTCCTCGCAGCGCCTGCCGGCGCTGGAGGCGGCGGCGGCCGCTACGGCGGCGGCGCTGGCGGCCATGGGCGACGATGATATCATCGTCCACGAGGACGACGACGACGACGGCGACGAGGACGCCTACCCGCCCGGCGAGGGCTCCGAGGAGCGCTCGCAGTCCTCGCACGAGGGCGATGGCGAGGAGGCGGGCAGCGAGCGCTCGCCGTCCGCGGCCAGCAGCGCTGCCCCGACTCCGCTGTCTGCGGCCGGCAGCCAGCGCAGCCGCGGCGAGGCGAGCAGCGGCGTGGCCGCGGTCGCCACGCCCACGCCCGCGCGCCAAGTGCCCGCGCGCGCCTGCAAGCGCAGCCGCAGCGAGCCGCTCGGCAGCGCGGCCGCCACGAGCGCCCCAGCGCGCCCGGCGTCTACGTGCAGCTGCAAGCGCGGCCGCGTCATGCGGCAGTGCGGCCCGGCAGACGGTGCGAGCGCACTGCTCTGCCACCATGTCATCTGCATCGAGGACGTGTGTGCCTGCCTGGCACAAGCCGCCGTTGCCAGTCATTCATCAGTGCGGGGATGACAGCGTCTGCTTGGCTGCACTGCGTGGTCCCACACAGTGCGCTCTATCCCCGATGAGTCCAACCTCCTGAGCTGCCACTCTAGGAGAAAGCCACACATGTGCATGCCATGCCGGTGCGTAACACAGCATGCGCCGTGCGCGCCTGCGGCACCCGCTGACGCATCTGCCACCGCTGGCAGGCCGCTGATCAGGCCGCTCGCGCGCAACTATGGCGACGCGGCCAGCGCCGGCTCCGGCGACACCGACGGGGCGACCTCAGACGACCAGCCCGCTGCGCGCGCCAGACAACAGCGGCGCATCGCTGCGAGGCGCGCCGCGCGACCCGCGCGCGATGTGGCTGCCAGCAGCGCAGGCCGCGCGCGCGCCCCGCGGCGCGTGCGCGAGGCCGCCGAGCGGCATGCGGCCTGGGGCTTGTGTTTTAGAATCAAGTGCGGCCAGATGTCATGTTAGGAGCCAGCCGGGCGCGGAAGCAATGTGCCCGGCGCGCCCCCTCCCAGAAGCATGTACGGGTGGAGGCCACCACCATGAAGCTTTTGCAAGCAGGGCTGCTAGATGTCAGGCAGGTAGCAGGAAGTGAGGGGTAGGCGTGCGACCACCTCGGGACGCTCAGTGGGTCTGGACAATGGATGAACCCGCGGGGCGCCAGCATGGGCCCTGCCAGGTGCTAGCTTTGCATCTGCAGCTTTTTCAGAGGCTTGTTGCTGTGCCGCATGTGTTGCCCGCAGCGAAGCTGCGGCGGCGGGCATGCCTGCCGCGCAGCTCTGCATTCTGCTTCTCGCTGCCCAGGCTGCCCCACGCCTGTGGCGTTCAGGACCACACCAGCAGTCAGGGGCCCGGGCATCGACACCTTGTTGGGCTCGCATGCCAGTCCTGGGCCCCTGCCTGATGCTCAGCATTTGATAGCATTTGAGTGTTTTGTGCAAGGCTGTGTGCAAAGTTGCGGGGTGCGCCCTGCACTCCATGCTGCTGACAGGCTTGGTCATGAGTGGCCGGCGGACTAGCCTGTCAGCAGCTTGTTTTCGCTAGAGGTCATGGGGGAGCACATGGGGAAGTACATGGAGGAGTTGAACTTGGGAACTACATGGGGTGGACATGGCGTCTGTCCGCTGCTGCTCTAGCTGCACAAGCGGCATGCGTAGACGAGAGTCTGTGCTGGTAGATGGGAAACAGGCATGTCGTTGGACGTAGGAAGTAGCAAACAGTCACGTGTAACGCTTGTAGGTGGGAAAGCTCCGCGCCCAGCGCAAGCACTGTGGATTGCCCGCCCCTTGCAAGCTAGAGCAGGACTTGCAAGGCCAGTGAACTTTCGCACCGCGAAGTAACAGAGAATCCCCTCGGTCTGGCGCTGGCTCGCCTGTGCTGCAATGCACCATGGAATGCATGCAGACAGTTGGAGTGCCCCGCCGTCTCCTGCTTCTCTGTTTAAAAAGACGGGCGCCCAAGCTGCGGCTTTGAGCATGGCAGGTGTCATGTATGGCACCAGCGGCAGCCCTGGACCCAGGCCTGCTGCAGACACGCACACCCATGTCCGTACACGCCGCGATGCGCACTGGCGCCACAGGCTGCAGAGAGTGCTCCTGCTCGCCGCGTGCAATTGACTCCGTCGCCTGCATAACGGTGTCTCGAGCCCGACCCGCTCCGCCGCAAAAACAGGTGCGCCCGAGAACATCACGTCCCAAACAGACCAACGGGCGCTGCCGCCCGGCGGGGCCATCAGCGCGGCCGCCGGCACCAGCGGCCGCTGCACAGCCCAGCTCGTCCAGCTGCCGACAGACTCCTTCCCTGTGGAACATCGCGCGTCGACCCAGGCCCAGCCTGCGCAGCCGCGGGCGCCAGCCGGCGGTCCGTCGCGGTATATAGCGTTATGGCCCTATGGCTCGCCCAGCTGGAGGTCGAGCAGCTTCCTGACGCGCACGCTGGCGAACCAGGGGTCTGCAGGCCCCTCACCCGCGAGCGCAGAGGCCCCACCGCTGCTGCTCATGCTGCCCTGCGCCGGCTGGGGCGGCGCGGCGCCCAATGACGCGCGCCACAGCGACGGCGCCGGGGCCTGCGCCGTGGCGGCTCGAGCACGTCAGCGCGCCGGGCAAAGTGCACGGTGCACCTCACCCTGCGCCCAGCCCGGCATGCTGCAAGCAAAACGAGACGCTGCATGCGCGCATGGCTGGGCATGCGCCGCATGCTGCCAACAACAGGCACGGCGCTGCGCCCCTCGCACAGCGTCGCCAGTCCGCCCTGCGTGCCTGAGAGCGCCGTGCGCAGCGGCGCTCGGCATACGTCAAGGCGGGCCGAGCAAGGACGCTTCTACGGGCACGCAAGTGGGGCACAGCCTGTCACAGCGCACAGTGCTCGACAGGGTAAACCATCGTCTAGGGTGCCCGGAATAGGGCTGGGCAGCCTGCCTGCGCGGTCCACGCGGCTCGGATGACATAGCCGCCGCTGGCGTCCTGCCCCGGGTGCCGCGCCTGCATGCCCCCGCGCTCTCAGAGAATGCTCGATGAATGCCAGACGTGGAGCAATGCAGGTCGCGTACATGCACATACACGGGCCAAGCAGAAGCAGGGCCAGCAAGCGCGCTGCATGAACGGCCTCGCCATGCGCAGCGAAGCCCTGTGCGGCGCGCCCGGGGGCTGGCCCGGCCGCTCGAGCCCAGCGCACGGCCGACGAGCAAGGGCCCGCGCAGCAGCGCCAGCCCCGCGGCCAGGCTGCGCTTGACGGCCGCCTGCTGGGCCGGCGCGGACGCCGCCGGCGCAGGGACGCCCGCAGCGGGCGCGTCCCCGTCCGAGGCCGCGCGCTCTTCGTCTGCGCGCCGCGCTGCGGCTGCGCCGCCCGACGGCGCGGCGGGCGCGCCCGCAGAGCCCGCTGCCCGCGCGCCGCTGGGGCCTGCGGGCGGCTCACCCCCGGAGCGGGCGGCAAGCGCTTCCTGGAGACCCGCGCTGGGGCCGCCGACAGGGGCGGCCGACGCTGGCGTGCCGCCCACGCTGCCAGCGGGATCCGCTGCAGCCCGGGCTGCCTGGGGACCAGCCTCCGGCGCCGCCGGCTGCCCGGGCGCGGGCGTGAGAGCAGGCGCGGGCGGGCCTGGCGCCGCCACGCCCGCCGACAGCTCCGCTGGGAGCGTGGGCGGCGCTTCTTTGCGCGCTGCAGCCGCGGGCGCGGGCAGCCACGCATGGCCGCTGGGCGCCGCGGCGATGAGGCGGCTGCTGCGCGGCGTGCGCGAGCTGGAGTCCCGCGTCATGTGCGGCGAGCGGGGGCCCAGTTGGGCCGGCCCCACGACCGGCAGGTTGGCGAGCCAGGAGACGCGCGGGCCGCCCGCCGCGCGCGCCGCCGCCAGCCACGGGTGCGCCAGCAGCTGCAGCGCCGTCGGCCGCAGCGCGGGCTGCTTCACCTGCACATCCCGGGCGCCCGCCCACCTGTCACCTCTCCTTGTTGCGTGATTCCATACCTTCTGTTGACCTCCTGGGGATGCACGGTGTTCCTAGCAGAAGTAGGGTTAGGGCCTCACCAGCGCGCGCCGCACAAAGTCGATCCACGCGCGGGAGTGCTGCGCGGGGAACTTGATGTTGTCGCTGTACATGATGCGGCTCGCGGTCTCGCGCTGCGCGCGCGCGCCCCCATCTCTCCCACGCGCCCGCCGGCCGCGACCGCCTTGGGGCACGGCGCGCCTGCACGCTGCCAGGCTGCCTGCTGGCATGGTGCAGCAGGGGGCAGCATGAGTCAATGACGCATGAAAGACCTTGAACAGCATTAATATCAGGGGCATCATACGTTATGCATGCGCCGTGCATCACCCGCAGCATGCGCGCCCCAGCAAGGGCCGCCCACCTCGTCCTTGACCTCGAACGGCGGCCGGCCGACGACGCACTCGTATGCCAGGATGCCGGCAGCCCACACATCAACCTGCAGGCCTCCAGCGTTTGATACGTCTGCATGTGGATGGGTCATGCTCTTTACTCCGCCGTGGACAGGCAGGCTCGTGCTCGTCCCTGTCTCGCAGTTGCAACATCCCGGTCAAGCTAAGGTAGCCATGTGCATGTCCTGAAAGGCTGGTGACCTTGAGCATGCCTGCGGCTGATGGGATTGCGGTGCTCGACTGCTGGCGCAAGCCGGTACCACGCATAGTGCGCGGGGAGACCTTTTCATCGTACGGCCGGATGCCGCGGCCCTGCAGGTCCGCCCGCGACACGGCCTCGCCCTCCTGGATGTCTGTCGCAGGGTTGGCCAGCACCTGCCCGCTTGCGCGCCATCGACATCCACACCAGCGTGCGCATGTGCTTCGCATGGTCAAGCGCGGGCACCTTGCGAGTCCCGCCGACGCTCGTGTATGAGCTGTCGTTGCACTGGTGCTTGCGCATGCGGGGCGAGGTTGCTGCAAAGCAAAGCAGCGCCAGTCTGTTGCAGGGACGCTGTGCTCGGCGAGCGCTCGGACAGAGAGCCGGGAGAAGTCCAGGGCGTGGGCGCCGGGGTGGGGCCCTGGGGCGCGCCTCGGGCGCCATGTAGTCGAGCGTGCCGGACCGCGTGAACGGCAGCTCGCGGTCGCCCTGGATGGCCAAGCCCTGCACGCAATGCATGCATCGCGGCTCGGTGCCTGTGCGGTGTGCATTGCCGCTTGCACTCGCGAGGTGGGGTGAAGGCACTGCATTTACCCATCACACATGGAGCGCTCGGGCTTGCCGTGCTCGAGCGCCATGGCCAGGCGCCATGCGCGCCCGTGCAGCCAGCGCGGCCCTACAAAACGGCCAACCTGGCGCGGGCCTGCCGCCAAGATGCAGCGGGCTGGGGCTGGGATAGGGCCGGCCCGCACCATGTCGCCCAGCTTGAAGGCCAGCGCGTGCGTGAGGAAGATGTTCTCCGGCTTGATGTCGCGGTGCAGGATGTGCCGCGCATGCAGCGCCGCCAGCACGCGCAGCAGCGGCGCCATCATCTGCCCGCTGCACAGCCCGTCTTTGACCGGCGGGCTGCGTGCGCGGGGCTTGTTTCTGAGCAGGGTCAGGTTAGGGTGACGACTGAGCGCCCATGCTCCGCGTGCTCGCTTCCCAACGTATGTTCAAACCCGCTGTGGTTCCGATGAGGAGGCCATGGCCTGGTGCAGGCAGGCGGGGGAGCGGGCTGCCGGGCCGCGCGCGCGCGGGCGCGTGCAGGCGGCAGGGGCCGCGCCTGCGCGCTGACCCAGGCCTCCTCCAGCGCGCCGCCGCCGCGCGCCAGCTCCTTGAACAGGTCGCCGCCGCGGCAGTACTCCATGACGAGGCAGATGTGCTCCGCGTCGCTGATCACCGCGTACAGCTCCACCTGCCGCCGCGGCCCGCCCGCGGCGTCGGCTCGGCAGCCCCTGCCCTCGGCTGCAGGCCTGCGTGGCTGCCTGAGCACATCCGCGAGCACTTTGGCTATTTGCGTTTGGCGCATGCCGGTGTCGCAGGGCCCGGCGCTGGCCAAGGCGGCAGCAGCGTCGGCGTACGGACGGCGCCTGCATGCTGGCTCAGATGGCCTGCCTGCGCCCGGGCAGCGGCTGCTTGCGCGCGGCCCGCGGCCCCCTTGGCGCTCGCCGGGCGGAGCGACGCGAGGGCGGGGGCGTGCCATGCCCTCATTGCCGCCGAGCTCGAGCATTATGTTGACCTCGCGCCCCAGGCGCGTGTAGTTCTTGGGCTTCATGCGCGCGCGCTCGTACGCCTTGATGACCACCGGCTCGCGCGTGGCCTTGCAGGTCGCGCGCGACACGACCGACACGCTGCGCGTGCACCAGCGGCGCTCGAACTTTGCGCGAGCGCGGCTTGCGCGCGCAGGGTCCGCAACTTGCATTCACTCCCCAGCGCCTCGCTGCGGCGTGCGGCCTGCTGGCGGCGGACGCTGCGCGCACATGAATCACAAGAACTGCCGTGCAGGGAGGCTGCGTCGCGCTGCCGCACCTGCCCCTGTACAGCTCCACGAGGTTGTCAAACTGGGTCATGCTGGTGTACTCCACGTCCGTGCTGTCCGCCTCCGAGCGCCGCGGCAGCCAGGTGTGCGCAGGGCCGGAGTGCGTCCCCGCAGCAAAGGACGCCACCGCCTCCTCAGCGCCCAGCCAATCCTGGCTCCTGCCGGCCCCGGGGAGGCCAGGGCGCGCCTCAGCGCCCCGCTGGACCTGCCCTTGAGCAGTGTGGGCCCAGCCTCCAGGCAGTCTCAAGGCCCGCTACCCACGGCACCTCCGAGCCTCAACGGCATCTTCACGGCCTCAACAAAGACAGCGATGCAGGCAGGAAGCCGCTGCGACGCTGGCGCGCTGAGGTGCGAGCAGCACGGGAAGACGGTGCGACCTTGGGCTCGCCTGACGCTCCCGTCAAGGGAGGCGTGGCTCGGGTTGAAAAAGGGCAAGTCCCAGGCTGATCCGCCCGTCGGCCCGCGGGAGCTGGACTGGCCGCTGCTGTAGCGATTGTTCCCGCCAATCACTTCGTCCACACACAGCTGTGCCATCGCGGAAAGCCGTGCCCGTTGCAGCGGCACTGTGGCACAACTGTAACAGCTGTGCTCAGATGGAGCTGGTACAGGCCTAGGCTCTCCGTTCTCATCTGAATCGAGCAAGGCAGATGTCTGCCATAATATCACACTCTCTCGAGCTACTGCCGTACAAAGTCCTTACAGCAAACTTGGTCCGGACTCGGTCAGGATCCTACTCACCTTGCCCACAACTTAGTAGGGCTTCTGCGCCAGCGCCGTCCAGAAATTGGTAGCCGCCGGGTCGACGACTGGCGCCTGCCCATACGCCCCAGAGTCTGTGCTGTCGTGCACCGCGGCGGAGTGGTAGGGCGTGCTGTCTGTGTCCGCAGACAGGGCGCCGTTGCGCTCCCCAGAAGGCGCAGCGTGCGTCTCGACGCCGACCCGGGCTTGCGGCGGGCGGGGCGCGGCCTGCGTGGTGCGCTGTGCGGCAGCCGCAAAGGGGCTGACCAGGCCCTCAGGCTGGGCAGGCCTCGGCGTCGCGGTCGGCACAGGCTGGCCCTGCGCGGCGCGCGCCAGCGCGGCCAGCTCTGCCGGCACCCCGTCGCCGCCGGCGCCACCGCCCTCGTCGCCACGCTGACGCATGGCCGAGTCAGGACTGTCTGCGGCGCTGCCGCCAGCGCCAGGGCCCGCCTGCTCGCGGCCTGACGGCGTCGCAGCGCGCGCGCCCGCGGCCCCGGCAGCCCGCACCGCGGGGCCGTCCGTGTGGCTGCCGTCGGCGCCGGCGCCGCCGTCGTCGTCGTCGGAGTCGCTGGCCGAGGCATCCCAGCGCATCGTCGTGTGCGGGTCGCCCGACGCCATGGCGCGCTCGACGGCGCTCGCCCGGGAGCTGCCGGTCCCCGGCGCGGCGTCGGCGGCGGCCGGACGCGCGTCCGTCGCGCGCGACTGGCCGTGCGCGCTGTCCAGGTCCTTGCCGCCGTAGCGCGAGCGCAGCTCTTGCATGCTCGCTCGCGGCGGCGTGCTGCGCGCGCGCGCGGCGCATGAGTGCGCGAGCAGCGAGACACGCCTGGTCCCGGCGATGACCACACTCCCTTGCTACCTCAGAGCTTCTCACTGGGACACTGCGCTTTGTGCCTCAATTTCGGAAATGCTCGAGTGGGCCAACATGGTTGCGCGCCTGCAGTTGTCGCGCGACTCCACCGCAGCAGCGGGTGAGGCCGGGCGCTCCTCGGGCCCCGCGCTCGCCGGGCCGGGCGGCGGCGGACGCGCCGCGGTCCCCGCGCGCGGCTCGGCGCGCGCGCCAGCCTCGCCGGGCGGCGGCGCGGGCGCGGCGCTCGTGCGGCTGCCGGCCGAGCCGGCGCAGGCGCTCGCCATGCTGGGCGGCGCCGGCTGCCAGCCGCTGCTGCCGCCGCCGCACCATCCGGAGTCGGCGCCGGCCACGCTGGGCGGCGGCGCGGCCGGCCCGCCGCCGCCGCCGGGCTGCGATTCGGGCGGGCCGGGCAGCACGTCGGCGGGCGCGCTGGCCATGCGCGCCGTGCCGCGGCCCCAGCCGAAGGTCGGCCGGCTGGACCCGCCGCTGCGGCCAGCGGCGGGCGCGGCCGGCGGCGCTGTGGCCGCTGACTTCATGCGGGGCTGCGCGTTCGGCGGGCTGCGGCCGGGCGGCGCGTCGCGTCAGCGGCGGGCACGCACAACGTGTCATCCCAAGTGCCTTGATGTGAAACACGCCTGGACTTGGCTGTTGTTCACAGAGTACCCTCACGCAAGGCCTCACAAGCTCTAGGCGGTCTGGCATTGCGGCTCCTCGACTCACACAGGTCGTGACTGTGTCGCAGTCAGCATGCGGCGGCCGCGCGCCTGGCCATGAGCGCGTCGTAGACCTGCCGCGCGTCCGGGCGCGCGGCGGGGTCGTAGGCGAGGCAGGCCTCGATGAGCTCGGCGATGGCGACCGGGCACTCGTCCGGCGTGACCGGCTGGCGCAGGCGGCCGCGCTCGGGCACCTGCCCCGTCGCCAGCTCCCAGATGATGACGCCTGCGCGGGCACAGGGTTAGCTTAAGTGTACGCTGCTCATCACAGCATGCTGTGCGCGTCGCGCGTCATGCGCGTTCACCAGCGCGCGAGTGGAGCGGGGTGCGCTGTATCGCGCGGAGCGGCGGACCACACCCGGCCTGATGTTTCCATGGGCATGGCGGTCACGACGCAGAACCGTGTGCTGAGTGGCCTCACTGCTGCACTGCCAGCAGTGTGCTGAGGGCAGGGGGCGGCACCTAGCGAGTACAGGTCGACCTTCGTGTCGCAGCGCTGGCCCAGCAGCAGCTCTGCGCGGGCGGCGGCGACCCGTCAGGCCCCGCACACGCCGCACCGAGCCACGTCACCACGGACAACAAGCGCAGCATGCGACTGCGCACTGGACAGTGGCAGCAGATGGCAGCAGACGAGAGGCCCATCGTGGGCAGCGCACCAGGCGCAGCATACGCAAAGGTGCCCATCGGCACGGACGCCGTCGCGACGTGCGTGTGCATGATGTACCGCGCCAGGCCCACGTCCTGCGACGCGGCACCCAAACTTTCCCACCGCAGCGAGACCGTCGATCTCAAGATGCACCAGGTTGCCTATCCAGGGTAATGCTGGAGGCTGGCAGCGCACCGCGATCTTGGCGGTCTGGCGCCCGGCGCTGAGCAGCACGTTCTTCGACTTGATGTCCGCATGCACGATCTGCGCCCCGGGCACGCCCCGGTCAGGAGTGCCTGCCTTGCGCACGCCGAATGCAGCAGCAGCAGCTGCGTGGAGTGTCTGCAGCGCTTTTGCTGCCCTGGCACATGGGCGGCCGATGGCGGGCCACATGCAGGCCTGTCCTGGCCTCCGCCTTGCTCGACAGTGTCTTCACCATCTGAGCAGCACACGCACGCCCTGCCATGCCCCCAGCCCTGCACAGGAAGCGAGGCAGCTACGGCGCGGCGGCGCGCCTTGTGCTCGTGCAGGAAGTGCAGGCCGCGCGCGACGTCCAGCGCGAGCGTGCGCCCGCGCGCGTACCAGAGCATCTCGGCCGCGTCGGGGCCCCGCAGCGCGCTCCACAGGTCGCCGCCCTGCCGGCCGCGCGCGGGCCGCTCGGCACCCCGCGCATACTGGCTGCTGCCCGCGCAGGCTGCGGGAGGGCGGCCGCGCTGCGGGACCCGCCAGGCGCGGCACAGAAGCGCGGGTGGCGCTGGGTGTAGGGTAGGGTAGGGCTAGGGTAGGGCCGTGGGGTGGGGGGGCAGGCGGGCGCGCCTCCATGAACTCCAGCACGAGCATGGGCGGGCTGGGGCAGAAGCCGTAGAACTGCACGATGTTGCGGTCGAAGCTGCACTGCTGCATGATCTGGACCTCCTGCGCGGCGCGCGCAGGCCGGCCGCGTGAGCGCCCCGGCTGCCCTTCCCACGGCCCTTCGCTCGGACCCCGAGCCGCCCCTCGCATGGTGGCAAGCTGGCGTGCCGGCGGCTGGCGGGGGCGCCTGGTTGTTAGGGTCAGCATTAGGGTTAGGGTCAGGCTTGCTTTGACTGCCAGCCCACCGGCCCGTGGACGCCCAGTGCACGCTGCTGCAGGTCCCGCATGCAGGGCCCGCTTCTGGGGGCGGGCCGCGCGCGCACGCGCTGGAAATTAGCCAGCTCGGTCTTGTTGACGTTGCGCAGGCGCTTAACGGCGCACTCCTGCACGTTGTTGCGCAGCGCCTTGTACACCTGCGCGGGCGCGGCGCGCGTCTGGGCGCGACAGGCAGCGCTGCTCTGGGCAGTGGGCAGCGTGCGCGGCGTGCGCGACGGGGCGCCAGGGACGCAGGCCCTCCTGCTCACGTCGGGTGCGGGGTGCGACCAGACAGCTCGACAGCCCACTGTTGGGAGGGATCGGGGTAGGGGGAGGGTCTCTAGCACTAGAATAGGGTCTAAGGCCACATGCTCTCCAGTCTTGATGACCTACCATGTGCAAGTGCGGGGTGGCACTAGAAACCTTGGCACGGGCGGTGGGGGACGGGCGGGGTTAGGGTATACGCGCGCCTCGCCGAAGGAGCCCTGCCCGAGCAGGAAGTCGGAGCCGTCCTCGTGGTGGCAGATGCTGATGCTCTCCTCGTCCACCATGGCGGCCGAGGGCGTGGCGCCTGCGCGCGCAGCCGCGCGCGCTCGCTGCCCGCTGGCGCTCGGGCGGGCGCGGCGGCGCGCGCGACCCGCAGCAGGGCGCGGCCGCCCCGCCTGCGGCCGGCATGCCGTGCCCCGACTCGCATCGCTGGCAATGTGTTATTTGCAAAAATATCGAAAGAAAGGACTTGGTTTGGCGATATTAAGTCATTCAATTGTTCCACCAAACAATTGAATAAGCTTCTGCATTGCCAGCAGGGGGCCGGGCGCACTGGAGGGCATGCTCGACGCGAGGCTGGAGCTGCGCCAGGCAGAGGCGTTGGTGCCGCCGCCGATGCCCTGGGCATTGCTGGCGGCCGCGCTCGTGGCCGCGGCCGCCGCCGCGCTGCCCGCCGAGCCGCCGCCGCCGCTGCCGCCGGACCGCCCACCGCCGGACTCCCATGGGCCGGCCTGGTACGCCGAGTCGGTGGCGTCCTCGCGGCGGCCGCCCGCCTGCCCCAGCGCCGACGCGGGCCGCTTCGGCACGCCGCCGCCGGGCTTGACCTCGGCGGTCGCGCGGCGCCGCGAGGCGGTCCGCCACATGGCCAGGCCGACCGCCAGGGCCGCGACCGCGAGCGCCGCGGCCGCGCCGGCGCCGATGCCCGCCAGCGCGGCCGTGGACAGGCCGGGGCGGCTGTCCTGGGGAGTTGCAGCAGTCGCGGGCGCCGTCGGCGCCGCCGCGGCGCCCGGCGGCGGCGCGGCCGCCGCGCCGGCGACCGCCGTGCCGGCGGTCCCGAGAGCCGGCGCCGCGCGCGTGCCGGCACTGGTGCCCTGGGCCGGCGGCGGCTGGGGCTCCTGAGCAGCGCGGCAGTAGACCAGTCGGACTCGATTCGGTTCACGCTGCAAAGGGCCTGGGACAATCACAAACGAGTGGCAAAAGACTGGGGCCGGGCGCGCCGCGCGCCTGCACGGGCAGCTGGTACGGCGCGACCCGGGTGGCGGGCGCGCCGGTCGGCGCGGCGCTGGAGCCGTTGAGCGCCTTGAGCGTCTTGGACATGGAGTCGGTCAGCGCCCTGTCGGGCGCACACAATTCGTCCCCGGTGTCAGCCCGCGCAGAGCCCGCACTGGCAGGCTGCGAGCGCGGCAGCGCATGCGTCCTGAGTCGGGGCGCCCCGCGTCCGTCAACAGCCAGCCGGGGAGTGCGGCGGCAGGGCGCGCGACGCAGGCGGCCACCCAGGCGACAAGGTGTGCCTGTCGTCTCAGCGCCCAGGCTAGGGTAGGGTAGCTAACCCCTGACCTGCGCTGGCGGGGCGCGCGCACTTGGTGAGGTCGATGGCGGCGGACACCGAGGCCGTGAGCGCCGCATCGGACGTCGAGGGCGCGCCGTTCGCCGCCGCCGTCGCCAGGTCCTCCGGCGTCGTGGAGTTCACTGCGCGGCGCGTGCGCGCATTGGCCGCATTGAACAGGTGTCGGCATCCGCTCGAGTTCACAGACGCTCCCACCAGCAAGGTTTGGGTCTGAGCGGCGCGCGCACGCCTTGACTTTCCCCCATGTGAGTTGGCGCCCGCCGGTGTCCACAGACCAGAGCCGTGCGGCTGCACAAAGCCCCCGCACAGTGCGGGCCTGCATGCGCCGCGCGGTGCGCAGTGGGGAGTGCATGCAGGGGAGGAGAAGAGCTATTTCTAACCAGCCATGCCAAGAAACGGCCCCGCGTGCAGGGGGCGCCACACACCCGACATGACCGTCACGGCCTCCGCCGGCACGCCCGCCTTCTTCAGCTCCTTCTGCATCTGCGGCACGAACGCCTGCCACCCCTGCCGGCGCCGCGGGGCACACCCGCGTCAGCCGCGCATGGCCGTGGCGGCAGACGCACGCATTCGGGTACCTTCTCCACACTCTGCTTACACAGAAGCAGTGATGCGCTCTCCCCAGCACAGTCTGGCAGGTTGTTGCCCAGCCTGCAGCCTGTCCAAAAGCAACCAGTGCCGGGGGGTTGGCGGCGGGCGCCGGCGGGGGCGCGCCGGGGCGTCCGTCGGCAGCTGCAGGCTCTTGAAGAAGTCGAAGGTGATGCCCAGGTCCACGTATGGCGCCTGCGCCGGCGCCGGCGCGGCGCGAAGGCGCCGGCGCGCCTGCGGGCCGGCCGCCGGCGGCGCCGCCAGGGCGGCGCCGGGGACCGCAGCGGCGCGCCGCGCGGCGGCGCCGCTGCCGCTGGGCGCAGCGGGCGCCGCAGCTGGCGCGCTCGCATTGTTGCTGGGCACCGCCGCAAAAAGGTCGACAAAGATGGCGATGTTGGCCAGCGCCCTCCTGCACGGGGCGGGCCACATCACAAGCCTGCCTCTGATCAGCCTGCTGCTTGGCGCAGCACGAGTTTGTGAGAGGTGAGCACAGCGCGGCTGCCGGACGCGCACGGCGCCAGTCAGACGCGCCGGGGCACGCACTTGAGCGCGCCCAGCGTGGCCTGGTCCTTCCAGGGCTCGAAGGGCAGCATGCGCGCGCCCGCTAGGCGCAGCACCATGATGTCGGTGCGCAGCGCGATGTCCGACGCAAACGTGAGCACGGGTGCCGCCAGCGGCATGCGCAGCAGGTCCGCCTGCCGCACCTCCTGCGGCCGCGCGGCGGGCCTTTGTCACAGCACGGGTGCGCCTTATCCTAACCCTATACTGAGACCAGCGGGCCGCGCACCGCCTCGGTGAGGTGCGACCCCAGCTGCTCGGCGGCGTCCTTGAAGGCGCCGGCCAGCGACGATGCCGGCGGCGGCAGCGCGCCGGCGCCGCTTGCGTTCTGCGCGGGCAGCGCGCCCGGCTCAGCAGCGCGCGCGCCTGCAGGTCCATGCAGACCCATGCGCCGCTCCCCCATGCGCCGCGCGCACGGTGCGCATGCGCAAGCAAACTGACAGGCCGGCACATGCCCCGGCGGGCGGCCCGCTGTGGCCGCACCCAGCCTGTCAGGGAGGCGTTGAAGCCCGCCACCAGCGCCTCGTCCTGCAGCAGGAAGACCAGGCCGACGCAGAAGCCGGCCGGCTGCGGCATGTCGCACGCGATGCCGCTCGCGTTGCCGCCCGCGGGCACCACGTAGCTCAGCTGCGCGCGCGGCCTTCTTGCGGTCAGCCGCCGCCAGGCCCGGCGCTCCTGACACCGGTGCAGCAGCCAGCAGCAGCAGCAGCGTCACAAGGCGGGCTCATTGGGCAGCTTGCACCCCTCCAGGCTGCTTGCCAATCTGGTCTCCAGGTGCACCAGGCTCTGGAGAGTGCTTGCAGGGGAACGGCGGGCTGCGGGGCGCGCCTCAAACAAGACGGACGACGGGTAGAACGCGGTGCCGAGCGCGCGCACGAGTGCGCCCACCGCGGTCTCGTTCGCGGGCAGCGGCATGGCCGCGTCCAGCGCGAGCGTAGCGCTGACGTTCCAGGTCGCAGCAAACCCCGTGGTGAGGTTGTACGCGGGGCCCAGCGGCAGCGGCACGGGTCGCTGCGGGCTGGCCGGCGAGGCCGCGAACAGCGCGCTCACTGCCCCGACGCGCAGCAGGCTGACGTCGCTGGCGGACGGCGGCGGTGGGCTCGCGCCGCTGGCGCCCGGCGCGGCGCTGCACAAACCTGCGCCGTGCGCACAGAGGTGAGCGTGCAGGTGAGGAGGCTGGTCGTTGCGTCGACGCCCTCCGCTGCGCAAGGCCGCGCCGGGGCGCCCGCACGGCGGTTGAGCTAGGTTGGCAGCTCTCTTGGGTGCGTGAAGACCACAGCACACAGAGGACTGGGCTTGAGCATGAGCGAACCCTTTGGCGCTGCTGCAGCGCAGGCGAGCAGGATGATGCTCAACCACCGCATGGTGCTCTTGCGCTTGGTCTTGCAGAAAGGTGCTGTGTCTCACAGGAATGCCATTTGCGCTACGTACGAGACCATTCAGACACGAGCGGCACGACCACGGGCTCTTTTTCCGGTTTGGTGGGTCACACGCGCATAATTTGAACGGAACAACTCGAGTTTCTAGGGTGTGCGTCACGACCTCCAGCCGCTCAGTACGCTTCCGAGCGCGGCTCCCGCGCGCCTTGCCGTGTGGTCAGCGACGCCAGCCGACCAAGCGCAGCACCCTGACGCTTGTCACGCTGTGGGAGTGGCAGCGAGGATGGCGGTTGGCCACTTGAAGTCCAGGGAAGGAGCACAGCAGTAGGTGCGCAGGCAGCAGTCAAGTGCACGGCTGCGTCAGGTTGCTGCGTGGCTCTGCAGCCCCGTACTCCACAACCCAGACCTGGCTCCTGCAGCTCTGCGGCGCTGAGAGGCCGCCGCTTCCAGGGGCGATGCGGCGCGCCGCGGCGGCGGTGGTCAACCATGACACCGTCCAGCAGGCGACCCAGGCTGCGGCGGCTGTGCCCATCGTGCCGCCTGTGGACCCCGGCCTGAGCGCGCACATTGCGACCGTGCTGGACGCTGCGCACCATGCTGCGCAACAGGTCCGGAGCCGCCCCCCCTTCAGTCTCACCTCGCCGTCGTGCAGCTCGTGCAGCACAGCAGACGCGCAGGCACTGGTGTCCCCAACTGTCGTGACAGCGTTCAAAAGCTGCGCCCACAAGTGGAACGGGTGCCCCGTGTAGAGCGCGTTGACAGGCGAGAACCACTGCAGCAGCCCACTGGAGGCAGCCGAACCCCGCTCAGGGAGGTCTGTAAAAAGGGACAAACAAGAAGAGCTGGGCCACTTCTCCAAGTCGGTCGGGCGCACGCGCGCGCAGGCGACGCAGCATGTCGCGAGCGTCATGCTGCTGGCGATGGTCGCCGCGACGGTCACGCTGTCAGTGAGCACCACGGCCGCCTTCGTGCGGCACACCGAGGCGGCCGCGGCAGAGGCGGCGCGCGCGGCCACGCTGTCTGCGCTGCTCGCGCCGCCGCCGCTACCGCAGGCGCACCCGGCCACGCTGCTCGCCGCGCTCGTGGGCCAGCTGGATCCAGCCACACTGCCGCCGGGGGCGCCGCCGGACGCGCCGCGCCCGCCGCCCACCTTCACGCTCGGCGAGCTGAGCCACCACCGCCGCGCGCCGCCGCCGGACGCGGCGCCGCCCGTGCCCCGGGCCGCCGGGGGCGCGGTCGGCCATGGCTCTGACCCATACCCGCCGCCGCCGCCGCCGGCGGCGTCGGGGCCGGGCGGCGACGACGCGGCCGCGAACCTGCAGGCGCTTGTGGGCGCGGAGCCACCGGGGCCGGAGGTCATGGTGCCGCCTCCGGCGCCGCCGGTGCCGCGGCTCGACTTCCAGAGCATCGGCCAGGTGGCGCGCGACATGTCGGCCGCGATCGGCGTGTGGCGCGAGAAGCGCAATTGGTTGTACAACATGGGCGCCGACCCGGAGCGGCGCCGGCGGCTGCGGTCGCTGCCGCGGCGGCGCCTGCGCGGTGCCGGGCCCTTCTGGGACGGGTGACGGCGGCGCCGCGCGCGAGTATGCCGCCCCTAGCTAGCTACTGTACTCGGCCTGCATAGCCCTCATAGGGGCTGCAGAGGAGGTCCTTGTTTCCAGTGTGTGTGCTCCGGGTGTGAGAGGTGTTTTTGGTTTGAACGCACGACCTGTTTTACATTGCGGGCGCACTGTGGGCACACTGTGATGTCGACACTGAACACATGGCATGCCCTGCAGTCTACACGCCTCTCTAGCACGCGGTAAGTATACAGCTACAGCGGCACGCAAGGTCAGCCTCACTAGCACACAACAAGTACACAGCTACAGCATCATACAGCAACAGTCTCCGCCAGACGCGACAGGACGCCCGGTGCCAGCGGCGAGCGCTGCAGCGGGCCAGCGGGTCACGCGGGCGGCTGCAGCTTGTTCAGCTCGCGGTCGATGATGATGCGCATGACCTCGTTGGTGCCCTCCAGGATGGAGTGCACGCGCAGGTCGCGAAGGATGCGCTCCAGCGGGTAATCCCTCAGGTAGCCGTACCTGCGCGCGCCGCCCAGCGCTCGCATCGCCATGGCACAGCAGTCCACCAGAAGTGCCTCACCGCAATGCGCACAGGCGAAAGAAGCACAGGCGCAAGCACCCGGCCACAGACAGGGTGCGCGCGGCCCGGAAAGCCCTTGCAGGCATCGGAGAGCTGTGAGTGATGACGTTGGCGAGGGGCGCGCCCGCCGAGGATCTGCAGCGCGCGGTCGGCCACGGAGTAGCACGCGTCGGTCGCAAAGCGCTTGGCCATGGCGCAGTCCAGCGTGGCGGCCGGCGCGCGCGCGTCCAGGCTGCGCGCCGCGTGCCTGCGCGCGCGGCGCCGCGGCTGGCCGCCTTGTCACCACAGGCTTCGGTTGTCGCTGCGCACATGCCGGACCCGCTGGCTGAATGCTGGAAGGAACCGGGCGGACGTTTGCAGGGAGACGCATAGGCAGGGACGCACGCGCCCTTGGATGCAGCCCTCGCGGCAAGCGGGCGCCTGGCCCAGCGCAGCAGCAGAACCCCCTGGACGCAGTGCACCGGATATCAGACACACAGATGGACTAGGGCGCACTGCACGAGAAGGCGCGAGGCCTGGACGTCGGTCGCCATGTCGGCAACGCGGAACTGCGTCGCCTGCAGGCGCGGCCACTTTTGGTTACCCTACACCTATCCTACACTTTCGCAGGGTGACACTCCTTCACCCACAAAATAGTTTACCATCCCGGGCACTTTGTTCAGCTGAGCACATGCCTATGCCTGAGGTGAGCCTTGAGCAGGGAGGCGGCACCTGGAAAGCGGCGATTGGCTGCCCAAACTGCGTGCGCTGCGCCGCATACGAGCGCGCCGCGTCGAGCGCCGCCTGGCCGCCGCCGACGCTGCAGGCGGCGATGTTGACGCGCCCGCCGTCCACTGCGCCGCGCCAGCGCGGGGTCAGCAGGCGGCACCACATGTTGCATGCGCACGCGCAGAGGCCGCGCCCTGGGCAAGCTGCGGCTTGCCGTCCCCTCCAGCATGGCGAGTGAGGGAGGGCCCTGCGGGAACTGCGGCCGCGTCGCACACGCGCAGCATGGCAGCCCAGGCGCGCATCGTCCTGGTAGCGAGGACGGCAGCAGGGCCGACCCTCCCAGTGCGGGGCCCGGAGGCCGGCCCCGAGCAGCGCGGGGGGGCGGCCAAGTGCTGCGCACGGCGCGCCGGCGCGACCAGGCCAAGAGACCCAGGCCAACAGGCCCGGGCCGGCAGGGGGCGACGAGCAAGCGCGCCGCGGCCGGCGCGCGGGGCGCACGGGCGGCCATGGCAATGCGAAAGCCGTCGCCCTCGGCGCCCAGCCGTGCGCCGGCCGGCACGCGCACGGCGTCCAGCTGCACGGCGGCCGTCGGCTGCGCGCACCAGCCCAGCTTGGCCTCCGGCCGCCCGACGCTCAGGCCCGGCGCGCCCTGCCGCGCCGCGGCGCCGCCTCAGCGCACGAGCCGGCGGGACGGGCCCCGCCGCGCGCAGGCTGAGCTCTCCAGGGAGCCGCGGACGGGCGGGGAGGTCGCCAGGGCGTGCCGCTCCGGCCCGGTGGCGGCCTGGCGCGCCCGCTGGCGATGGAGCGCCGCACGTCACACAGCGCCGCAAGCCCTCCGCACATCCTGTGACGAGTCCCACGCGCTCCCAGCAGGCCGGCCGCTGGAGCTCACATGGATACACATGTGCGCTGCTTGCGTGTCAGCCGTGTACATGCAGGGCATGCTGTGTAGGGTATTTGGGACGGGCGACGCGGCCGCGCCGCCTAATGCTACAGGACGCCCGGGCCAGCGCGGGTGGCCACCTGTTCGACTACAAAGGCGGAGATGCCGCGCGACCCGGGCGCGCCCGTGCGCGCCATGACCAGGTACAGGTCGGCCGCGCCCGCGCCGCTGATGAAGGCCTTGGCGCCTGTGCTGCGCGCGCGCGGGGCGCCTGCTCGGCGCCGACCGCGGGGCCGCGCGCGGCGGGGCGAGGCGCCGTGCCCGCCGGCATGCTGGCAGTGGACTGCCCAGTGGCGCCTGCTGCGGCTGCCATGACAAGCACAGCGCCGCACGCGAGACGCCCTGCTGCGAGCCTCGGCGCAGAGGCAGGCGAAATTGGGCGCGGGCGGTCGAAGTGGTCGCGGTCGCCCGATCATCGGCTTGAGCACCCAGGCAGCACATGTCCGACTGGCACGCCCCCGCCCCGCCAGAGCAGCGCCCGGGAGCGCGCCTGACAAGACATACGCGTCGCCGTCGCGGCGCGCGGAGGTCGACAGCGACGCCGCGTCGCTGCCGCTGCCGGGCTCGGTCAGGCAGTACGACGCCAGGCTCTGCATGGAGGTGAGCTGCGGCAGCAGTTGCGCTCGCTGCTCCGCTGTGCCGAACCTGAAAGGGCCGCGCGCAAATGTGGATGACCCCTGCTCAGGCCTGCACAACGGGCAGGCATATGGAGCCTTTGCAGGCACATTGCTGCACTGTGACGACGTGCGGCAGGCTTGACCCAAGGCCGCCATGGAGCGCACTGGCTCGCCGGGGCGGAGGCTGGCCCGACGCTGCGCACCTGTCTATGCAGCCTGCGACCTGCGTGCCGTGCCCGCTGGCATCAGGCTTGCCGCTGCAGGATAGAGAGGCGGTTTGCAAGCAAAACATGCAGCAGGGCGCACGGAGATGCCAGGGGCCGCACCATGTTGTGGATGGTCAGGTAGGCCGTGTGCGAGATGTCTGCCGCAGCGAGCTCCTGCGACAGCAGCCAGAAGGCCCTTGGAGGCCGAGGGTGATGCACCCGCTAGGTGCACGTCCAGCCAGGCAGCATTCTGCAGCAGTCTGCCCTGCACGCTGCTCAAAGAGCAGCGGCGACACAGGCGGCGACCTCGAAGATCACGGCGCCGTCCGCGCGGCTGAGCGCGCTGCCGCCGACATCCTCGCCGCAGAACACGCCGCCGAAGCCCAGGCTGGCGGCGGCGCGCAGCGTGGCCACGCTGAACTCCTTGTCGGCGTCCCAGCGCGCGGCGTGCGGGGCCAGCTCCCTGGCCGCAAAGTCTGCGGCCAGCCGCTTGAACTCCTCCTGCGCGCGGCGCGCCGTGGAGTGTGGCAAGGCGGCGGCCCGGGCCGGGCTGAGCTGCCCGGGTTGGGCCGCTTGGTCCGGCCGGCGGCGCGGCGCGCTGGCGTAGCCAGCGCGCTGAGGTGGCGGCAGCGCTGCCTGTTCGGCTGACGGGGCGCGGCAGGCGTGCATGCCGTGCACGGCAGGCACGCTTGTAAACTGACACAGGCACAGCACGAGCACCTCTGTTCCGCGGCGGCAGCTTGATGGTAGACCAGCAGGCAAGCTGCGCATGAGTCCAAGAGTCCCCAGGTCAGCGCGCAGGCACTCACCTGTTGCTCTGTCAGGCCATATGCGTTCAGGCGTTGCTCAGTTTCGCACTGGACAGCGCTGGCCAAGCACGCGTATTGATGCTTGGTTGAAGCGCCGGTGCGGGAGAGCCAGCCCGACGCCGCAGAGGCGCACAAGCGCCACTTTGAGCAGGCCAGCATCGCGACGCAGCTGATGGACCTGCAGCACAAAGACTGCCTGCAAGGGCTCTCCAGCTCGTTGCCTACCAGATCTGGCTCAAATTTGTAATTCACAGAGTTACAAATTTGTGAATAAGGGTGCAGCAGGCCCTCTTGGCCCTCTTTAATGCTCTATATGTATGCAGCATGCTATATACGTATGGAGCATGTCACAGTGTGTCCATGCTGCACCCCTTGCAGTAATGTGGGAAGGAACATGCACTTGAGCACTGCATGATTGCATTGCCCATTGACTTCCTGCTCTGGTGTCAGGTACCGCTAGGCTAGCCCAGTACTCTGCAAGCAGGCGATGAATCACGCTGAGGGGATACGGTTACCATCCTGGAGCATGGGCCACACCGTGCATGCAAATGCTCCCGGCACGTTGTTGTTGTTTTGCCTGTGAATGTGCTCTGAACTGACATGCCACTCATGCTATTATACTACGGCTGAAGGAAGTACATAGTTATTGTATGAGCTGCCTTTGACCTCCTTGGTGCTCACATGCTAGCCGCCTTCACCTGCCAGGCACGGCAGCCAGCACGACAGGATGAGCACGAGGTTGCGACAGTGAGCGCGCCGAACGACATGCTTGTATACAAAGGATTGGCTGACCCGAATGCATGCATGTCACAGGGCGAGGCGCCAGGACCATGGGGCCTCCCAGGTCAAGCCGGGCCCCTGAAATGCTGAAGAGCGCATCAGGCAAAGATAGCCCACACTCACACAAAGCCATGGCCACCAAAGATGTGGGTCTGTTGCATACGCGGCGCGGCACGCGCCACGTGCCTACCTCTGGCTGCCCGCGTCCGCGGCTGCAGCGCGCAGAGAAGCGCCGCCCGCGCTCCTAGCGGAGCTGTCGGCGGACGCGACTGCTCCAGGCAGGCCCGCGCCTGCTCTCACGCCCAGCGGCAGCGCTCAGTTTATCATATGAAGACGTGATGTCCTTTGGCGCACCTGTAGTGCGGCGAGGCGGGTCGGGCTCGACACTTTTATCTAGTGGCGGAGGTCGTTTGCACGCGGCGAGCAGGAGCGCTCATTGCAGGCTGTGGCGCCAGTGCGCCGTTGGGCATGCATGGACATGACCATGCGTGTGTGAAGCAGGGCCAGGGCTGCCGCTGGTGACACCTGCCGTGCCAGGGCCGCAGCTTGGGCGCCCGCAATGTTGACCTAGGATGGCAGGAGAAGGCGGGGCAGTCGGTCTGTCTGCATGCATTCCATGGTGCATGGCAGCGCAGGCGAAGCAGCTCCAGACCGAGGGCACTTCTGTGCTACATTGCGGTGCAAGGTCACCGGTCCTGCTTGGAAGGGCAGGCATTTCCACAGTGCATGCGCTGGGCGCGTGTCTGTCCTAGATACAAGCGCGTTAATACAAGCGCGTTAGGCCTGCCTCATACTTGCAAGGTCCGACAGTCATGTCTGTCTCCTAATGACACGGAAACACGGAAACAAGCACAGACTCTCGTCTGCGCTGCTGCCCCGTCAGCTTGAGCAGCGGCGGACAAACCCCATGTCGCTCACAGTTTCCAGTCCAATGTACTTCCCCCATGTGCTCCCCCATGTCAGCTAGCTGTTCTCTCTCTGGCCTACCTCTAGCTCTAGCCAGAACAAACAGCTGCTGACAGGCTGGTCTGCCGGCCACTCATGACCAAGCCTGTCAGTAACGTGGAGTGCAGGGCGCACCCCGCAACTTGCACACAGCCTTGCACAAAACACTCAAAATGCTATCAAATGCCGGGCACAGGCAGGGGCCCAGGACTGGCATGCGAGCCCGACAAGGTGTCGATGCCCGGGCCCCTGACTGCTGGTGTGGATCACTGCACACACAAGACGCCACAGGCATGGGGCAGCCTGGGCAGCGAGAAGCAGAATGCAGAGCTGCGCGGCAGGCATGCCCGCCGCCGCAGCTCCGCAGCGGGTGACACATGCGGCACAGCAACAAGCCTCTGAAAAAGCTGCAGATGCAAAGCTAGCGCCTGGCGGGGCCCATGCTGGCGCCCCGCGGGTTCGTCCACTGTTGTCCAGACCCACTGAGCGTCCCGAGGTGGTCGCACGCAACCCCTCACTTCCTGCTACCTGCCTGACATCCAGCAGCCCTGCTTGCAAAAGCTTGATGGTGGTGGCCTCCACCCATACACGCTTCTGGGAGGGGGCGGGTCGCCGGGCACTTTGCTTGCGCGCCCAGCTGGCTCCTAACATAACTTCTGGCCACGCCTGATTCTATAATACGAGCCCAGGCCACACGCTGCTCGGCGGCCACGCGCACGGCGGCGCGGGGCGCGCACGCGGCTTGCGCCGCCGGCGGCAACACTGCGCGCGGGTCGCGCGGCGCGCCGCGCGGCAGCGCGTCGCTGTCGCCCGGCACGCGCAGCGGGCTGGTCGTCTGAGGTCGCCCCGTCGGTGTCGCCGGAGCCGGCGCTGGCCGCGTCGCCAAAGTCGCGCGCGAGTTGCCTGATCAGCGGCCTGCCAGCGGAGGCAGATGCGTCAGCGGGCGCCGCAGGCGCGCACGGCGCATGCTGTGTTACGCACCGGCATGGCATGCGCATGTGTGGCTTTTTCCTAAAGTGGCAGCTCAGGAGGTTGGACTCATCGGGGGTAGAGCGCACTGCGTGGGACCACACGGTGCAGCCAAGCAGACGCTGTCGTCCCCGCACTGATGAATGGCTGGCAACCGCGGCTTGTGCCAGGCAGGCACACACGCCCTCGATGCAGATGACATGGTGGCAGAGCAGTGCGCTCGCACCGTCTGCCGGGCCGCACTGCCGCATGACGCGGCCGCGCTTGCAGCTGCACGAAGACGCCGGGCGCGCCGGGGTGCTCGCGGCGGCCGCGCTGCCGAGCGGCTCGCTGCGGCTGCGCTTGCAGGCGCGCGCGGGCACCTGGCGCGCGGGCGTGGGCGTGGCGACCGCGGCCACGCCGCTGCTCGCCTCGCCGCGGCTGCGCTGGCTGCCGGCCGCAGACAGCGGAGTCGGGGCAGCGCTGCTGGCCGCGGACGGCGAGCGCTCGCTGCCCGCCTCCTCGCCATCGCCCTCGTGCGAGGACTGCGAGCGCTCCTCGGAGCCCTCGCCGGGCGGGTAGGCGTCCTCGTCGCCGTCGTCGTCGTCGTCCTCGTGGACGATGATATCATCGTCGCCCATGGCCGCCAGCGCCGCCGCCGTAGCGGCCGCCGCCGCCTCCAGCGCCCGCAGGCGCTGCGAGGACAGCAGGCCGAGGTCGATCACGCCGTGCGCGGCCGCTTCGGCGTCCTGGACGCTCATCTGGCCCTGCGCGCAGCCGGCTGGCTCAGGACGTGCGCAGGGCGCGACCGGGCGGCAGGCGCCGTTGCCGGCCTGCTCCGCGCGCATGCAGCACGCTCCCAGCGCCAGCGGCATGGCTGCGGCCCTGGTGTGCCGGGAACGCAGGTGGTCGGGGTGCTGCGCGGGCAGGGGCGCACCGTGGACTCCACGCGCATGTAGACGCGCCCGGAGTCGCAGACGTACACCCGCTGGATGCTGCGCGGAGTCGGGGCGGCGGCGACGCCCGCGGACGGCGAGCGCTCGCTGCCCGCCTCCTTGCTGTCGCCCTCGTGCGAGGACTGCGAGCGCTCCTCAAAGCCCTCGCCGGGCGGGTAGGCGTCCTCGTCGCCGCCGTCGTCGTCGTCGTCATCGTCATCCGCAGCCGCCGCCGCCGCCGCCGCAGCCGCCGCCGCTGCCTCCAGGTTCAGGCGGTGGGGCGTACGCCAGGGCGCGGCCCTGCGCGCAGCCGGGCGGATCAGGGCGGGCGCAGGGGGCGGCCGGGCGGCAGGCACTGCGCTGCAGACCTGCTCCGCGCGCCTGCAACACAACCCGGCACAGTGTGTTGGATGAGGACATTGTGCCGGGAACGCAGGGCGGCGCGCGGACAGGCGCGCGCAAGGAGGCCGCCAGGCGGTGGGGGTGCTGCGCGGGTTGAGGCGCGCCGTGAGCTTCACGCGCAAGCAGACGCGCCCGGAGTCGTCGTAGTACACGCGCCCGGAGTTGCACGGGCCCGCAGCGCCGGCGTCTGCCCGGGGCGCTGGCGCGCCAGCTGAGGCCGCGAGCGCCGGCGGCAGCGGCCGCTTCTTGAGCGGCAGCGTGGCCGGGTCCAGCGTGCGCAGCCGCTTGGCCGGCAGCGGCGCGGCCGCGTCCGGTAGCCGCGCAGCCGGGTCCGGCGGCGGCGCGGCCGCGTCCGGCGGCAGCGGCCGCTTCTTCAGCGGCAGCAAGGCGGGGTCCAGCGTGCGCAGCCGCTTGGTCGGCGGCAGCGCGCCGTCAAAGTCCAGCCTGCGCTTGATGGGCGCGGCGGCGCGCGCGACCTGCGCCGCCCCCACAGCCTGCTCAGGCTCTGGTGTGGGGGCCGCGCCTGCAGCGACGCCTCCCGAGGCTCTGCTGTGCTGCGACGCTGCGGCGAGCGCGCCAGACGCGCGCCAGGAGGCACGAGCGACACTGCATGCTCGGTGCACCGGAATGCTGCACAGCACACGAGCAGAGCTTTGCCACCAAGGCTCGGGTAGCAGCGCACAGGGCGTGCTGATGACTGTTGTGGAGGTCCTGCACCCTCCACTCACGGGCGTGGGGGGGCACCGACTTGCATATGCGGCGCGGGAAAGGCGCTCACCTGCCGGCGCGGCCGGCGTCCCGGCGGGGACGTGGCCACGCTGTCGGCCATGTCAGTGGATTCAGAGCCGGCCGTGTACGAGTAGCTAGCGCAGCTCCCAGGCATCCTCCTGCGCAGCAGCGCCGCACCGCTCAGGTCATCTGACCTACTTGTGCACAGGCACGCAATGCGGTGGAGTTGCCTGCAGCGCTTGGGAGGCGCGCAGCGCCTCGCGCTAGCCGTCACTACCCAGCGTTGCCATCACAACGCCAGGCGCGGCGCCAGGCCCCACACCACTGGGCTCTGAGACCGGGCCAAATCACGTCAATTGAGCACCCGTGGATCCTGCATCCAGCGCGGAGAGCGGAGACTGCGTTTGCCGTGCGGGCCGTTGCAGGGGTCCTGGCCTGTGCAGCACCGTGCCCGCCCGGGGCAGCACGGAAACAGGTCAGGCGGGGTGCCCACCGTGTCCGGGCTCCTCCTCTTGCGCTTGGCAGCGCCCGCAGGGCACAGGCGGGCGATGGGCTGAGAGCTCCCGACCAGCCACTGCTGTCACACGCCGCACATGTATGGCTGTGATGTGACCAGACGCTGCCAGAAGGAGTTGCTGCGAGAGTAGGAGGAGGCTGCTGGGACTGGACGTCTCTGTACTTCTGCTCCGATGATGGGTCCCGGGGATGAAGGGTTTTAGGGCTTGAGCTTTGCGCTGTGGCTGCACGTGCCCAGTCACCTGGGCACGTGCCCAAGGCTTGCGCACACCCGAGTATCTGCACCTGCCGCTACCAGCAGCCTGCCATACGCTGGCACTGGGAAACAGCGCGCTTGGGACGCTTTTGCTTGATCATGCAGTTGCAGCCTCAGTTGAGAGGCTCAGCGGCGCTAAACGTCACGCCCGCCCTTTGCGCCGCTCGCACCACTGCCGGCGGACAGCTTGGGCCCGCTAGCAGCGGGCGCGGCTTTTGCCGTCGGCGCTATTTTTGGTTGCTTGGCTGTAAGCGAGTCGGGCGTCTGCAGCTCCCTTTGCGCTGCTGCACTGGGTTGTCATGTCACCGCCAAGGTCTTTGGGCACACTTTGCATGCACTCTTCTGCATGATGCGTGCCCTGTCAAAGTCCATGCTTCAGCAGAGCAGAGCCTCAACACCGCCATGTCAACCACTGCGCCCGAAGCATCAACCAGGCGCTGCGAGGCTGTGTGTGCGTGCTATTGTGGAGCCACGCCTATACGTGTGCAGTCGCGTGTGTGGCAGTGAGCGCAGACGTGGGGCCATACGCTTCAGCAGACTCAGCCATGTTTGTGGCGCTCAGCCGTTGCGTGTTCCTACAGCTGCTGGCACATGAAAATGGCACCATATGTACATGCAGGGAGCGCACCATGCATTTGGCGTCACCCGACGCGCCCTGCTCTGCCGCTGCACAGCAGCCTCGGCCTCTGGGGCCCAGATACATGCGCTGGCTGCCTTCGCTCAAGTCAGCCTCGTGGCCGGCGCCCCGGCCGGGGCGCTCCATGCGGGAACATGTTGAAGCTTGCGGCGCGTGCGGAAGCGCCAGAAGTCGGCCAGGCCCAAGCGGGCGGGGGCCGGCACTGACTGGAGCTCAGGGCTCGTGGGCGGCGGCCCGGCCGGGGCGCTCCATGCGGAACATGATGAAGCGGCGCGCGCGGAAGCGCCAGAAGTTGGTCAGGCCCACCGCCGCGCCCAGCTCGCGCAGCTCGCCCTCCTCCCAGGGCCGGTACGACACGGTGCCCAGCGGGTCCAGCTGCGCGCGCGCGCGCCAGGGCAGGGTTAGGGATGGTCAGCGGCACGGATGCGGGCCTGATTAGGCACCAGGAAGCAATGTGTGCCCTAGGACACGGCCTGGACCCAGCGGGTCCAGCTGCGCGCGCGCGCCAGGGGCGCGGTCCAGACGCACAGACGCAGGCGCATCAGGCACTGGGCAGTAATACACGCCCGCCTTCTAGCTGTCAGCAGTGGCGTGTTGGTGAGATGGTTGCAGCGGCGCGAGGCACGGCCCTGGCTGGATGCGCACCAAGACAAACCAAGAAATTCAAATGCACTCTGTGACAGCGACCCTGCAGACAATCAGGCAAAGCCTGCTTGCACTAGAAGTGCTCTCAGGGTGTCAGCGACGAGGGCGGCGGCGCACGCTGGCGAGCGGGCGGACGACGTCGTCGCCGAGCACCTCGCCCAGGCCCGCGCCTACCTTCATGACCGTCGTGCCGACAAAGACGCCGCCGGGGCGCAGCACGCGCGCGACCTCCGCCATCTGCGCGCGCGCGGCATTGCGCGCGTTGGCACCCACATTCGCACGCTGCACGCAAACACTGTTGTGCCTCCTGCCACGCCGTGACCTGTGCCAGCACTGGCGTGGCAAACCAGGAGCTGTTGAGGGCGCAGGAGGCCCAATGTGAAGCGCGGTTGCGTGGAGCACGCTGCTTGGTGACCGGGCATCAAGCCGCGCTCCCGGGCCAGGCGATGGGCGGAGGGGCGCACCGCGATGGTGGGGTTGGGCCAGCAGTGGATGGCGGCGCCCGCGTGGATGGCGGCGACAGACCCCGTGGGGAACGGCAGCCGCGTGATGTCCGCGCGCAGCAGCAGCACGCCACTGCGCATTGCCGCGCATGAGGTTGGTGTAGGAGAACTGTTGCTGTGCTGTAGCAGCATGGGATGCATCGCAGCAGCGCTGCAACGTGCCGCACAGATACCTAGGAGTCCGGCAACAGCAGGTATGGGCGCATTGTGCACATGGCCAGTACCAAGCTAAGGGCCTGTGCTCAGCGTTGAATTGCATTCCTAGCGGTCATGCCAAAGCATGGGGGTCGGCAGAGCGCACGCTGGGTCGACAGCGGCATTCTGAGCGATGAAGCCGGAGGTCTGGTCGAGCATGCCGGCGGAGAAGTCCGACGCGATGACGCCCTTGAAGCAGCCGCTGGCCGCAAAGCGCCGCGCGAACAGGCCGCTGCCGCAGCTCATGTCCACCAGCACCTGGAGCGGCAGGACGGTGGTCAGGTGGCTTGGGAAAATAGAGGAGACAAACAGTACTTTCAGAGTGCTATTGGTGCTATTACTTCACGGAAAGCGACGCGGCAAGCAAGGGCGGGCTGGGCACACACGGCTGTGCAGGGGGGAGCATGCAGAGTGACAAGGTGCAGCCCGCCCTGCGGAGCAGGCAAGCTGCCGGGGCTGCCACACCGGCGAGTGCGGCTGGGGAGAGCCTGGGCGCACCTCACCAAAGGCTGGCTGCAGGTGGTCCATGGCCATCTGGTACTCCCTCTCCTCGCCAGGGAAGCCAAACCTGGCATCATGTTGCAGGCCTAAGACCCAAGTCTCTGTGCCTGCACCCTATGTTCGCAGGAGCGCAGTGCGCGCACCACACAAAGTTCTGCCGCCAGCCGCGCTCGTAGATGTAGCTCACCAGATGCGTCCTGCGGCGCGCAGTGCGTGCGTTAGTCGACATGGTTTGGCAAGTAGTCAGCAACAGCTTGGCGGGGAGCGGCGGGCGCGTGGCCGCACTGGAACAGGGTGGTGCCGCCCCAGTTGCTCTCTTTGTACGCGCGCCCCTCAAAGCCGCTCAGCGGCGTGAGGTCCACGTACTGCGACGCGCCCTCGCTCGCGCTGAACGTGCGCTCGCAGCGCTCGCAGTGCAGCGCCTGCTGTTGCCTGCCCAACGCGCTCTGATAAGTTGTGGACGTTCGGGACAGGTGAGTTCCTAGTTTTACCAATAGAGGCTGATCATAAAGTGATGACCACGACGCAATTATGTCACTCGCAGCAAGGCTGGACGGTAAAAGAGTGCCCTCGAAAGCTTATCAGAGTTGGAGGCCGCACCTGCGCCCCGTTCTGCCAACGCTGAAGTTGGTGACCTGGCAGATGGGGCACGTGAGCTCAAACGGGAAAGCATCCGTATGCGCGTCCGGCGCCGATGCAGAGCTCACTTCGGGCAGCAGCGGCGTTGTGTGCACGGAGGTAACCGAGGTGGTCGCAGCCGCCCTGGTGTGCACCAGGCCACATAAGTTGCGCATCCACCTGCACTTGGCGCGCATGTGCAAGTGCATGACACTGTATTACCTTGTGCACACGGCAACCTTGCCCCGCCGCGCCGTCACAGGGGCTCTGCAGGCCAGCGGGCGCAGCTGGTTAAAAGCATGTTTAGGTGAGCGACTGGTGCTCAGAGCTGCGCGTCTCATGGTTGCCTAAACGCGCACAGGAGAGTCTGCTGATAATAACAAAGCACAGAGTCACACTTGCATTGAGTAACTCATCCTTGCTCGGCAGAGCTACGTAACGAGCAGGAGGGGGGGGGGCCATCCCCTGCCGGGCAAAGTATAATTGACAGCTAGGGTGCCCATAAAGGTCAGAGATATATCAGGGAGCAGTGCTCAGTAGTGCTCAGCATAAGCTCGGAGCTGTGAGTGAGAGGGTCTGCGGGTGCTTGTCAGTACTGGAAAGCGTATCAGCAACGTCCAACAGCAGGTTCGGGTCCGAGACACACAGCGGCGG
>JAABUV010000859.1_pt1 | contig 45694 bp, 40 predicted proteins | sample 5559971 | NCBI WGS metagenome assembly JAABUV01 (sample SAMN10711881, study PRJNA513362) | rock metagenome | isolation source: Antarctica rocks | place: Antarctica: Victoria Land, Knobhead nord | collected 2015-12-19 | reverse complement strand
GGGAGCCCCCCCCCCCGACGCGGGGGTCGAACTGGGTGCCGGCGCAGTTCCGCAGTTCATCGCGGGCGCGTCCATCGCCGTAGGCCTCGCGGTACCCGCGGCGCGTCGTCATAGCATAGTAGGCGGCGGTCACGCTGACGATGCGCGCGGCGACGGGTATGCTTTCCCCCGCGAAACCATCGGGGTAGCCGTTCCCATCGTACCACTCGTGGTGGCGCAGCACCGCGTCCGCGACCCCCGCGAGGGCGGGGACGCGCCGGACGAGGTCGTGCCCGATGCGGACGTGCGACTGCACGAGCGCGCGTTCGGCCGGCCGGAGCGGCCCCGGCTTGTTGAGCACGCCGTCGCCGACGGCGATGTTGCCGATGTCGTGGAGCAGGGCTGTGTAGTAGACGACGCTACGATCGTACGGGGGCAGATCGAGGCGCGCGCCGACACGCTGCGCGGCGCGCACCGCCAGGTCCGCGCGCCCCTGTCCGTCGGGGTCGCGCGCCGCCAACGCGTCGGCGAGCACCGCGACGGTCGACAGGTAGGCCTGCTGCACCTCGCGCTGGAGCCTGGCGTTCTGGACCGCCACCTGGGCCTGGTCGCCCACGCTCAAGAGCTCTGCGACGTCGCGCTCATCGAACGCGCCGCTCACCTTGTCGGCGGCGACGACGACACCGGCAAGCTCGGCGAGCAGCACGACCGGCGCGGCCAGCAGGGTACGGAAGTCCTCACCTGGCGCGGGGCGGGCGTCGAGGCCCGCCAGCGCCGCCGGATCGTTGGCCACAAACGTATCCTCGCTCGCGAGGACGGTGCGGCACAGCGCCTGGATGAAGGGTGAGGGCGCGGACTGAGGCGCCACGTCCATGGCGATGGCGGCGCGAACCCGCGGGGTGTCGTGCGCGTCCCGCGCGGTGAGATACAGCCCGCGCGTGGCCCCGGTCGCGATGAGGCAGGCTTTGAGGATGAGCTCGTGGAGGTTCCCACCGAAGATCGCTTGCTGAACCTCTTTGAGGGCAGACGCGAGCGCCGCCGCGCGCTCCTCTTGTCGCGCCGCGCGGCGGCGCTCCTGGTCCAGTTGACCTTGGGCCTCCGCGAGTTCATGCTCAAGCCAGACGGCGCGCGCCTGCGCGTCCGTCAGGTCGCGCTGCGAGCGCCGCAGCGAAGCCGTTTGTAGATTCAAGCGCGCGTGGACCTCGCGGCATGCTACCTCGGCCCCGCGCAGGGCGGTAAAAGTGGGGTCGGTGGGAGGGATACGCTGCTCGGCTTGCGCCAGCCCCAACAGGACAGGGTCATCGGGAACAAGCGCCGGTTCTTGCTCTCCAGGCAGGCGATAACTCGCCTCATATGCGTGCTCGGACACGTGCGTGCTCCCATCTTCGTTGCCTTACCTTACCGCGCGGCTATCGTTCGCCCCTACTATAGCACACGGTCCCGCAAGGTCCCTCACCCCCATCCCCTCTCCCCAGGGCTCGTGAATTATCGGCCAGCGACGTGTCTACGGGGACCGCCGCGGTCCCCGTGGAGACGGCGTTGGTCAATAATTCACAGACCCTGCCCTCTCCCCGCGCACGAGAGAGGGAGGCCGACCATCACGCCAGGGGCATCTCCCCTCGCCCCTTGGGGGAGAGGGGGTGGGGGCGAGGGAGATGAGGCGACGACGCTCAGAGCATGGCGTGGATCAATGGCCGTGGGACCGGCGCGTCGTCGCCGATGGCGAAGGCCTCGCGGCAGCGCGTCGCCCACGCCGCGATGGTCGACTCGTCGCGCCGCCCCGCGTGCAGCGTGGCCAGGACCTCGTCGCGGTCGACGCGATCACCGGCCTTACGGTGTACGACCAGGCCAACCGCCGGGTCGATCGCGTCGCTCTTGGTGGCGCGGCCGGCCCCGAGGTCGCGCGCCAGCACACCCAGGGCCAGCGCGTCGACCCGCCGCACGTAGCCGCCGGCCGGCGCGGTCACAGCGATCTGTACGGGCGCCTCTGATAAGCCGGAGCCGTCGAAGTCCGGCGGACCGCCCTGGGCGGCGATCAATTGCTGGAATACGCGCAACGCCGCGCCGTCGGCGAGGGCGCGGCGCGCCCGCGTCACGCCCTCCTCAGCCGTGGCCGCTTTGTCGCCAAGCAGGAGCATACGTCCGGCCAGCTCCAGGCACAGCGTCGTGAAGTCATCCGGTCCATCGCCGCGCAGGGTATCGACGGCCTCGCGCACTTCCAGCGCGTTGCCGATGGCGTGGCCGAGCGGGCCGTCCATATCGGTCACCAGGGCCGCCATGCGCCGTCCGGCCCCGCGCCCGATCTCCACCATGGCACGCGCCAACTCAATCGCCGCGCCTGTTTCGCGCATGAAGGCGCCCCCGCCCGTCTTGACGTCGAGCACAATGGCGTCGGCGCCGGCGGCAAGCTTCTTACACATAATGCTACTAGCGATGAGCGGCAGCGCGTCGACCGTCGCCGTCACATCACGCAGGGCGTAGAGCAGGCGGTCGGCCGGCACGACTTCGGCGCTCTGCGCGACGACGGCGACGCCGATGCGCGCGACCTGCGCGCGGAACTCCTCGGGTGAAAGATCGACGCGCACACCGGGGATGCTCTCTAGCTTATCGAGCGTCCCGCCGGTGTGGCCGAGGCCGCGCCCCGACATCTTGGCGACGGGCAGCCCGCAAGCGGCCACGAGCGGCGCCAATACCAGCGTTGTCTTGTCGCCCACCCCGCCGGTCGAATGCTTGTCGACGACCGGCCGCGGCAGCCCCGCGAGGTCGATCGTCTGTCCCGAGGCGGTCATGACCATGGTGAGGGCCAGCGTCTCGGCCTCGTCGAGCCCGCGCAGGTACGCCGCCATCAGCCAGGCGGCCATCTGGTAATCCGGCACGCGGCCGGCCACGTACGCATCGATCAGCCAGGAGATGTCGGCGGCGTCGTGCGTCCCGCCATCGCGCTTTTTGGCGATAAGGTCATTGGCGTTCATCATACGTGCACTATACACCGTGATGGGTCTTGCCCGTACGCAGCGTCTGTCGTATGATAGTTCCGGTCGGACAAATCTGTCGTATGATAGTTCCGGTCGGACAAATCTGTCGTATGATAGTTCCGGTCGGACAAATCTGTCGTATGATAGTTCCGGTCGGACAAATCTGTCGTATGATAGTTCCGGTCGGACAACACAGAGAGCCGCGGAGAGCCGCGAAAGGAGGACCCGTTTCATACGGGGGCAAACGCCGGCAAACCGATGGACGGAGTATGAGTCATCAATCCCACGGAAAAGCTGACGGCTGATTGCTGACAGCTAATAGCTTTAGTTTAGTAGCGCCAGGACTCGCCGCGAGGGGGCGAGTCGACGAGGTGGAAGCCAAGAGAACCATTCGGCGGATGGCTTCCCGGCCACCATGGTCGTTAGCAACCGGACAAAACTGGAGGGCGACCTCCAGGACACCAACCGGCCGCGCGTGGTAGTCCAATAGCACGATTCCTACCCCATCTTTGTCTATCCAGCGTGACGCCTACTACCCCAAAACTCGTGCATTATCCGCGCGACTGAAGCGTACGATGCTGCGTAGAGGCGTATGACTATGCAGCCCTGTCCGATAAAATCGCGGCATCGAGGATCCTGTCCTGTTCGCGGGGGTGTAGGGGCGTATCGCATACGCCCAGCTTTTGCCGTGCGCCCGTTTAACGCGACGCGCGACGGTTGCCATGAGCCGCACTCCCACGATTGTGACACGCGGCCTGGCTCTAAAAGACCATGGCAGGCGACGGACCCTAAAGGGTCGGGATCGGCCGCGGAGAACGCGTGCGCATGCCCCCGCGCAGACCTTTCAAGGTCCGTCCGCTGCCATGGTCTTTTAAGGCCAGGCCCACGGCGGGCGCCATCACAATCGCGAGGCGCGCCCGCTATCTGACGCCACCTACTACTTGTTGACTACCTTTAAGAGGATGACACCACTATGTGCGGAATTTTTGGCTACACCGGCGAACCCACCGACGCGGCGCGGATGGTCTTCAGGGGCCTGAAGCGGTTGGAATACCGCGGCTACGACTCCTGGGGCGTCGCGGTCGGCGACGACGGCGTCGTGCGGAGGGCGCGCGACGTAGGCAAGCTCGCCGCGGCGCCCGACGGTCTGCCACGCGCGGGCCTGGCGCTGGGGCACACGCGCTGGGCCACCACCGGCGCCGTCACGATAGAGAACGCCCACCCCCACGTCGGCTGCGGCGAGCGTCTAACCCTCGTGCACAACGGCATCGTCGAGAACTACACCGCCCTGCGCGAGGGCTTGCTGGCGCGCGGCCACATCTTCCACTCCGAGACCGACAGCGAGGTGGCGATCCACCTGCTCGAAGAGGAGTTGGAGGCGTCCGACCCCGGCGCCTACGGCACGCCCGTGGGGGCCGACCTGGCCGAGGCGCTGCGCCGCGTCAGCCTGCAGTTGCACGGCCTCAACGCCCTGGCCGCGCTCGACGCGCGGAGCGGCGAGCTCGCCGCCGTCAAGAACGGCTCGCCGCTCATCATTGGCCTGGGCGAGGGCGCGTCTTACCTGGCCTCGGACATGGCGTCGCTGCTGGCGCACACGCGGCGGCTCGTCTACGTGCGCGACAACCAGGTCGTCTCGCTGCGGCCCGACGGCGTCGACGTGTTCGAGGTCGAGACGGGCGCGCCGGTCGCGCTCGACATCGAGGATGTCCACTGGAGCGCCGAAGAGGCCGAGCTCGACGGCTACCACCACTTCCTAGAGAAAGAGATCTGGGAGCAAGCCGGGCTGCTGCGGCGCATCGCCGCCGAGGGCGGCGCCCAGGCCGCGGAGTTGGCGCGTTTCCTGTCCGAGGCGTGCGCCCTGCACTTCGTGGCCTGCGGCACGGCCTACCACGCCGCGCTGGTTGGGCGCTACCTGCTGGCGCTGGAGGCCGGCCGCCCCGCCGTCGTCACCCACGCACACGAGTTCGGCCCTTTCGCGGGGCTGGTAGAACCGGGCGACGCGGTCGTGGCCTTCTCACAGAGCGGTGAAACGATCGACGTGCTCGACGCCGTGCGCGCCGGCCGCGCGCGCGGCGCACGGCTGGCCGCGCTCGTCAACGTACCCGGCTCCACGCTCACGCGCGAGGTCGGCCTGCCGCTGATGCTGGGGGCCGGACCTGAGAAGTCGGTCCTCTCCACCAAGACCTTCACCGCCAAGATCGCCTACCTGCTGCTGGCCGCAAGCGCCCTGGCTGGCGAACCGCGCCGCCACGTCCACGCGCTAGAGGCGGCCGCCGCCGACATCGAGGCCATGCGCTCCGACGGGCGGCTCGACCTGATCCGCGACGTGGCGCACCGCATCGTGGACCGCAATGACCTCTTCGTGCTCGGGCGTGGACTCGGCTACCCCCTGGCGCTGGAGGCCGCGCTCAAGATCAAGGAGGTGTCGTACATACACGCCGAAGGGCTGCCGGCCGGCGAGCTCAAGCACGGGACCATCGCCCTGATCGAGCCGGGGACGCCGGTGATCGTGTTCACACCCGCGGGGGCCGACGAAACGTCGCTGCTCGCCTCGGCCGGCGAGGTCAAGGCGCGCGGGGCCTACGTCATCGGCGTGGGGCCGCGCGGCCACGACGTCTTCGACGCGCACCTGCCCGTCACGGCGAAGGGCATAGCCTACCTGCTGGCCGCCTCGCCCGTCGTGCAGCGCCTGGCCTACGAACTCGCGCTGCTGCGCGGCTGCGACCCCGATAAGCCGCGTAATCTAGCTAAATCGGTCACTGTGCGCTAAATATAGCGTTACACACCTTGACACTCCACACGGCTCAAGCCGTGGGATTCTTGGTTCGGCGACCGTTGCATCGTGACCCGGAGGCCCTGATGTCTGACACAATCTCCCCAAGCGTGACTTCCCGCGTGCCCTGCGGTAGAGACGCCGTTGGGCGTCATGGTGGCCCCCGAAGAGGCGATCACCACGCGCAGTATACTACACGGAGGATGGCAGTGTTGGCTGCTGGCGCCGTCTCGGTAGGGTCTGTGAAAAGTCCTGGGAGCGCGGGCGAGACGCCTGCGCCCCCAGTAGGACGGGCTAACGACTTTTCACAGACCCTCGCCGTCTCGGCCCAGCACCGCCGGTTTCGGTTGCGGCTGAATCTCGGCACGGCGATCATGGGGGGCCTCATCGGATTTGTCCTTGGTGTCCGCCTCGGCATGGCCCTCGGCTACGCGGGGGCCGACAATCAGCCGCTGTTCTTCGGCTACATGCTGGGGACGGTCGGCTACTTCGCCGGCCTGGGCTTCTTTCATCCCGTCTTTCGTTGGCTGCGCGGGCGCCCCGCGCCGGCTGGAGCGGCGCAAGAGTACCTCTACCGGTATGACGGAGGCGTCGGCCGGTATGACGGAGGCGTCGGCCGGTATGACGGAGGCATCGGCCGTTATGTCCGGCTGACGCTCGACCACAAAGTCATCGGCATCCAGTACCTTGTCTTGATTCTCGCCATGTTCTGCTTTGGCGGCTTCAGCGCCATGCTCATCCGCGCGGAGCTTTGGACCCCGAACGCGCTGCTCTGGCCCCCCGATACCTACCTGACGCTAGTCGGGCTCCATCGCGGGCGCTGCCGCCACACCGAGAGCGCTAAATATGAGTTTGAAAGTTCTTGCACGACTCTCACGCCTGGCCGAGCGTGTCCCACAGGCGCTTACTTAGGGCCGGCGGACGCTCAACGCCCAGAGGATGAGCGGCAGTTGCATGGGCAGGCGTAGCCAGGCGACGGCGGCCTTGTTCAATGGGAAGAGAGCGTCCGGCCGGCCGCTGTCGAGCGCCATCTGTACATTGGCCGGGAACACGGCCACGAACAGCGCCGCCGTCGCCCAGGCGCCGAAACGCCGCGTGCGCGGCAGCGCCAACAGCGCCGCGCACGCCATCTCACACACGCCGCTCACGGCGACGATGCTCGCGGCGTGACCGCGCAACGGAGCCGGCACGATGCGGCGATACGGCGCGGGCGCGACGACATGCGTCACGCCCGCGCCCGCCATAAGGGCGCACAATCCCCAGAGCGAAAGGCGAGAGTGTCTCATCCGCCTACCGCTTGCCTTCGGTCTGGAAGGCGCCCGCATGATACGCGGTGAATCACGGCGCCCGCAGCCCGTCCAGGCATGACATCCCTTTCCGTACCAACCCAATCCCAATACGTATGCGCACGCTCACTACGCGCCTCTCGCCGTAGTATAGCGCGATCTATGCGACGAGGCGTCACCCCAACGGCCCTCACGATGGCGCCAGCGACCGCCGTGGGCGTGACCTTTTAGGGTCAGGCCGCGTCTCACTATCATGGGGGACACTCGGTGGGGCAGGGTCGTGAATTATCGGCGCCGTGGGCCTGCGACTGCGGTCGCATGGCAGACCAACGCCGACTGCGGTCGGGTGTCGCCCTGGTACGTGGCACTCCGACGCATGCGCCCTGACACCGCAGTGTCCGTGGTCTGCCATGCGACCGCAGTCGCAGGTTTCGATAATTCACAGACCCTACTCGGTGGGGGATGAATGGCCGCGCCTGAAGATCGCGCAACTCCCCGACGCCCCGTCGCCGATCCGCACCCTCCCCGGCTACGGATACCTCGCCCCGGCGGCATGACGACCGCGACTGGGGACCCAGCCTCGTGTGATCGTCGCCAGTACTAGCGTCCCACCGCGATGGTGATGGAATCGAATGTTTCCCAGCCGTAGCCTATGAAGTACGCGGCCACCAAGACCTTATACTTGCCGGCGCGGCGGTAGACGTGCGCGGCTTGGTCGCCCACGGAGTTCGTCTTATCGCCGAAGCCCCATCGCCAAGAACGGCGCAGGTCGGCCAAGGGGAGGAGCTTGCGCACCTGCCCGTCGTCCTCTTTGAACGCGACGCGCTGCCCGACCCGAAACGTGCGTGGGAAAGCAAAATGCGCCCACCAGGCATAGGTAGCCTTTGTCGGCGCCTGCTTGTAGATGACGGCCCGCGTATCGTTGGCGAAGGCCGAGGGTATACCGTCGATGGTGCAGGCCCCGGCCGTCCCCGCGACGGCGGACGTCAGACCCGTGGCGAGCGCGAGCGCGAGGGCTACCTTCCGCATCTGTCTCCTCCTATTCATACATCGGCTACGGTAAGAGTCGGCTACCCTTCGAGCATACCATCTCGGCCGCGGTTTGGCGGATAGTCAGGTAAAAACCAACTATTCGCCGGTCGCGCCATCGATCGCCTCACGCATGAGATCGGCATGGCCGTTGTGGCGCGCGGTCTCCCCGATCATGTGCAGCACGATCCACCGCAACGTTTGGATTCCCCCTGATGGTCGTGTGCGCGGTCGTCGCGCCTGGTCGTTCAGATCGGCCGCTGCCACAATCGCGCGGGAGCGCGCCACCTCCGCCCGATACAGGTCGAAGATCGCCGCCGCGCTCTCGTCGCCCTCGACACGCCAGTCGGCGTCGGGGTCGGTGTCCGTCCACGGGAAGGACACGTCCTCGCCCGCGAACACCGCCTGGAACCACCAGCGCTCGACATAGGCGAGGTGCTTGACGAGGCCGAGCAAGCTCATGCCCGACGGGGTCAGCGGCCGGCGGAGGTCCGCCTCAGAGAGCCCGTCGACTTTCCACAATAACGTGGCGCGATGATAGTCGAGGAAAGCCGGCAGCATGTCGTTCTCGGAGGCCGCTTCGGGCGGGTCGCGGCGGTCTAATGGGGGTGTCTGCGTCATAGTCCGTCCTGCATTCTGTATAAGCGATTAACACACTATTTCCCATTATAGGCCCCGAGCGTGATAGCGCATTGTCAGCTATACCGTGGCAATCATCCATTGTCTCACTTTCAACGCGTTTCGAGGGAAATCCGTGCATAATGTAGGGACAGAAGACGATAACGCCCGACGGAGGACACTGCCGATGTATCCCGATGATCGCGCGCTGGTCATGGTCGGTGAGACCTACCACGCCGCCGACCTGTACTACGTGACCCACTACCTGTTTCCCGATCCCGTTATTTATGTCGACAAGGGCGACGGGGACAGCCTGATCGCCTGCGGCGACTTCGAGCGCACGGGGGCCGCGGCGCACAGCAAAGCCGCCCGTGTGCGCGGCTTCCAAGACTACGGCGCGGCCGACCTGCCCGCCGACCTGCGCCCACACCAGCGCCTCGCCGCGATCGCGACACGCGCGCTGCGCGACGAGGGTGTGACGCGTGCGGTCACGACCGACACGATCCCCCTCTCCGTCGCCGACCACCTGCGCGCGAACGGCGTCGATTTGCTGTGCCAGCCCGCGTTGCTCCAAAGCCGGCGCGAACGCAAACGGCCCGACGAGATCGCGGCCATCGAGGCGGCGCAACACGCCACACGGAACGCTATGGACGCGGCGATCGCCCTCGTGCGGGACGCGCGGGCTGGCGAGGACGGCGGGCTCTACAACGGCGCCCTGCCGCTGACGTCCGAGCGGCTGCGCGCCGCCATCGACGCGTCACTGCAGGAGGACGGCTGTAGCGGTGAGGGGACCATCACCGCCGCCGGCCCCGACAGCGCGCAGCCACACAATAGGGGACATGGGCCGATCTACGCCGGCCAACCCGTGGTGATCGACATTTTCCCGCGGCACACGGAACTGCGCTACTACGCCGACATGACGCGCACGGTCTGCAAGGGCGCGCCGAGCGACGAGCTCGCGCGCATGTACGAGGCGACGCGCGAGGCGCTGCGCTATGCCCTCGGCCTGCTGCGGCCGGGCACGACGGGGCAAGCGGTGTTCGAGGCGGTCTGTCGCTTCTACGAGGACCGCGGCTACCCCACCTACCTGCGCGAGGACAAGTTCCCCGACGAGGGCTTTGTCCACTCGCTCGGGCACGGCGTCGGCCTGGACATCCACGAGGGTCCGGGCCTCGGCCGCCGTCCCGACCTGCTCGAAGAGGGCCAGGTCATCACCGTCGAACCGGGCCTCTACACGCCGGGGCTCGGCGGCGTGCGCATCGAAGACATGGTCGTCCTCACCGCCGACAGCTGCCGCGACCTGACCGACTACCCCGCCGAGCTTGTCGTGTAACCGGGGCGACGGGCGACGGGCGACGGGCGACGGGCGACGGGCGATGGGCGATGGGCGACGGGCGACGGGCGACGGGCGATGATAACACGCCGCTTTGGCTGTGCGCCAGTTGCAAGGGAGTAATACACTTCACATGGATGTACCATCGCCCATCGCCCATCGCCCATCGCCCATCGCCCATCGCCCATCGCCCATCGCCCATCGCCCATCGCCCATCGCCCATCGCCCAAGGGGAACACCATGATCGTCGTCACCACAGAGAACATCGTCGGATATCGCGTCACGCAAGTGTTGGGGCAAGTCTTCGGGGTCGTCGTGCGCAGCCGCGGCCTCGGCGGCAACATCATGGCCGGCCTGCGCTCGATCGGCGGCGGTGAGATCACCGAATACACCGAACTGCTGGAGGAGGCGCGCCGCCACGCCGTCGACCGCATGGTGCAGAACGCCACCGCGATGGGCGGCAACGCCGTTGTCATGATGCGCTTCGACTCCTCAGAGATCGGGCAGACCATGAGCGAGATCGTAGCTTACGGCACCGTCGTGGTCGTCGAGCCAGCCTAAGATAAGAGCTAGCCGGCCTCCGGCACGCAGCTCTCTACACTGTAGCGGGCGAGGATACCCTCCGCTTCACGGCGCAACACGGCGATCAACGCGACGGGCGACGTCACCGTCGCCTCGGTCCCAAGCCGCAGCAACAGGCGCGCGTAGAAGTCGAGGCTGGAGGCGGGGATCGCCAGGTCGATCCGCCCGCCTCCGTCCTCTTCCTCCGCGAGGCCGCCGCCGACCTCGCTCCAGTCCAACTCTTTCATGCCGCGCGCCGTGATCGTCGCGCGCAGGGCCAGCATCTCCCCTTCCGTGTCCGCCGGGCGGCGCAGCCATTGCCCGAGCGTCATCGCCTCCGGCGGCTCCCAGCCCTCGACCTGCTCCAGCGAGCGGATGCGGTCGGCCCGCAGCCAGGCGTGGACGCTGCGTTTGTTGTCGTAGCACGCGCAGTACCAGAAGCCCAGCCCCGCGACCAGGCCGTAGGGGTAGATGATACGCTCCGACGCTCCCCGCCGCGAGTCGTAGCCGACGCGCAGGTACACCCCGTCGAGCGCCGCCCGCAGCAGGTCGGTGAGGAACAGCGCGTCGTAGGTCCGCTCGGCGCCGATCACGGCCACGCGCTCGCGCAGGCGGTCGAGGTCGCGTACCACATCCGGCGGCAGCGCCCCGCGCAGCTTGGTGATGGCCGAGACGCTCGGTGCGCGGAAGGGCGAAGGGGCGTCACGCAAGACCGCCTCGTAGGAGAGACGGCCGGCGGTTCCTCATCGGCAACAACCATGGCGGCGTCAACGGCTGGGCCGGCCCGCATGCGATCTACGGCATCGCAACCATGATTGAATAGCCGTGCCATTGCCGTACGCGGGCGATCGTACGCGCCCGCCTTGTCGGCGGACGCGTCTTATATCTCACGGCTAAAGCCGGTAGGCTTTACGCCGGTTTCTGTAAAGTGAGCCTATCCACACGAGATGATTTTATCGAGGTTGACACGCGGTTGACACGCCGAGAGGACACGGTTGACACGGCGCTCTCAGAGAAAACGCCCGCGAAGGTGGACAGCGCGTGTCATCCAAAAGGTCTATCCGTGGGCCTAAAGTAGACCTCCCGGATGACAGACAGATAGACCCGCCGCCCTATACAGTAGGGACAGCGTGAGGCCGAACCGCGGCGGCTCGAACGCGACACACATAAACCGTCACTCGGGTAGTGGAGTGGCGGACGGTCGAAGAGCACAGGACACCACAGGAAGGAAGATCACCCATGAAGACGCGCACCACCCGGAAACTAACCGCCTGCCTCGCCGCCCTCGCCCTCGCCACCACCGGCCTCGTCGCCGGCGTCAGCTCCGGCGGGGTAGCGCGCGCCCACGCCTGCAGCGCATCGTACGGCATCAGCGCGGGGAATTACGCGAATCATGGGCAGAACGACTACGCTAATGTGTCATGGGGCTGTGCCAACCAATGGGAGTACAAGATGACGGTGGATTGGGGCGACGGTCATCAGGACACTAACCAGTGCTATGTATCGTGCAGTTCAGGCAATTTCCAGAAGCTGCACGCGTATGCTAACGCCGGTGTATATTCGGTATGCACCTGGGACGACTATGGGAACGCTCATGTTTGCGTTCAGGTGCATATCGTTTAGCACCTACATCTCCACTTTCGACAGTATTCGGACGTCATGTAGGCAGCCCCACTTGCTTCTGGACAACTACGTGGGGTTGCCTGCATGACGTCGCGTATTCAGGGCTTGCTACCCTTTTCTCCTAGAAGAATCCTCGTTAAGGCTACGGTGACGACGGGGCCATGCGCCACCGCTCTAGCGCGATGCCGGTTTGACGTAGGCCGGTTGACGGCGAAAATGCAGGTACGGGGGGAGAGCGATGGCAACGATCATGAGGCAGGCGGCCCCGATGCCCGGCCCGTAGTTTGCGAACGTCGGCGGCCACCCGATGGGAACTTGGCCGGACAAGCATAATTCTTCCCCGAACAAGAGTGACGCAAACAGGACAGGCGCTGCCGCGAGCCAGAACGAGAGGCTAGCGAGCGGTCCCCAGGGGGCCGGCTGCCCTGCGGCATCGACCCACCGCCACCGCGTCAGGACACAGGCCGGGGTCCGCCCTCGGCGCGCTAGCGCCACCAAGGCCGCAAGCCAGAACAGGCAAGGCGCGACCGAAAGAAGGTTATTCCCCCAGTCCGCAAGATTCCTGGCATCCTGGGGCAGGGCCTGCAACGTCAGCGCCTCCAGCACCAACAGCGCAGGGAGTGCGACAACGCCCACGACGATGTCTAGGGCTAAGGTTGTGAGTTGCCGCGCCGGACCGACTGGCGAGCCGGGCATCGTCGGTGTTAATAGAGCCATGAGAGACATCCTTTCCTTGGTGCGTCGCATTGCGACATGGCGACCCACTCGCCCAACGCACTTGCGACGAGATCGCCGAACATCGTTATCCATACCGCGACGAGCCCACGCGCGCCGCGCCCGCTATATACCTCGTGACAATACACGCGGAAGGCTTGCGCCATCTGCGGGCCGTAGGCGCGACGGAAATCCGCAGGGTAGGCGACCAGTAGGAGCGTGTAGAGCCGCACGCAGAGGGTGATTGCATCCTCGTTGTCGTTGTTACGAGAGGAACTTGTCATCTCGCACCCCCTGGCTGCGTGCGCAGGAGGCCCGGCCCGAGCACCCGCTTCGCCCGCGCCATGCCGACTAACTGGGCCAGGCGTCGCGCCTCCATGCTGACGGCGCGCCGGCCAGACACGGTGAGGCGGTAGTAGCGCCGGCGCTCGTCGTCGAGCGCGGGGTCGGGGCGCGCGTCGCTCTCCGCGATCAGCCCCTCGCCCAGCAGGCGCTTGATCGAGCGGTACAGCGTGCCCGCACCGAGGCGCGTCGCCCCGTCCGTGCGCAGCGCGACCTCCCGCATGATGCCGTAGCCGTGGCGCTCGCCGTCGGCGAGCGCAAGCAGGATCTGGAACACGGCGGGCGTGAGCGCTATCGTGTCCTCCGTCTGAGCTACCTCGTCCTTCATCAACAATAGCCCCCTCCTCTCACCCGTTACCGCGCCGCATGGATAGATGCGACGTGGTTATAGTAGGCGAGCTGTAGGGCGGCCGCAAGAGGGCCTTTCGGGCTATCGCCGGTAGGACCACGCGGTGCGGCTATGTGGCGGTGGATGGCGCGGTTGCGTTACGTCGGGCCATGCGCCGCGACCAGGCGCTCTTTCGACGTTGGCCCGCTGTTACGGCTTGCGCCGCCGCATGTAGCGCAGGGTCACGACGGTGAGCGCGCCGACGGCCCCGCCGATAGCCCGCCGCACCAGCCCCCGCGCCCCCAGCCCCCAGCGCAGCGCCAGCCCTTTGAGCGGGAGGGCGACCCCCAGCGCCCCCAGCCGATCCGCCCGTCGTTGCCGCCGCGCTTGCCGGTACACGTCCTTGACCAGCTCCCGCTGCCGCGATGTCGGCGCCTCAGGGTCCTCGTCCATGGAGAGCATATAGTCGATCTCAGGGATGTCCTTCAGGCGCGCGCGGCATAAGCCGCAGCCGTCCAGATGCGCCGTGATCTCCGCCGCGCGCGCGGCAGGTATCTCCCGCGCTCCGGCGGCGCAGGCCAGCACCTCCCACAGGGCGACATCGTGGGGCCGCACGCCCTCATCCACCGCCATCTCCATCGTCACGCTCCTCCTCCCTGGCGCTAGCGTACACCTCCGCGAAACGCTCCTTGGCCCGTGTGAAGTTCTTCTTGACGGCCGCGACCGAGCGATTGGTCCGCGCGGCGAGCGGGGGGATTGATTCGCCGTGCATCCCGTGCCCCTTCAACACCTCGCGCTGCGCGGGCGAGAGCTCGTCCAGTACGTGGCGCACCAACTCGTCCGTCGGCGCCGGAGCGGGCGCTGGCATCTCGGCTGCGTCGGCGAGCAGCGCCGTCCGGCCGCGCTCTGGGCGCCGCCACTCCTGAGCGGCCGTCGAGCGGGCGATACGGTAGAGCCAGGCCCGGAAGCTCGTGTCCCTGTCCAACTCGTCGAGGTGAGCGAGCGCGTACACGAAGGCGTCGTGCGCCAGGTCGTCGGATCGCTCGGGATCGCCGGTCTGCCGGCGCAGGAACGTGCGCATCGGCTGGTAGTAGTGGTCGATGAGCCGCGCGCGGGCCTCCGCCGAACCCTCTTTCGCCTGGGCAACCACCTCGCGCGGCGGTGGATCGGGACCGCCTTCCCGCTGGGACATAGGTGGCCTCCCGCGCGCCACATGCCATCGTTGAGCCTTTATCGTGAGCATAAACGTTAACGTGTTTCGCGGCAATGTCCCCTTTTAGGAGGGCTGGCGCACCTACATAGATAGAGGGATAGTTAGCGGCGGGTCCCCTGACGCTTGACGCTGAGGATAGCGCCCCTAACCGCCGTGGAGAAAGACAGGATAAATGCAGCCCAAGCCCACCCGTATTTTGCTCGCGACATCGGATCATCAGGGATGGACGGCCGTACGGACGACGATGCAGGCCCGGCAAGACAAATACCTCGTCGACGAGGCGCCGCGTGCCCGCGCGGTCGGGCCGGTCGTTACGGCGGCGCACGCACAGCCTCCCGACGCCATCCTCCTCGCCGCCGACCGGCCGGGCGCGCCACTCGGCATTCTGGCCCGCGACCTGTGCGTCGCCAGTCCAGCGAGCAAGATCCTTGTGATCGGGCCATCGGAGGCGCTGGATGGCGACACGCTCGTGGCGCTCATGGAATTGGGCGTGCCCGGCTACCTCACCTGGGAGGACATACGCCCGCCGGTGTTGCCGCGCTGCATCGCCGCTGTGCTGAGCGGCAATGTCCTGGTGGCGAGCCCATCGGTGCTGGCAGCATTACACGCGGCGCTGGAGCGCAGGCGCGGCCCGCGCGTGGAGAGCTTGCTCCTGGCGCCACGCGAGCGGGGAGATGTACAGGGTCGCACCATGGAGCAACCGGCGCCACTCGTGCGGGCGGCGCTATGGGAGCAGAACCCCGACCTCACCGCACTCCTGCAGACCCTGTGCGCCCGCGCGGGCATCGCCCTGACCGTCGTGTCGGCGGCGGATACGATGCGCGCGGCCGCGGCGGGGGCGACCCCCGACGACCTGCTCATCATCGACTGTGCGTGGGCGTTGCCCGGCGACATGGCCCGCTGCACCGCGATCATCGCCGAAACGACGGCCTCCGTCTACCTCATCCACCCGCGCAAGGAGGTTGTCGACACGTTGGCGCCCCTGGCGCGGGGGCCGCTCACCTGGCTGCCCCCGGACTTCGCCGCCCTGACGCTGCTGGACATGCTGCGCCTGCGGACGGCCATCAGCGCGGTCGCGGAGAGTCCAATCGCACATATGCCCCTGAGCGCCCGCGAGCACGAAGTGCTGCGCCTCGTCGCGCAACGCTACCACGACGCGCAGATCGCCGCGTTCCTGTGCATCAGCGAGGGCACGGTCAAGACCAACGTGGCGCGCATTAAGAAGAAGGCAGGCCTGTCCACACGCGAGGAACTTATCGCGGCCTATCCCCGGTTGACACGCCAAGAGCACACGGTTGACAAGGCGCTCTCAGAGAAAACGCCCGAGAAAGTGGACAGCCTGTGTCATCCAAAAGGTCTATCCGTGGGCCTAAAGTAGACCTTTCGGATGACAGACAAATAGACCGGGCGGCCTCTATAGTAGGGACAGCGTAAGGCCGAACCACGGCGGCTCGAACGCGACGCATATAAACCGCCACTCGGGTAGTGGAGTGGTGGACGACCGGAGAGCACAGGACACCACAGGAAGGAAAAGCAGCCATGAAGACGCGTATCGCCCGCAAGCTGACCGCTGGCCTCGCCGCCCTCGCCGTCGCCGCCAGTGGCGTCATCGCCAACGGGGCATCGCACGCTCACGCTTTCACCGGAGTCACGTATAGCATCACGGCTAACACGTACATCCAGCACACCACCCCCAATACCGCGACTGTTCAATGGGGGAACGGTTCCGACGGATACGCTACGGGCTTAACTTTCACCATAACATGGGGTGACGGAGCCACATCGAGCCACCCCTGCTTCGCTTTCTGTAAATCAGGCAACTTCAGCGCGCAACACACCTACAATCGAGCAGGAACGTATTCTGTGTGCGTCAACGACAACTTCCAGGACGGCTCGGTCTGCGTGAGTGTCGTGGAGTTCTAGGGGGTTACCCGGCACAGCCTCTGGCGGGGCTACAAAGTCGTTCCACCAGAGGCTGTGCTGGGTAACTTCGTCACCTGGCGCGGCAACCTCTACATTCCACTGGCACGCTCACGACCTGGTCGCCCACCGTAACGACCTACGGTGTCAAGCCAAGATCCTGTGGACGCCACCGTGGCAGTGCATATCGCGGCGGCAGGCATGGGAGGTCTCCACCTGTATTATTCGCAGTCCAGCGCCGAAGAAGGCCGCGTCGTAGGCTAAGCGGAGGCGGCAAGCGGGGACAACCATGTCAGGCCACGCGCATAACGCGGGCCGGTTGACGTCGCGCACGCATGAGTAGCGCCAGGGCGACAGCGGCGGTGACGATGTAGCAGGCCCCGTCCGAACTCGTTCCCATATCGCTAAGCAGCGGGATGTGCCAGCCCACCCACGTCTTCAGCAGCGAACCGACCACGTCCCAGACGATCTCTACAAGCCACGGAGCCGTGAGCAAGAGAAGGGGGAGGGCCGCGCCCCAAAACGACAGGTCGCCGATCGGGCGCCAAGGCGCCTGCCTCCCGTCCTGATCAACCCAGCGGAGGCGCAGCAGGGCCTGCCCTGGCGTCTGCCCTCGTCGCGCCAGGACAACCAGGACGATGAGCCACAAGAGGCTTATCAGCAACTGCTCCAGGGCATTGATTTCTTCCATCGCGTGCCCCGTCACAGAATGGAATGCAAGAGATTGAGTAAGGGCCGCCGCGCTGAATAGGGCGCCGAATGCGACCACGCCTGACACCACATCCAGGGCCAGTATCGTGAGCCTGCGAAATGCGCCGCCCGGCCCGCCAGGCAGTATTGACATAGTCATAAGGAAGTTCCTTTCATACGTAAGCATGGCTTTGACACGGGCTATTCGCTCGGCGCAGGCGTTCGCGACGAGATCGCCGAGAGTAATTACCCAAAGTACAGCGAGACTGCGCGCGCTACCATTGCGCGCGTCGCGGTACCAGTCGCGGAAGGCTTGCGCCATCTGCGGACCATAGGCGCGGCGAAAGTCCGTAGGGTAGGCCACCAACAGGAGCGTGTAGAGCCGCACGCAGAGGGTGATTGCATCCTCGTTGTCTTTGTCGCCGGAGGAGCCGGTCATCCCACACCTCCCGGCTGCGTGCGCAGGAGGCCCGGCCCAAGCACCCGCTTCGCCCGCGCCATGCCGACCAACTGAGCTAGGCGTTGCGCCTCCATGCTGACGGCGCGCCGGCCAGACACGGTGAGGCGGTAGTAGCGCCGGCGCTCGTCGTCGAGCGCGGGGTCGGGGCGCGCGTCGCTCTCCGCGATCAGCCCCTCGCCCAGCAGGCGCTTGATCGAGCGGTACAGCGTGCCCGGCCCCAGGCGCGTCGCGCCGTTCGTGCGCAGCGCGATCTCTTGCATGATGCCGTAGCCGTGGCGCTCGCCGTCGGCGAGCGCGAGCAGGATCTGGAACACGGCGGGCGTGAGCGCGACCGTGTCCTCCGTCTGAGCTACCTCGTCCTTGATCACGTCGCCCCCTCCTTCGTCACCCGATCACCCGTTACCGCGCCGCATGGATAGATGCGACGTGGTTATAGTAGGTGAGCCGTGGGGCGGCCGCAAGAGAGGCTTTCGGGCTATCGCCGGTAGGACCATGTTGCGCTGCTACTCGCGACCCTACTATCGTGGGATAATGCCATCATGCGAGTAGCCTACGATGGCGATTGGCCCGAGGCGACGGTAAGGGGGAGCGATGCGCGATGACCTGACAATCTCTCCTGGTAACGATCGAGATGACCATGAGCCGTCGCGACGCGCGCTTCCACCGGGCACGCAGGTCGTCACCCTCGCCCCTATCCGCGCGTCGGGTGGCCGCGTCGTCCCGGCAGGCACGGTCGCCGTGGTCGTGGCACAGCCCGTCCGCGGCGACCACACCTACCGGCAGGCACGGTCGCCGTGATCGTGGCACAGCCCGTCCGCGGCGACCACACCTATCGCGTCCGCTTCCCCGACGGGGCGGAAGGCGTCGTCGCGCCGGAGGAGATCGACGTCCGCGCGCACCTGCAGCGCGCGGGGCTCGGGGCCGCGCCCGCATCCGCCGTGCGCGACAGCCTGTTCGCGCACGTCATTTACCGCTGCGTCGTGGGCTCACGGGCCTATGACCTCGACGAGGAGGGCGCGGACACCGACCGCCGCGGCATCTACGTACCCCCGGCCGAGCGGCACTGGTCGCTCCACGGCGTGCCCGAACAACTGGAGGACGAGGCGACCCAGGAGACCTACTGGGAGGTCCAGACGTTCCTTGTCCTGGCGCTCAAGGCCAACCCGAACGTGCTGGAGTGCCTGTACTCGCCGCTGGTAGAGACGGCGACGCCCATGGCGCGGGAGCTGCTGGACATGCGCCATATCTTCCTCTCGCGGCTGGTCTATCAGACGTACAATGGCTACGTGCTGTCGCAGTTCAAAAAACTGGAACAGGATCTGCGCGCGCGCGGACACATCCGCTGGAAGCACGCCATGCGCCTGATCCGGCTGCTGCTCGCTGGCGTGACGACGTTGCGCGAGGGCGTTGTCCCCGTGCGGGTGGGGGAACACCGCGAACGACTGCTGGCGATCCGGCGCGGCGAACTGCCGTGGGCGGAGATCGACGCCTGGCGGCTGCGCCTTCACCGCGAGTTCGACGCGGCCTTCGCCGCGACGCGGCTGCCCGCGCGCGCCGACTACGCGCGGGCCGGCGCGTATCTCATCGCGGTACGACGGGATATGGCGCGACGATAGAGAAAGGAGTCAGATCATGTTACGACGCGCTCTGATTGTTTACGGCGTGCTTTGTCTCGTCGTCGCGGTCGCCCTATTCGTGGCGGGCGCCGTCATCCCGCTGGCCGTCGACCTCGCCATCGGCGGCATCGTGGTCATCGCGGCCCTCCTCTGCGAGCGGCAACGCTACCGCCCGCGCATCGACTCGTCGCTGGGCCGTTGGCAGGTGACGGGCGAGCGCTTCGTGGACCCCACGAGCGGCCATCTCATCGAAGTCCACTACAACCCCGACACCGGCCAGCGCGACTACGTGGATACGAACGGCGAGTAGCCGTCTGGCAGTTCCCTATGCACGATGGGCCCCCGGTCTGGTATGCTTCCGCCGAAGACATATCGTGACGGAAGGAACGGTAGTAGTGCAACAAAGCCACGCGGATGCGCTGTGGCGCCGGGCGCGGCGCCCCCTCTCGATCGCGGTCATCTATGTGCTGGCCTGGTATCCGCTCGACCAGGCGTCGCAGAAGTTCCAGACGGCGCCCGACGTTTCCGTCTGGTACCCGCCGGCCGGCCTTGATGTCGGGCTCCTGCTCGTCTTCGGGCTACGCTACGCCCCGCTGCTGCTGCTCAATTCGCTGGCGCACACCCTCGTGCTGACGCGCCGCCCCATTGGACCGGCTGGCCCGCTCATCTTCGACCTCGTTGCCCCGCTGGCCTACACCGTGGCCGCCGCCCTGCTGCTGCGCGTCTTACGTGTCAACCCCCGCCTGCGCCACTTGCGGGACGTGACCCTGTTCGTGGCCGTCGCGCCCCTCGGCGCCGCGTTCGTCGTCGCCGTGGGGCAAGTGGTGGTCCTGGCGTGGACGGGCATCCTTCCGTGGACGCAGGCGATCGAGCGCACGCTCCATTCCTGGGCCGGGATCGCCACGGGCATCGGCCTGCTGGCCCCGCCGCTGCTCGTCGCGCTGCGCGCGTGGCCGGGACTATGGGCCGTCCCCGAGCCCGAACAGCACGAGGCAGACAAGCGCATGTGGGCATGGAAACGCCCCACGCGGCGGCAGATCCTGGAGGTGGCGGGCGAGACCATCGCCCTCGCGATTGCCCTGCTGGTCGCGTACGGCACGCCGCGCGGCGGGACGCTCGACTATACCTACGTGCTCTTCGTGCCGCTGCTCTGGATCGCCGTGCGGCACGGATTCGCGCGGTCGACGGTGGCCGTGCTGGTCCTCAACGTCGGCGCCGCGCTGTTGGTACGCGACCAGGTCCAGCATACCGACGGGCTCGCCCTGCAGTTCGGGTTGATGACCGTAACGCTGACGGGGCTGCTCCTGGGGGCCTTCATGAGCGAGCGCCGGCTCCTGGGGGACCAAATGGCTCATCAAGCGCTGCATGACCCGCTGACCGGCCTGGCCAACCGCCTGCTGTTTGGCGAGCGCATCGCGCACGCCCTCGCGCGGGCTGTCCGCCAGCGGGAGACGCTCGCGGTACTGCTGCTGGACCTGGACCACTTCAAGACGATCAACGACAGCCGCGGGCACGCCGCCGGCGACGCCGTCCTGGTCGCGGTGGCCGCGCGCCTGGCTCCGTGCGTGCGCCCATCCGACACGGTGGCGCGGCTGGGCGGGGACGAGTTCGCCATCCTGCTGGAGGACCTGCCGGACCCCGGCGAGGCCGGCGTGGTCGCCGCGCGCTTGCTCGCCGCCCTGCACGCCCCGGTGCCGGCGCAGGGCCGGGAATTGGCGTTGGGCGCCAGCATCGGGATCGCGCTACATACCCCTGATCGTGAAGGGGAGCCTGAAGCGCTCCTGCGCGACGCCGACGTGGCCTTGTATCGCGCCAAGGAAGGCGGGCGCGGGCGCTACATGCTGTTCGATCCCGATATGCACACGATCGCCCTAGCGCGGCTCGAACTCGAGGCCGACCTGCGGCGCGCCCTCCAACGGGATGAGCTTGTCGTGTACTACCAGCCGATCGTCGACCTGGCGACACGGCGGATCGTGGGGTTGGAGGCGCTGGCGCGCTGGCCGCACCCACGACGCGGGCTGCTCGCACCGGGCGCCTTCATCCCGCTGGCGGAAGACACGGGGCTCATCGTGCCGCTGGGCCGGTGGGTCCTGCGTATGGCCTGCCAACAGATCAAGGCCTGGCCGACGCCAGCAGGCTCCTCCGGCCTGACGCTCAGTGTGAACCTATCGGGGCGCCAACTCCAGGACACGAGCCTAGCCGCGAACGTCGAGACGACGCTACAGGAGACCGGGCTGGAGCCCGCGCGCCTGGTGCTGGAGATCACCGAGAGCGTGTTCATGCGGGACGTGGCGGCGACGCGAGGCACGCTGCAAAAGCTGAAGGACCAGGGGGTGCGGTTGGCCCTCGACGACTTTGGGGCCGGCTACTCGAGCCTGGGCTACCTCCGGGATTTTCCCATCGACCTACTCAAGATGGATAAATCCTTCATCGCCGGCATCGACCGCGACGATAGGAAGACGGCCTTGGCACGGGTCATCGTCGACCTGGGCCGGGCCTTGGACATGCGGATAGTCGCCGAAGGGATCGAGACGGAGGAACAATACGCGCGGGTGCGCGACATCGGGTGCCCATTAGGGCAGGGGTACGACATCGCCCCGCCGCTGCCGCCCGACGCCATACAGGCCCTCCTCACGGGGGAAACGACACATGACGCTGGCGTGCTTTAGACGTTGGCCTCTGCGCGCCGCGCCTGGGGCGCTGAGTCGTTAGGCCGCGCTCCGCAAGGCGGGCGCGGCGACCTTGTCCGTCAGGTGGACCACACCGACACGGCTATCGGCCATGCCGTAATAGACGTCGATCCCACCGTCCCGCTCCACCGCCGCTTCCACGAATACGACGTTATTGACCACGCCGACGCACTCATCCTGCCCCTGTGGGCCGAAGATCGGCCGCTCCGTGCGGAACAGCACCGTGCGCAGATCAATACGGTCCAGGATCAGCGCGCCGGCTTGGTAGCAGCGCTCCCCGGCGGCGTCGCGCGCCACACCATGGTAGAACGTGAGCCACCCCAGCGTCGTGAGGAGGGGCGCCGTGCCGCCCCCGATACGGTACGCCTCCCAGTCTTGTGTGGGAGTCGCCAGGAGCGTGTGCTGCCCGAACGTCGGCGCGCGCCCATCTTCAAGGCAGGCCACGACGTCCGTCAGCGCGCAATACGAGAGCCATATGCTCGGGCGATCATCGGTGACGCCCGCGGGCAGCGGGGCCGGCGTCCACGCCAGGCCCGCGCCGGTCTCAGCCAGCATATCGTAGATCGGACGATGCATCAGGGCCACCGACAGGTCGCCGTTCGGCGCATAGACCGGCTTGGGGAACAGGATAGCGTCCTTGTTCGGGTAGATCGTGAAATCGGCGCCGCCCTCCGGCGCCAAGCCGACCACGCCGCGCTTCCGCCAGGCGCGCAGATCGCACGATGTCGCCAGGGCGATCCGCGCCTGCACGCCGTCAAAAGCCGTGTAGCACATGATATAGAGGCCGAGGGACTCGACGCGCGTCACACGGGCGTCTTCGCAACCACCGATGCCGGACCCGCCCACCTCGTACGATTCGGATGGCTCGATGGCGATACCCAGGCGCTCGACCCCACACGGGCGGCCCTGGCTATCGTAGCGCACGCGACCGAGGCCGATGCGCGAGTAATTGCCCGCGGCTACTATGCGCGGAAAAAGGTAGTAGTGGCCGTCCGGCCCGATGACGCCCGCCGGATTGAGGCACCCCTCGACCTCCAGATCATTGCCCTCTTGCGGGGCCATGAGGACGCCGTAGCGCTCGACGTTGAACTCTAGCGAAGACAAAGCGAAGGGTGTCACCTAATCTCTCCTCCACAACGGGGCGTCGCGCCTCGGCATAAGCACAGTATCCGTCTGGCGCGCGACAATCCGAGCCGCGCGGCGCCGCCCCTCCTCCTATATAAACGGACTCTCCACCCCTATTGACACGGCGATCACGACCCACATCAGCCCAACGTCGTGACCGTTGCGTCCCTCATTCCTACGATAGCAGACTAAGGTTAAGATTGGGTTAAGATCGGAGCCCTCTACAGGTTACGATATGGTTAAGATTGGCGTAGAATGGTTAACATCGGTTACGGCCCGCCGACAACCAGTTCTTTTCTCGTTTTCGCGAGGCGGATCACGCCTGCCATCAACGCGGTGGGAATCGCGTAGGGCGGCGTTAGGGCTCGACGGTGATCGCCCCTTCCACGCCCTTGGACAAGCGGCCAATCACGGCCCCCGTCGCGCCGCGCCGTCGCAAACCGTCGAGCAGTGCGGGGCACGCGGCGGGATCGATGGCGATGAGCAGACCGCCGCTTGTCTGCGCGTCGCCCAGGACGAGGCGCAGGGCCTCGGGAACCGCCGGGGCGAAGACGAGCCGCTCGCCCAGCGACTGCAGGTTGCGCCGCGTGCCGCCCGGCACGACGCCCTGCTCCGCCAACTCCACCACACCGGATAGAACGGGGACCGCCCCCGCCGACACCGTGGCCGCCAACGCGCTGCCCGCGGCCATCTCGGCGAGGTGACCCAGCAGCCCAAACCCCGTGATGTCCGTGGCGGCGTGCGCGGCGGACTCAATCATCGCCTCCGCCGCGTCGCGGTTCAGCGTGGCCATCAGCGCGATCGCTTCCTCTTTAAGACCAGGGGTTACTTTGTCTTGCTTGATCGCCGTCGCGGCAATGCCCGAACCCAAGGGCTTGGTAAGCACCAGCAGGTCGCCATCCCGCGCGTTGGCATTCGTGAAGATCTTGTCGGGGTGGATAAGGCCGGTCACGGCGAGCCCGTACTTGGGCTCGGTGTCGTCCACGGTGTGGCCGCCGACGAGCGTGACGCCCGCCTCGCGCACCTTGTCGCTCCCGCCGCGCAGGATCTCAGCCAGCACGTCGAGCGGGAGCGTGCCGACCGGGAAGCCGACGATGTTGAGCGCGGTGAGCGGACGCCCGCCCATGGCGTAGACGTCGGAGAGCGAATTGGCCGCGGCGATGGCCCCAAACCAGTACGGCTCGTCGACGACGGGCGTGAAGAAGTCGACCGTCTGCACGAGGGCAGTATCGGCGGACAGGCGGTAGACGCCCGCGTCGTCGGCCGTGTTCGTGCCGACGAGCAGGTTGGGGTCGGTGGGCGCGGGCAAGTGGCGTAACACGTACGCCAGGTCAGTCGGGCTGACCTTGCTGGCTCAACCGGCGCAGCGCGCGAGGCTGGTGAGCCTGATCGGCTCGTCCATTGGATAATCTCCTTACTGTTATTGTTATTATCAGTGTCGCGCGCCCAACGCTACGGCGCCAGCGCGCTGAGGTTGTCGACGACCACGACCATCAGGAAGGTCATGGCGATAGCATACCAGGGCTGGCGGCGCGTGATGGACGCCGGACTGTTACATTACATTAGTAGTAGAGGGGGGACGCCGTAGTGAGAAGGCGCATTGACGACCGTGACGGCGGGACACTTGTCGAGCTCTCGCCCGCCCCGCGCATCGCCGCCGTGATCCCGGCCCTCGATGAGGCGCCCTCCATCGCACGGGTTGTGGAGGGGCTGCGCGCGCGGACAGATATAAAGATCGACTCCGTCATCGTCGTCGACAACGGCTCACGGGACGGGACGGGGGAGATCGCGCGCCGGGCCGGCGCGCGGGTCGTGCGCGAAGATCGGCGCGGCTACGGCTACGCCTGTCATGCCGGCGTGCTGGCCGCGGACGACGCCGACGTCATCGTGCTGCTCGACGGCGACGCCGCCGACGATCCGGACGACCTGCCGCGCGTGCTGGAGCCGCTCCTGTCCGGCCTGGCCGATTTGGTGGTTGGGTCGCGCACGCTCGGCTCGCACGACGCCGGCGCGATGACGCCACAGCAAATAGTGGGCAACCGGCTGGCGGCCTGGCTGATGCGCCGCCTGTACGGCGTGCGCGTCAGCGACCTGGGACCGTTCCGCGCGATCCGCCGGCGCGATGTGCTCGCCCTGGAGATGCGCGAGATGACCTACGGCTGGTCGGTCGAGATGATGGTCAAAGCCTTGCGCGCCGGTTACCGCTACCACGAGGAGCCCGTCCGCTACCATCGCCGCATCGGGGTCTCGAAGGTGAGCGGCACCCTGGTCGGCAGCGTGCGGGCAGGCTGGTGTATCCTATCGACGACGCTGCGCTACGCCCGCTGGGCGCCGCGAGAAGAGGCGGCGGACCTACAGACCTACACCCGGCGCCGCGGTGACGGGCTCTAGAGCCGGGGTTGACGTCCGTTCAGGGTTTTGTAATAACTCGGTAAGGGCGCCGTAAGATCCATCCTCCAGACTACACAGTAGCGGCGCGCTATACGTTATAGTAGTAACACCCCGTACCCAGAGGACCATGCTCGTGACCAAGCCTCTGACCCAAAAGGATATCCTCTACATCGCCGCGAAGGCGCCTCGCGCCGGCTTGGTCAAGACCCGGTTGGGCGCCGCTATCGGGCACGAGCAGGCCGCGACCCTCTATGCCTCGTTCCTGCGCGACCTGGCGGCGCGTTTCGCGCGCGCGCCGTTCGCGCTGGGCTGGTACGTGACGCCGCCCGACGCCTGGCCCGAGCTCGCGCCGCTCGTCGGCGCCGCCGGGGAAGCGCGGGTGCTGGTTCAGGGTGAGGGCGACTGGACCGCGCGGCAGCGCGCCCTCTTTCGTGGCGCGTCGCGGCGGGGAGAAGATCGGGTTATTCTGGTTGCCTCCGACTCACCGCACCTCACGGTCGAGACCGTGACCGCCGCCTTTCGCACGCTCGATCGGCACGAGGTGGTGTTTGGGCCGACGTACGATGGCGGCTACTACCTCATCGGCATGCGCGGCTGGCACGACGTTCTTCAAAATACTCCTATGAGCACGCGTACCGTGCTGGACGACATCAGCGCGCGGGCCGCGGCGTCGGGCCTGTCGGTCGGATGGGTCGAGACCATGTTCGACATCGACGAAGCCGCGGACCTGCCGCGGCTGCGACGTATACTCGCCGCGCGCGCCGATCTACCGGCGACGCGCGCGACATTCGCGGCCTACCGTCTGTAAGCAGCAAAGGCTAGCGATACCTCGAAGGGGTCCGAAAACGCCGCATGCGGCCTCTCAAAGTATTACGAGGATGAACTATTGGCCGCGGCGGGCAGCACGACGCCGATACGCGTGCCGCGTTCCCTGCCTGACGGAGGGCTCTCCGCCCACACGCGCCCTCCGTGCGCCTGCGCCACCGCTTTGACGATGGCCAGGCCAAGCCCCGCGCCGCCGCTCACTTGAGGCCGGCCGCTGCCCCGGTAGTACATCTCGAAAAGCAGGGGCAGGTCGGAGGGGGCGATCCCCTCGCCCGTGTCGGTGACGGTGACGCTGACCTCGGCCCCCCCCTCGCCGCGCGGCGCGGCCTGGATCGTAATCTCTCCGCCCGCAGGTGTATGCTGCAGCGCGTTTCGCACCAGGTTATCCAGGACGCGATCGATCTGCCGCACGTCGACCAGCACGGCTGGCGTCGGCGCGGCGACCGTCACCTCCAGGCGCACCCCCGCCTCAGCGGCCACGGGCGCGGCCCGCTCCAGCAGATCGGAGAGCAGGTCGGCCATGGGATAGGGCGCCAGGGGTAGCCGCGGGGTCGGCCCCTGCAGCCGGGCGAGCGTGAAGAGGTCGTCGACCAGCGCGGCCAACCGGTCCACCTGCACGTCCAGCGCCCGCAGGTAGTGCGCCACCGTGGCCGGTTCCTCGGCGGCCACGCCGTCGGCCAGGGCGCTGGCCACTGTTTGCAGCGCGTTAAGCGGCGTGCGCAGATCGTGCGAGATGCCGTTGACCAGGTCGCGGCGCGCGACCTCGAGGTCGCGCTGCATCTGTTGCGCCTCGGCGACGCTGACCGCCATGCGCCGCATGTCGGCGGCGAGTGCGCCCAACTCGTCCCCGCTCTCGACCGGCGCCGACGCGTCGAGATGGCCGGCAGCCATGCGCTGGGCCGCGCGCATCAGGACGGCGATGGCGCGGCGGAGCGTGTCGGCCAGAGACAGCGCCAGCGTCAGCGAGATCAGCAACGCGAAGAACAGGAGCATCAGCATCACGTACGCGTCCTGCGTGCTCACGAGCATCAGGCGCGCCGTGAGCAGCACATCGCCGACGGCGACCAGCGCGCCGAGGCCGGCGCTGAAGGCCATCTTGCGCCGGATGGCGCCCAGGCCCACGCGCGGGCCGGCCGCCAGGGCCAGCGTGCCCAGGAGCAGGGCCAGGGCCGCGGTGACGAACAGTAGGGCAATCGTGCCCAGGGGCTCACGGCCGGGCGGGTGGTAGAACCAGAGGAAGACGCCTTCGCCGGCCACCAGGACGCCGATGCCGGCCAGACTATAGAGCAGGCTACGCCCCCAGAGACGAGCCTGTTCCGCGTGCGGCGGCGGCGGAGCGAGCGTGGCGTCGGGCGCTTGCCCGTCCGTCACTGATCGCCCTCGAGCTTGTAGCCGACGCCCCAGACCGTCTTGACGTAGCGCGGGTGGAGCGGATCGGGCTCGATCTTCTCGCGCAGCCGGCGCACATGCACCGTGACCGTGCTAGCGTCGCCGACATAGGTGTAGCCCCACACCTGGTCGAGCAACTGCGCGCGCGAGAAGACCGCGCCCGGGTGGCGGGCTAGAAAGAGCAGCAGATCGAACTCCTTGGCCGTGAGCGCGAGCGCCGTGTCGTCGTGCGTGACGCGGCGCGTGCGCGGGTCGATCGCGAGGCCGTCATACCGTAGCGGGCCGCCGCCCAGGGTTCCGGGGGACGGGGCTGTCCGGCGCAGAAGGGTCTTGACCCGTGCGACGAGGGCGCCCGGCCGCACGGGCTTGCTCACGTAGTCGTCGGCGCCCAGCCCCAGCCCCAGCACCTCGTCGGCCTCCGTCCCCTTGGCCGTGAGGATGAGGATAGGCACAGTGCTTTGGGCGCGCAGCCGGCGGCAGACCTCCAGCCCGTCCATATCGGGCAGCATCAGGTCGAGGACCACCAGCCGGGGATCGTCGGTCGCCGCGAGCGCCAGGGCCGATGCGCCGTCGGCGGCGACCTTCACGCGAAAACCCTCGCGGCGCAGGTAGCGCGCCACGACCTCGCTGACGATGTCCTCGTCCTCTACCACCAGGATTGGTTGATCTTCCGACCGCGTCACGGCGCCCTCTCATCCGTACCCCATCGACATCGCGCGATGGGTGACACATGTATCCTTCACCAGCATAACGCCACCATCTTACGCATCCATGACAAGGATTACGAAATCCTTACAGTCTGTCTAGGCCATCACTCCCTGCGACACGCCAAGCTGGCGCATGAGATCGCCGGCGGGCAGCGGAGGGCTCAGGTAGTTGCCCCGCGCCTCATCGCAGCCCAGGTCCGTCAACAGGTCCCATGTGTCCGCGTCCTCGACACCCCCGGCCACGACGCGCAAGCCCAACCCATGGCCCGCGTCAATGGCCGAGGAGACGATGGCCAGACCGCCGCTGTTCTCCGTCGCCCGCCGCACGACCGCTGCGTCAATCTTGAGCTCGTCCACGGGCAGTCGCACGAGCGAGGCCAGCGACGCACGCCCCCCATCGTTAGCGTCCGCGGAGATGCGGACGCCGAGCGTGCGCAGGCGGGTGAGCGCCGCGAGGGCGCGCGCCGCGTCCTCCGTGGTCATGCTCTGCGCGATGGCGTCCCCTCTGACCTCGACCTGCAACCGGGAGGGCCGCACGGCATGTTGGGCCAGCAGCCCAATGATCGTGTCCGGCAGGCGTGGATCGCGCAGGGTGAACCGGGAGAGGTTCACGGCCACGCCGAGCGGAAGGCCCGCCCACTCCCAGCGCCGGCATTGCCGGAGCGCCGCGTCCAGCGTCCAGCGCGTCAGCGCCGCGCCCAGGTCCGCCTGCTCAGCCCGCGGGATGAATGGCTCGGCGGGGAGGAGTCCTTGCTCCGGGCGCCGGTAGCGCGCCAGGGCCTCCACCCGCCGCACATCGCCCGTCGCGATGTCGACCGTGGGCTGGTAGTGTAGCAGCAACCCGTCGTGCGCGATGGCGTGGCGCAACACCTCGCCAAGGGCCTGGCGATCCGGACTGTGCCCGTCCGGGGCGGCGTAGACGGCGAGATTGCCGCCGGGACGCACGGCGGAGCGCTTCGCCGTGTACATAGCCGCATCCGCGCGGCGCAGGAGGGCCGCGGCGTCCGTGCCATGCGCGGGATAGAGCGCGACGCCGACGCTGGCCCCCACGACGAGGCGGCGCCCCTCCACCACGGCGGGCTCCGCTAGCGCGGCGAGGATTTTGCGCGCGGCTCGTGTCGCCCCGCCCCCGTCGTCGCCCGGCAAGAGCGCGACGAACTCGTCGCCCCCGAGGCGCGCGACTGTGTCGCGCTCGCGCAGCACAGTTCGTAGGCGTGCCCCCACCTCGCGTAAGAGCAGATCGCCCTGGTGGTGGCCCATCGTGTCGTTGATCGCCTTGAAACTATCGAGATCGATCAGGAGCAGGGCCAGGGACGTGTTATCGCGACCCGCCGCGCGCAGGGCCTGTTCCAGGCGGTCGTGCAGCAGGGCACGGTTCGGCAGACCCGTGAGGACATCATGCAGGGCCTGGCGCCGCAGCGCCTCCTCCGCCCTCTTGCGCTCCATGAACTGGCCGATGTGGGCGCCGATCGCGATCAGCGCCTGCACCAGGTCGGCGTGCGGCGGCCGGATGTCCCTCCCGACGAACTCCATGACCCCCTGGACGGCGCTGGCGATCGGGATAGGGATTCCGATGGTCCCGTATAGCCCCTCGATGGTGGCCAACGGGGCGCCCGATCCGGGGGTAGCCGCGCCCATGCCGGCCACCCAGGCGGGCGCGCCGCTGGTCCAGACGCGGCCCGGGACGCCAATGCCGGGGGCGCAGGCGGCCCCCGGAGCAAGCGCCGCGAACCCGGCGCTCTCGCTCGACGGGCGGCGCCAAAGCGCTTCGCAGCGGAGGATGTTGTCGCGGTGGTCCACACTCCAGAAACGGCCCACCTCCCATCCGGCGCCATCGCAGATCACTTGCAGCAGGTGTGGGACGGCATCGCCGAGCGTGGCCGCCGTGGCCAGGACGGTGGCCGCGGTATTCTGCAGCGTCGCACACTCCGCTTTCACGCGCAGGATCTCCATGGCCTCCCGATGCGCCGTGATGTCGATGAAACTGACGATGACCGGCCCCTGCCCATCTCCTGGCGACCCAGCCCCGTCCTCCCGCACGGGGACGGCGTCCACCTGGAGCCAGCGGGGCCGGCCGTCCGGCCGTGTCGTGTGGACCATCGTCGCGCGCATAGGGCGCCGCGTGCGCAAGGCGGTCCCGATCAACTTCTCCCCCTCGTGGGGGCCCGCGCCGTCCGCGTCGATTGCCCGCCAGAGCGCGACCGAGGACGGCTGCCCGCGCATCTCGTCGAGGCGCACGCCCAGGATCCGTTGCGCCGCGTCATTGGCGTCCACAAGCTCCCCCCTGCGATTCAGGACGACGAGGCCGCAGGTCATGTCTGTGTAGAGTGCATGCACGCGCTCCGTTTCGTGCGCGCGGTGGTCGTGGCCCGTCGGTTGCGCGCTGCCGCCTGGTGGGCGCGGAGCCATATCCGGGGACTCCCCGAAAGCCGGCGCGATCCCATCGCCGGCCATGCCCGTGACATCGGCCCGGACAGCGTCGCGTTGCTGATCCGGCGACGGGTGAAGCGGCGTCACGCGGGCATGTACGCCCGCTCCGCCCCCATCGGTCTCCTCCCCTGCCTCGACGCCTTGGGGCAAGGGCGTCAGATCGTCCGACAAGGGGGGGAGGGTCGTGCGGTCGGCGCCCCGGCGCCGAGAGTCGATTCCGCGCCGGTGTATGATGGACGACAGCCAGGAGCGCGCCATGCTCCCACCGTCGTCGCCAGGGCCGTCAGTCATATCCACCATATCCACCGCCTTCCTGTCCGATCCGCTGCCGCCACGGCTATCGCCGCCTCCCCGCGACCATGATCGCGCTTACCCCCATGTTAATCTTACCTCCATGATAATACAGACATCTTACGCGCGTATTACGGCGCCGCGGAGGCGCAACTGAACAGGGCCTCCGCCCTATCCCTGGTCATTAATGCGATCATCGTGTGGGATACCGAGTATCTGGCCGCTGCGGCGGCGGAGTTGGCGTGGCGAGGGCAGCCCGTGCACGACGCGGCCTGGAGCCACATCACCCCGCTGCACTGGGCGCACATCCACCTCGTCGGGCACTACCATGGCGAGGAGCCGGAGAGCGGGGCCATCTCCACCCACGGCGCATCAAGCGCCACGAAAGCGACCTCGACGTTTAGCGTAAATTTCCGTCAAAAAGCTAACGGGAGGCCGGCTCGGCGCGGCGGCACGGCCTGTCCGCAGCGTCTGCACAAAGCCTGTGGCCGGTGACGACGCGGCGGACGACCAGTGTCCTATCCGCATCGCCACCGGCCTTATTCCCGGTAGGCACGAGCATCCGGCCGCCACTTGCGCCGGCGCTTACCGTGTCTTACATATTATCGCGCGCGGCCAAGCCGCCACTCAGCGGGCCGAACGGACTGGCCGTGATGCCGCCAACGGTCGCCACCAGCGTCAAGCTGCCATCCGACCCGATCCGCCAGCCCGTGATCGTGCCCTCGGCGGCGTTGAGGGCGTACAGGTAGCGGCCGCCTCCGGCGAGCGTGATGTCCGCCGCCCCGAAGTCGATCTGGCCGGCCCGCGGATTGAGCACCTCGAGCGTGCCATCGTCCCGAAGCCTGTAACTGGAGATGGCGCCATGGCGCGCGGCCATCGGGGCCGGTTGGGAGGGTAGGGGCCCGAAGCTGGACGTGTAGGCGTACCGGCCGTCGGGAGTGGGTACGATCCAGCACGTTTCCGTCTCCCCGTTGGGGACGAACCCGCCGATCGGCTGTAGATGGCCGTCGCCGCCGATGCGGTACGAAACGACCCCCCCGCGTCCCGTGAGCCCCTGGAACTCCTCGGTCGTGAGGAGCCGGCCCTGCTGATCGAAGTTGAGGCCGAATGGTCCAGAGGGGACCGGGACGTTGGTGATAGGCCCACGCGCAATCCCGTCAGGCCCGACGGTGAACGTGTCGATCCGGTTGGCGGCGAACTGCGAGACCAGAAGGACGGCGCCCGAGGGATTAAACGTGATCTGGTTGCACCCGGAACCCGGACCGGCGCTGAGCCGGCGGGTCGAGCCGGGGATCGGCGTCAACTGTCCCGATGCGGCGACGCGGAACCCCGAGATGGTGGGCTTCCCGGCGAAACAGGAGCCCTCGCCAGGGAAGATACCTCCCCCGCTGTCCATAACGTAGAGTAGACCGTTGCGGACGGTCAGGCTAGTCGGGCGGTCCCCGCCCGAAGGCTGCCGCGTGACGAGCGTGAGCCTCCCCTGGGGCTGCGCCTTGAAGACCGAGATGTCATTGCTGCCCGCATTGGCGACGAACAGCAAGTCCGCGCCACCCCCCAGGTCGACCGGCGACGACTGGCCGGCCGTGCTGCCGAGGACGAGCATGGTGTTCGAGTCCTCGTACACCCCGGTCCCCGCGCCGCCCGTGTCGTACGTGCCCAGCATGCTGAGGCTGCCGTCGGCGGCTCGATGGTAGGCCACCACCTGGTTGTGACCAGGAGTGTTCGTCTCCGTGTACAGGGTACCCGGAGCCTCCTGAGCGGCGCCACCCCGCACGGACGCGGCCCGGGTAGTCGCGCCCACGCCTCCCGCGGACACGGAGAGCAGGAGGGCCATGATAGCTATGAACGTGCGCGTTACTCTGTGCCTGTGCATTGTCGACATCCTTATCCTTCCTTTGGGAGCCCGTCTCATCCTCAAGCTCCTCTGGTTCAGCGTTGCATCGAACGCGGACGCCCGCAATGGCGCCTACGTTCAACCATAGCGGCGCCGTCTTACAAATCAGTGACGAAAGTTAAGAAGGTATTACAGGATGTCGAGTAGTCGCCGGCCCGAAAACAGCGCGAAGCCGTTCAGTTCACTAGTAGTCCGTCAAGCGAACTATGGACAGTTGCCGTCCCCTGTTGCACGGCGATTGAACTGTCAAGACGGCGCTTGACGGACTACTAGGGCCTGTCTGTTGCCTATTGCTGTCTTACAGAGGTTGCTTTGTAGCGGCGTATCCCCTGGGACCGCCGGCGTCCCGCCGGCCTACGGTTGCGTCAGCGGCGCTCGTCAGCGTCGAACTGCGCACCCGCGACGGCGGGCCGGCGGGACGCCGGCGGTCCCAGGGGGCGCGGTTGCGTGGCTGCAAACAAACTCCCTTCATCCTGCACTATGGCATGTGCGAAGGCGCGCGGCGAGCGCACGAGCGCAGCAGTCGAGAGGGTTAGGTCGCAAGGAGTCCGCCGTCGACCACCAACACATGCCCAGTGATATAGGACGCCGCCTCGGAGCACAGCCACACCACCGCCCGCGCGATCTCCTCCGGCCGGCCGATCCGTCCTAATGGGATCGCCGCGGCGTACTGCGCGGCCGCGTCCTCAGGGCGCCCCCCACTCATGCGGTCAAGCACCCCGTCGAGCATAGGTGTACGGAACGCGCCGGCATCGATGGAGTTGACGCGGATACTATCCCGTGCGTAGCCCAAGGCGGCGGCCTTGGTCAGGGCATCCACGCCCGCCTTGCTCGCCGAGTAGAAGGGCGCCGTCGGCGCCACCTTGACCGCATTCAACGACGAAATGTTGACGATAGCGCCGCCCCCGGTCTGGCGCATTGCGGCGATCTCGTGCTTCATACAAAGCCACACGCCTTTGAGATTGACGCTGATCGTGCGCTCGAAATCCTCTTCAGTTTGATCAGCGAGGAGCGCCTCCCGTTCACCCGTCCCGGCGCTATTGCAGGCGCAGTCCACGCGCCCATACGCGGTGAGCGCCCGTGCCACAAGCGCTGCCGCCTCGTCCGCGCGGGAGACATCCGTCTGGACGAAGAACGCCTCGCCTCCCGCGTCCTGTATCAGGCGCACGGTCTCGTCACCTTGCGCACGCCGCCGGCCAGCGACGACAACGCGCAGCCCGCCTTGTGCGAACGCCTGCGCGACAGCGCGCCCGATCCCCGTACCGCCACCTGTCACGATCGCAACGGGGCTGTCTACCTCCGTCATATGTTCATTTCCTCCGTCCACACCGAAACGCGCGTAGCTGACATCCAGGGACTCCTTGTCATAGGTCCCTCACGCCCATTGTAGCTATACATACCCTCGATGACGTCGCCGTCAGCAGCACGCGCAGGGAACCGCGATCGTGCGTCCGCGCCGAGGCGACGAGCACGAGTTCCTCGCCGACAGTCAGATAGCACAGCGGCCAGGTTCGCGCCTGCCCGGGCCACCGATGTCCAGGGCATCCGTGCCCGATAGTACAAATAGGGCATAGCCAAGCCGGTCGTACGCGCCGATGCTTTAAAGTCGTACGCGCCGATGCTTTAAAGAGGTAGTGAATGGACATAGTAGGCAGCATGCCGAGGACTCGTCTCATGAGACAACACACGTCGATTCGTCCCCTGCGGCCACGCGCGCGCTCCGCCCGTGACAGCAGCTCTGGCGCTACATCCGCTGATAATGATGCGCTGCTGGGGGCGATCCACGCGCTGGCCGAAGCCGTCGAAGCGAAGGACCCCTACACGGCGGGACACACCTGGCGTGTGACCCGCTATGCCCTCTTGCTCACCGATCACCTCGCCCTCTCCGCCGTGCAGCGGCGCGCGCTCGCACTGGGCGGCGTGTTGCACGACCTGGGCAAAGTGGCGATCAGCGAGGCAATCTTGACCAAGCCCGGACGCCTGACGGAGGAGGAGTTTGCGCACATGCGCACGCATCCCCTGATCGGCGCCCGCATCGTGCGCCCGCTGGCGGCGTTGGCCGCGGGGGTCCTGGACTGCGTGGAAGGTCATCATGAGCGCTGGGATGGACGGGGGTACCCGCACGGACGGGCGCACGAGGACATCCCGCTGCTCGCGCGGATCATGGCGGTGGCCGACACATACGACGCCATAACCAGCAGCCGTCCCTATCAGAAAGGGCGCTCACCCGCCGAAGGGGTGGCGGAAATCGCTCGCCAGCGCGCACAGCAGTTCGATCCCGACGTGACCGACGCGTGGCTCGCGGTGGAGGCGAGCGGCCTCCTTGATCAGCTGTGGCGGCACAGCGCCGCCGGTCCCTTGCTCTTCTGTGTGTTCTGCGATGGCTGGATTGTGGAGCCGCACCCTGGCGCCGGGTCCGCCTTGCATGTGGCCGCAGGGCTCACAACCGATTGCCCGGCGTGTCAGGTCCGCTTTCAATTGGCCGTGCGCAACGGGCGCCTGGAGGTCGTGCAAATCGTCGCGCTCTCCTCGAAGGAGCTGGCCTATATGGCGGCGTTAGCGCCCCATGACCTGGCGCACTACCTCGCGCAGGTCACGGAGCGCATGGCCGCCGCGGACGTGCGCGATCCGTCGAACCTGCTGCGGCGCGTGCGAGAGGGGGCGCCGCTCCAGCGCGCAGTGAGACACAGCGGCATGTCGCGTAGCAGACCGTAAACGTTGTCCCCGCGCCTTCTGTCGACCTGACATCGATGGTTCCCCCGTGCGCCGTCACGAGTCCGTTGCAAAGGCTGCCGACGACAGGAACTCGTCCTGAAGGTGGAGCAGGCGCCGCTCGGTAACGTCTCGAACCACGACGACGCCCCCATGCTCATCGCCGCCATCGCGGATCGGCTGCCCGTTCGCTTCGAGGTAGCGCGGGCTCCGTTCCTCAGCGGGGTCCCCCGCCGGCATGATGCACTGCATGCTGAACGCCTCGCCCCGCGCGGCTCGCTGTTGCGGCGTCGCCTCCGGAGGCAGCGGTTGGCCCTGTTCATCGACGAGCACGACGGCGTCGGCATCGCCGAACAACCGCTCGTAGGCCGCATTGGTAAGTATGGGCCGGCCAGCGGAGTCGACGACCAGCACGGCATCTCCGACGCTGGCCAGGATCGTCGCCAGCCGCGCCCGCTGCGCCTCAAGCGCCGTGACCACCTCCCGCAGTTCCACGTCGCGCGCATTGGCGTCGTCGTTGGTGGTGTGCAACTCCTCGATGGTCGCCTGCAGTTCCTCGTTGAGCGTCTCGAGCTCTTCGTTGGTCGCCTGCAGTTCCTCGTTGAGCGTCTCGACCTCCTCCGTCTCGGCCTGCGCCTCCTGCGTTCCGGTCAGGGAGGTCTCGTTGACACGGCGCAACTCCGCGATCTCTTGATTCAGGCGCCGATTCGCGGCGAGAAGCTCACGATTATTCGTAGCCGCCTGCCGCGCCTGCACCTGCACCCGCTCCATCTCTTCCTGTTGCCGCGCGCTGGCCTGCTCCATCTCCCGCACCTGGCGTCTGTCCGCCTGCTCCGTCGCGGTGACGTCGGTCACCAGGACCATCACGGACGCGACGGACCCACCTTCGGAGGCCACATCATGGGGATAGCAGGCGATCCGGATGTAGCGCATCTCGCCCGTGGCCGCATCCAGCCGCACGGCCTCGTCCATGGAGGCGGGCGCCGTGCCGTCGAAGGCCGCGTCGATGGCGGCGCGCAGCGGCGCGGAAGGAACGCCTTGGGCCAGATGGATGATATCTTCGCCGACCGCCGCCCGGTGGATGGCCAACAAGTCGAGGGCAGCGTCGTTGATGGCCCGCACGTCGTACCGCTGGTCCACCACCACCACGCCCAGCGGAAACCCGGATAGCGCGCCCTCTCCCGCCTCGACACTCTCCGCGCCTGACGCGTCCCGTGACCCGCCACGGGACTCTCTCCTCGCGGTCCCGACCCCAGGGCGGACAAGCGTCAAGCGCACAGGCGTTGACAGCGTGACAGCCACGGCCCGCGCTGGCGGAACCACGATGCGCTCACCTTGGCGGCGGTAGATGTTGAGCTCCGGATGGACGGGCGCGAACCACGCGGCCAGCAAGCCCGTCGCCTCGGCCTTGCCCAGCGCCAGGAGGCCGCCATCGCGCAGCGCGAAGGCGAAAAGCTGGAGGGCGCGCCGCTGCAACTCTGGCGTGAAATAGATCAACACGTTGCGGCACAGCGCCAGATCGATGCGCGGAAAGGCGGGACGCTGCCCCAGGTCATGCTGCCCGAAGACGACCAGGCCGCGCACGCGCTTGACGACCTCGTACGCCCCGTCGATCCGTGCGAAGTAGCGCGCGATCAGGTCATCTGGGAGAGTCGAAAGAGCGGAGGCCGGGTAGACACCCCGCCGCGCGAAATCGATGGCCGTCGCATCCAGATCCGTGGCAAAGATGCGCACCGTGAACCGATCCAGGTCGGCGCCCAGGACCTCGGCGGCCAGGATGGCGAGGGAATACGCCTCCTCACCGGTCGCGCAACCGGCCGACCACAGGCGCAACTCGTTCCCGCGCGCCCGCGCCGCGTCGATTAATGGGGGCAGCGCCTGCTCCCGCAGATAGGAAAACAACTCTGGGTCGCGGAAAAACTCCGTCACTTTGATGAGGAAGCTGCTGATCAGACGCTGGTACTCCTCAGGATGGTCGTGCAGGTACACGCGGTAGTCAGCCAACGTCCCCGTACGCGTGGCGGCTATGCGGCGTTGCAGCCGCCGCCCGATGGTCGGCGCCTTGTAGCTCGTGAAGTCGATGCCGCTGCGGGCGCGCACCTCCTCGAGAAACGTCCGCAGCGTCGCCTCTTCGTGGGACGGCCCCGCTATAGGGGCGTCGGTCACGAGGTCGCCCAGCAGCGGCCCGATGTCCTCCAGATTGGCGACGATGTCCACCGTCGTGGGCGCCAACGACCGGGGCATCGCGGGGTAACTGGCGGTCTCCGGGTTCTGGATCACCACCGTGCCGCCCGTCTGCTTGACGGCACGCGCGCCGGCCGCGCCATCCGAGCCTGTACCGGTGAGCACGACGGCGACCAGCCGGTCACGGTACGCGTGCGCGGCGCTGCTCAGGAGCAGATCGATCGAGGGCTTGGGACGACCGGCGCCCTCGACGGGCACACCCACATGTCCATCCGTAATCTCGACGTGCCGATCGGCCGGCACGACGAACACAACGCCCGGTTCCAGAGGCTCGCGCGCGGCGATCGTGCGCACGGGGAGCGTGCTGTGCCGCGCCAGGATGTCGCCGAGATGGCTGGGATGCGCGGGGCTGAGGTGCTGGGCCAGCACGATCGGGGCGGGGAAGCCGGCCGGTAGCGTCGCCACGAGCGTCGAGAGCGCGGAGACACCGCCCGCCGACGAGCCGATCACGACAAGGTAGGGCTCGCGTTGCTCGTCCGCCATAGTCCACTGCCTTTCTCGGATGCCCGGCGGCGCCTGCCGAGCCTGTTGCCTGTCCACCCTCGGCGCTTCTCCTAATTGTCCATGATTCCGCGCGACGCCGGGAGATGGAACCGCTCAGGAATGCACGGAATAATGCACGGAAGTTGCCGGTGGCGGAGCAGCGGCATGATGTGTTACTATGGCATGAAGCATGGCAGCGTCGCGCAGGGACGCAGGCCATGCCGCGACAAGCGACGTGTGAGGAGGGGTTTGACGCATGGCGAGGCGGTCCTCGGACTTTGGGGATCTACTGAGGCAGTATCGTGTGGCGGCCGGTCTGACGCAGCAAGCGCTGGCCGCGCGCGCGCGCGTCGGCCGGCGTACCATCAGTGATCTCGAACGCGGCCTGTTTCACGGCCCACAGCGGGATACGGTCGCGCGCCTGGCACAGGCGCTGGACCTCTCGGCGCGGGACCGCATCGGATTCGAGGCCGCGGGACTGCGCCGGCACGGTCCCCCCCTGTCCCGTGCGCCTCAGACCGGCCACCCGCACAACCTACCGCCGCAGCTCACCGGGCTGGTTGGGCGGGAGCGCGACGTAGACGTCGTGACGGCCCTCCTGCGCCATGACGGTGGACGCCTGCTCACCCTCACCGGCCCCCCTGGCGTCGGCAAAACCCGCCTAAGTCTGGGGGCGGCGGAGCGCCTTCTCGATCTGTTTGCCGACGGCGCGTTCTTCGTCGCGTTGGCCCCGGTCACCGATCCCGACCAGGTCGCCTCGGTCATCGCCGCGACGCTGGGACTACGGGAGGAGGGCGGTCGATCGGTGGTTGAAAACCTATGCGGGCGCCTGCGCGCGCGGCATATGCTGCTGGTGCTGGATAACTTCGAGCACGTCACGGCGGCGGCGGTCCTGGTGGTAGACCTGCTCACCGCGTGCCCGCGGCTCACCGTGCTGGTGACCAGCCGGGCGCCCTTGCATGTGCGGGGCGAGCAGACGTTCGCGGTGTCGCCGCTGGCCCTCCCCGATCCGACCGACCCGCCGCCGGTGGATGCCCTGACACAGTACTCCGCGATAGACTTGTTCCTCCAACGAGCACGGGCGCGCGCGCCAGACTTCGAGCTCACCGTCGCGAACGCGCCTGCCGTGGCCGCGATCTGCCGGCGGCTGGACGGGCTGCCGCTGGCGATCGAGCTGGCGGCGTCGCGCGTCGCGCTCTTGCCGCCCCAGGCGCTGCTCGCGCGACTGGAGCGCCGCCTGTCCCTACTGATCGCCGGTGCGCACGACCTGCCGGAGCGGCAACGGACGCTGCGCGCCGCCATCGCCTGGAGCTACGACCTGCTGGATGCGGATGAACGGGCGCTGTTCGCGCGGCTAGGCATTTTCGTAGGAGGCTGTACCATCGAGGCGGCCGAAGCGGTGTGCGGGACGGCGGGTGGTCGTCAGGACACCGTGCTGGACAGGCTGGCATCGTTGATGAACAAGAGCCTGCTACGGATGGATGTGGCGGGGCACGGGGAGCCGCGCTTCGGGATGCTGGAAACAATCCGGGAGTACGCGTTGGAGCGGTTGGCGGAAAGCGGGGACGAGGAAGAATCGCGGCGGCGGCACGCGGGATACTACCTCGCGCTAGCCGAGGCGGCGGAACCCGAACTGACGGGGCCGGCACAGGGGATGTGGCTGGAGCGGCTGGAGGACGAAGGCGACAATCTGCGGGCGGCGCTACGATGGGCTCGGGAGAGCGGAGAGATCGACACGGGGTTGCGCCTGGCGGGGGCGTTATGGCGGTTCTGGTATATGCGCGGCTATCAGCGCGAGGGGCGCGGGTGGCTGGAGGACCTGCTAGCGCTGACCGCTAAAGGACCCAGCGGTCCAGCGAGGGCGGCCCGCGCGAAGGCGTTCAACGCGGCGGGCGTGTTGGCCTATTATCAGGGCGACTGCGTGCGCGCGATCGCGCTGCACGAGGAAAGCCTGGCGCTGCGACGAGAGCTGGCGGACAAACAGGCGATCGCCTCCTCGCTCCACAACCTGGCGAGCAACGTCGCATTGTGCGGCGACCACGAACGCGCCGTAGAACTGTACGAGGAAAGCCTGGCCCTGTCGCGGGACCTGGGCGCCAAACTGGCCATCGCCGCCACGCTCAGCAACCTGGGAGACATCGCGCGCGAGCAGGGCGCCTACGGGCGCGCGACCGCGCTGTCGGAAGAAAGCCTCGCCTTGATGCGGGAGCTGGGAGATACGTGGGGTATCGCCCTCCTGCTCACCAATCTGGGCCGCTTGGCGCGTGAACAGCGCGACTATAGGCGCGCGGCCGTCCTGTACGCGGAGAGCCTGGCGCTGTACCGGCGGTTGGGCGACAAGTCGGAGGTCATCGCGTGCCTACAGGACGTGGCCGCTCTGATCTATCGGCAGGGGCAGGCGGAACAGGCCGCGCGCCTCTACGGCGCTGTCGCGGCCGGGCGTGACGCCAACGGTCACGCCCTCTCGCCCGTCGACCAGGCTCGTTTCGAGCGTGATGTGGCCGCCCTGCGTGCGACACTGGGCGATGACTCCTTCACCGGAGCATGGATGGAGGGCCGTGCGCTGCCGCTTGAGCGGATGGTGGAGCAGGCGCGGGCGGTGATCGAGGGATCGACCCGTGAGGCGCCGAAGGAAGCTTTATAACCCTGCGCCGGCCGCTGCTCCTCTGCCGATGCTTATGGCAGCGGGCAGCGCGACACTTATCGACGGCTGAGCGTCGCGCGCATCAGGGTCGCGTCGCTCAACGAGTAGTAGAGCCAGATCGTGGCGCCCTGCTCGACCGCCGAGGCCGCGAAGGCGATGTCGGTCGCGTCGCCTTCCGGGGGCGGTGGCACGATCACGGGCTGCTCGCAACGATCTACGACCGTCTGGAGTGTCGCATCGAAGGCCACCCAGCCGATACGCCATTTGGTATCCCGCGTCGCGCCGTTGTAGAACATGACGGGGCGCTCCGACCCCTGGCCGACGACAGGCCCGGTGCTCAAATGCCAGGCGTCGAAGTGATCCGGGCGCGCGGCAAAGGGCGGGGTGTCATAGGTCCACGGGCCGTCGAGCGTGCGCGACGAGGCGAGCCCGATCTGGGAGCGATCGTCGGCGGCGTACTCGATAAAGAGCCGCCAGCCCCCCCCGGCAGCCGGCACGATCTCGGCTTCCTTCGTGCTCTGATAGCGCGTGGAGGGCGGTAAGACGGGTCCCCGTTTCACGAGATGGGCGAGGTCGGGACCGGCCGCGACAAGCAGTTGCCCGGTCTCCGTTTCCTGATTCCACCCCCTGTAGAACACATAATAGTCGTCGCCCTGCCGCGCGACGGACGGATCCTCGCAGCCGTCGCGGTCCTCCGCGCCAGGCCCCGGCGCGAACACCGGCTCCCGGTCCATGACGAAGCGCGCCCCATCATCGCTACGTCCATGATAGATGCGCGCGACCTTCCGCCGGGGATCGTCCGCGTGGTTGACCGCGCGCACCAGGAGGTGGTAGGTCCCCTCCTCCCGCCAGACATAGGGGCTAAGCACATACATGTCGGCGAGGGGCGCCGCACGCTCCAGCGTGACGGGGATGGTCTCCGCGAGCTCGAAACCGCTCATACGCCGCGCCCCCTGTCGCGCATCAGGCCCCCGTCGCTGAAGATGGTGGTCCTCGTGACGTCATCCGTGTCGCGCGAGGCGAGATAGACGGCCAGCTCCGCGATTTCCTCACTCATGATCATTTCCTCTTGTTGGACGCCATACCACGCTACACCGGGCGTCATACGGTTGTCTTAATCATAACGGGTGTCGCGTAGCAACAGACCCGCCACAGCGCTAAACGGTTCAGCTCTGCCTACCTTCCGCCTACCTGGGCGACCCGCGCGATTCACTCGCCCACGGAGCCGGCGTCCAGCGGCGCCACGTCGTACGTTTCCATCGTCGTCGGCATCCTTCCTGCCTTGGGGTGCCGTGGCATCGGCGGGATCTCCGCTGTGTCTGTGGCCATGCGCCGCGGCGGACGCGGATGCCCGCAAGGGCGCCCACGTTCAAGTATAGCTGTCACGTCTTACAGATTGGTGACGAACGTTACGAGAGTATTAAATGCACAACCGTAATCCTTCCGTAATCTTTGTCAGGTCCGTGTAAGACCCTGTCGCTCCGTAATCTTTGTCAGGTCCGTGTAAGACCCTGTCGCTATGATCGAGGGTAGGCGCCGACTGTGGTGGCCTCCGATCGGCCCTTCGCCAGGGGCCAGTAGAAACAGGAAGACCTCATGTGCAACTCGGTTTGGGGCTCAATCGGCCAGCAAGCCGTCCAGATTGAGGGGAGCGCGTCCCAGTTGAGGGTTGCCGATGCACCGCGTCGCCTGGCCGAGGGCCCCTGGCCGGTCGTGGTCCTCGCGGCGGCGTGGTGCGGCGACGACGCCGACGAGCTGGTCGGCGCGCTTGCGGACGCGCGCTTCGAGGGCGCCATCATCGTCCTCGGGACGACCATGGATGGTGGGGAGCGGATCGCCCTGCTGGGACAGGGGGCGGACGACGACAGCGCGCTGCCCTACGATCCCGGCGAGTTTGTGGCGCGGATCGCCGCGCTGCTGTGCCGAGCGCACCGGCGCGTCGGGAAGCCGAACGGCCTAATCGTGCGCGCGGGCTCGCTCGAACTCGATGTCGCCCATCTCACCATCAGCCTGCCGGGGAACCGGCGCGAACGCCTGACCCCAACGGAAGCGCGATTGCTCCACTACATGATGGCGCATCCCGGACGGGTGGTCGGCCATCAGGAACTCTGGATGCACCTCCTGGGCGTGGATGACGCGCACATGTCCTCCAACCTGGTGGGCGTCTATATGCACCGCGTGCGGCGTAAGATCGAGTTGCGCCCGGACCGTCCCCGGCTCATCGTGACGGTGCGTGGGCGAGGCTATCGCTTCGACGCGCCGGACGAGTCCGCGTGTGCCGGAGATGCGAAGGAGGGAGGTGTCGTGTGACATGCGCGCCGATACACGCCGGCAGAGAAGGGGGCGCCGCGGAACCCGCCACGCCCATCGCCCTGATCGCCGGCGACGATCCGATCGGCCGCGAGATGGCGCCGCTGGTCGAGAATATTACAGTGTCGAGATGACGCCTCGCCGCCACTATCGCTCGTTTCGTCGATCGTGATCCGCATCCTCAAAGATTTAACTCTTTCGTAATCTTCGTCACCGCTCCGTAAGACGACCGAGGCTATGCTCGAAGATAGGCCACGGACCACCTAATCATGGACCGCCCCGCGAATCCGCTGGGCTTCGGGCCTGTTACAGCAATAGGAGAGGTAAAGACCATGGCAAAGTTGACGCGAGGCGGTTTCCTCAAGAAAACATCCATAGGAGCGGTTGCGGTTGGCGCGCTGGCCGCCCTGCCCGGCGCGGCGGTCGCCGCCGTGCGGCCCCCGATGGCCGCGCCCCCCGAGACAGACGTACTGACGGCTGCGCCCTTCGTCGTCTATGTGCGCAACCCCGCCGCCGGCGAGATGGTTGTGCTCGTGGGCGCCGAGGAGTTCACCTATACCGATCGCGCCCTAGCCGCGCGCCTGTGGCAAGGCCGGGGCGCACAGAACGGCGCCTCTACACACGCTAGCACGCCCAAAGCGAGGTAAGACAAATGTCATCACACCGTGAAGCCCTCGAGATTGCCAAGGACCCGGTCGCGGACAATACCGACGTGTACGCCTTCGTGAGTCCAGACCAACCCAAAACCGTCACCTTGATCGCGAACTACATCCCGCTGGAAGGACCGGCTGGCGGTCCCAACTTCTACGAGTTCGGGGATGACGTCCTCTATGAGATCAACGTCGACAACGACGGAGATGGGCGGCCCGACGTCACCTATCAGTTCCAGTTCCAAACGACGCTGCAAAACCCGGACACCTTCCTGTACAACACCGCCCCGATCACCTCGCTTACCGATCCCAATTGGAATATCCGGCAGGTCTACACGGTGACCAAGGTGACCGATGCCGGGGCGGCCATCCTGGGCAGCAACCTGACCTGCCCGCCCTGCAACGTGGGCGTGCGCTCCACGCCCAACTATCCCGCCCTGGCTCAGGCGGCCGTGCATACCCTGGCGAGTGGTGAGACGGTCTTCGTCGGGCAGCGCGCGGAGGGTTTCTATGTGGACCTGGGCTCAGTCTTCGACGAGCTGGATTTGCGGCCGTTCCAGGAGTTGCATATGATACCGCTGCCGCCCGCGCTAGGGGTCAACGGGACCAACCGGCTCAACGTCCACAGCATCGCGATCCAGGTACCCAAGACCGCGCTCACGCGTGACGGCTCCGTGCCCGTGAATGAGGCTGACCCCCGCTCCGTCGTCGGTGTGTGGGCCACGGCGAGCCGGCAGAAGGTCACGATGCGTGACGGACGTGACGGCGCGCAGACCAGCCACGGGTCCTGGGTGCAGGTCTCGCGGCTCGGCAACCCGCTGTTCAACGAGGCCATCGTCCCCGTCGGGGACAAGGACCGATGGAATGCATTGACACCCGCCGATGACAGCCAGTTCCTGAAGTACGTGCAACACCCGGAAGTATCCAAACGGCTTCCGATCTTCTATCCCACGTCATTCCTGCACCTGGCGACCCTGACCGCGGTGCGCGCGGATGTGATCGCCATCCTGCTCACCGGGATACCGTCCGGGTTCATCCCGGGATTCCAGAATTATACGGGCGCGATCTATGCGGACATGTTGCGGCTGAACATGGCGATTCCTCCGGCGCTCGTCGAGGATCAGTTCGGCATTATCGGCGGTGATCTGGCCGGCTTCCCGAACGGCCGGCGGGTGAAGGACGATGTCTTCACGATCGAGTTACGCGTCCTCGCCGGCTTGACGTACCCGTTGGTCGACAAGACCTATGTCCCGGACGCAGCGGCAGCGGTGGTCACCGATGGCCTGACGCCGGCCAACGTCAATGCGCCCTACCTGCCAACCTTCCCCTATCTGGGCGTCCCGTACGACGGCTTCGACAACCCGAGCGACCCGAGCTAGGACGAGAAGCGGTACGACAGACGAGGGGCGGGAGGATCCCGGTGGTTCGGAGCGACCGAGTTCCTCCCCC
>JAABUV010000858.1_pt1 | contig 45728 bp, 47 predicted proteins | sample 5559971 | NCBI WGS metagenome assembly JAABUV01 (sample SAMN10711881, study PRJNA513362) | rock metagenome | isolation source: Antarctica rocks | place: Antarctica: Victoria Land, Knobhead nord | collected 2015-12-19 | reverse complement strand
TGCCGCCCGCGCCTGCGACCGACGCGGGCTGCAGCAGCGGCGGGAGCGGCTTCGCGCCGCACGTGCGCAAGAAGCTGCAGCAGCTGCTGCAGGCGGCGCCGCAGGCGGCGGCCACAGCTGCTCCGGGCGCGCGCCCGGAGACGGCCGTGGCTGCGCCGGGCTCCGGCACTGGCGCGGCGGCGGAGGTGCACCGCAGCAAGCTGCGGGCGGAGGCGCCGCCGTTTGTGCCGCGGGCTGCGCTTGCCAAGCCCAGCGGCGGTCTGCGCGCTAGCGCCCCTGTATTTCTTCCGCAAACCAGCACGGTGCCCGCGGCGCTGTCCGACGGCAAGCTGTGCCCGGCCGCACCCACGTGCTAGCCGCGTGGCGCACGCAAGGGCGGCGCGCAGCTGCATCGTTGGACCAAGCGCGCCGTCAGTGCGGTGAACGGGAGCCAGGTTGGGAGGGAGAGGGCTGCAAGATGCTGCAGCACCTTCTGTGCACTACAGCAGAGAGTAAGCGCCTGCCCGGGGTGTGGTGGGTATGCCAGGGCCAGGGTGGTTGTCCACATGCGGAGAGCTTTAATCACAGTTTGTGGACATCACATCAGTTTCCGAGTGTCCTCACACCTTGGGCACTCCATGTGCATGGGTTGGGCGCATGTGTTCTGGGCTGAGTGTGGCCAGTAAGATGTATACTAGGCTGTGGTGCTGACAAGCTCTGGAGGCTCAAGTGTAAACACGGTGACTTCCTGACAAGCGCGAGTGTGCATGGCCTTTTAGAGACAGCCTCAACATTCTTACTGCACGGCACTGAATACTCGCACACGGGCTCATTACACAGGCACAAATTGCATGTGACAGAGCATGCGGCGCTTGTCTTTAATCTTGACTCCCATCAAGCAGAAGCAGTGACATAAGAACCAACATGGCATGCTCATGGCCCCTTCGCGCATACAAACGCACGCACGACTATAAGTTCCTGTAACGTACACCGCATTCAAGCTGTCAGATTACTCTCCAGTTCCAGCATATTAGGAGTCCTGACTCAGGACGCATGGGGTGAAGGTGTAATTACCAGATTCCATGCTTTGTAAAAGGGCTGCACGTGCAGGGAGCATGGCCGCGCGTGCCGGTGTGTGCCGGTGTGTTCATTGTCATATTTGGTGCCCGGCATCAAGCACAGGTGAGCCCACTGTGTTGCTGCTAGCACATACTGCCGGTACTGCCGCCAGCGCACCCCTACTGTGACAGGGAGCACACAAGCGACGTGCAACATTTGCTCGAGTGAAAGCCAGCGCGTCTTGTTGCTGAAGGTTGTGTACGCAACCTGCTCTGGTACTGCCCCTGCTGGCCAGGGCTTGCTTTGAGCGTGCCTACTCTTGAAGCCCCACCGTGCTGCTACAGCTTCGGCCTGCTGCAAGCACTGCATTGACTGCCAGCTGCTGTCCCTGGTGGTGTACTATCGTCTCTGTGCACCCGACGCTGATTCCTTGCTCAGGCATTTCTAACACGCTGAGGTAAAACGCTAATGCTCGTGCTGGTGTCTCAGGACTCGGGCGCCCCTGAAGCTGTACTGCTGCCATAGCCATGGCGCCAGGCATCCTTGAGCAGTCGCTGCCAGATTTGAGCCCGCAGGTGGTTGACCCAACATCCCGCTCCAACCGCCTTGCTCATCATTGCTGCCAGCATGCTGACAGCCAGCGGCGTGCAGGCCCTCGTCGCCGCGCACTATCGGGAGGCAACTGAGGCCCGCAAGTGCCTACCTCCGCCGAATGACGCTGCTGTGCGGTGCGCTGGGGCATTCGCTCCAGGCGAATGACCTTGCCACGTCAAGTGCCTTGGAGACTTCTTACTTGCGCAGGACATAAGAACAGATAACAGAAGAACGTGTGGTGGACTCGTGTATGTCCTGCGCAGCCTGGTGGCCCCAGCATCGTCCGGCAAACCAGCCACCAACGTGAGGCGCGCGCAGGCACTCGGGCCCGCAGGGCGCCGTGGAGCCGTTCACGATCATTGACGACCCGTGCGCCTGGCGCGCGGCGGACTGGGCGGGCCGCGAGGCAGAGTGGGCGCTGGAGCTGACGCCGGCCGAGCTGGCTGACCTGGATGCTGCCGTCCGGGCTGTGGAGGCAGACCCGAGGCTGCGCCTGGAGGTGCGGCACCTCGGACGACCCTCTGCAAGGTGTCAAAGCGCAGGGTGCTCATGGCATACACGGGTACCACCCTGCTCTGTCGACTCAATTGAAGCAGAACAGGCAGCATGTGTGCGTCCGTAGATGCGCACAGAGTGACCTTGGCATCGATTGAAACCTAGCCATGAATGCTTGTGATCGTGCGAGTACCCGGCTGCATTGTGGACATGCGTGCGTGCTGGCTGCCTGGCCTATAGGAAAGCGCTGGGCCTACGATTCCCTAAATTCCATACATGTGCCCGCCATGCTTTGCGCGCATGACTGCACCGTGCAAGCCTTGTTGGCGGACACCGATGGCGCTGCAGCGCGGCCCGCGCGCAACGCCAAGGGCGCGCGCCGCCGCAGGGCAAGTGCCTGCACATGCATAGGGTTAGGGCGACGTCGCGGGTGGGCGCCGCCGCAGGGCAACTACCTGCACATTCAGGACGTGGTGCCCAGCCGCGCGGACTTCCCGCTGCCGGTGCTGGGCGCCAAGCTGGACGCCATGCTGGACGCGGTGGTCGCCGGCCGCGGGTTTGCCATCCTGAGGTGCCCGCCCCTGCCCGCCTCCCGCGTGAAAAGGCGGGCAAAGGCGGGAACAAGGCGCCGTTGCGCCAGACAGACTGCCGGGACCTGTGCTTGCACGGCGCAACGCTGCCGACGCATGCCGTGTTGTGCTGGCTGTCTCGCTGCACAGCATGCTGGCAGGGAGCGCACAGCAGAAGGCGCAGGGTCGTCGAGCCCAGCCGCACGCTGTGGCGCAGGGGCCTGCCGGTGGAGCGGTACACGCGCGCGCAGATCCTCATCGCGTACTGGGGCATCAGCCTGTACTGGGGTGCGCGCGACCCCGACCCGGGCGCCCAGCGCGCTCGCCGCCCACATTCCGCTGCCTTCCGTTCAAGCCAGGCTGGCCGCCCCCAGGCCGGGGCCACCGGTGTGTATGTCGAGTGAGCACTCTGGGCATGCTCGGTGCCCCGCGTTGCGGGCGCCGCCCGTGTAGCTGACCCGGTGCCGGCGCCGCGCGCAGGCGACGTGAAGAGCCAGAACGCCAAGGGCCACATCGTGGGGCACGTCAAGTGCGCCCCCGGCCCTGCCCGGCCGGGCGCGCCCTGCCGCGGCCACGCGCCCCCACGCGGCAACGAGTGCGGCGCCCGCCGGTCAGTCAGACGCGCTCCCGACGCCGAGCACGACGGTGCCTGGTCCAACCCTATCCTACCCTGCCCCAACCTATTTAAACGCATGCGAGGCGGCGGCGCGCGCGCGATCAGGAACATCGGCCACAGCATCGCGAGCTCGGACACGCGCGTGTACGCCACGCAGCTGGCGCAGCCGATGCACACCGACAGCGCCGACGTGGTCGGCCTGCTCTGCCTGCGGTCCGGGCGCGAGGGCGGCCTCTCCTCATGGGCGTCTTCGGTGTCAGTGCACAACGAGCTGCTGCGCCGCGGCCGCCGGGTGCGCCGCCCGCGGCGGCCGGCGCCTGTAGGCACGCCATGGGCGCGCCTGGCTCTCGCCTGCCTAGCGGTGCAGGCTCGCCTCCGTCACGTGCTTCGCTCTGTTCACTATCTGCTTTCACATAGGCGTCGGCACGGTTGGACGCCCGGCCCTCGTCCCTCGCAGCCTGGATTTTTGGGGAGGGCTGGCGGCCTGCGGGCTCAGGCGCGCGCGGGCGCGCAGGACCTGGTGGAGTCCCTGGCGGCCGACCAATGGTATGTCGACCGCAAGGTGCCGCCGCGCCCCCGGCCCGCCCGCCCGCGCCCGGCAAGGCCTGGCGCGTGCCGCTCAGGGATCTGCCTCCCGGGCACACGGCCTGCGCCGAAACAGGCAACAGGTCCGCCGCGAGGCACTGGGGGTTCCTGCTGATGAGGCCACGCGTGCGTCACACACAGAGTTGGCCTGCAGCCCTTCCAGTGCAGCGTCCTGAGGCGCGGCCGGGCCGCGGGGCCGCAGGGCGAGGTGCCGCCGGGGGCGAAGCCCTTCTTCAAGCTGCCCATCTTCTACTACCACCACGCGCGCCACCGCGCCCTGCGGCAAAAAAAACTGGATAAATGATGGATAGCTGAAGCGATCAGCTTGATGAAGGGGATGTGGGAAGGGGATGGGGGAAGGGGATGAATCCAAAAAAAAAGGCAACTAGAGCAACCATTTTGCGTGCCATTCCCCTGCTGCGCGCGGACGAGAACCCTAGCTGCATGCACAGAGAAGTGCCATGTTCCTTACCTTCCATGCCAAGGCAGACGCCGGCCGGCATTACAAGCAGTGGCAAGCTCGCCCAGCGCCTCCAAGCCGCCCGGGCGCGCGCGCGCTGGCCGTCTGCTGCGGCCGCACCGGCGGCGACCGCCTGTGCCGCGACACCTGGCTGCTGGAGCTGCCGGCCTGCCTGTGACACAGCCGGGGCGTCACGCGCGCTGCCTGCTGGCGCAAGCGCGTGACTGTGAGCGCGGAGCACGGGCCGATGCGGTGTGCGCTTGACCAGTGGTGATGCTGGGTGTGAGCGCTGCACGTACACGTCCTCATTGCGAGGCCCCGTCGAGGCGCGGCGGCTGGTTGCTGCTGCGTGGTGCTGCGCGTGAGCTTAGATGAGGTAATGCAGTCAAAGATGAACAGGGCCGGCGCGAAAAGTGGCGGCCCCCGGGGCAGACTAGAGCGTGCATGCAAGCGCCCGCCTCCAATTTGCAACATCATTATTGGCTCGTTGCATGCGTGAGCAGTTGCGCAAGCTGGCGCGCATGCACTCTTGCGTGTCCTGTCACATGACAGGCCTGTTACCTGCCCGCGGTAGAGCATCCCTGCTCAGGAGGCTCCCTGGACTGTTCATGGCTAGCGGCACCAGCCTAGCGCAGGACGTCCGTGCCTTGCTGCGAGTAACGATGCGAGGGGTGTATGCAGGGCCCTGCCCAGGCAGGACTTCGAGACAAGGCCCCGGCGTCTTGGCGCACGGCGCAGACAAGCACATTGTAAGCTTACCAGCTGCCGAGCTCGCCCGCTGACTCCATGCCCTAGCACAAAGCACACACGGAGGAGCCCACAGCCCTGCAGGCACCCTGGCTCGACCGCCGTGCCGCTCGCTCCGGCAGGCAGGCTCTGCAGCAGGCCGGGCGCCCAGCCACATGCCATGACGGTTAAAGCAGCCTCAATCACATACAAAAGCAGCAAGGCACTCAGCGTTGGCACGACACTGATAATGACACGCGGAGCAAAGCTGGCTCAAGGCCCGCCAGGAGCACCGCGAGGGCCGGGCAGCCGCCGGCCCCAGCGCCGGCACACGCGACCGCTCACGTGTGCAGCGGCCAGCTGGGTGGCAGCGCCGGCGGCGGCGCATGCGCTGACGGCAGCGCCGCCTGAGGCGCCGCCGACGGCGGCGCCGCCTGGCCCGGCGCGGGCAGCGCCCCGGGCGCAGGCCCCCCCGGGCCGTCGGCCGGCGCGCCGGGGGCGGCCGCGCCGCCCGCCACGCTCGCCTGGCTCGCCTGCAGCGCGCCCAGCAGCCCCGGCAGCCAGGACGCATCGCCGCCCGCAGCCGCCGGCGCGGCCGGCGCCGGCGCGCCCGCGCCGCCCCAGGCCGCCTGCGGCACGGCCGCGTGCAGGCGCGCCAGCGCGGCCGCGGCCGCGGCCGCCGCGTCCGCGAGCCCGGGCGCGCTCGCGGCGGCGTCGGCGACCGGGCCCAGCGCCACGCCGCCGGCGGCGGCCGCCTCGGACTTGGGCGGGCGCCCGCGGCGGCGCCGCCCGAGCGCGCCGGCGAGCTCTGGGCCGGCCGGCTCGGCGCCGTAGTCGGTGCGCGGGAAGTTGGTCTTGGCGCGGCCGCCGCGCAGCGCGATGGCCGCGCGGTCGTACGCGCGCGCCGCGTCGTCCTCCGTGTCGTACGTGCCCAGCGTGATCTTGCGCTGCTCCTTGTCCTGCGCGAGTTGGGGTCAGGGTGAGGTGGATCATACTCCCATGCGGCGTAGAAAACGCTCAGGACGCGCGGCGCGCGGTCGGCGGTGCGACGCAGTCGCCCCGACCCCGCCGCCCACATGCAGACTGCAGAGCGCCTCCCGGAACAGCCCGACAGACAGAACCTGTGCACTCATGAAGTGGCTACGTGACTGTTGAAGTGCAGCGGCTCGGCTCTTCCATGCCGCGTGCTGCCGCGGTAGGCGCTCTGGATGCGCACGTGGGCGCGCCTTGATCTTGGCGACCCATCTGCCCGGGCTCTGCCGACGCCGCAGCGAGACACCCTTGAACGTCGACTTGGGCGGCGCGTCGGGCGCGCCGGCCCCGTTTGCCGCGGCGGCCGCGCTCGGAGGGTCCCTGGCGGGGCCGTCGCCGGCTGCACCTGCGGCTGCGGCCGCAACGTTCGCCGGCGGCGCTCGCTTGCGCTTGCGCGCGCGCGGCGCCGTGCCCGCGCCCGCTGCCACTGCGCCCATGCGCTGCCGCGCACGCAGTCCATGAACGAGTCAGGCATGTGCAGAGCATATGCACTCTCGCTTGTCAAGATTTAAATGCATCCGTGTAATGCAAGGGCCCCACCCCTTATACAGTGCACACCTGTGTGACCGGACAAGCTGCGTCCTATGAACCCAGCGTGCTGGTCGCTTAGCCCACAGGGTTCCTGCCCCTCTCCCTTTACCAGGCACCGCGCCGCGCCCCGCGCGCACCGCCGTCGGGTCGGGCGGCTGCGCGGCCTCCGCCGCGCCCGCGTCGCCCGCGCGCTCCGGGCCGGGCGGCGCCAGGGCCGCGGTCACGATCGCGGTCACAGCCGCGGTCAAGGCGGGGTCGCCGGGCGGCCGCGCGGCGGCGGGCGGCAGCACCTGCGGGGCCACACGGCGCTTCGCAGCGTTAGGGTAGGGTTGGGGCATCTGTAGGGTTACGCCACCTGTAGGGCTACGCCACATGTAGGGTTGGGCCACACAGCGGCGTGCTGCGCCAGACGGCTGGCCTCCTCCGCGCACGCCCGCCCAGCTGTGCCTGGGGTCTGGGTCAGGTAGGGGCGCGCGCGCGGTGCGCCGCCGCCCCCAAACAGAGCCGGGCCGTGCTCCAGCGAACGGCCCTGCCCAATCCTTGCCTTGGGTGCGCGGTGGCGCGCCTGCAGGCCGGCGCTGGGAGGCCCCGCCTGCGCGATGCCGGGGCCCAGGCCGACCGCGGCGGCGACCTTGGCGCGCGCCCACTTCAGCGCCTGCCGCCGCCGCGCCGCCTCGTCGCCCGCGTCCGCGCCTGCGCGCGCCGGGGCGGCGGCTCAGGCGCCGGCCGCGGCCGCCCCCCCAGTGCTCCCGGGTGCCTGATCGCCTGCGGCCTTGCGGGGCGGCTCGCCTGCACATGTGGGACTGCGGGACAGGCACGGAGCTGATCTGAGCCAGCAGCGGCATGACAGCACTCCCGACCGAAGCTGGATCAGGGCTTCCTGTTGCAGCGCTGTCCCGCAGGACGCTTTGGGGCTGCTCGGGGTCCGGCTATGCTGCAGGCAGGCGGCCCTGCGGAGCGGCGCGCACCCGCAGCCAAGCGGGCTGTGCCTTCGATCAGAACAGGCTGGAGCTGCACTAGGGACCTGTCTGGCCATGCTGATGCATGACGCAACAAACAGACTTCCCCAATGACGCCCGACTGCGCCCGGCGGGCCCCACCCGGTGCGGCAGCGACCGGCGCGACGGGGTCGCAGGCGGGCGCGGCGGCCGCCGCGGCGGGCACGTGCGCCATGAGCAGGTAGTCATCGCGCAGCGGCAGGCCCGGCAGCGCGACGCGCGGCGGCGCGGCGTCCGGCAGCGCGGCCGCGCCGCGCCACTCCTCCAGCTCGGCCGGGTAGCGCGCCAGGCCAAAGTTGGTGGCCGTGGCGGGGCCGCGCCGCCTGGCGCGCGCGCCCATAATGCCTGTTAGGTTACGCATGCCGGACTCAGTGGACGTGGTCACGCCGCTGCTCCGGCCCGCTCCGCTGGGAGACCCCGCCGCCTGGCGCGCGCGCGCCCGCAGCCCCGTCGCGACCCTAAGCGAATGCGATGCGCCCGCAGCTCCGGCCGGCTTCGGCGGGTGCGTGGCTGGGCCGGGGCTGGCGCCCGGTGCGCCGCCGCGCGCGCGGCGCGCCGGCCTAGGGGTAGAGTAGGGTTGGGGTAGGGTTAGGCACAGGGGGCACGCCTGACGGCCTCGCTGTCAAACACGCGCGCGGCCTGCGCCTCGTCCAGGTAGGAGCCGAGCGACACCTTCTTGCCCTCGATCTTGATATTGGCGCGCCAGCGCTGGCTCGTCCTGTGCCACGAGACGCCCCTGCGCGCGCCGCGCGGCCCGCGCTCGCACCTCGCCGTCACGCAGCGCTGCGCGGTAGAACTCGCACGCTCGAAGGATTAGAGGAATAATGGTCTTATGCAGGCGCGAGGCGAGCCACTGGCGCTGCCCGCGCTCGTCCGGGTGCGCGCCTGAACGCAGAGCGCGGCTCCTCGCCGGCCGCGCCGGATGCCAGCACCTCCAGGCCCAGGGGCCGGTGTGGCATGGCAGCGTCGGCGCTCTGTGGGGGAGCCTGGTCGTCAGCAGGCAGTGCGGGAGGCTGTGCGGCGGCCGGCGCGCTGGAGCAGGCATGCTCGGCACCCGCGGCCTCGCTCTCAGCCGGTGCTGGCTGGACAGCGGCCTGCAGCGCGCGCGCCGCGGGCGGCTGCGGCGTGGCAGCCATGCGCCGCACGCTCTGGCGACCCGAGCTGGCCCTCACCGCCTGCGCGCGCTCAGCACACTCGGACAGCCACTCCACGAGCTAGCGCCTGCACACCTTCAAAGATGGGCACAGGCGATGAGCGCTCTCACATCCTGCACAGCGGTTGTCCGCCTGCAGCTAGCGAGCCCACCCGAGGCCAGGCAGCTGTCATGCGCACTCTGGCCGCTGTCATGCGCAGCTCACATTGGCGCTCAGAGCGTGCGCCTCCGGAGGGTGTTGCTGAGAAGCAACACGCGTGCTGCCTCGTTCAAAGGGTTACACCCTTGCTTGTTGTGCCGACCGGGAGAGGAAGAACATGCTGCTGGTAGTTCACAACACGCCTTTTGCACAGCGCGTGTGCCCAACTTGCCGCGACAGGAACACCAGGCAGTGCGGAGCGCGCCTGTTCCAAGCGCCCGGCACAGTGCGAGTTCGTGCACTTTGTGTCCGGCAAGGGTGCGAAGCAGCCTCGCACTAGCACATCTGGTACACAGACGGCTTAGGCTTGTCTCCTGCTTACGCAACGCTGCCCTTGCACAAAAAGCTTAGTGGTTGCCTCCACTTGCTAGGTGGGCACCTCCATCAACTAAGGAGCTAATAAGGGCTAATCAGGGCTGGGGCTGACTGGCTTGGCACCTCTCCACTGGCTCTCTCACATCTCTCACTTTAGATCTCTCTCACCAACATCAAGTATGCTACAAACAACTGACCCCCCACCCATGCATGTTATACATGCAAGTACACACGTGCATAGTTGGTGCTAACGCAAACTCATCATACACCCCTGCACAAAGCGTTCACAAAGTGGCGGCGGTATGCCTGCAACGCAGTCAGACGAGAGGCGCTTGGGGCGCGCTCACAGCGCTCACCACTGGAAGTCTGACGGCATGAGGACCGGCGGTGTCTGCCGCGCGGGAACTCTGCCCTCTGGCGCCCCGCCATGACAAGCGCGGCCACTGCCGGGCCTAGCCGAGGCCGCAGCCTTTGTCCCACTATGCCTGCCGCCATAGAACGCTGCATCACACACACCGTTGGGAGAGCTCAAGAGGCCGCCGCTCCCGCCCCTGGCTCGCGCGGCCGGCTCAGCTAGTGCAGGCGGAGCGCGGGCGGAGGACGGTGTGCACCCGGTGTCCGGGGCACGCCCGCTGGCGGCACCCGCCACCGCGCCCGGCGAGCGCCGCACCCCAGCGGAGCGCGCCGCGCCCGGCGAGTGGAGCGCCTGCGCGCCGCCGGCCGCGGGCTCGGCCGCGCGGCGCACCGGCCGCGCCGCGGCCGCCAGCCCCGCCGCGCCCAGCAGCTCGGGCGTCTTGCGCTTCAGCGCGCCCGGCGCGGCGCCCTCGCGGGCGCCCGGCGCCGGCGCCGCGTCCGTCGCGGCGGTCCCCGCGTGCGCCGCGGCGGGCCGCGGGCTGTGGAGGCTGCGCGGCGCGTCTGCCGAGCGGGCTGCGGCGGCGGGCGTGCGCGGCGCCGGCGGCGCGCCGCGCCGGCGCGGCACGCGGAACAGGGCGCCGCCGGACGCCGCGCCGCGGCCGGGCGCGCGGCGGCCCATGCCCAGCTTGCGAAGCAGGCGCTGGCGCGAGGAGGCCGGCCGCTGCGCCGCCGCGCTGCCGCGGCCGCCGCTGCCGGCCCGGGCGCACAGGGGCGCCTTGTTGATGACCTGCGCAGCCAACCTCAGTAGGCACACGCTTCCGGAAAGCCACATTCATGTGGCGAGTACCTGAGAATGTGATTTAGGAGCATCCACGGCGTGCCACCCAAGGCAAGCTGCAGTCATCAGCAGAGGTCATCAGCTGCCTTTGACGCGCCCACCACTGGCGGGTGCTCCCCCCGGCACACCCAGTGCGACCAGGCGGGGCTGTGCGCGCTGGTGATGCTGCCGTCGCTGCACAAGTGCGCTGCTGCGGTGCCCTGTCTGCGTGCAGCCCCTGAGCAGGCGCGTGCCCTCCCCAATTGCGCGCGGCTGCAGCGACCCCTGGAGCACGGCCAACGAAGCACGGAGGGTCGGGGGGAACCTGAATGCTGCGCGAGCTGCGCTGCTGCGCCTCGGCGGCCCACATGCCACGCAGGCGCTGCCCGACCGCGCGCCGCTTCTCGTCCTCGCTGAGCCTGTGCAGCTCGTACAGCTCGCGCCAGTCGGCCTCCTCCCAGCCGCGCGGCTGGCCGGTGCCGGCAGCGCCAGGCACCTGCATGGCGGGCCCATACTCCTGCAAGCAGCAGCGCCGCCAGTGCTCCGCCAGGTCTGCCGCGATGTCCCGCCCGCCATCCCTGCGCGCCGGCGACCGCAACCGTTGCTATCGACACAGCCTGACAGGGGCCCGCCCTTGCACAGAAGGCGGCCATGAGGAAGAGGGGGCGGAGGGCGCACCGGGTCTCGTCCTCGATCTCCGCGAGCTCCTCGGCGGTGCAGACCTGGAGCACCTCGCTGAGCAGGTCGACGGGCAGGTCCCCGACGTCGCCTGGTGCACACAGGGATAGCCTTCAGAGCATGCTTTCCGAGCCTGCTCTCCGAGCCGCGAGCGCATGTGCGCACAGCGCTGACAGGAGTCTGGCAACTGGGTCGCACCGAGGTAGGCCTTGAACTCCACCAAGCGGTTGATGCACAGGCGCTCGAGCGTAGGCGGCCCGAGAACAGGCATGGCAGCCTGGAAACTTTGCACTCAAGTAAAGCGCATTGCTACGGCGTCCTTTCCGAGTCCGCTCAACGGCCTCGGACCTGTTTTGCGCTGCCCAGCTGTGAGGGTGCCAGCCTCGATCAAACTCTGGTGACTGTGGTGACTCTGGTGCACAGTGGTTTACTAGTGCACCAGGAAGACCCGAAGATCAGAGCTTGCCACCCGATGTTCATACCCATGTAGGTCCCTATGCATGCATGCCTATCACAACCATATCAGACCTGTTGCTGCACCACAGCGCGTTGCATGTCCATGCAGACCACCGACTGCGGGAGCAATGCGCTCGGCCTCCCAGCTAGGGCCTGGTACATACCAACCGCGGCACGCCTAGATGCCAATGTACAGCGTCCATCCCATCACAACAGTGCCCAGCGCGGCGCCCTGGCCCAGCCGCGTGTCGTGCCCGCACTTGCGCGCCTCCGGATACAGCTCGAGCGTGCAGACGGCCATCTGCGCGCCGCCAGCCCGCCCGGGTCAACGCGCCCGGCTTTGCGGGCGGGGCATGCAGCTCAATATGCGCAGTGCTACCTGGGATGCAATGTCCCTCGATGAATAGACGAATAGCTTTGTCCAAGCTAAAAGCGCACAAAAAGGTACGAGCAAGCACGCTCCAGTGTCAGCTCGAGCAGCGCTATTGTGGCCCTAGAGGCATGAAAGCAGCAAGAGTGGGTGAGCAGTCAGGGCATAGTAGAGACCCTGCGGCATGCGAATGCATGCGCATGCATTGTTCTGAAACGGCAGAGGCAGAGTGGTGGAGACCAACAGCAAGCATGCACAAACGCCCACTGCAGCCTCAGCGCGACGCAACCCAGCGACGCGCGTCCTCACTCACCATGATGCCGCCCACGAACGCCAGCATGAAGTGCAGCAGCAGCGGCGTGAGGAACGGCTTCACGAACAGCAGCGCGATGAGCGCGCCCAGCGGCTCCGACAGGCCCTGCCGGAAACCCCGCCCCGGCTCAAGCCCTGCGCCACGGGCTTCACCTAAGACGCCGGGCTGCGCCGAAGGGCGCACGCGCTCAGAGCTTTTCCTTTGCACGCCCTGCGCCGACAGGCACGCACAGGCATGCGGCGGCGCCGGGCCGGCCCGGCGCCAATGCCAGACAGCACCAAAGCGCGAGGCCCAGATCGGGGCAGCCGACCGATTATATACCAGGGCTTGCAGCGGGAGGGCTCGCACCGACGCAACCGCGATCCCCATGGCCTTCCACCGGCTGCCGGTGGCCGCATACACCGGCGCCGCCACGATCACGCCCTGCGCACGCAAAAGACGGTCTCGCCGCCTCCTGGCAGCGCCCGACGCTGCACGCCGGCGCGCTCTGCCGGCCGTGCACGCGCTCGACACACGCGAGGCACCACTCAGGCGCGCGGGCGACGCGCGCGCCTCTGGGATGTTGTGCACGGCGATCGCCAGGGCCATGATGCCGCCAAAGTCCGTGAAGGCTGAGAACGCTACCTGCGCATGCGAGAGCGGCTGTAACTGCTTGCGTCACCGCGTGTGATCACTGGCTGCATGCGCGCCCGCTGCCCGTAACTGTGTTCATCAGCGGCTTACAGTGGATCCTGTCATGAAACCTAGCCTCAGCATGACCAGGCCGCCCACCGCAAAGCCCTCCGGCAGGTTGTGCAGCGTCATGGCCAGCGCCATCACGAGCCCCAGCCGCAGCAGCTCCGTCGAGCGCGCCGCCGCCGCGCGCCGGCCGCCCGCGTCCGCACGCCCGCTGCGTGCGCGCGCCGCCGCTGCCTCACCCATGCAGCGCACCAGGTTGGGTCCAGACAGAGACGCCGCAGAAAACTTCTGCCTGGGAACAGCGCCGAAGGGGCCTCGGCACTGCTGCACGGGACGCTTGCGCGGGCGGGCGCCCGGCCCCGCCAGGCCAAGCGGCTGCAGGCGCGCCGCCCGCCTCACCTGCAGCGGCGGCCGCATTCTGCCATTCAGCGAAGCTGGCAGACCCTGGATGTTGTGTGGGGCGCACGAGCTCGACACTCGGCCCAGCCCGCCGGGCTCCGCGGCGGCCGCCGCGCCGCCGCCCTCGCCCGCGCCGGCGGCGTCCGGCGAGCCGGGCGTGCCGGGCGCGCTGGCGGACGCGGGCCGCGGCTTCAGTGGCCGCTCCGCGGTCGCGGTCGAGGCAGCCGCGCCGCCGCCGCCGCCGGGCGAGCCGTCGCTGAGCGGCGGCGCGTCCGCCGCCCCGCTCGCCAGCAGCGGCCCGGACGCGTCTGTCGCCCGCCCGCGCTCAGCGCAGGGCCACTGGCATATCCCACTCGACACGAGCATGTCAGCCACGGCACGATCAAGACATGAAGAGGCGAGGGCTGGCTGGTGAGGGCGCGGGGCGGCACCCGCCCCGTCATACGCCGCCCTGGCCGCGTGAGGGTCGGGCGCGTCGTCCGGCTGCTGCTGCGCGCCCCACGCGAGCCACCGCTTGCCCCTTGTGTGCAGGCGGCGGGGGCAACAGGGGCACATCCGCGCTCAGTAAAGGCCAGGCGGCACGGCGCCAAGCTGAACAGGACCGACGCAGCTGGCGGGTGCGCGCTGCGTGCACCAGGCGCGGCTCACGTCGCTGCCCTTCTTGCCGTGCTCGTGCTCCACAAAGTCGGGCAGGAAGGGCTGCACGAAGTAGTACAGCGCGGCGCCGGCGGCGACCGACGCGCTGACGCGCAGCGCGCCGTGCTCGAGCGCGTTGCGGATGAACATCTCCGCCACCGACAGCGTGGCCATCACGCCGATGGCCAGGCCCAGCAGGAAGCTGAGCAGCGCCGGCCCCGGGCGCTTTATAATCTGCGCGCCGGTGGGGCGGCACGTGACCACTGGTGGGTGGCCCAGGGCCCGCAGTGTACGCAGGACGTGCGTGCGCCTGCACGCAACAGAGTACACGCGCACCGCGATTGCACCGCCGATGGACGTCGACAGGCCGGCAAGCGTGGACAGAAGCAGGGCATACTGCTCATCCCTGCTCAGGCTGATGGCCGGCATGCCGCACGCGCGGCGATGTGCGCTGCCCCGCCGCCGCGGCTACCTAGGAGGACACTGCCTCATATCCAGCAGGCGAGGTCCGCAAGCGCCAAGCAAGAGCTTTTCGATTGCGTAAAAGTTGGGGGGGTCGGAGTCCAAGGCCTCTCTTGGTCTCGACCCCCTGTCCAAACTTCTCCCCAACTTTCTATTCCAGGCCAAGCTTCTCCCTCCTGTGGACTTGCCAATGTCCACCTCTTAGGCTAGGGCCTAGCTAGGCCTTGCCCTGGCCAGGTTCTCGCAGAGAACCAGAGCCGCCGCCGAGCTTGGCGCCTGTGCACCTGGGCTGGTTGGGCAAGCAGCGGGGCCTTTGAAGCAGGCGCCACCATGGCTCTCTCGCAGCGCGATGAGGACCTGAAGATGATGCTGGCCGCCCATTGCCATCTGGGCACCAAGAACTGCGACGCGCAGATGGAGCGCTACATCTACAAGCGGCGCGTGAACGACGGCATCTACATCATCAACCTGGGCAAGACGTGGGACAAGCTGCAGCTGGCTGCGCGCGTGATCGTGGCCATTGAGAACCCGGTCGATATCGTGGTGCAGTCTGCGCGGCCGTACGCGCAGCGCGCCGTGCTCAAGTTCGCGTTCTACACGGGCGCCAAGGCGCTGGCCGGCCGCTACACGCCCGGTGCGCGCCCGCCGCAGGGGCGGCCGCGCATGCGAGTGCTCATATGTGGGGGCCTCGGCGTCCCGACTTGCAGCTGCGCAGCGCTGCAGCGGCCGCCGCCTGCCTGCCGGGGCTGGAGAAGGGGAGCTGCGCGGCTGCTGGGAGCATGCCTGCGTTGCTACGTGTGCATGAGCACTGCGCTGCAGCAGTGGCGCTTCGAGCCACGCCCGCGTGCTTTGTTGGGCCCTCTGGCGCTGTTGAGCTACCGGCGCTGTCGAGCCGCACTGTCACAAATTGCCACGCAGTCAGCGGGTCTCGCACTGCTGCCTCTGCCGAGGCAAGTTCTGTCTGGGCATTATTTGGACTTGGTCGTTGGGTGGCAGCGACGAAAGCAAGTTTGATGTGCGCTGACTTGATGCTTTTGGAGCTCGACCGGGAGCACCTGGCGCGACCTGCGCGCGGTCGCGCTGAGCAGACTGTCTAACACTGTCAGTCAATGGGTGTCTCAGGCTGACTGTGTGCAGAGAGTCGCGCCAAGCAACGGCGCTTCTGCAGGCATTTGCCTGATAGAGCCAGCCGCAGTGCACAGCGCCGGGCTGAACAAAACAAGGAGTGGGACCGTTGCAAGTTTGCTGCAGAGGAGCCGCGCGCGCAGCGGCGGACGCTGAGGACGCACATGAAGGCACACTGCCAGCAATGGCCGGGGGCCGCGCAGGCGCCGGCTGGAGCCCGGCAGGCCGGGGAGCCAGGGCTGCCGGCTGTGCAGCGGCTGTGAGCGGGTGCGACCACTGGCTGCTGGGCGCCGCGCAGGCACGTTCACCAACCAGAGCCAGAAGGACTTTGAGGAGCCGCGGCTGCTCGTCGTGACCGACCCGCGCACGGACCACCAGCCCGTGCGCGAGTCGTCGTACATGAACATCCCGGTCATCGCGTTCTGCGACACCGACTCTGCGGTCGCGCACGTCGACATCGCCATCCCGGCCAACAACAAGGGCAAGCACTCCATCGGCGTGCTGTACTACATCCTGGCGCGCATGGTGCTGCAGGCGCGGGCCCGGCCGCGCCCGGCGCCCGTCTGGCGCTGACGCGCCCTGAGCGCTGAGGGGGTTGCTTGTGGCTTCATGCTTGCTACCTGCATGCTTGATATACTGCGCGGCAAAAGCACACTGCCGCCAGGGTACCCTTCGCCCCCGTGGTATACACCAGGTGCCTGACACTGACGCTGCATGACGAGGGCATGATCGGTGTCGCTTGGGCGGGCGCATGCGCAGCGCACCTTGGGTGTGCAGCGCCATGAGCGCGGCCGGGGTGCGGGGTGCGGGTGGAGGCGCCGCACGACTCACTGCCTGCGAGCGACGCTGCCGGAGCACTTGGGCATGGCTGTAGCCCACACCTAGTGGTTAAGAGGGCGCGGCGCCGGCCTGTGCGCGAGGCGGGCCTCAGCCTGGGAGGGCACTGCGCCGCCAGCCGGGCAGAGCGAGAGTTTATGATGAACGCGGCGGCGCAGATGCGCGGCACGGTCAGCGCGACGGCGCCCTGGGACGTCATGGTCGACCTCTTCTTCTACCGCGAGCCGGAGGAGACCAAGGACCCGGCCGAGGAGGAGGCGGCGCTGCCGGCGCCGGACGCCGGCTACGGCGGCGCCGCCTGCCTGCCCGCGCCGCAGGGCGTGGCCGCCGACGCCGAGTGGGACACCGCCGCGCCGCCAACGTCCTTCCCGGCCGAGGCGGCCGCCGCGGCCGGCGGCGGCGGCGGCGGCGGCGGCGGCGGCGGCGGCGAGTGGGACGCCGCGCCCGCGCCCGCGCCGGCCGCCGCTGCCGGCGGCGACTGGGACGCCGCGCCGGCGCCCGCGCCGGCGGCCGCGCCCGCGCCCGCCTTTGCGGCCGAGCCGGCGTACGCGCCGCCGCCCGCCTACTAGCGCGTCTGCGTATGAGGCGGTTTCTGGGCCGGGCGCACCTGGGGCGGGTGGCCTGCCCGCGAGCGCTGCGGGCGGCGCTTGCCCGGGCAGAGCGGGTGCGTGGGCGCGGCGGGTGCTGTCCGCGGCGCGCTGGCCTCATCCAGAGGCGGGTCGCGTGGTGTGCGCACCTGCTGGAGTGCGCGCGGGGCCACGCTGGCGGCCTGTGCTCGCGCGGGGCTGCGGATGCGCGCAGGCGGGCGTCCGGATCGCGGCTGCGCGGACGTCTTGCCCCTGCTCATGCGCGCCCGGCGTCAGGCTGCGTGCCTTCTGGGGCAGGGCGCAACGACGTGCGCAGTTTTTTGGGGGTGTGACCGGGCGCTGTGGGGGCATGCCAGCATTGCACTGTGGTCAGCTGCGATCAAGCGCGCTGTGTGCGGAAATATCTGGGGTAGCCAGGCAGGGCTCGCTCGGCGTGTAAGCGGCGGTGTTAGAGCTTTTCAAAAAGTTGCCCAAGCGCAGGTGCCATGTGTCAAGCTCAGACCTGATACCATTCTAGCATCTCACCTGGCATTGTGCACGAACCTGGCTCAGCGCTGTGTTGCAGACCGTGCAAGCGCGCTCGCTCGCACCCTACCACACACACCCTAGCTCAAGGACACAATGATTCCGACGATGCGGTGGCATGCGCGACACACGCATGCGCCCAAGCAGCACTCCACCCTGTCCTGCCCAGGGCCCAGCGGCCCAGCGCCACTCGCAGCAACGGAGACAATGACAACCTCTCTCGGCGGCGCTCAGACAGGCACGTCCGGGCCTGTCCTGGCCAGGGCCCAGCATGCGCGCGCTGTCACACCAAACATGCGCAGTAGAAGCAAGCATGCGCACTCCCTGCACATGGAGGTGCGCATGTCCTGCACACGGACCAGGGGCCGGGCGCACGCGTACCATATCGTTCACTGAGCGCCTACCACATCATGCACGGATGTTTGGCAGCAGGCCTAGTCGATAAGAGCCTGATAGTACACGCTAACCTCTCTGCAAGCTGGCCTTTTCACACCCGGCACGCGTGGACGGCACGGCTGCTGCCCATGCATGCCTCCATGTCACTGCTTGTCCTAGCCGCCGCGAGCGCTCGGCGGGGACCCATCGCAGTTCGGGCGAGCCTCCCCGCTGCTGCTGCAAGCCCGCGCCGCGAACAGCGCGCCTACACCTGCAACGTCCTGCAACGTCCTGCAATGACGTCCTCTCCCGTGCTCCCGCGCGGCCAGCGTCACTGCTTGGACAGCGCGCGCGCAAGCGCCGGCGAGGACTGCAGCAGCTCGCGCAGCTCGCCCTCGGCCGCGCCGGCGCCCTTCTCCAGCGCCGCGCGGCTGCCCTTGAGGCGCTCCAGCTCTGTCGTGCACGTTCGCTCCCGGTCCGTCAGCTCCTCCAGGATCTTGCTCCGCGGCTGCAGGAAGTACCTGGCCGGGACGCCGGCCGGAGTGGGAGCTACGGCGCGCGCATGCCGCTGCCAGGCAGCCAAGCAGGAGGGCCAGGGCGCACGCACGCTCTGCCGACAGACTGGTAGGTGTGGGTGCCGTCCGGCAGCGCGGACAGCTCCTTGGCGGTGAGCGACGCGCGCCGGCCGGTCGAGATCAGGGCCGTGGCTTGCTGCTGCAACTGCGCGCCGCGCAGGCGCGCTGTTAAGGGACAGACGGCGGTGCGCAGCAGCGACAGCAGCCCGCGGGCCGCACGTGTTTCAGCTTTGTCGTGTGCTCGATCACCCTCTGCTGCAGCTCAGCAAAGGCCTGCCGGTCCTTGGCGTCCACTGCGTTCATAGAGCGCAGCACCCTGTGCCTCCGGCGTCCTCAAGCGAGCGCGAACAGCTCAACGACCCATGTCTGGCTGATTGATTGAAGCTGGAGCCCGCTGAAGCACTTGAGCCGCAATCACAGACGTGCAGCCAGGGCGTTGTCAGATGCACTCGAGTCGCAACTCACAGTTGTATGCTGGAGCGTTGTTGTACTGACCCCACTACAAGCTACTGACTTTAGAGGCAAAGTGGCTTTATGAAAAGGGAAGAGTTTGCGGCCATGGCCCAGTGCCATCTAGATTTCCGACTGGCACTGGATGTCAATGTCGGAGCCACTTTGATGGCATCCAGTGTACTCACAGGCCTACCATCAGCAAAGCTCCAGTAAGGCTCGATTGACCTGTTTCATATACATGACACACCATACAGCGCATTATGCGGCTTTGCATGCAGCTTTGCATGCCAGGCGTACAGGCCAGCGAGCAGGGATGCAGCGCCCCAGTCGCATGCACTCTAATAAAACCTGCAGGGCCACAGCCACTAGCTTGAATCAACGACGCGAGCCCTGCCTATGTTTGCATTAATAATATAAACATCAGGGGTGTCTCAGGCTGCAGCGTGCTTGTGCAGCGCTTGTGTCTCGCCAGTGCTCAGCAGGGCTCTCAACTAAATGCGGACATGTTCTCTAAGCTTGACAGCTAGCAGGTTGGCAACAGCATGGTCAGCATCACTGCACACGCCACTGCAGGCACCCATGAAAAGGCTCTCCTCCCTCTAACCCTCCTCACCCCCGGTCATGCGGAGCTATGGCGCGCAGCGGCCGGTGCTGCCACGCATACAGCAGCGTCGCGGCCTTCACATGCGGCGTCCGCGGCAGCACGAGCTGCCCCCTGTCAGTCATGCGTTGTGATGGCGCGCAGCAGCCGGGGGTGCCGTGCGCGCAGCAGTGTTGCGGCCTCCAGGTGCGGCGTCCACGACATGGGCGCGCCCGCGCCCGGCGACACGCCCAGCGGCGGCGTGCCAGTGCCGCCCGTCTCATACGACGAGCCATGCAGGTACGCCGAGCCTGCCGCGCCAGCCATGCCATCTTACGGCCCAGGAGACGCTCACGTCACCTGACCGGTCAGGTGACCGGCTTCGCCAAGCACGGCATGAAGACACCAAGCTCGGCGCGACGCAGCACATCGGTGCTGTCATGTCAGTCGCCGAGTTCTCAGACTGTGGAATTCTCAGCCACGTAATGTCACTGTCCACGCTCGCGACGCGTACATCATTCCCGCCTCTCAATTGCTCGGGGCAACACCAACCTTCATGGGCGATTGGCGCACCCTGGTCGCTGCCGGGCGTGCCGGAGGCCTCCCGCTTGCGGGAGCCGGGCGCCGCGGCCGCGGCCGGCGCGGCCCGGCGGCCGCCGACAGGTGCGAGCGCCCACCAGCCCTGCCGCTGCCCGCTCGGCGGCCGGCCAGGGCCGCCGGGCGCGCCGCCCGCCGCCGCCGCCGCGCCAGCCCCGCCGCGCGCCGGCCGCCCGAGCGCTGGCAGCTCGTCCAGGTCGGAGCCGCCGTCCAGGGACGTGCCCGGCGCCGGGCTGGCCGCGCCGCCGTCGCTCTCGGCATCGGACAGCGAGGACGAGGAGGCCGCATCGTCGCCGCTGTCCGCGTCGTCAACCACAGCATCCTCCTCGTCTGCGCGCCTTGCGCGGCTGAGTGACTCCCACAGCGCAGAGGGCTTGCGCGCCCTCTGCGGGTGACGCCACAAGCGTGGCACCACTGTTGCATGCACACCCATCCGCCGCGCTCCTCTGCTGCCCCTCACACCGCCTCTTGTCTTTCTACCAGGAGGCGGCCAGGTGAGCACCGAGTGCAGTCATGTTTTGGATAGTTGGGACCAGAAACGTGACAGGCAGACAGCAAGGCGCAGGGCAGCCCCAGGCTGCCCCTGGGCAGACAAAGGAAGCAGGCGCGCCCACAGGCTCGCACCCGAGCCCGACCCGCCCAGGACGGCGTCGGCGCCGTCGAGCTCGTCGTCGCTCGCGCCGGCCACCGCTGCCAGCGGCTGGCCCGCCCGCCAGCGCACGTACGTCCGCCTGCCCGCCCACGGCGCGTCAGCCACCCGACTCGCAGTGCCAGCGCGCGTGCTGCAGAGCTATGTAGAACAGCAGTTTAGGAGACGGAATGATGTGGAGTGGAAGCAGGCACGAGCAGGCTCGCGCAGCGCCCACCGGGCAGCGCGGTAGCAGGCACAGGCTGCGAGCAGCACGGCCGGCGGGAGGCGCAGCGCCGCACTTGAGGTCCAGCACGCCGGCGGAGCGGCGCAGCAGGTACGGGTCGAACGGGAAGAACATCTCCAGCGGCCGCAGGCCGCCCGCCGCCGGCCCGGCGCCGCCGCCGGCCGCCGGCGCGGGCGGCGAGCCGTCCGCCAGCCGCCAGCGCCGCGCCAGGCGTCCAAACTCCGCCACCACCGTCGGCAGGCAGACGGCCAGCGGCGCGAGCCTGGGCCCAAGACGGGGAGCGCCCGTCGGCCGAGCTCCAACTGTACTATGTTTTATATTTTGCAGCACGGGGCAGCCTGGTGCCGTAAGTCAGGAGTCGTGCACGCACACCACGCGCACGCAAGCCAGCGGCACTGCCAAGCATGCCCCGTTGGCGCGCCGACATGTCCGGTGCCAGCGACAAGGGCCGGGGATAGCGAGGTCATAAGCGCCGCAGCCGACACGCTCGCAGGCCGGGCCGCGAGCCCGCCCCGGGCAGCACCTGTGGCCGAGCAGCTCGGGCATGACGGCACGCAGCAGCTGCCGCAGCGCGCGCACGTCCGCCGGCCCGGCCGCTGCGGCGGGCGCGGGCGCGCCGGCGCCGCCGGCGGGCGCGCCCGGCCGCGCCGCGGGGCCGACCGCGGCAGGTGCCCCGCACGCGTGGCTCAGCTCCATGATGTGCGGCAGCCGGTAGCACAGCACGTACAGCAGCGCCTGCGTCGCCGCGTAGAACACCTGCGCGCGGCGCGCCCGCTGGGCCGCCTGCGCGCAGCCCTACTTGGCCGCCTGCGCGCAGCCCTACTGAACTGCCTGTGCGCAAGCCTACTTGTCTGCCTGCGCGCAACCTTACTTCGGACTCGCCAGAAGGCTGCAGTCATGTGGCAAGGCTTGGGGGCCCAGGCTACGCGTGCGCCTGCTTGTGAAGAGCTGCGCTGTACTTGAGGAGCAAAATGGTCTGCTGCGCAGGCTCGCCAGCACAGCACACGCCCCGCTTGCGGCTGGGCTGTCTCAGGAGGTGCTCTGCTGCATGCTCAGTGCTCCCGTGTGAGCCATGCATTGCTGCAAAGCACCACAGGTCGCCGATTGCAAGCGCTAACCATGCAGATGACGCAATAACGCCAATGCATATAGTGCACATGGCCCTGTGCGGCCCACAAACACACACCCGCCCACGGACGGCTCGGGCAGTGGGCCGCACAGGTCCATGCGCAATAGTGCATCAGCGCTTTCGCGTCCTCTACACTGTCAGTTCTTGGGAACAGCGACCTGTGATGCTCTGTGCACTGCATGGCTCGCACGGGAGCACTGTGCATGCAGCAACGACCCTACTGGGACACCTGCCACGTACACCCCCAGGCCCGCCCAAGGACGGCTCGGACAGTGGGCCGGACAGGTGCATGTGCACCAGGTGCGCGAAGCACGAGCAGCGCCGCACCCAGCGGAGGGCATGGCGGGACGGCGGCGGCGCACCAGATTCCGCACAGCGCCGGCCCTGCCCTACACTCATGGTGCCGGTTGTGCCGCAGGCCCGGCGCATGTGGCCGCACAGCACCGGCCCTACCCAAAACCTATTTAATGGTGCCGGCAAAGCACCCCAGCGCACCATGTGCCGCACAGCGCCGGCCGCCAGGCCGCCCGCCGCCACGCCGATGCTGTCCATGCCGCCGCCCAGCAGCGGTCCGACCGCGCGCGCGCCCGCCGCGCGCTGCGCGTCCTGCGCAGCGCAGCCGCGCTCACGCGCGCCCGTGGCAGGAGGCGCATGGCTGCACCCTCCACACGCGCTGCAAGGCAAGCAGGCAGCGCTTTGACAGTGAGGCCGAGCCCGGCGCCCCCTGCCTCCCGAGCGACGGCTGCGCCCAAGCGCGCGCAACGAGCGGCGCGCCGCGCCTGCTCCCGGCACTTACCCAGGCGCCAGAGTGCCAGGCGCTCCAGTCTTATCCCTGAACCCAATATCTTAGCCCTAACCCGCGCCGCACCTGCTCCCGGCAGTAGCCCAGGCACCAGCGCGCCAGGCGCTCCAGCGCGCCGATGAGCACGCCGTCCGGCACGAACGCCGCGCGCGCCAGGAACGACGCCAGGTACGCGGCGGCCGCGGAGCGCGCGATGGGCGCGCCGCGCGCGTCCGCCACGTGGCCCAGCAGCAGGTCTGCAAACGCGGCGCTGCAGCGCGCGGGGTCCTGCACATGGGCAAGGTCGCTTGTCAGGGGCGGGGCAGCGGGTCAGGCCACCCTGCGGCTCGTTCTTGCTAAGCATGCTTCCTTGCGACTAGTGTTTTTAGGCTGCGATGCTCTCACTCAATCACGCCCCCTCAGCAGCCCTTGCAGCAACCCCCATTCTCGATCAGAGAAGCCGCTCCCCGGCCGAGCTGGGGAAGTACAGCCATAGCAAGACATGATGCCGCGGTGTGGAGCTAGAATCACTGAGAACCTGGGCATCGCCCTCCCCCATACCCCCACAACGAGGAAGAAAGGGCGGAGGCGCGGCGGCGCAGGGCGGGCGCGCCTTGTCGGCCAGGAACCAGAGCGCGTACTGCGTGAACTTGGAACGCGGCACCGCCAGCAGGTGCGCCTCGAACGCGCCCAGCGCGGTGCCCCACGCGGCGCCCAGCTGCCCGGCGGCCACGCGGCGGCCCAGGTGCGCAAACAGCAGCTCCATGAGCGCATCCAGGCGCTCAGCGGCCGCGTCTGCCACGCTGCGCCCCGACGGCGACGCCGCCGCCTGCTCGGGCGCCGCGGCCGCGCCTGCGCATGCACAGACAAGCGTCAGGCCGCGCGCTGCGCGTCAGCGCGCGCTCGGCGGCGCGCGGCGGCCGCCCGGCAGCCCAGCGAAGTCCCTCGGCTGTGTCCGCGCCTGCAGTGCTCTGCAGCCCCAAATCCAGCACCACGCCTCGCCGGCAGCGCTGCCCCTGCGACCCGGGTGCCTGCGGCCGCGCCTGTGCGGCCCAGACCACGCGCGCGCACAGATCTCACCCGCCCCACAGCCCGGGCGCGGCGCGAGGGTGCACCACCGGTGCACTTCCCGCTCAGGAGCATGCACGCCGGCTGCCGACCACGTGCTTGAGCGTGCCCAGCCCAGTCGCATACAAACACTGCCCCACAGCCAGTCACCGAGGCAGCCTCCAAACAAGCCGCGCCCGCCCCGCCGGCGCCACTGGCAGGGGCGCGCCCGTGGCGGCGCCCTCCCAGCCGCTGCGCCCGGCCAGGCGCTCGCTGGGCGGCGCGGCGGGGTCGCCGCCGCCGGCGCCCGCGTCGAGGTGCAGGTGCTCCGTCTGGCCCTCCAGCTCGAAGATGTCCTCCTCGTCCTCGTCCGCAGCGTCCTCCTCGTCCTCCTCTGCGCGACCCGCACGCGCCATGCTCGCCCCGCGCGCGCCGTGCTCGTCCCGCGCGCTCTCTGTCTGCCCTGGCGGGCGTGGCGGCCTAATGAAGGCGCCCGCTCCCGCACCCGTGCGGCATCCTGCGGGTGCGCCTCAGCATGCCGGCCCTCCAGCAGCACGGGCCGCCGGCTCTACCCCCGTTGTAAAGTACAAGGACGCTCGTACAATACACGTGCACGCACGGGCAAGACCCCAGTGCGCTGCAGCACGCGCGCGGTGCGCGGGGGGTGCACCCGGCACGGCTGCAATGTCCTGCCAGCGGATGTCGACGTCGAGGTCCAGCAGCGCGCGCAGCGCCAGGGCAAGCACGCCCTCGCGCAGCCCCGCGCCGCCGCGCGCCTCGGCCAGCGCAAGGCAGCCGCGTAGGCGCAGGCAGGCCGCGCCGGCGCCCAGCGCGCGCACGCCCAGCTCCTCGCGCAGCGCCGGCAGCAGCAGCGGGCCCGCCGTCGGCGTCGCGGCCAGCACCTGGCCGGCGCCCGCGCCCGCCCATTAGCTACCGCCTGCCACTGGAGAACTCTCTATCTCCAGCAAGCTGCCCGCACCGCAGCCAGCCCCAGAGCCCAGCCTTGCGTTGGCGCCGCCAGCGAACGCGCCGCTGTGTAAGCGCGCGAGGCCGGCGGGCGGGCGCTGGGCGCGCCTGGGCGAGCGCGGCGACGACGGCGTCCTGCACGGCCACGTCGGCCGCGGACGGCTGCCAGGGCCCGGGCGCGGACTCGGGGCCGGCCGGAGGCGCGCGCGGCGGCGCCAGGCACGCCACCAGGCGGCGCAGGCAGACCGTCACCAGCACGCCCTGCGCGACCAGCCGCGCCAACAGCCGCAGCAGCGGCGCGCGCGCCGCCTGCGCAAAATGGCAGGCGCTCCTATCAGGAAGCTGGTGAAGCGCCGGGCCCCGCGCAGGCGGCCCAGGTCAGCCTTGCTCGGGTGCAGAGTGGTCGGCCGGCGGGCGCTGGCAAGCGCAGCAGGCCGCACGGGCGGCGGAGCAGGCGCGCTGCCAGGCGCGGGCGCAGGCGCGCTGGCGGAGAGCAGGTCAGCAGGTGCCCCAGAGCCGCAGAGGGCAACCGGAAGACAGAGAGGACACCGGCGGGTGAGCTGGTTCGCCTCGGCGCGGCCGCTCACCGCGGGGACGGTCCAGGCATGCAGCGCAAAGACCTCTGCGAGCAGCGCGGCGTGCGCCGCGCGGTCCGCGACCGCCGCGCAGGCCGCCAGCGCATCGAGCGCGCTCGCCAGGTCCTCGCTGCGGTCCGCGTCCGCCGCGCCCGGCGCCAGCCGCAGCGCTTCCAGATGCTGCACCAGCCTGCAAGGAGGGCGGCATTACGTCAGCGTGCGCGCGGTGCACAAGGAGGACCGCCTGTGGGGGGGACGGCTCAAGACATTGCTTGGTCTCCGCACGTGTGACGGCGCAAACCACGCCTAGAGTCTGCCGCAGCTTGAAACAGAGCCAAGGCGCAGGCGCAACCACGTCTGGGTAATGATGCGGCTCGGCTTTGCAACATGGCGGCGTGCAGGCGCGGGACAGAGTCCGCCGCAGCCAGACAGCAAGCCGGCCGGGCGCACTGGCGGTAGTCATCGGCGTCCGCGCGGCCGAGCCTGTACGCGCTCAGCTGGCTGGCCAGCGCGCCGTGCACGGAGTCGCGCAGCGCCTCGTCCAGCTCGTCGTCCATGCCGTCAGCGCCTGCGCGTCCCGGCAGCGCTCGCACGCCTGCTGCAAGGATCACGCGCGTGCACCTTGCTTGCGGCGCGCCGCGTGCACACCCCAGTCTGCTGTGCCAGATGCCCCATCCTCGGCACCCTCCTCCTGCTTCATGCAGCCCGCCGGCCCGGCGGCCGCGCTCGCTAGCGGCGGCGGCTGCACCTCCGTCCAGGTTTCTCACAGGACCGCAGGGACCAAGCACGCTCTGCAAAAGCTGTTCCTTTTTTGCGCGCGTGGGCAGGATGCTTGTGGCGCTGGCCGTGCTCACACCAAGGGAGGCGCAGAGGGAGGCGGGAGGCGGGAAGCCTGCTGTGGCCTGATAGCGCAGCGACCCCTGACCTGCTTCGCTGGCCACTCCTCGGAGCTGGGAGCAAGGCAAGTGTGTTGTTCCTTGGGAAACAGGCTTCTGACCGGCTGTCTGGTAAAGGGAGACTGCCTTGTCAACAGCAAACGGACTGCCTGGTTTTGTGTGAGTGCGACTCGCATACAACTCTGTACGGACGTCTGTCACTTTGCGTGCTGCCACACGTTCAGCGGCTAGTGGCTGCATAAGAGCCCCATCGACGCAGCATGGCGCTGTCCACCAGCGCCGCGGCGCGGTGTATGTGCTGCCGGCACTGCCGCGCGCAGCGCAGCGGGCGTCAGGCGCTGCTGGTAGCGGCTGCGGCGACGCGGGCGCCGCCGGCGGCCTTTTCCATCCCGGGCCTGCCGATGAGGATAGACCTGCGGGAGCTGACCGCGGAGGCGGGGAGCGCAGAGGTGTTGACGGACCTGCGGGATGTCAAGGTGCCGACCGCGCCTTGGACTTGCTCGCAGAGCGCCGTGCGGGCAGGAGCAGGCCGTCTGCAGCCGCCTTTACACACGTGTGCCGCACAGACCGCACGCTGTGCGCGCCGGAACAGCCTGAGGCGCTGCTAGTCCCTGCCACAGTCCCCAAGTGGCCCGCACGCTCTCAGCGCTGCCTATATCCCAGGTTTGACATAGCGCAGGACCGACAGTATGTGCAGCGAGACAGCGTCCGGAGCGGCGCTGCCCGGCCCCACGCGCGGCGGCGGCGCGCAGGCCGTCTCGTACGTGAGCCGGCGGCGCCTGGACGCGGCCGACTTCAACGTGGAGCAGGTGGACGCGGAGGGCTTGCCGCTCGTGTACAACGAGGCGGCCATCGCCGCGTTCTGGCGCCGGCGCCCGGGCGACCTGGCCGGCCGCTGGGCCAAGTTCGCGGCGATCTCGGCGCCGTGGCTGACGCGGCTGGCGACCGCGGCGCTGCGCGGCAGCATCGAGCGCGACCAGGTCGGCCTGGCGCGCGACGCGGTGGAGAACCTGTCGCGCCTGGGGCCGACCTGGGTCAAGCTGGGCCAGGCGCGCGCCGCCCCGGGGCGCCGCCCCGCTCGGCATGGGCGCGGCGGCGTGCCATGTTGGGCGCTGCGAGGCTAGCAGCGCCCTGTCGCGACGCCGGTCGAGCCACGGCCGTCTGCGTGTCCCAACCGGCGCAGCATGCATGCGTGCCATGCAGGCCCCCCTGTCCCTCCCTGTCACCCCCAGCCGATGAGACTTGGTTTCGGGTTTGAACCCGAACCAGACCTGAACCAGACAGGAGCAGGTGGGGCGGCGCATGTCGCATGCGGTCCGCGGTGACCGCCTTGGCAGCGACCGACGCACGCCGCGCGCAGGTGCTGTCCATCCGGCCGGACGTGCTGCCGCCGCCGGTGATGGCCGAGCTGGCCAAGCTGCAGGATGGCATCCCGCCCTTCCGGTGCTCCCCTCTGCTGGCGTGCACCTGTCTGCTGCCGCCGCGCTCGCACGCATGGCCCGTCGCAGTGTGCGAAGCCGGGCGGCGGTCAGGCGATGCGGTGGTGTGGCGGCCCTGCAAGGTGCGCGTGCATGCGGCAGGACGGCCGAGGCGCGGCGCGTGCTGGAGGCCGAGCTGGGGCGGCCGCTGGACGCGGTGTTCTCCGAGTTTGGGGAGCGCCCGGTCGCGGCCGCCTCGCTCGCGCAGGTGCGCCCGGCGCGCAGGGTCGCAGGGTTTCGGCCTGTCAGCACTGCACTGTTCTGCGACGTATCGGCATGGCAGGAGCGGGCGTGCACCGGGTGGTGCTGGCTCCATGCGCCCGCTGCCGCGCGTGTCCAGGATGCTTGGAGTGGCGGGGCGCTTGCGGCGTCCCGGTGTAGACCCTGCATGTTCCCTGCTGAGCCACCTTGTGGTGCCTGCGCGGGCCCCCTCCGCAGCCGCTCGCATGCGCCGAGGCGGCGGCGGGCGCGCGGCGCCCAGGTGTACCGGGCGCGGGTGCGCGAGACGGGCCAGGAGGTGGCGGTCAAGGTGCAGCGGCCGGGCGCGCTGTCCACCATCTCCAAGGCGCGCGCCCGCCCTTACGCCCGGCAGAGGGAGGCACCTGCGTGTGAACAGAGGGAGGCGCCTGCTTTGGACAGAGGCAGGCGCCTGCTGCTGACAGAGGGCGGCACCCGATGACCTCCCATGTGTATGTCGAGCTGTGCAGCTCAGAGCGCTGCCTGTAAAGGTTATGCGATGCACCAGCTGCGGCCTACTGCATGCGCCCGTTCCCCAATATGCTGCAACGCAGCCGTTCTGCCCTGCTCAGTGCGCACAGTGCAGGTAGAATGTTCCGCATGTGCGTTTTTATTGCGCTGTTGTGCAATTGGCGGGGTGGTGTGTGCGGCCCGGAGTGCTGTCCTGGGCTTGCTTACCCAGCTCACCCAGCTCACCTAGCTCACCTATCCCGAGTGCACTCCTGCAACCCGCCTGCCGCGGGCTAGTCACAGTGTGGTGCAGGGTAGAAGCGTAACATTGCGCTTCCGCGCGGCGCGTAGGACCTGTACGTGCTGCGGCGCGCGGTGGGCGTGTACCAGGCCATCATCCGGCGGCTGACCGCGCAGACGACCGACTACCGCGTCCTGCTCAGCACGTTCGCGGAGGGCCTGTTCACCGAGATGGACTTCCAGAACGAGGCGCTGAATGCGCTGCGCATGCAGGCGCGCCGCGCGGCCGGGCCGCGCGGGGTGTGCTGTCAAGGTTGCGCTGTGTCTGCGCCCCAATGCTGGGCGTGGGCTGCTATGGCTGCGGAGAGTGTTTGCAGGGGTTCTCGTGTGGGGTATTTTTTTGCGCGCATGGCTGCGCGCTGGTGCTGTATGCGCACAGCTGCGCCTGCCTGCACACGCAGCGAGCGGGCCGGAGCGGGCCTGTGCGTCCTTAATAAGTAAGGGATGTTGGGCAAGGTCCAGGCGCGCGTCAGCCAAGCGTCGCTGTGGCGCGCAGGCGCTGCTCGCAGACTCCGACTTCGCGCGGCGGAACAATGGCGGCGTCGTCATCCCCACCCCGCTGCTGCACCTGACCACGCGGTGCGCCCCGGCGCCCCCCTTGCGGAACATGCAGGCAGGCTTGGGGAGCCTGGCTGGCGCGCCTGCGCGCGGGGCGCCCGCCGCTAGACGGCGCGGCGTCTTAGCTGCTGAGGCTTCAGTTGGGGCGCGGCGCCTGGCGCCGACGCATGCGCGCGCGCGGGGGCGCAGGCGCGTGCTGACGATGGAGTGGATCCCGGGCGTGAAGCTGACGACGCTGGGCGCGCCCGAGCTCAACGCGCTGGTGGCGGTCGGGCAGGAGGCGTTCCTGACGCAGCTGCTGGAGGTCGGCTTCATCCACGGCGACCCGCACCCGGGCAACCTGCTCAAGGCGCGGCCGCCCGCGCGGAGGCGGCCGTGGGTCGGTCAGCGCTCTCCAGCGGCCTGGCCCCTGCCTTGTGCCCGGCCTGCTCGTGACAGCTCGTGCGCGGACGCGCCAATGGTTTCTTGAGTGTCGGGATGGGGCTGGCGCTCACTGATGGCCTGGCCCCTGAGCCCAGCCTGCTTGCGAAAGCTTGCGCGCGGACGAGCCGACAAGAATGCCTTGAAACATACGGGGAGAGCGATGCACGCCGGGGCTCCAGGGCAGGCTGCTTGATGCGCTGCCGGCAGAAAACGCTCGGTCGTGGAGCGCGCGCGCGCACGCTGCGTCCCGAGCGGGCGCTCGCCTGCCTGCCAGCGCACAAGGGCTCAGCGCACGGGCTGAGCGCGCGGGCGGCCGCGGGGCAGGTGACCGAGGGGCCGCGCGCGGGTTATCTGGCGGTCAGGGATTCAGAGCGCGGGCCGCCGGGCGCGAGCGCTGAGGAGCGCGGGCGGCACGGCGCGCAGGTGACCGAGGGGCCGCACGCGGGGCGCCTGGCGCTGATCGACTTTGGGCTCGTGGCGGAGGTGCCGCCGGCCGACCGCGCGGCCATGCTGAGCGGCACCATCCACCTGGCCAACGGGGCCTGGGACGACCTCATCACCGATTTTGTTGCGCTGGGTGCCGCCCGCGCCTGCCGCTCGTAGCTCTCTCAAGGGCTTAATGCCTTTCTGCTTGTCGTAGCTGCCTCCTTCACAGCATGCAGACGGTGGGGTGCTCCGCCTGCCATTGCACCTTCGTGCGAGCATGCCCGGAGCCTGCGGCGCGCATGCCCTGCACGCGCTGAGCAGGCCGGCGGCGGCGACGGCAGGCTTCCTGCCGCCGGGCTGCGACCGCGGGCGCATCATCCCGGTCATGGAGCGCGTGCTGACGCCCTACCTGCGCGGCGGCGGCGCGCGCGCGTTCCGCGGCGCCAACTTCCAGGCGCGGCCCGGCGCGCGGCCCGGCGCGCGCCTGCATGTTCCCAGGGCTGTGGGTGAGGCGTGGCATCGGGCCTGCGCCGCAGTCGCTGCCGGCCGCGAGCGGCGCGGCGCGCGCCTGTGGGCCGCGGAGGCTGCGCGGGAGGTGGGATCACAGAAGTGCGCCGCTGCCGCCGCTGTGCTGTGGCCGCAAGCGGCCGAGAAAAGCGTTCCTCTGTGAGTCGTGAGTCAAACACTCTGGGGTGGTGGCGCCATGGACCCTACGCCGCCTTTGCCGCCTTGTCGGCCGCAAGGGAGGCGTGGCCGCGGACGATGGTAGGGAGGCTGCCGCGGCTGTCTCTGCTCTGCTGCAGCTGGGGCGGGGCCGGGAGCACAGTACGCGAGCGCGCGAGCGCGTGGGACGCTGTGTGGTGTCCGCCGGCTGGGGCGCCGGCATGGCGGGCAGCTGCGGGCGCGCCTCGCACCCTACCTTGAACTCACGGGCGGGGCGCCGCGCGCAGGCGCTGTCGCAGGACCTGCTGGCGGCCACGCTGGAGATCCCGTTTGCGGTGCCGCCGTACATGGCGCTGCTGGCGCGCGCGGTCGCGACGCTGGAGGGCATTGCGCTGCTGGGCAACCCGGACTACCAGATGGTCTCGCAGGTGTGGTCGGGTAGGGCAGGCTGTGCCCCGTCCTGGCGGCCGGACAGAGCAGGGGTTGTGGTAGACCCGTGTGCGGGCGTGCGGCAGGGGATGGCAGCCGACTGTGCTTTTGTTTTGCGCGTTGTGTTGGCATGTGTGCTGGCACTGACACCAAAGCTTGGCAGAGCGCCGGCAGGAGACCCGGTCAGACAGAGGCCAGGCGCCAATCGTGTGTGCAGTGGCCAAGCATGGAGCATAGGGCGCGCAGTTGGAGATTCTGTCACAGACAGGTGTCGAGCGCTGGGCGGCGCTGTGCCCGCGCAGGCGTACCCGTTCATCGTGCGCAAGGTGCTGCGCGACGCGGGCCCGGGCTCCAACCCGCTGCTGCGCGACATCGTGCTCGACGCGGGCGGCGGCCTGCGGCCCGCGCGCCTGGCGGCGCTGCTCAACGCCGCGCTGGGCCGCGTGGCCGCGCGTGCGGACGGCTTTGTCGACCTGGACGCGGTGCCGGACGAGGGCGCGTCGCTGCAGGCGCGGCCCCTACTGTGGGCTGCTAGGCGCACGGGCCTTGCTCCAACGAGCTGCTGGATGCTGAGCTTGCCCGCATGGCGACCGGCTCCAGAATGTCTTAGGGGGCCGGTGAGACAGCGCAGAAGTATGGCGCACCGCCACCGCCGCTCGCGGCGCCGCCCCCCACACCGCCTGCACGGCGGGCAGAAGGGCGGGGCGCGGCGGCGGCGGCGCGCGCTCCTGTCCCGCTGTCTCACCCGCCCCCTTGGACGCTCTGAAGCTTGTCGCCACGCCGGCAAGCAAGCATCCAGCAGCTCGCTGGAGCAAGGCCCGCGCGCCCACCAGCCCACCAGCCAGTGGTGCATCCCCTCCCAGTGCTCGACCTCCGTCTGCAGGTCGCCGTCGACGGAATCCAGCAGGTCCTGCGGCAGGCGCACCCGGCTGTAAGCACCCCCAACAGCAGGGCGGTCCCCAGTATAGGCAATCAATCAATGACGCTGCGAGGCGCTGTTTGCCCGGCGGCCTGTTGGGCGTCCGGTCACGCCTCTGCAGCCGATCAATTGCGTGGTCCGGTGCGGCGCACGCCGTGAGCCCGCGCCTGCGCCTGGCGGCGGCCTGAGCAGCACACGGTGGCGCCTGCAGCTCCTGACATCCGCTCTCGCGCCGGCGTGCCCGGGCGCCCCTTCATGTCGCGCGCGCGCGGGCGCCGTCGCATGGCCTGGTTGCCAGGCTCGCTGTGCTTGGTAACCAGGCCAAGCTGCGCGCAGGAGCCGCGCCCGGCTGCGGTCATTATCATCACCCAGCTAAACCTGACATTTACCTCGTATGGTGGCGCCGCCCTTGCGTGCAGCGCACAATAGTCTGTCATGGGCTTGCGCGGCGCACGCAGGAGGCGCTGGCCTTCCTGCTCTCGCCCGAGGCCGCGGAGCTGCGGCCGCTGCTGGTGACCGAGCTGGTCGCGGCGCTGGACCTGGCTGCGCGCGGCGCGGCGCGCAGCCTGGCCGCGCGCCTGCGCCCAGAGGCGCGCGCCCGCGCGCCCGGGGCAGCGCCTGCAGGAGGGGAGGGTGGTCGCGCGGCCGAGGGCGAAGCAGGGCCGCAGAGGCGCCCTGCCCTGCACGTGCCTTGCGCGCGGCTCCAGCCCTGGTGGCCCGCCAGAGTGCTGGCTGACCAGGCCGAGCCTGGCACGGGGCGATGCGTGTCGGGCCGCGTTGCGCAGCGGGGCGGGTGCGCGAAGAGCGGCGCACCAACGTGCGGTGATGTCAAGAGCTGGGCGTGGGTGCCACACAGTGACTTTAAGGAAAGCGCGATGGGTGGCTGAGCTCCGTCATCCTCCCTTCCCTAGTGACACTGAGCGACATGGGGTTAGGTTAGGTTAGGGCTTCAGTAACTTGCAGCCTCGCGCCTTTCGCAAGGCTGAGAAGCGGACGGGGCGGCCGCAGGCGCTGGCGCCGCGCCTGCCGCTGCTGGGTCGATTGCCTGCGCTGCCGTTGCCGCCGCTGTGGGTGCCCGGCCTGGGCGTGCGCAGCGTCGACGCGCTGCTCGCCGCGCTCGCGCCGCCGCTGAGCGCGGAGGAGGGCGTGTACCTGCAGTCGCTGCGCGCGCTGGCCGGCTCCTTCCTGGGTGCGCGGCCCAAAACATAGGCGCTCTTTTTTCAGCTCCCCTCGTACCCATGAGTACATGGAATGGCCCGCGCGCGCGGCGCCCGCAGCGCGCCCGGCAGGGGCGGCCTGCGTGCCTGGGCTTGCGCGCGCTACCCGGGTGGGCAGGCGTGTGCAGCAGCCGCAGGTGGTGGGCGTGCGCCTTGGGGCTGGCCCGCGGCCGTTGCACCGCGGGCATCAGGGCGTGGCGTGCGCCTGGCGCGATGAGGTTGCTTCGTCGCCGCTCTGTGCAGTGCCATGTCCATTCCACAGCGGTCAGCAAGCTCTCGCCCTGCTAGCAGGCAGGGCGCGGGGGCTGACCTGCCTGGGACCTCACGCTGCTGCTCGCGCCCCAATGCAGCAGGATGTCGCGCCGCGCGTCGCTGCACGCCAGCGCCGGCTGAGCCCGGCGTGACCCGGCCCCCGGCGCGCAGGCTCGGAGGAGCTGAGCCCGCCGGCGCTGCTGCGGCTGCTGCTGAGCCCGAGCGAGCAGCTGCGCGAGCTGCAGCTCGCGCTGGCCGCCGCCGCCGGCGCGCCCGCCAACGCGCAGGTGCGCGCGCGCGGCGCCCCTGCCGCACAGGCGCAGGCGGCGCTTGGCGAGCAGGGCGAGCATGCTGCGCCCATCTGCTGCGCGCCGGCGGCTTCCTGTGACTGTGTCCGCTGTACTTTGGCCTGGAGTGTGCTGTGTAGGGCAGGCAAACATCAAACTAGTCCATTACTTTATACTTTCTACTTTATTTCTCATAAATCTCATAAAGAATTAATGATAACAAATAATTTTCTTTGAGAAAGAAGCCTGCAGACGCACTCCTCGTCCGCAGGTGGTGCGCGAGGTGGCGGGCGCGGTGACCGCGCAGCTGCTTGAGCGCCAGGCCGCGCGCCTGGGCGTGCCGCCCACGCAGCTGTTCCCGCAGTGGCCTGTACTGCGCGCATGGCTGCTGCCCGCCGCGGCGGCGCGGGAGCCGCTGCCGGCCTCGCTTGCGGTCGCTGCTGGCGGCAGGCGCATTCTCTAGATCTAGAATAGTCAACTCGCCCAGATGTATGCATGGCGTCAAGCGCGGTGCTCGCAGTCTGTGCGATTCGAAGCGAGCTCGGCGCATGTGCCTGTTGCGTATTTGCTGTTGCATAGATGCAGCATGTGTGGCGCCCATGTGGCGCCACTATGCGCGCAGCACGCGCTCTTCAGCTCGCCGTCGAGCATGTGTCGGTGTGGGGGCTGTCACTGTGCTACGACGCCGCACCTACATTGATTGTTGCTGTGGTGGCAGGCTGCGTGCGCGCCTCGTGTGCATCTTACCCTGCAAAGCTCGAGTGGGCCTGCTGTGACGTGCCTCTGGCCGCCGTGTGCAGATGTTTCCCCGCAAAAGACTCCCAATTATGTACAGAGGGGCAGCGCAGAGGCTGCGCCCTGCTTCTGGGCATGCAGCATGCCAGTTTCCGGACGTCAATGTCTGCAAATTTGTGTCATGGTCGTCTTCCGCTGCTCCTAGCTCATGTCAACATATCAATCCTCAAACATTGGCAACCCGCATGCGTGCTGAAGGAGGCGCGCGACCATGAGCTGAAGTCGTGGCACATCTGGTGCTTGAGCTGGTGTCTGGCGCGCGCCCGCAGCGCAGAGCAGCTGGGTCTCAGGATTACCGGGCTGAAGAGCGGCGTCAGAGTCTCAAAAGGAGGCCACTGAGGGCGCCGAAAAGGCACGTGCGCCTCTGTCACCGGCCCCAGCGCCCATGGGAGGAAAGGACAGGCCGGAAGGGAGTGAAGTGCCCGGCAGTCGGCAGTTGGCGCGCCGACTGCTGTCGCTGCGGCCGGCATGCCGACTGCCAGGCACCCCCTGCTCGGCAGCCTGTCAATACCTCCGCCGATGGGCACTGGGCCCGGTGATAAGAGTCGCGCATACCTTCTCGGCACTCCCAGTAGCCTCCTTGGAGGCTTTGATGCCGTTCTCTGGCCCTGCAGTCTTGAGACCCAGCATCTCGTCTGGGCCGCGGGCGCTCGCCCACCAGCTCGAGCACCTGAGCATAAGCCAGTTACCACAACACCCTGCCAGTCTCCTCACTGTACATGTGCGCACAGGGGCTCGCCTGTTCCCAGCGCCTGTTACATGCGCACCAACCCGCCATGCAGCCACGGCACAGCAGGGTTTCAAATAACAGACTGACACTTTTCAACTTGCGTGCTGTATCATGGGCCCTCCAGTCTACGGCGGCATGCGCGCATCGTGCACCTACAGGGCACCTGTGTTGTAGCAGTAGGCAGGCGCATGGGTATGTACACCAGCATTTTGCGCAGTCTTGCGCGACCCACCAAGCGTAACTAGACACAGATATTCATAGCATGCTACAACTGCAGCAGGCAATCGGTGAACAGTCCATGAAGCAGCTCAACTCTTGGCAAAGCGTCATGCGCAGAGAGCGAGAGCAGAGAGCTGGACAGCAGCGCCGTGTCAGCGGCGTCCTGTGGCTGTCTGCACGTAACCCGACAGAGAGCATGGCAAAGCCGATGCAACTGAGACAATGCGAGCAAGTGCATGCAGCCACTGCGGAGGCGAGACTGAAGGGGTTAGGCAGGAAAATAATCAGTTGGCGCTGAAGGAGCGCTGAGATTCGCTGTGCGGGGACCTGGCTGCACCCTGGTGACTGTCTGCTGGAAGAGCCGCTGCCGGTGTGTACATGTGGAGTCGATAGTGAGGACTATGATGTGATGACTCGAATGAATGAATGAATGAAGAGCATCACCGGGGGCCCTAACCCGATGGCCCCCTCAGCTGTGTGGTGATAGCCTGTCAGCCAACTAGGGCTGTTTAGGCACAAGCGTCAAGCAAGCAGGCAAGATATATGCGCACTCACAGGTCAAGGGACATTTGGGACCGTTGGGGCAAGGTACAGCTTCAGGCATGCGAGAATAAAACAGGCAACGCCGCAAATGTCCGGCTGCTGCATGAACTCAAGCATGGTGCACCCAGGCGTAAACAGGTGCGCAAACTGAGCACGGACACAGGCGACAAAAGGGCATTCAAACAGCAAGTGCTGCTCATCGCCCAGGGCGCCAGAGGCACACTTCACGCACAGGCGCTGCGCCCGAGGAACGTTGTTGTTACGTAAGGCAACGATTGGGAGCTGGTGGCAGCCCAGCCGAAACTTTATGATTTTCAACACCCGAGATAGGCCGAGGTTGAGGGTGACATAGGGGTTGCTCCCCAGCCTGGGCCCCGGGCGCGGCGCAAACCAGCGTGCATACTTGCACAGGCTGGCGCCCGCCGTGGGGCACGTGCGCGGGCACTCAGAAAGGCCCTGCCAGCACGCATGGGTCCATGCATGGGTGCCCGCTCGCATGGATCGTGCCAGCCAAGCCCTCGCCAGTACCCTGTTAGGGCACAAAGTGCTGGTGCATGGCTCTGGTCTGACCAGAGGGCGACCGTGGATTGCTCATCATATATCTCGTTGTACTCTCCCGTCGGCACGTCTCTGCTCCACACAACGTCGCCGCAGCCATCGCCTCACCGCACGCAAGTGGAGCTCGGCAGCTATATACATCTGCTGCGACGCTGTGCGGCTAGATAGCACCAGCGGGAGCCGGAACAGTCTTCTCACACTCGCTACAGGTGCACCGACTGCGCCCGGCTTGCCGCCTGAGGCCCGCTGCGGGCGGTGCGGGTGCATGCACGTCCACTGCGCGGGAAGCGTTCAACGGCCTGCTGTAGTTTGGCCGGTGCTTGGCCGTGCTCTTTCGCTCGGCCGTCAGAGATTTGCAAGGCGTGTGGCACAGCGGGACGCCAGTTGAGACGACACTCTCGAGCTTTGCACTGCCAATGCTGAGGCCCTGCAGCCGTCGCAGGCGCGCAGCCGCCGCGCCGCGCCGCTGAGGCGCCGCGCCGCCATGGTGCCCACCATACAGCACGGCCTGCCGCGAGTGGCGTTGTGCTCGGCGCTGCTGCTCTGCGCGGCGGCGCTCGCGGCCGGCCAGGGCAGCGGCCTCGGCTCCGCCCCGGGGCCTGAGGCGCCCTACAGGCTACCCCTGGCGCCAGCGCTGGGCCCCGCGCTGCCGCCAGCGCAGGCGGCGGTGGCGGCCATCGGCGCGAGCGGGCTGCCGTCATGGGGCGCCTTCCTGAAGGCGACCGACGCGGACGGCGTCCAGCAGCGCGTGGGCGTGCTGACGCTGACGCAGGCGCGCGCCGCGCCGCGCCCATCCTCATTAGCGAATGGGCTCAAAGTACAGTGGCGCGGAGGAGTTGTCTGACTCGGTGCTGCGCACCGCTCCGACCATACAGCAAGTTGAGTGGTGTAGGAAGGCCTGTGAGCTGGTGGGGCGACGCGGCGGGTACGAGGCGCGGGCTTGGTATACTTTCACTGAGACATGCATAGAGGCACGTGCCGGCAGAGGGTGCAAGTGCGGAGGCGCCCGGCAGCAGTAGCGCTCGTGAGCCCGCGCGTGGCGGCCTGTGTCCGCTAAGTGCAGCATTCTGAGGCTCTGCCACGCGCGGGCTGGGCCTGCAACGCCGCACGCGCGGCGGCACAGGACGCGGCCGGGAAGCTGTTCTTCAACACGACGTTCACGGCGGACGTCGGGGCCGCAAACCCGGTGCAGTCGGTGCTGGTGTCGCTGCCGCCGTTCATCAACAGCTCCGCCGCGACGCTCGCGGTGCTCTACTTCAACGCCACGCAGCAGGCGCGCGCCCGCGCGTGGCGGCCGTGCCCCGCGGCGCTCGCCGCAGGGCGCGCTTCCCACGGCAGTGGTTGATCCATCGGTTGGCGACGGTGTAGACCCAGCATTAAGCGCAGCGTGAAGGGGTGCAGCGCGCTGCGCACTCGCGCCGTGCGTGGGGCCCCAAGGCTTTGGCCCCTTGGCAGAGCGACACTCCCCCAGGCGGCGACAGGCGCAGACGCGCCGAGCGCCGCCCGACTTGGCTGTCTGGGTGTATGAACGGGGCCACACGCGGCTCTGGGCGACAGCTGTGACCATGTGGTACCAGTCTTGGTGGCATCATCATACGCACCATGGGGCGCTGCTGAACCGCCGCGCGCGCGCCGCGGCGCAGGCGGCCGCGCCGGTGGTCGCGCGCTCGGGCGACAATGCGACCAGCTGGTCCCTGGCGGCCGCCGCGGCGCCCGTGCCGGGCGTCAGCGCGCCCGAGCTGCTGTCCAACCTGAGCCTGGGCCGCGCGGTGGTCAACATCTACACGGCCAACTTCCCGCAGCCGCTGCAGCCCATGGGCTGCTGCAACAACGCGCAGGCGCGCGCCCCGGGCGCGACGGCGCCGCGCGCCGCCGCCGCGTCACCCCCACGCCGTGCGCTGCTGCCGCGAGTGCCGCGCAGGGCCGCAGCGGCGCGTCTGCTTCCGATGGTGCGCAGGCCGTTCTGCTTGCAGCGGCGTGGACGCAGCTGTGTGACAGTAGGAAAGAGCCCAGGCGCAAGCCAGGCACCAGGCGCCGCCGACGGCGCGCGCGCGCGGCGCGCAGGTGCGCAGCGAGGGCTCCGTCGAGCCGCTCAACTCGGCGGCGCTGCCGGCGGGCGGCCTGCGGCAGGACCACCACGGCTTCGAGCGCGCGCCGCTGCAGCCGGCCGACTCGCTGCCGTACCACGCGTACCTGGAGGCGGCCGACCCGACCGTCAACACCACCGCCACCGGGCTCATCCAGCTGCAGGTCGCGCCGGACAACGCCTCGGTGGTGCGGCCCCCGGCCCCGCGCCCGCGCACCGCGTAACAATAATCCTACCCTGTCCGTCCCTGTTCCGCCAGAGTGCGCGCGCGCGCGCGCGGTGTGGCGGTGCGAGCCGCGCCTAATAGGACCTCTCCGCCAGGCAGCCCCTGTCTCGGGGGCCCAGCATACCAGGCTGCCGCGCCTGTGTCCATCTCTCGCGCGCGAGGGCATGCGCACCAGCGCTCGCGCGCATGCGCATGGCGCGCCGCGGCTGTTGTCGATGCACCCCGAGGCTGCGCATGCTGTGCAAGGTCACTATCGCAATCCAGTTTGTTGTCTTGGCGTTACTACAAGCGGGTTAGGGTAGGGCTGACGTCCCCGCCGCGCCCCGCCAGGTCTACAACGTGACGCTGGGCGGGCTGGCGTACACGGACGAGATCTTCAACGTGTCCATCTGGTTTGGCAACGGCCAGACGCGCCGCCTGGGCTGGTTCCCGTACTCGCTCTACTTGGACTCGTGCGACCTCAAAATTGGAGTGCACACGTCAAGCAGAGAGTATCTTCCAGGCACCTCTTGCAGCTGAGTGCGCTGCCTGGTCGGCATGCAGCCTCCCCCTGTCCCCTCATCCGCACATGGTCTTCTGCCCGTGCTAAGCACCAAGACGAAAAGCGTTTCACGTGTGCGTGCGCGCTCGGCAGGCGCGCCGCCACCAGCCGCGGCGGAGGCGCCCGCGCCCGCGCGCGCCGCGCGGCCGGACCCCTTTGCGCCGATGCTGGAAGCGGAGCAACGCATGCCCGCGCTGGACTTTGCCAACCTGCGCGTGTTCGGCAATGCGGCGTTCCGGCCGCAGCAGCGCGAGGTCATCCAGGCCGTCATGCAGGTGCTGGCCGGCGCGCCTGTCTGCCCTATGCCAAGCGTAAACCCGCCGCCTCCAAGGCGGCAGGGCCCGCCGCCTGTTACCGGAGTCGCGGGTGCCCGGTGCGGCGCGCCACCAGCGCGCGGGTCGCTCGCTGCTGTCGCCATGACGCCTGCGCGCGGCGTGCAGGGGAAGGACTGCTTCGTCCTCATGCCGACAGGCGGCGGTGCGCCCTCGCGCAGAGCGCGCTCGCTGCTGCCCTGCCCGGCGCGACGCATTGCAGGACACGGCCAGCCTGCCTCCATTCAGCCCACGCGCGACAGGCGGCACCGCCTGCTGCCTGGTTGATGCAGGCGCCGTCACACCCTATACGGCTGACACAGGCGCAGCCACACCCACCTGGCTGTTTCGGGCGCCGCCACACCCACCCAACTGACAGACGCGCCGCCACACCCGTCCATGCCAGTGGCGGCTGGCGCTGGGCCGCCGGGCTGACGCGCGCGGGCGCGCGCGCAGGCAAGTCCCTGTGCTACCAGCTGCCGGCGGTCATCACCCGGGGCGTCACTGTGGTCGTCTCGCCGCTGCTCTCCCTGATGCAGGACCAGGTGCCCCCCGATGCATTCGGCGCCTCTGGCGCCGCATGCGCGCATGTGCGCGTTTGCACCCTCTTGTAAGCGCCTGGCGTGCCGCCGCGGCAGCTGCCATGCGCGGCCCGCAGGCGTCACACCCCGTGTTGAGCAACAAAGGGCGGTATTAGGGCATTGTGCAGCAATGTCCTCATGAGAACCTAGGGTTAAAACCCTGCATGCCCGCGGCGGCAGGTCAAGGCGCTGCTGGAGCTGCCGTGCGGGGGCGTGCCGGCCACGTACCTGAGCTCGCAGCAGGGCGTGCGCGAGCGCCGCGCGGTCATGGCCGAGCTGGGCGCGGCCGCGCCCACGTGCAAGCTGCTCTACGTCACGCCCGAGCAGCTCGTGAAGAGCGGCGAGCTGGTGGACGCGCTGCGGCGGCTGGCGCGCCACGGGCTGCTCGCGCGCCTGGTCGTCGACGAGGCGCGCCGACCCCGAAGATAGGGTCAGGGTTAGCGCCATCACCCAAGACGCCTGCCGCTGCCCGCTGCGCCGCGGGCGCGCGCCTGGCACCTCAGCTCGTGCGGTCGCAGTGGTCGCTGCTCGCCCCCCAAACGCAGCCGCTGCGCTCATGGGCATGCCGCAGTGCCAGCCAGTGTGCAGCTGCTGGCAGCCAAAGGAGCCAGCATCCGCCCAGGCACTTCTGTCGCGGCTGCTGCTCTCGCATGACGCACCAGCGCCGCTGGTGGCAGAAAAGGAAAAGGAATGCTCTGGGAGGAGCTGCATGCACCCAGGCTGTGTTTGAGGAACCTTACTCTACCCTATTGAAGCGCTGACGGGCGTGCGTGGGCCGCAGGCCCACTGAGCGGCTGTGAGCGGCTGGGGCCACGATTTCAGGCGCGCGGGCCGCCCTGCGCCCGCCCAGCGCACGCCCCTGCATCAGCAGGCTGGCTTTATCTCGCCTGTGCGCAAGTCAGTGCCGTGCGCATGTTGAAGCTCAGGCCAGGGGTGTTGGACGCACATCCTTTGCAGCCAGTCAATGCTCACGGGTGACGCCCTGCGCAGGCCGGACTACAAGGAGCTGGGCGCTGTGCGGGTGCGCCTCCGCCGACCCCACCATACGGGCATGTCTGCACTGCGGTATACATGAGGTGCACGTGCCCGAGACACCTGCAGGTCCTGACAGCACGTGTCACGTGCTGCGTGCCCGCCACCAGCAGCGGCATGTTGGCCGCCGAGCGCCTAACGAGGCGCGCCCGTCGGCCGCCAGGCGCGCGCGTTCCCGGGGACGCCCGTCGTGGCGCTGACCGCGACGGCCACGGATGCGGTCAAGGCCGACGTGATCAAGCTGCTGTGCATGGCGCGCGGCTGCTCGCATTTCCAGGCGCGGCGCACGCCCGGTCGCCGCGCCTGCATCGCCCCAGCAGAGCGTGCTTGGAGCGACTGCAGAGCAAACGGCCGGCTTTGCAGCTGCTGGTCCCAGTACCTTGTTAGGTGCTGTGGCGGCTAGCCGGCCATGCCCGCGGCTGGTACGCCCACACCACAGCACTGGCAGCAACTGTGCTGGTCCTGTTCTCTGGCGCAGCGGTGTGAACGGGAGGTGAGTCCCCCGGTATACCCGGACAGCCCGCAGCGTTGGAAACGGCCGAGGCTGGGTGTCTAATAGCACCATGCTGGCCCGGCCTCCCCAGTGCCACCGGCTGTGCGGCGGCAGGTGAGCTTCTACCGGGCCAACCTTTTCTTGAAGGTGGCCAAGAAGCCGAGCGGGAGCACCAAGGACGGCAAGCCCGCTGACAAGGAGGCGCTCATGCAGTATGTGCGGTGCGCGGCTCCGCTCGGGCCGCTCGGGTAGGCTCGAGTATCTCTCAGGCTTCCCTACCCTGCCTCCTGTGCAGCGTGAAGAAGAGCGTGCCAGTGGGTGGAAGCTCCGGAGTCCGCTCTTGGCGGGCGGAGTGCGCGTCATGCGCTGCGCAGCACGCGGCGCTGTCCACGCGGAGCCGACGTGCGCCCTGTCCACACATGTGACGGCAGTGTGCAAATGGCGCGCCCTGCCCTCAATTCCGCAGCGCCGCGCTTCCCGCCCACGCGCCGCGCGAGTGCGCAGGCGGCAGGGTGCGCGCGCGTGCGGCATCGTGTACGCGCTCTCCCGCGACGACGCCGAGGTGGTCGCCGCGTACCTGCGGGCGCGCCCCCGGGGGTCAGGGCAGGACAGGCCGCGCCGGCCCCGGTGCCAGCGGCTCCTGCGCTCTCGGCGGCCGGGCGGTCCGACAGCTTGCGCCAGGGCGGCAGCACAGGTGGGGTGCAGGGCGCGGCACGCGCCGCCATACCCGCGTCCGCTCGGCAGCCTGCAGCCTGCAGGTCGGGGGCCGCTCCTGGAGCCGCGTGCCCGCCGTCTCGCCGGATCCCAGCAGCGCTGGCTGTGTCCAGCGACTTCCGGCGAGACGGCGCGTGCTGGGCGGCAGGACCAGGGCGGGCTGCGCGCGCACCACTACCACGCGGGCATGTCCGCGACGCAGCGCGTCGTCGTCCAGAACCGCTGGCGCGCCGGCGACCTGCAGGCGCTCCCCTGGGGCTCGCCCAGCGTGTCGCGGCACCTGCGCCCGTGCTGCGCAGGGCCCGCGCACATAGGCTGGGCCGCGCGCCCCAGCTGCAGGGGGCTCTCTGCCCCACACCCCAGGCCGTCGCGCGCTGGCCGCCCCGCCCGAGTGATGACGCCCAGAAGCCTGCCCGCCTTCTTGGATGGTCATGCACGCCTGTGTGTCGGCTAGCTGCGGCTGTTCTGGGCGCAGGCCTGTGCAGTGCTGCGCAGTATGCATGCGACTAGCATGCAGGCATGCGAAGCGCACCAGGCTCGCTGCATGCAGCTCGGTACCTGAGCGCATGACCCTCACCCTATCTCTGACACGCAGGTAGTGGTGGCGACCATTGCGTTTGGGATGGTGCGCCGACCTCTCAGCCAGCCGCATACGCTGCTCCTGGTCGCTGCTGCATGGCTCCGCCGAACACGCTGCCTCCTGCCGCCACACTCACGCGCGCGGGCGCCCTGCAGGGCATCGACAAGGCCGACGTGCGCTTCGTCGTGCACTACACGCTGTCCAAGGCGCTCGAGGCGCGCGCCCGCCGACCCGCCCAGCGCCGTCGCCTGCGTGCCCGTTGCAGCGCGCTGGCATGCCACATATGCGGTGTATGCGGTTGCAATACAGCGGCTATCTCACGCGTGCACAAGAGCCCGTGCGGCCGCATGATCGCAATGACCCCTCTGTCGGACCCCACCGAAAGTGTGCTCGGGAGGTGCGGCCTGCGGGAGTCACGCAAAAAGCCTGGCGCTCAGGATGCGGCGGCGCATGTGAGAGTGCACGAGCTGCGGCCAGGTTCGTCTGCGCTGTGCTCCAGGGACGTAAGTAGGGTCCAGGGCTGCACCGGCAGGGCTACTACCAGGAGGCAGGGCGCGCGGGGCGCGACGGCGCACGCGCGGAGTGCGTACTGCTCTTCGCCGCGCGCGACTGCCCGCGCATCCTCAACCTCATCCGCCGCGGCTCGCGCTCCAAGTTTGAGTGTGGCCGTGCGGCGCTGCAGCAGGCGCGGGCGGCCGCTCGCTCGGGGCTCGCTGCAGCCCTGCGGCTTCTTGGCTACTAAGAGGCATGGCGTAAATGTTGGGCAGGTTCCGTAATGCATGCTGTTCGAGCCTATGTGGGGCGTCGCAGCTGGGTCTGCATTCCAGCCAAGCTCGAGGGTCGCAGCTCAACCAGTCATATGCTTGCATTCCCCAGGCATGTGCGCATGCCCGTGCATCAGGATGGAGTGAAAGCTGGCTTCCCAGCAGTGGTCACATTTGTGAAGTCATATGTATGTGCAGCTGGCTTGCTTGACAACGGGTTGCGGTGATGGCGGCGCATGCGCGGCGCCCCGCAGATGAAGGAGTTCTGCGACGACCGCGACACGTGCCGGCACGCTGCGCTGCTGGCCTACTTTGGCGAGCGCTTTGCGCGCGGCCGCTGCGGCGGGAGCTGCGACAACTGCGCGCGCGGCGCGGCCAGCGCGGCCGACGAGGACCCCGACTGGCCGGCGCGGCCCCTGCCCAAACAGACGCGCTATGCAGCCATGTCAAATTCCACACATGCAGACACACCTGCAGAGTCACTCCAAACATTCCAGTGCAGTTGCAGCGTGCCCTTGCACCGCCACACAGCTCCTGCGCACCCAGCTGGACGGCCAGGCCTTATGCGGGCTGGCATGCATGCCCCGAGAGGGCCCAGGAGCGGCGCAGGACGGGGAGCCCGTACGGAAGGAGCGCGGTAGCAGGAAGGCCGCGCGCGGGGCTGCAAAGGGCGCGGCAGCGGGCGGCGGCGCCGCGTTTGTGACGGCGTCCGCGCTGCTCCAGCAGGCCGGGCCTGCGGGCAGCGACGGGGTCGACGGGCGGGCGACCGCCGGAGCGCGTCAGGGCGCGGCTGCGCCCTGAGGGCCGGCTGTGGCGTTTCAGGGCACTGTGCGTGTGTGCGTCCGCGCTAGTGAGGAGGGTGCACGGGCGCACAATAGTAAATTGACTACTCACACGCTCTTTGCAGCAGTTGCCAGTCGTGCAGAAAGTATGTGTTGGCTGTATGCTTGATTAACCCGGACTCCGGCGGAGTCAATACTTGTCCAACTTGTGTGTACCTGAACAGGAAAGCCTCATGCAAATGCTGTGGACTTAGACCTGGTCTGCTCGCAATGGTGATTACCATGAACGTGAGTACTCTGACTGGTGGATGAGACTGCATGGTTTGATAGCGGGAACGCATGCTGGTGCCCATCATGGGGACTGCCCACCAGCCATACGAAGAGGACTTGTAATGCATTACAGCCATATGGCCATATGGCTATGCAAGGCAGAGCGAGTAAAGGGGCTGTGTGCATGCCACAGGCCCTCCGACATGCACTTCTCTCTCTCAGAGAGTCTCTCTTCTCAGAGCACGCATTGACATTGCCTGCTGGCACAGGTCAGAAAACCTGCTTGCTCGTCTTCCCGATACAGACCAGGTGACCAGGTGACCAACACCACACCACAAGCTGTCGAAGCAGCCAGTGGCCCCCTGGGTGCGCTGGTGGGATGCCGCGGAAGAGCAAGCAGCGCGGCGCAGACGGGCCGCGCGGCCGGAACAGGCGAGGGGGCAGCAGCGCAGGCCGGCCCAGCTACG
>JAABUV010000857.1_pt1 | contig 45733 bp, 72 predicted proteins | sample 5559971 | NCBI WGS metagenome assembly JAABUV01 (sample SAMN10711881, study PRJNA513362) | rock metagenome | isolation source: Antarctica rocks | place: Antarctica: Victoria Land, Knobhead nord | collected 2015-12-19 | reverse complement strand
GTGCCAGCACATGCACATGCTGCTGTGGCTGCCTGGCGGCAGGCAAAGGGCTTTGACTGGGTGGACGACACCACGTCCTATGGCACGCACCGATGGGGCTGGGTTACTGAGCATATAGGCGACTCCATTGACCTCAAGGTGCGACAGGCGACAGCAGTCTGTATGCGGATGATACTTGGCATTTCTCTCTTGCATGCCCTTCTAGGATCGCCCGTGTGGGCACAGCATTCTCTTTGGGGACACATACCGCATGCTAGGCTTTGGCGGCCATGCCAGCTCTGCTTGATTTATGTTCCAAGGAGCTCTTTTACAAGATGCAGACACGTCGGCAAGCCTTTTGTTGTGCAGGTGAACCTCACTGTCCCAGGGCACCCGGACAACTCCAGAGTCCACCTCAAAGTGGCTATCCTGAAGAGCTACAACAGGATGGGCATGCTCCGCGTGGTGCGCCCCATGTCTTGCATAAACCACTGCTGCATGTCAGGAAACCATTTGAATCAGCAACAAACGCTCTCACTCTGCTAAGGTCGGCGTGCAGCTGGCCACCTGACATGTGCTCCCTGCACAGGATTGCGTCCAGAGCTGCAGATGCGCCCCGCTGGAGTTGGACGGGTTGTGGAATTACCACATGTCCATCAAGGTGGCCCCCTCCTCCCCGCAGCAGCGCGGCGCCCGGCAATGCCCGGTCTTGCCGGAGTGGCTGTGCATGGTGGCAGCCCCTCGCATGTGCAGCCTGTTTGCCCCGCTGAGGCATGCAGAACGGATGGCATGCGCTGCCCACCCTCTGCCAGCGCACTCTGCCTCCAAGTACGCGCGGTCAGCACCGCCTGGGGTGCGCCCCCGCCACCAGCTGACGCCCTGCGCGCTGCTTCTAGGAGCACTTTGCGCACGACCTCTACACAGATCGCCCGGCCGAGGAGTGCATTGTGCGGGTAACAAGCACCGCGCCCGAGCGGCCGGGCGGCAACCGGGTGAAGCTAGCCGGGCTGGTGGTGATGCCGTGGTAGGCCCTCATCTGCTGCATGTGCTGCAGTGATGTCAAAAGGCTCTGGCCGCTGGGAAGCTCTTGCATGTGTGCGGCCATATTTGCACCAGCATCGTAAGCTGCACACCTGGCACGTTTGTAAGAGCTGCACCAGCCCATGACCCGTGACTGCCGTGGCAGCCACTGCTCTTTTGGCCCGCACAGCATGCAACCTTTGCTGTTGCGTTCCATCTTTGCGGGTGCATCATGCAATCGCTTTGCTGCTGCCCTTTCAGATAGCTAATGGCTGATTGTCAACGCCGTGTATAATTGTGCTACCACTTCTTCAGGAGGCTGCAAAGTGATTGGAGTCTGTGTTATGACTGTTTGATTTTTGGTGCATGCTGCAACACTGTGGAGCGCCCCAGGGTTCATACATGTACAGCTGAAACCAGCTGCCTGTAGCATCTAATCCCTTCTGTAGAAAGGCATCCCCATCAAGCAGGCTACACTGCCGGCTAACTCCAGCTGACAGCAGCAGCTAATGTGCAGTGCGCATGGGCGAGCGGCGCGCTCTGGCAGCTGCCGCATGCTGACCAGCTTGAGCAACAGCACAAGTGCCGCGCCGCAGCACATGCACCGCTCTGAGCCTTGCCTCGGGCTTTCAGCAGGACGTCCCAGACGTGCGCGTCGGACTCGGCAGGCAATGCCCGCCGCCGCATCGGCAGCAGAGAGAGCCACGCGCCAGCGTGCGCTGCAGCCGGTGCATGCTCTGGCAGGTGCTCTGTGGTGCTCTGTGGTGATAACGGTTAATCATTATGTTGCATTTCTCAGACAACTGGGACTTTGTATCACACATGGTATGCAGGCTCTTTGACCATTGAGTCTTGACTGTGTTGACGCGCTGGCGTATTGTTACAGACCGTGTTCAGCTAGAGCACACCGATGCACAAGGCATACACCCTTAGCAAGCAGTAGGTTGTTGAAGTCAGCTCTGCAAAGGCGCGAGCGTCGCTCGCACAGCGTGTGGCTCTGACAGCATGACCTGTTTTGTTTTGTTTTGTTTATCAAAACGCCATGCACTCTGGGATGCGAACCCTTCAGAGTACGAAAATTCTTTTGAAAGTACTTTCCGGGCCGTCGCCTCTAGCAACATCGCTACTCTGTGTCTGAAGCACCCTGAGAGGCTGCTGCTCGAGCTTTGCCAGTGCCCCTAAAGCCCACACTCGTTTGCTCCTTTCGTGAACTTGCACGCTTGCTGCCTACGTGTGAGTGGCAGACGACCCCGTTGTGTCATATGCGTCAGCAGCGCAAGCACTGCAGCTGAAACGGCGCTTCCCGTATGCGTGGGCAGCATGGCTGCTCACATGACGTGCAAGAAGACATGGACTGCACTCCTGCTTTGCGCTGCGGCCCTGCTCTGGCTGCGCACAGCTAGAGTGTTCGCAAGGCTGCCCGGGCAGGTGATGCGCCGCGGCCTGCAAGGGGCTGACGAGGAGCCATACCGCGACCTGGATCCGCCCTTCACTGCCTGCAGTGCGCCCCGCCTATCCTGTTGCACAGAGGATCGGGACGTCTACTCCCCCGGGCACGTGCGCTCGCACGGGTGCCTGGAGTGGCTTGCATGCTCGGGCTGCTGCGAGCGGCGCCGCCACCAAGTATACTACACGCATGCCGCCTGAGTAGGGCAGCACGCGTAGGACTGCCGTACGAGCAGCAGGGCTGGTACAACCACAGTACCCCCCCGGCGCCACGAGCGGCCGGGCAGGCGCTGCAGGGGGTTGCCAGCCTGCTGCCCGCCATACCCGGCGGTGCAGGCGCGCCGGGACAGCGGGTGAGCGCCTTGCCTCGCTGTGTGCCGGGCCATGCATGCGCTGCGCGCCACCCAGCACGCTGACACGGGGCTGCTGGCACCGGTGCAGGCGCCGAAAGAGACAGGCAATCTCCTGAAAAAGATCTATGAGCGCCCGCTGCGCTTTGGGGAGGAGGACTTTGCGCGCTCCCTGAGCCTTCGGGGCACGGGCAGCCGGCTGCGCATCTTGATGGACAAGCTCTTTAGGGGTGCGGGGGCGGCAGGAGAGCTTGTGGCCGCTCGCCCCAGCGCGCACGGCATCATGACCCACAGGCGAGACAATGGGTGCCAAACAGCGCAGCGCCGGCCGCGCAGGCCTGCCCATCACTGCTCTCATCCTGGGCGGCTCCATCGAGCTCGGGGCTGACATGCATGCACTGCATGACGACGCCTACTTTGTGCGCCGCGGCCCCCTCGTCCCGCAAGTGACGGGTGCCTGGTTGTGCCTTGTGCCATTGCCCAGCGGCGCAGCAGCTGACTCCATGCTGAACAGGCATCTTGGGGCAGGCTGCGGTCAGCAACTGGATCAACACCACATTCCCGGTCGCCGACAGGACTGCGAGGCACACCTTTGTTAACGCTGGCCTCAGCTCGACGGGCTCGGACTACTTTGCCAGGCGCAGGCCTTGCCACGTTGCGGGCCGCAGGCTCCTGCCTGCATGAGCCTCGATGTCTTGGACACATTGCAGTGAGTGTCAAGCGTGGCCCCGAGTGCAACGGTGATGCCCATTGTGGACTCTCCGCCATGCCCGCACACACTGCAACCAGCGCACCTGGCGACCGCATGGACGTACACTCTCTGACAGTGCTGTGTGGCTAAGCGTTGTGCAGCTGCCTCCGTGATCGCGTGCCTGACAGCGTGGACCTGGTGCGCCCACTGATGACTGGTGCAGTGCGTTATGGTGCGCCTGTTCTGGAGCTTGCGCCGGTGCTGCAGCACTCCGCGCGCCAGCTGTAGAGAATCACCAACTTTATTACTGGCTGCTGACGCGTGCGGAGCGGAGGGCGGCCGGCAGGTGCTCATGCAGTTTGACGTGAATGACCACATGCGCCTGCCGTTCATGAACAACGGCCACCGGTGCGTGCGGCGGCCCTGCATGGCGCATGCGCAGCGCCTGCTATTGCAAGTCCGCCGTTGGTGGCCCCTGCCAGTTGCGCGGGTCTTGTCGCGCGCAATAGTCGCAAGTGCATGCTGTCTCGCCTGTTCAGGCGCTCGCTGGAGGTCATCAACTGCAAGCTGCTGCAACACCCGCAGCGCCCCGCGCTCGTGTACGTGCACTTCTGGTCCCCCACGATGAACCAGGGCCAGGCATCATTCTGGAACCACACTGTACAGCCCGGTGCGCAGGGCCAGCAGTCTCTTCCGCGCGGCAGCGCTGTTGTTAGCGGAGGAGTAATAACTTAGAGTGTGAGTATGTTGTGTGTTTGTGTTGAGGGACCAGAGACTGGCTGCCGACAACAGTACGAAGTCAAGCTGATGTGCAAAGCCTGCTTGCATTGCTGCTGCCTGCACCGCTTGGGCTGCTGGCTCGCGAAGCACGCCCTGTGCATCGCTATTCGGTAAGGGGTGCCAAGCGCTGCCAAGCTGGTCACAGGGTCCGACGCATGTGCAGACTGGGGGGCTTGCATGCGCCGAGCGCAGAGACGGGCCTGATCATGCACTACTACGGCATCCCGGCGGTGTCCCTGCGCGACGTGTGGTTCCACAAGTGGGCGCGCAACGAGCCGGGCTTCCGCCAGCGCGACGTCATGTGCAACCTCATGCACCCCAACCTCCTGGGCCACCAGTGCGAGCTGCCGCAGCAGATCCCAGCACGCTGCTCGGATGTGTGCGGGGCTTGGCGCAGGGCGGACTCGTCTGCCCGTGCACATTGCGGGCTGAGCAACTTCTGCTCCCGTGCACACCTGCGCTAACGTTTGAACACCGCGTCTGAACGTCAGGACAGGAGAGAACAAGATCGTCAGAGGCACAGAGCAGGTGGCGTACAGCGGCCCCACACCACCCAACTGACCAAGGTGGTACGCACATGTCGTGCTTGGGCGGCGGTGACCTGCAGAGGCCTCGCAGCACCGGGCCCCCGCATGTGCAGGTGGTGGCAGCGCGCAAGCGGACGCTTGGGAGAGACATGCGTCCTGCGCTATTGCAACCAATCTGCAGGGGGTTGCACGTGCGCAGGTATGTGGCGGACCTGCTGATTGCGCTGCTGCAGAACTACGCGGCGGCGACGGCGCTGTTCCCGGCCGGCGCGGCCGACCGCGGCGACGCCGCGCGCGGCCTGCCCGAGCCGATGCTGCCGGGCAACTGGGACCACGCCTCCGGCGCCTGCCTGAGCGATGAGTCCCTGAACTCGGCCGTGGTGCAGGCGCGGTCTCACAGCAGGCACCTTGCTGGCCAGGCGCCTCCTCGCAGCATGTCGCGCGCCTCTGCTGCTTGCATCACAGGCGACCTAGCTTAATAGAGGGTGCCTGCTCGCGAGAGTGCCTGCTCGCAGGAAGCGCCCTGCCTGGGCAGAGGAGCATGTGCGGTTTGCGGATCTGCACCTGCATAGGACTGTGCTTGTGTTGTGGATTCGGGTAGATGTGACCCCACTGGTCAGCCCCTGCCTGCATGAGGCAATGCATGCGCATGGCTGCGGGCCCGCTCTGTGCCCAACACGGCGGTCCAGTGAGTGCCCGCCTTGCGCATGACCTGCTGTTCTGGACAGACCCCCTATAACGCGCACATCTGGTGCTGTGGATGCACATGGAGGGGGCCGCAAGGGGCCGCAAGATGCATGCTGCTCGGTGACCAGCCGCGGCGTGGCCGCCTGCTGATCGTAAGTGCGGTACCCCTGCAGCTGACATGAGCGTGCGGTCATGCGGGCCGTTTGTGAGGCGGCAGGCAAAGGGCTTCCAGTGGGTGGACGACACCACATCCTACGGCTCGCACCGGTGGGGCTGGGTCTCCGAGCGTGTGGGCGACTGGATCGACCTCAAGGTGCACACGGCCATGCATTGCATCCAGCGGGTGTGTACTGCCTTTGGCTAATCACTTGTTGAGCTATGTCTAAAAATGCAGATATGGCGCAGCACCCCGCTTGCGGGACACGCGCGGCTTGTGGTGGCGGCCGTTAGCTTGATAGCACAAGTCGACCTGTGTGCTGCCTGTTTGTCCATGGGGTTACAATGTTGCTGTCAAGATTCAGAAGGCTGTCTTCTCTGCAGGTGAAGACTGCGGTCCCAGGGCACCAGGAGACATCCAGAGGCCGCCTGAAGGTCGCAATGCTGAGGAGCTACAACAGGATGGGCACAGCCCGCCTAGTGCGCTTCTGGCCCGCATCCTGCTCGCAGTCGTTGCAAGACAGTGCAAGTCCCAGGCCCTCGCACTTCGCTTACCTTGCGCATGCATCTGACGCATGCTCCCCGTGCAGAAATGCGTCCAGAACTGCAAATGCGCTCCACACGACTTTGACGGTCTGTGGACGCTCAACATGTCACTCAAGGTGCCGCTCCTTCCAAGCTGCATCATGTAGTCACGCAATATCGACCATGCATGCTGCTCGCGCCAGTGCCCATAGCGCGCCGCATGGGTGGCGGCAGCACTCCCATGCATGCGGAGGCCCTCTTTGCACATTATGAGGCACAAGCAACTCATGACTCGCCCCGCCTGCACACAGCCTGTATGCAGGGCCTCCTCATTGAGGTCTTAGCCCTGCCGAGGCCCTGTAGTGGCTGCAGCAGACTCTGTGCGATGCGGCCACCAGGAGCATGTCACACACAACCTCCACATCGCCGACCCTTCTGTGGACTGCATTGTGCGGCTGACCAGCACCGGGCCGGAGCGACCGGGCGGCAACCGTGTTAAGCTGACCGAGCTGGTAGTCATGCCGTGGTAGGCACTCACAAAAGATTTGGCTAGCGCGTACCGCTGGGAACCGTTGCGCCAGAGCAGCTAGGTCTGCACAGACTTCGTAGCTAGGTTTGCACTGACCGTATGCTCCACACCTGGCGTTTTCTTGACGGTGCATGGCCCGTGGCTTCCATGGCTGTCACGGATCCTGTGGCCTGCAGTGCAGCGCAGTGCAGGTCGTGCACAGCATGCGACAATTCTTATGGTGTTCCACTGTGCGGCTGCATCATCTGCAATGCCTTGCTGCTGGCCTTCTGGTGGCTGACTATTGGCCATGCTTGAGAGTGCAACGCACATCAAATAGCAAGTGTATGAGCTTGATGTGAGAGAGCGTGTGAATGAGCTTGATGCACATCGAGCTGCTAATTGCACACAGACATCAAGCGGGCGCCAGATAACGTGCTACAGTGGATGCCGAGGTGCAGAGTGAAAACACAAATGTAAGGAGGCTGCCGATATTTCAGTCTGTAGGAAATTTCCAAATTCTCTTCTGTATAGGCTCGTGCTGCAACAGTGCATGGCGCCCACCGGGTGTACATCTTACAGCTGAAACCAGCTGTGTGCCAATATCCGATGTTCACTAGCCTCCTTCAGGCACGATAGCCATTGGCAAGGTCATGCACACTGCGGCTTGCTCCTCATGACCTGCGCCATGCACCCTGAGTGTGGCAGCATGTGTGTGGCGCGCATGAACTCGCTGCGCGCTCCGGCACATACCACATGCTATCACTCGAAGCCGCAGCTGCAGGAGTATGGTTGCGCCGCAGCACATGCAAAAGACAGGCTGGACTGAAGCTCGCACTGCATGACTTAGGCGCAGTGCGTTGGCCTCCGCTGGCAAGGCCCGTTGCGGCTTGGGCAGCATCGAGAGACGTGCGCCAGCATGCTCCGGCACAAGGTGCCAGACATCAACTATCCAGTGCCGCAGCGGCGAGCAGCCACCGCAGCGCAGCGCGGGCGCGGTCTGTCACAGCCGGCGCGCCATCCCTAGTATGTGCCGCGCAACAGTCGCCATTTGACGACCAGCTGGTGCCACAGCGGGGAGAAGCCACCGCGGCGTAGCGCTGGCGCGAAGGGGTCAAAGTCGACGCGCTGCAGCGCGTCCAGGTACAGCCCAGTCGCGACTGCGGGCAGCAGCAGCGGCCGCGCTGCCGCCGGCACCTTTGGCTGCAGCTCCCGCGCCTCGTCCAGGTGGCCCTGCAAACAAAAAAATGTGCGCCGTATGAAATAACTGAGCACGCGCCGTCTTGGGTCACTGTGAAGCTGCACAAGTGAGGAGAGGCAGACGCACCACATACTGCAGCCAGCACAACCAGACACAGTGCAAATAGGCGCCTCCCATCACATGGAGTGTAGCTTGTGCAAGGGGCTTTGCGGCAGCAAATCGGCAATGCTCGCATGCTACAAGTCCAATACTGCCACCTGTTTGCGAAGCAGCGGGATGGCGCACCTTGGCAACGCAGGCCACATCGTACACCACGCTGCTCAGCGCCTCGGACGACTTGCCACGGTAGATGTCCTCCTGCGCTACGCCCTGCGCGGCAGAACACGTTGGTCATTGCTAGCGTTTGCGCTTGCGATGTCAAGCAGGCCATCCTGATTGTCATCAATGAGTATTCGTGACAAGAATGCATGCTAGGGTGCAGTGTGCCATGAGCGCTCAGCTTCTCCTTGCCTCAGAGCAGAGGCGGGCACCTAGTGCGCAAGTGAGGACGCAGTCAGGAGACCCTGCAGGCCCATCAGCGCACCGCTCTGGCGCACAGGTCGACCGGCATGTACGAGTGCCGCCTGCATGCATCCCAATATCATTGGGGCGGCGCTCGACGCCATGCTTCAGCGACAATGCAGCCACACGAGCGACGGCAGGCTAGCACCAAGGCACGTGCCGACACGTACCACGGCATAGTGATTTGATGGATGGCAAGGCATGTGTTCTTTATTGCATGAGCGGCGCAGTGCAACGCGGCAAGCCCCTTGCGCAATGTCCCTTTCGTTTGTTTGGTACAAGCCCCTCTCGGAGACTCCCTTTTAGCGCATTGCGCGCGGCGCGGCGGGGGCGCACCGTTGCGCATGGTGGCTGGTGCCGCGCAGCAGCGTGGCCAGCGCCACGGCCTTGCCCAGGTGCGAGCAGGCGTGGTCGGCCGCTGCGTCGCGCACACCCGCCGCCGCCGTCTGCACACAGCTGCCAGACTTCAGGCGCACAGCTGACTGTGTACATGGCATGCCTGCAGTCTGGCAAGGGCACCACGCCGCGGGCCACGAGGAGGATGGTAACACACGCGCAACTGAGGGACAATGCGCTCACCTACATCAAGCATGCAGGCCATTTGAGGTGCTCTTCAGCACCCAGCGTGCAACCGCCACCTTTCATCTCGAAGAGGTGTCAGCACGCCGAGCGTTAGCAGGCTCATCACTGTAGAATTGCATTGCCGTGTCTGTGCCAAGCATGGTGACGGCAGACAGCCTCGTGCGAGGCAGCTCGCAGGGTGCTCGCGTGAAGGCCTGTTTGGCAGCAGGCCGGGCCATTGCCTGCAGGTATAGCAGCTGCGCGGCTGTGTCCTCGCCATAGGCCTCCAGGCCGGCGACAGAGGCGGGCGGCTGTCGGTCACTCAGGTCCGCTTCGCGCGCGGTGACGATGCGCTGCAGCCGGTAGCGCGCCGCCGGCATGTTGCCGAACACCTACGGAGCGCAGCAGGTATCGAGCGTGACAGCAGAGCTTGTGTGCGCCCTTGCCAACTTAGGTACTGCACTCTGAGCAGGTGGCCAGCGGTGGGTGCTCATGCACTCTCCATCTTGCCTATACACTTCTCTCCAGCCGTCTACCATTGACGTGATCGTAATGGCACTGCCTGCACAGCAGTCGTTTGAATACATGTTAAGCAGACCCACCTCCCTCAGCGCCTGGATGACGGGGTGCGGCTGCGGCTTTGCTCCAAACACGCTGTCCGCGGCGTCGCGCCACCACTGCATCCGTATCTGTGCCAGTGCGCCCTCCCGCACGCTGTCTGCCACAAGGGCCGTCTCCACGTTGAAGGCTCGCAAAGCAATGACGGCCGCCCTGGTCTCCTGGCGGCCAAGATGCCATCCTCTGTCTCTGCCTCTGCGTGTTGCTGTGCAGTTCTAGCAGCCCCGCATGCAAGTCAGCTCACGCACCTTTGGGAGCTGGACCGCCCAGACAAAGTTCTCATAGTCATAAGTTCTGCGACGCGCTCGCACACACTTTACAAGTAGTCCATGCCAGGCGCATACAGCTTGAGCAGGGCGTGTTCTCACCGAACTTGGTTCACGCAATATAATAGCGCTGTCCGGTTCTTGTCTGTGGCCGCGGCAGTGCAAAAGTTGCGGACGTTTGTAAGCGCGGGGCCAGTGAAGCAGTGCAGGCCGGGGCCGGTCCTGCGCAGGGCAGCCAGCAGCAGTGAGCGCAACGACATCATGGCTGGCTTGCAGCGATACTTTTTCATGTGCAGCTCGACTGGAGAGAAGCCAAGTAAGGCACAACCCTTTTCTATGTTTGCCAATGCGCCGCTTGAGTGACAAAGCTGTGGTGGCAGGTGCAAAAAAGGTGGCAGAGCCGTCTCATGGAAGGAGCCGTGAGCGCACGCGCTTGTGCGCAGCCTGAGGCATGCTACACATCCCTGCCTGCAACAAACTTGAAGTGATATGCCCTGCTTGTAGCCCTGCTTGCAACAAGCTTGCTGCTGCTGCCCCTGCCGCTGATCTGGGTTGAAGCACGGAGAGCGTAGCCGCGGCAGGCTGTGGTCAGTCCAAGGTGCGCCATGACATAATTGCGATGCAGCAAGCGCTTGACAGCGCGCGGCAGCAGCAGCAGCTTGCTCCTGCTGTTGGTTCTGCGCATAGGCAAGCTTGGCATAGAATGCATAGCGCTCCTTGGGCCGGCCGCAGCCTCTCGCAGTTAAGCTCTCCGTCCTTGGCCCCGCATCGGCAGCGGTGGCAGCAGCAGCAGGCGCGTCCTGCTTGTCATGCACACCTGTCAGCGCTTCTGCCATGAAGGTCCTGCTGCAGCACAGCACCCTGCCTGCAAGCTGTGAGCTTGCATGCTCCTGACGCGGCAAGTGACCAGCAACCAGCAACCAGGAAGCAGCAAGCAGCATGCAGCAAGCAGCAAGCAGCAACCCAGACAGACCATTCCCCAAGCTCTATGTGATGAAGCTTGGTACTGAGGCGACCCTGCTGTGCATATCGTGTGTTGACTTTGCGCCCTGCCTGCAAGCTTGAGCTTATACACCCCTGTCACAGAAAGCATGTCCAGGCAGGCTCCTGCGACAGACCAGCAGTGCATGCTTACCTCTCTTGTCTTGCATCGTGCCACCCAGCACTACCTGATCATCACCTGCGATCTGAGCTGCATGCTTTTTGAACCGTGCCAGCCGAGCCTGCAGTGCAAGCGGTCACTCTTGATCTGCATGCTTTCAGAACCTGCGCGGCACGCTGGCATTGTTAGTTGTGATTGTACAGGTACAAACCTGCTGTCAAGCTTTGCTCTGTCAGCGGGTGCTTGCAATATGTTAAGAGCCATGCAGGGCTCCTGGCGGTAATGCTGGGGCTGCCTCCAAGCAGCTGACAGCAGGTACACGCACAATGTTAGTTGCCAGCGTGCCGCGCGTGTTTTCAGTGCGTGCAGGCCAAGTGCGACGGCTCACACCGCAGGCTCAGCCGGCACGGTTCAACAGCAGGCAGCTCAGATTACAGGTGGTGATCAGATAGTGCTGGTGGCATGATGCTAGAGAGCTGGGCATGCACTTCAGCTAGCTAGGGTCGGAACGTGCACATCAGCACCATAACCCTAGTACCTGCATGCAAGCGGGGCTCACACTATGCTGCCAGACTGTACACCGCGCACAGGCAGCGTCCCGTATCGCTGCAATGCTGGCATGGTGTATGTGTGCACTGTTGTGCGTGCTGAGCAACCTCAGCGCCTAGCACGAACCAGTCTTAACAAGCCAGGGCCAGTCAGCCTGTGACCTCTGTGCTACTATCTTGACGAAAAGAGAGCGAGCTCCGGAAACAGGATTCCCTTTGCAGAGGAGGCTCTCTGAAACAGGTTGCCCCTGTTGTCACAGGCAAGTATGTAGCAGGTCAATGCCGCAAGTTGACATGCACTGTCAGCTCCTGAGCTTGGCAAAGTTCGCTTGCCCTGTGGCATCGAGCTGATCAGACCCTGCTGCTGCTGCAATGCAGGGAAGAACGTCAGTGATAAATCCCGATTCCCACTCAGCAACACAGGTAACCTCTGCCAGCTCCGCACGGTCGAACATATGGTGGAAGGACAGGTGGTTGTGCAGAGAGGTGCCGTGATGCAACGCTCCTTCGTTGCCGCTGTGTATGGCAAGTGCCTGCATGCGCATGTTCAGCGTAAGTGTTCCGTTGCCTACAACGAGATGTGGCAGTCCGGATGCTTTGATCATGCAATACACCTAGTCCCCCCTTGCTCTGCACACGCACAGCAAGTGCCTGGGCTTCAGCTAAGCGCACAAAGCTGCCAGGCCTAGACTGGCATGCTCAGCTGAAGCAGAGGACTTTGGCCATGGGTGGCCTGTCAGCCTACATTCATCAAAGCAGCATGCAAATTTCTTAAATATTAGTTATTTCATAGTTGTTCGAGGCATCATCTCAAGCACATCTTGCACCGTGGGTCACCTAGCAACACTAGGTAACAGCCACCCTCATGAGCCATTGTTCAGGGACGCTCGCCTGGTTGTGTATCTGTTCTGCAAGCTGGGGTGCGTCTTCCACAATGCTGAAGGAGTGGCAGCTGTCATCGTTGAATTTCAGTATGCCAAGCACGCTGAAGCACCGCGCCAGCGTGACGTCATTGAAACGGTCAAAGGGGCACAGCTCACCATAGACCTCCGTTGCAACAGCTCGGAACGCTGCCTGCATCCAAACCAGCAAGAACGAAATCAGACGAAAGTGGCAAGCAGGTTGTCTGTACGTATCTCTGGAGGCGCGCGCGCGCCAAGACGTGTGGCCACCATGCAAGGCAATGTCCACGAGCACGCCAGCAGGGCCTTGCTTTGACTGTCTTCCTATTTTCTACGCGCGATACATGCACAAAATGATTACCTGAGGCGCAGCGGGGGCGCCCCACAATCAGGGGCTCACCTGTGACATGAAAATGCCTGCACCGCCACCAAGCCATGTGAGGGCATGGCCAGCAGGGACGGCCGGAGGCAAAGCTGTGCGCCTTACTAGACCCAGCGCAAACGGATGCGTCTCATTGTAATGCGCCAGCAGTGACTGCACAAGCGGCATGTTCACCCAAGTATCATCATCTGCACAAGCAAGAGTGTTCTTACAAGAGTATGAGTACGGAATCAACAAGAGTTGGTTCGGACACATGCTGGCCAGCCTGGGCTGCATGTCACTGAGACTTGCTCAGAGGAACACATCAAAGTGGCCTGTTCGAAAAGCTGGGTGCCGCGCGCTGGTCTTCAAGGCGTCTGGTAATGATGCTGTGAGCATTGTCAGCTCTGCTGTTATGAAAGCTCGCTAACGGAGTACCCTTGCAGTCAAATCCTGTCTGTTACCTTACCACCATGTAGCTGAGCTCTGCAGGCAGAGCACCATGCGCATGCATGCATGCTATGAGTATATACTCAAGAACACAGCGGGAGCACCAACCGCTCGCCAGAAAGCAAGCAGACGCACCTAAAGTGAGACCTTGTAACCTCCATTTGAGCCTTGCGGCAGTAGCAAGCATGTAAGGTAAGGCAGCAGCGACCGGGGAACGATGCAAGCAAACGCTTCAGTAACAGAATTTGCACAGGCGCAGGAGCGCTCTGACCTTTCCAGAGAGCGCACCCACAAGGAAGAAGTATCGCTTGTCAAGCAGCTATGGCCGGTTCTCGTACAGGACGCGCATGTAGCGCAGCTGCCGATGCTGCGCGTCCTCGTAACTCCCTCGGCCCTCCAATTCGGGCAGAGTGAGCATTGGCACGCTCGGGTCCTCAACGTCGCCCACAATGAACAGATGTGGATAGTTGCGTAGCCACGTCTCGCGCTGCATCCTCGCTCGGTCAGCACGCTGCTCGCTGGCCATCAGTATGATGACTATCTCGTCGTTCTCAACAAAGCGCGGCGGCTGCCGGCTTGCGTAGCGCTTCAATGCCGGCTGGTGGATCGAGAAATATGGGTCTGTTGCAAGCTCGCGGACAAGCTCCCAGCGTGGAGAGTGCTTGACTGAAGCGTAGGGGACGGCCCGGGCTTCTGTGATGTTGCCTGCTGCACGCCCAAGCAGAAAATTACCTGCACAGCTGCAGGCTGATCCGAGCGTCTGATACAGAGGAGTTCACACTGAAGGTCTTTCACAAGCCCCGCTTGCTGAGAGAAGCCAGGACTCACCGCTGTGCCAGTCAGCTGCATCCAATCCTGCCAACCCCACAAACAACAGCGCGACCAAGAAGCTCTTCCGCGAAAGCATTTTCCCAGCGCCTTGCAACAGCACGCCAGGACTGAGGATCTTCCTGCACGACGCATGCAGGTAGTACGAGCTTGATCTGAACTGTTACTCTGTAAACAGGCTTTTCATGAAGCCAGGTTTATGCCAGGAGCGCTGGTAGCAGAGGTGCACACGCGCCTGTATAGTCTGAGCACATCAGAATGGTACTAAGCTCCTGTTGTACTACAGCAGTTTTGAAGTGTTGCTGCAACAGAAGCAGCTTCTCTTTTCACAACTTCCTGCACTCCTCTGCTCACTAAGGTGTTCAGAGCTCGACTGGCCATATAGCAAGCAAAGAGATAGGCGCAGCGACACTGTCTAGCTCGAAGCGCGCACAAGATTGATCATATTGAAGTTTAGACTTTTGATTTGCACTGTAACAGGTTACGGGTTACGTGCAAACGCTGCAGCCTAGGGCCAGGGTATGCACCACACTCGATGCATGTTGCCTTATATGCTCCTCCTTCGCCCACAAATTTGTCTCCTGCAACAGTCTCTGTTGTGCATAGTTGACTCTATCTACCATAATTCTCATTACCAATTTTTGTCTGCACGGCGTACAGGCCTCTTCTTACGAGGATGTACAGCTGTCACGCCACGCAGAAGGTAGCCTGCGCATACCCTGGCGCATGCAGAGGGCGGGCAGAAGGCATTTGACTGAGAGCGCTCAGCACGGACTGCAGGGAGGCGGCCCAGAGGTCACGTACGAGGACCAGCAGAGGATAAACGTGTTTAACCGCACCTTGTAGCGAGCGTGCTAAAAGCAGCTATAAACAACGATATGCACATTGCGTGCTACTTGTGAATAACCTCCTGCACAGCGTGGCCATGTTGTAGCATGCTACATAGGTAGTGGCCTGTGCGAGCATCGGAATTCGGGCGTTGTTCAAACGCTCCCTGGGATGCATTCACATGGATCACCCTGCGCGTATATTTACATGGTTTACCACTTGCCAGTGACCTCTTTGCTACCATCTCGACAAAGAGAGAGCGAACTCCAGAAACAGGATTCCCTCTGCGGACAGGCTCTCAGGAATCTGTGCCCTTGTTGTCACAGGCATGTATGTAGCAGGTCAATGCCGCAAGTTGACATGCACTGTCAGCTCCTGAGCTTGGCTAAGTGCGCTTGCCCTGTGGCATTGAGCCGATCAGACCCAGCTGCTGCAACGCAGTGAAGAACATCATTGATGAAGCCCGCCTCCCACTCAGCAACACAGGTGACCTCTGCCAGCTCCGCGCGGTCGAACATATGGTGGAAGGACAGGTGGTTGTGCAGAGAGGTGCCGTAATGCAACGCTCCTTCCCTGCCGCTATGGATGGCGAGGGCCTGCATGCGCATGTTCAGCGTAAGTGTTCCGTTGTCTACAGCGACATGTGGCAGTCCTGATCTAATTGTGAAACAGGCCTAACCCCCTTCACATCAAGGCGTGCCACGGCTGCAGCTGAGCGCACCAGGCCGCCGGGCCTCGGCTAGCATGCTCAGCTGAAGCAGAGGACTCTGGCGTTGTGAGTGGCCCTGCCAGCCTACACTAGTTGATGCAGCATGCCAAGTTCCCCGGTACTCTTTGACAGTTGCTGTGGTAGTTGACAGTTGCTGTGGAACGTAACATGATCAGACACAAAAGCCTGGCCATGTTTTGTAACAGACACCCCCACGCGCCAGTCTGTTGGGGCGGTTGCCGTGTTATGTATTTCTTCTGCAAGTTTGGGTGCGCTCTCCACGATGCTGCGAATATTGCAGGTGTCATCGTTGACTTTCAGAATGCCAAGCGCGCTGAAGCACCGCGCCAGCGTGATATCGTTGAACCGGTCAAAGGGGCACAGCTTACCGTAGACCTCCGTTGCAACAGCTCGGAACGCTGCCTGCATGCAACATCAGCGAGTGTGGCACTAAAGAAGTGGGCAGCAGGTTGTCCTGACGCGTCTCTGGAGGCGCGCATGCACTAAGACATGTGGCCGTCGTGAACGGCAACGCCCAAGAGCCATGCAGCAAGGCCTTCCCCTTGACGATGTTCACGCTTTCAACAAGCAAACATGCACGCCATGGTAAGTGACGCGCGGTGGGGGCATCCCACCGTCAGGGGGCTCACCTGTGACATGAAAATGCCTGCCCCGCCACGATGCCATGAGAGAGCTTGGCCAGTGACGACATCCATAGGTATTTGAATCAAGACACCCAGCGCAAACGGATGCGTTTCATTGTAATGCGCCAGCAGTGACTGCATACGCGGCATGTTCACCCAAGTATCGTCATCTGCATATGCAAGAGTGTTGTTATTCCAGTACACATCTTGACTCAGGACACAGATAGGCCAGCCTGCAGCCGTGGCATGCACAGAGTCTTGCTCAGGTACACAAAACGGCCTGTTGGGAGAGCTGGGAGCGGCGTGCTGGCCGACAAGGTGTGTGGCATGATTGACGCTGTGAGCACAGTTAACTCTGCTGTGGCGCCTAGAGCTGCATGATGCTCGTGTCAAAGCTCGCTAACGAAAGGCACTCTTGCACCTAACCCTGTTACCTGACCACCATGTTGCCAGGCTGCACATGCATGCACTATGTGCAGGCATGCATGCTATGTGTGCGTGACCATGACACGGTGGGTGCACCAACGCTCGCAGGAACGCAAGCAGGTGCACTTTAATTGAGACCTTGGAGCGTTCACATGAGCCTCAAGACAGTAGCAAGCATGCAAGGTAATGGCAGCAGAGAACGGGAAACACGCAAACGCTTCAGTGCCAGAAGTTGCACAGGCGCAGGAGCGCTTCCAGAGAGCGTACCCACAAGAAAGAAATATCGCTTGTCAAGCAGCTCCGGGCGGTTCTCGTACAGGAAGCGCATGTAGCGCAGCTGCCGATGCTGCGCGTCCTCATAGGTATCCCGTCCTTTTAGTATGGGGAGAGTGAGCATCGGCACGCTCGGGTCCTCAGCATCGCCCACAATGAACAGATGTGGATAGTTGCGCAGCCACGTCTCGCGCTGCATCCTCGCTCGGTCCGCACGCTGCTCGCTGGCCATGAGAATGATGACTATCTCGTCGTTCTCGACAAAGCGCGGCGGCTGCCTGCTCGCATAGCGCTGCAAGGCCGGCTGGTGGATTGAGAAATAGGGATTCGTTGCAAGCTCTCGCACATGCTCCCAGCGTGGAGAGTGCCTGACTGAAGCGTAGGGGACGACCGAGCCTTCTGTGCTGCTGCTCGCTGCACGCCCAAGCACAAGGTCACCTGCCTCCGCTGCAAGCTAAAAGCAGAGATATAATATGTAGTCCTGCTTGCCGGGAGAAGCCAGGAGCTCACCGTCACGCCGGTCAGCTGCACCCAAGCCTGCCAGCACCACCAATAGAAGCGCGGCAAAGACGCTCTTCCGCAGTAGCATCCTCGGAGCGCCTTGCAACAGCACGCCCAGACTAGGCGGTTCCTACACAGGTCGTGCGAGCTTGACTTGAAATGTTACTCTGCAAACAGGCTCTCCAACAAGCCAGGCTCTTGCAAGGAAAGCTGGTAGCAGAGGTGCAGACGCGCCTGCAGTCCGTGTACTGCAGACCATTACTGAGCTCCTGTTGCACTAGAGCGATGGTAATATTATGCTGCTTCTCTCTGCGCAACTTGCTGCATACCTCTGCTCACCTGGTGTTCTGAGCCAGGCTGGCCATGTATCAAGCAAAGATACTCAATAGATCGCAGGGCCACTGAATAGCTCGAAGCACGCGCGACGTTGGAAGTTAAGAAGTTGCGAAGGTTAAAAAATCACCGACGGATTATGTGAAACGCAGGCTAGGGCAGGTTATGCGCGCACACAGTTTCTGCAGGAACAAGCTTCTCATTGCCAGCTTGCGAGCCTGCTAGTGTCTGCTTGTGTCTGCGCCGCGTACAGGCCCCTCCAGCGAGGATGTCCAGCTGACACGCCATGCAGAAGGTGGCTTGCGCGTGACCTGGCGCGTGCAGAGAGCGGGCGGAAGGCATGTAACTGAGCGCGCTCTGCATGCACGGCAGGGAGGCGGCCCGGAGGTCACATACGAGGACCAGCAGAGGATAAACGCTTTCAACCGCACCTTCCAGCGGGCGAAGGAAGTGGCCGCAGAGATAAAATTGAAGCAGGCACGCGCCCGCACCTTGCCTGCGCGTCCCAGCTGCAGGCCGCGCCCTCACCCCCCTGCACCTCACCCAGGCAGTGGTGGATGATTTGGAGGAGGCGTCCAACGAGGTGATGCTGGTCGACGAGGACGAGGTGCGCTCCTCGATAAGAGGTTTTTCAATAGCTCGGCACCTGCACCACGGTATCTAAGCCACTGCCGGCCGCCAGGTGAGGTACGTGATCGGCGAATGCTTCTGCCACGTCGCAAAGGATGCCGCGGAGGAGAGGCTGCAGGCTGGTGCGGCTGCACCAGAGCTTGCTGCCGGGAAACCTCAACGTGCGTTCAAAGCACATGGGGTGTGCGCCCGCGCAGACGCAGAGGCTGCGCAGGCCAGCCTGGCCGGGCTGCAGGAGGAGCTGGCGGGCATGGACAGCAGCATCGCAGATGCCAAAAAGGTGTGCTTCGTCCGGCCTCCAGGCTGTTCTTGCAGCTGGCGGGCCAGGCGCGCGATTCAGGTGCGGGGCCACAGGTGCTGTACGGCAAGTTTGGCGACCAGATCAACCTGGAGGACTAGCGCCCTGCGCTCCTGTTGCTAGTTGTTTTCTGAAGCAGCTTGTGTGCACACAGCACATTGCCCTTGCTGGCATGAGCCATGTCCAGGCGTGCGGCTGGCCTGCCGCGCGCAGAATGCACGGGCTGTTGAGCAGTTCATATGCATGCTGTAAAGTGGTTACAAGCATGCATCATGCTCTTGTGGTGACATTACTTCGACTCAAGCGCCTGCCTGGTGCATGTGCAGCTAACGCTTCTGCACACACACCTTGCGCTTCAGCAGCACACGCGCATTCCCATGCACCTGCCGACTATCCAGAATTCCCACCAAAGCACCTGCATAGTTCCACTGGCACTCAGACCAGCCCCTGCATGCGCAGCAGTATGAGCTGCCAAGTTTCTGCGACGCATGCAGGCCATGCCACATCGGCCCGCGACAGCAGCCTTGCCGGCAGGTGCAGCATCCTCGATTTAATGTTTATTCACAGCCACACTGTAGCAGGCATAGGTGCGACCCAGGAGTTGGGTGGCGCATCTTGCCCCCCTCATTCCAGGAGGCAAAAGAATCTCACGAACTGAAACCAGCTATGCAAAGACTCATTCGCGCCTGCTCTGATTGACGCGCCCCTACTGCAAGCGTCGCTGCCTGCCAGCCTTCCTGCCGGCAAGCAAAGCACATGACCACCATATCATGCACCTATGGCTGGTAATTCAGCCGCAGCACAGATGCACCGGCACCCGTCCGTGGTGGTGCCAACACTGTGCGCGTCTGCAAGAAACTGCCCCTGCTGCATACACACTCCAGCACTGCAGCCGCAACCTCGCATGCATGACTCACCATTGGTTTCAAGTGACGGCCTCCCGCGCTCATACACGGCAAACTGCCGTCTGTCCCTACTTCAGCCGCAAGAGCACCACCGTAACGTCGTCAGTGCTGCCGGCGTCCTGCGCTGCCGCGACCAGCCGCCGCGCTGCATCATCCGCGTCGGCCACCTGACCCGCCAGCTGGACTGCCTCCTGGTTGGTCAGGCCGCCGCCGCCGCCGCGCTCCTCGTTGGCGAAAAGGCCGTCGCTGGCAATCAGCACCAGCGTGTCCTCCGCTGCATGCACCCAAACGATGTATGTCACCATGCCTTGTTTCACAAGATAGCTGGACTTTTGCTGTCTGGCCTGAAAAGAGTGAATGACACTGCATTTGGTGCCATGCGGTGCACGACACACCATACATACATGCGCAAGGCCGTTCCTCAGCGCATGCGCACCCTCACACGCTACACAATGCAGTTCCATGCATTTCACTAAATGTCAGTTGCGTGCCTGGCCACCTCGACCATGCAGCGCAGTCTGTTGCGCGCATACATCAGGGGTTCAGTTATTGCCAGGGCCAGTCGTTTGTGGATTGCTCAGAAGGCGCACGGGTGAGCGGCGTCAGCGTCGTGTCCGGCTCGGCGGTCACGCCAAAGCCGGAGGAGTAGCCGTCGCCGCCCGCGCGCACGCCCTCAAACTGCAGGCTGCCCTTCATGTACGCGTCGCCAAACGCGCGCGACAGCGCCAGGATGCCGCCCACGCGCCAGGTGCCCGCCACGTAGCGCACGAGCTTCATCTTGGGGTTGGGGTTGGTGCGCTCGATGCGCACGCGCTCGTTCTCGCTGCGCCGGGCCAGCACTGTTGGGCCGCGCTCGAAGCACAGACGCAGGCTGTGGCTTGTCCGATTGTATGCAAGCACAAGCTAGCACTCTGTACATGTGCCTGCTTGATGATGTGACCAGGACTCAGCGCAGCACAGGCACCCCACGCTCACTGGCAGCAGCGCACGCTTACGTGCGCACCTGTCCGGCACGTGGTCGACCGTAAGTTGCAGCGCACGGCCGCCGCGCGACAGCAGCACACGCGCGTCGCCGACGTTCGCCGTCAGCAGCTGCGTGCCGCCACCCGGGCCGGGGAAGAGCAGCGCAATAGCCGCTGTGGACCCGCACTTGCTGCCGCCCACGCCGCGCTCGCCCAAGCTGCCGAAGAAGCCGCCCTTGGGTGCCAGCAAGCGCCGGTCTGCCTGCATGCACAATGCGAGGGAGCTCCCCTGGTGTCTGCAAGATACCCTGGCGCCCCGCCGGCAAGCAACAGAGCCCGTTGCAGGCCGCGCAGGCAGAGCCAGACGCCGTGCCCCTGAGCACACTTTAGACAAGAGCCGCTGCTGCAGGTGACTGGCCAAGAAAGGGCAAGCCAGGCTGGGTGCCAGGTCAAGCCCCAGGCGCCTCTTGACTCAGGACCAACGCTGGCCCAGCGCAGGTGCGCCCTAGTTGCATGGGCCGCGCCTGGACAAAGGCCTCCGTGATATCATACTCTGGCTTTGCTCCGCGGGACGTCCAGTGCGTCTCTACAAAGTCGGCCAGGTTGTCCACCAGCCAGCAGGCAGTGGCGTCGCCGCCTGCGCCATGTGCAGCGCCATGGCGACACTAATCACAAGCACGACCTCTGCGTGTCGGCGTGTCGGGACTCGCTTGATAGAAATTACCACTGCACGCACCGTGGCCATCAAACACTCCTGCATAGCCAAAAGGCTCGCCGACCTCTGTTACCTCGTCAGACACCTGCGCTGTGCAAAGCAAGCTTTGAACACGTCGCAACGTCTTTCGTGCATGCGTGCCGGTGCGCACGGCGTGCCAGCGACAGTACAAGGGAAGGGGGTGCACGTTTACGACTAGGCGGTCCTCGTTCCTCTTCCTGCTCGTCCCTTGCACCGTGCAGGAGCCCGACGTCCGCACGCGCACGTCCGCCTGTGCAGTTGCTGCTGCGTATGTGACTGCTGTGTGCGCGCGCACAGGCGGCCTGCCAGCCTGCCCGCACTGAGTGCAGCGAAGCATCTTCATTAGGTAGCGCCTATCAGCTGGCCAGGATGAATGAATAAATTTACAGCCATCTATTAATATCAGCCAACTTTGGCTGCTTTCAAACAGGAAACCCAGGTTGGCTGATGCGCGGATGTGTCTTTCAGATCGGTTGGCAACTCATTGGCGACATCTGTGGCCACTTGGCTGGCAGAGGCTGTCGTTAACATGCTACAGACGCTGCATGCCGGCGCACATGAGCTTTTATGGGTTATCAGACTCCGTATGTTCTTATATCTTAACAGGCCGTCAGTCATATCTGACTCTGTAGTGACCAGTCACATGCGATAACAATGAGAGGCGGCAGTGATGTTGGAATCCCACATTTGAAGTGCAGGGCACAGCCCTGGGTTGCGCAGAGGCACTCCTTTGGCTATCAGTGCTCCCCTCCACTGACTTTGTGCACAACAGCATTGTACGTGCAAGAGGAGGCGCCTCCCCCGGCCGCACAGTGGCCCGCAGCGCGACAACTGCATCGTGAGTCTGTAGCTCCCATAAAGCATCGTCCGTGAATAAATGAGGAGCCGCACTCTGACACTGCAGTGTTTACACGCCTTGCTACACAGCCGTTTCTTGGGCAGTCTCGCTGCACGTGCACCCCACGCAGTGGCAGCAGCTGCACGACCTTGCACCTTGCCGCCAGGAAGCGCGAAACCATTTGCCCACGGTTCTGGGCGCGCCCTGTTCTGACAGGTGACAGGCATACCGCGCCTGTATTGTATGCGGTCATGCAGCAGATTCCGCAGAATGATCCGGCCAAGGCTGCTAAGGTCTACCTGGCCGAAGAACTTTGCCGAGAACTTTGAATAGGGCGGAAAAACTCCCGGTTCGGCTCCGCGTGATGCGCACCGGTGTGACATATAGCTGCGCCGTGGGCGAGCTTGTTTGCAGTTGCACGTAGGAACGAAGTACTGGAAGTGCAGCCTTCTTGGCCGGGGTTCGCAGCACAGCGGGTCTGCTGAGCGAGTATGAAGCTGCACGCGCTGCTGCTGTACTGCATTCCCTTTGGGGCGCTTGCACTGTCGGCCGGACCGCGGCGCACAGCTGAGCTGGGCACGCGCAGACCCATGCCGGGCTGTATACTAATGCACGGCGCGCCCCAGCGCTGACCGCTGACACAAGGCCTGCTTGACATTGCCTCTCTGCCAGCAAAGAGCCCAAGGTAACAAGGCTTTGCTCGCCGCGGAGCAAGAACTCGCGCGGCGCAGACAGCCGCTTCGTGCCCGGGCTGGAGCGCAACCTGAGCAGCTCCGCTGAGGTCGACGGCATGAAGTACTATGAGGCGACCTTCCACATCAACCGGCTGTACGCCCGCCGCCACGGCTACTCGTTCCTGTACCAGACGGCGGCCGGCGCCGCCAAGGACAGGGCCCAGTCCTGGGCCAAGGTCCAGCTCCTGCGCGACAAGCTGGAGTGCTGCTGCCAGTGGGCGCTGTACATGGACAGCGACAGCTTTTTGGTCATGCAAGACCAGCACCTGTCCCTGGAGGCCTGGTTGGCGGAGGATGAGGCCCCACACATGACTGCACTGCTGGGGAACATGTACCCTGTTGGGCAGGGGTTGCTCAGGGACGGCACGGACCCCATTGCCATGACAGGCTCAAACACGCCGTATGAGAGCCGGGGGCAGTACTTTTGCGCCGGCAACCTGCTTTTCACGCGCACGAGGCGGTCCTTTGAGATCCTGGACTTCTGGTACAACACGTCAGCGCTCAGCGAGGTGTATCGCAACTTTTTGCTGGATTTTCCTTGGGAGCAGCCGGTGCTAAATCATAATGTTTCGCGCAAGTATCCTCAGGCATTCCTGAAGCTTTCGGGGACGGATGATAAGAGTAGCAAGTTCATCCGGCACCTGTGGCACCCATTCGGGGTCGAGGAGCAAACATCAAATTCTGCGCAGTACTTGAGAGACATGCTTGAGCAGCGTCGGTGGTAGAGTCGCGCGTGGGCGCTGGTGTCTCTGTCGCCCTGCATTTGTCAGTCCCCGAACTCTCATGTGTACAAGTTTTATTCTGTCTCTGACGCATGCATGTACTGCAGTGCACGCCTGGGGTGTTGTTGCATTTGCACATCGCTCGAGGTAAAAGCGGCTTGTAGAAAGCCTTGTGCGCCTGTCATATTTAGTCTGATGTTACATGGAAGCAGAGAAGTCAGACGTGACGTGAGAGCGCTGGCGTCATTGGCCAACATACAAGAAATCTGCGAACCCAGATTTTTCAGGTGTCACACCTAACCCAGTGTCTGCAGACTGCCTGTCGAGCGGAGTAAGCGTTATGCATGCTCGGCGCCTCTGAAAATGCAAAGAGCAAAACACGCTGGACCATGTGACATAATGGAGCGTGCTGCATGCATCTTGTGTGGCATGGACGGCTAGCTGGAGACAACCACACTTAGTGGCTAGAACTGTCAATATACACTCTCCCATGCCACCTAGGATCACGTCGCATACTTCAGCAATACCTACTGAATAGAGTACTCTACTGCCAACCCGGAAACACTGGACGAACTGCCCGCAAACCCAAACATAGACACACTGCCCGATCGGACGCAATGAATGGACTCAATGAATGCTGTCATAAATGGAACGGAACCTAAAACCAGATCGTGCCCAAGCCCGCACGCACTACATGCTGCAGGGCCGTGGCCCATGCACGATCTAGGACATGGGGTTGTTTGGTAGGCTGCAACAGCCCTGCAGTGTGCATGGCAGCCTGTGCATGGCACCCTGATAAGTCTCCCTGACAGTCCCAGCCAGAAGCGACAAGCACATGGCAATCTCCCCTCCATGCCGCAGCCGCGAGGCCTCACAGCGTGTACTTGGGCAGGCCGTACTTGAACCACACGACGCCCGCCTCCGGGAACCAGCCGTACGCGCCCGGGCGCAGCGCGGGCTGCGTGTACACCGCCGCGTCCAGCACCACGCGCGGCGCGGCCATGGCCGAGTTCAGCGGCATGCTGCGCCCGCGCACCTGGTAGTAGTGGTTGCAGTACCTGCGGCATGCAATCTCCAGTCAGGCTCGGCCTCCCCTGCTCCTGGCCCCGCGGCATGACCGAGGGCACGGCCGGTTGCTAATGCGCGGCTGGCGTGGCAGTCCGCTTACAGGGCTGCAGGGGCACAGGCGCCACTGCGGATGATGATGCCAGGAGGTGGGCAAAAGTCTCACTGCCTCGCGCATCTCACACAATGCCCAGAGGAGTAAGCAGCCTCACAAGTAACCAACAACATAACATGGGACATAGGCTGGGCTGCTTTGAGATGCTGGGGCGCACTTCCAGAAGAGGGCGAGCAGCGGCGTCAGCGTAAACCAGAGCAGGCCAGCTTGCCAGTACCCTGTTATCCCCAGCCGCAGTCAGCACAGACTGCTGAACATGGTACTCAACGCCAGCCTATCAGGCAGAGCCTGCGGGGCCTGGTATATTTCTGACCCTGCACGGTCTTGCAAGCAGGGCTGCCAGCTTCATGAACCACTGCAGCAAGCCGCCTGGAAAGAGGAAGCCTGGGGAGCCGCACACCGCGCTTGACGATGACACGCAGCCGGAGAAGAAGGAGAGGATCATGAGGCAGATCATGATGCGGTTGAACACAAACACCCACATCAGTCCGCCGGACTCGTACGTGCGCTCATAGAAGTACCTGGCAGCGCGCGCATGCAGCCTTTCGCTCCATGTACGTGCTCAGCTACGCAAAACTGACAGCTACAGGTATGAGCATGCATTGCGCCCACGCCGCCACATCTTAAGCAAGGGAACCGTGAGCATGTTTGCATGTCTTCCGTAGGCATGCTGTGGCGAGGAAAGCGTGCATGGAAGCAGGTCATACAACTGTACCCATGCTCGTGACGTTGTTTCACTAAAGCAAGGGTCAGCCGCAGGGACTGGCGGAGGGTACATCGGTCAGCCCAAGCCACCAATCACAGGCTGACGGGGCCATAGGTCGAAGGCCACCAGGGCGCACAGCTGGCAGTAGCGCCACACGACCCAGCCGGTGAGGAAGTACGCGGCCGCGATGGGCAGGATGAGCGGCGCGGTGACCGCGTACGCCAGCGCGATCACGAAGATGGTCATAAACGCGCCGTAGTGGCGCCCGCTGCGGTAGCTGGGCGCCAGGCGCACGACCTCGCGCTGCTGCGCCGTCTTGGGCCCTGGCCGCAGCGCAGCTGCGCCTCAGGGCATGCAAGCCGCAGGCCTGCAGGGTGCTGTGGTTTTGCATGGGGTGGCGGGCTATCGCACGCCCTTCCACGGGAGGAGCGCAGCCCGCCATCCCTTTTCGCTCGGAAAACAGTGAGCTTGCAGATGTGCAGGCTAATCAGGCCATGCCATGCGCTGCTCTGAGAGCTGCCACCTGCACGCGCTTCCCAGTCAACCTGCCTTGTGACCCCGCGCGGGGGGGCCGGACAGGGCGCCGGCGCACGGGAGAGGCCAAGCGAGCGCATGATGGCGGCGAGCAGCACGCCGTTGTGCGGCCACAACAGGCGCAGGAAATTGTAGAACAGCGCCTGCGCCGCCATGGCGCGCCAGATCTTATGGATGAGATCAGGACTTGAGATCAGCTCAAAGCAGCCAGCCTGCAACACACACTTGGCCAGAATGCTGCTGGCGCTCCATGTTTGCAGGCGTGCATGAGGCGGCTCCCAGTCTGCCAGCACTGGAGAGGCGCGTTCAGCCTTGCAAGCGTTGACAGAGGCGCGTGGATACTTTGCAAGCATAAACAGACGCGTGCGAACGAGTGTTCACAGAGCTGCGAGGCAGGCTCTGTGAAACTCATGGTGAGAGAGGACATGCACGGCCGGCAGGGCGGTCGGCACACCTTGGTCAGCACGTAGTTGAGGAAGAAATTGGACGAGGAGGGCACCGCGGTGCCGAGCAGGCGGAAGATCTGCCCTGCGCGGCCGGGCGCCCTCCCAGGTCAGCCGCCGTGGTGCAGCAGCCGCGCGGCGCGCACACACAGCAATCGGAGCGCATGCTGGCCGCTCCCCCGGCGCGCCCAGCGCTCTGCTGGGGCGCCGGACAGGTGGGGGAGCACGGCGGCGCGCGCGCGGCGCACCCGGGTTGGTGATGGCGGCGCCCAGCTGCGAGAAGATGGACCTGCGCGCAAGGGTTAGGTCTTCACGTCAACTGCATCCTCAGCACACAAGGCTGCACAGTGACTGCTCTCAGCACAGTGAGGCGAGCACACCACACAGGCAGGCTGGTCACAGTGGCACGACCTGCCGTGCCGCATGCGACCAGCACACCTTCTGATTGCACAGAACGCCGAGAACGGAAGCGGCCATCGCCCAACCTGCACGCCTGCGCATCCAAGCTGCAGGGGAGAATGGGGAGGCCGCGCGCCCGCCGAGCGCGGCGCCGAAGAACGTGTTGAACGTGGCAAAGTAGAAGAAGAAGGTGGCCACGCGCTTGTCCAGCGCGTGCAGGCTCAGCCAGCGCCGCTCGCTCTGCGCGGCGCCCCCAACGCAGGCATCAGGCCGTGACGGGCCCGGCCGCCTCGTGAGCAGGCGCTGCAAGCGCCTGGCAAGAATGCAGTGCGGTGCTGCCGTGCAGGGGCGCCGGGTGCGGGGGGCGCGGCGGGTCACCTGCGCGAGCATGTAGAAGAACAGCGGCAGCACGAAGGTGTCCCACGCGGACGAGATGATGACCGGCACGACGCCGGTCAGCAGCTCGCGCGCGACGCGCGCGTTCCCGCCCGACGCGCTGCGCGGCGCAGAGCCTGAGGGGCCGGCCTGGGCGTGTGCACCGCCTGCGCATGCCGGGAAGCAGCAGCGCTGCGCAGCTCCAGCGCCGGCTCCACACGTCACGAACGCACACCTAACCTCTTCCCAACCCTCAGCACCTGCGCTTGCACGCGCGCGCCGCCATGCGCGCGTGCGAGCACGCCCTCGCTCTGAGCAGAGCACACGGTGCGGCTGAGCAGCACGCACACGTGGCCCCACCTGCAGAACCACCGCCAGTAGAGCTTGTTGGTCTCAGGCGTGCCGCCGCACACCGCGATGTGCAGGTTGGTCAGCGCGCCTGCGCGCGCGGCGCGCGCCGCTCAGCCGCGCCGCGTGTCCTGCCTGGGCTGCGGCCGGCGGGCCGGGCGCGCGCGGCTGGCTGCTCGACGTGGGCGGCCGCATGCCTTGAGTTGGCGAGAGCGAGTGCTTGCCTGGCTGCCAGCAAGCAGGGGACAAATGCTGCCAACTCCTCATCAGCGGTCTGGCAGGGTTGCTGATGAAAGAGACCCCTGCAGGCCCTCACACGCATGCACGCATGCACACAGACCTGCAAACAAGGCGAGGTGACAGCGTGTCGCAGCCACGCCATCTCCGCATCTCCGCACCGCGCACACCACGCACTGAAGGTGATGGCACGCTCGCGGGGAGAGCACGGCGGCGGCGCCCGGCAGGACAAGCAACCCGCAGCCGCGCACGCCGACAGGGTGCGGGCAGAGCGCGCCGCCCTGGCGGCGGCCCGGCGGGGCGGCCGCGCGCGGCGCGCACCCGTGCAGATGCCGATCGGGAAGACCATGACGGCCGCGACCGGCAGCACGATGGCCACGGTGCGCAGCACGCGCGAGCGCCAGCCCAGCCAGAGCGCGGGCCAGTTCACGTCGTCAGGCGCGGGCGCGGTGTGCACCGCGAACGACAGCCCGCCGTCCGCGATCAGGTTGACTTGCGCGGCCACCAGCGCGTCCTTCTGCGAGCTGCGCGCGCGCCGCCAATCAGCTTTGCGCGCGTCCGCCGCGCTCGGGCGCCCAAAACCGCCGCAGGCTCGGGCGCGGGAGTGCGGCGGCCGGCGCCTCCAGGTCGGGCGCCCGCCGCATGCAGGATGCGTAGCCCCGCAGAGCCTGCTGGGTCCAGAAAGCGCGGCCAGCGGGGCAGTGCCCACAAAATCAAAATCGATGTTGCGGCCTCGGGCCGCACTTGAACAGCGCGAAGTAGGAGGCAGGTCGCGGGTCGGCCAGCACGCGCGCGCGCTCCGCCAGGATCTCGCCCTCCAGCCGCGCGGCCGCCTTGGCCGCGCGGTCCACCTGGCGCGGGGCGGCGGGGGCGCACGCGAGGTCAGGGTCAGGTTTGCATCGGGCCCCGCCGGTCCTGACCGCGCCGCCTACAACCCTCAGCCCGGGGCGGAGCGGTGGGCGCGGGGCAGGAAGGCGTCTGGTCCGAGGGCCGCGGCGGGCGACCGGGCACAGGCATGCTCGCTTTCCAGACCAGCGAACTGAGAGGCAGGCGTGAATGAGCTTGCGCGCATACCCAGCACGGCTTTTCTGCTACGCCAGGTGTGCGGGAGGCACGCAGGGGCCGGCGGCGCGCGCGCGCTCGACCCCTGCGACGGCGCGCGCGGGCGGCACCTGCCGGCTGTAGTGCTCGACGGCGTCCACGCGCGGGCGCAGGCAGCCGCAGCAGCCGACGCGCACGGTCGGCGCGCGCTTGGCGCCGGCCGCGCAGCCCAGCGCCTCGGCGGCGGCCTGCTCCACGCGTGCGACCGCCAGCTGGCCTTGCGCGCGGTCCCAGCGCTGCAGCAGCCCGTCCAGCTTCTGCGGCGCCAGCGGGGGTTGAGTGTCAGGTCTGAGATATGGGTTGGGGTTAGATTGAATCACGCCAGGCTGCACAGGAGGTACCGAGCTGCGAAGCCGCACATACAGTGGCTGCTGCAGGATGTCTCCGCAAGCGGTCGCAGGCCTCCGGGCGCGGTGAAGCAGAGCAAGGCACACGCGAGCAGCGCCTGCGGCCGGGCGAGCTGTCGCGCCCACCGCCCTCGGCGCGGCGCCCTAGCCGCAACATCCTGTGCTTGGGTTGTCGCGCCGCGCCTGGCAGTTGGGCACGGGGACCAGGCGCTCGAAGGACCGCGGGAACATCCAGCGGAAGCTCTCCGCCAGCAGGTCCGCGCGGTCGCGCCGCCGCGGCCGCCGCGACGCCGACAGCGAGCCCGCGCGCAGGCCCGCGCCGCCGTTCAGCCCCGCCCCATTGCGCCCCTTGCCGCCCGCGCCGCCGGCCCATCGCTTATCGTCCTCGGCGTCCGCGGCGCTCGCGCCCAGGTCGACGGTGGCCATCTCGATGTCGGCGGCGGAGGGCGCGGCTGCGACGTCGCGCCGGCGGCTGCCCGTTGGTGAGACGAGCGTGAGCGCGGAGTCCACGCTGCCGCCCGCGCAGCGCGCCGCTCAGTCGCGGCGGCGCCGGCCGTCTCTCCCCATGCCAACACCGGCAGCTGCACGACGGTGCCAGGGCGCGCCGCATGCTCGCAAACTGGCAGTCCTCAGCCTGCCCTAAACATATGGTTGAGGTAAAACCCTAACCCTAACCTAGAAATGGGTTAGAGCCGGACGGGCCGCGCGCCTCTCCTCCTCGGCCTCTGTGAGGTCGGTCACCAGCACCGCGTACTGTGACACGTTCACCCAGGCGGCGCCGCCGCCGCCGCGCGCCGGCTCCAGCGCGCGCACCAGCTGCTGCAGCCGCACCGTCGAGCGCCCCGGCAGCACGTGGTCCGCGACCTGCGCCAGCGCGGGCGGCAGCGGCCCCGGCGGTGGCCGCTGCACCCACCAGGGGTAGACCGCGACGCCCTCTGCGCGGCCGCGCGGCACCCGTCACGGCACGCCCGCGGCGTTGCAGCACAGCGCCCGCCACCGGCATGCCCCCAGCGCCTCGGACGACAAGGCACGGAGGCACCGGAGGCAGGGTATGGCGGCAGGGTCCTGCGCGTCCTCGCGTGGCCAAGCGCAAACAGCAGACTGTCACTAATGGCCAGCAGCCCTGCAGGCCGCAGCAGACAGCGCGCCGCGCGCGCGCGCGGGCGCCACATCCAGCCGCGCCGCACCCGCCCACTCGGCGCTGCTGTGCGCGGCGCGGTCTGTAAGCATGCCGCGGTAGCCATCGTCCGCGGGCGCGCCGCCGCCCGCGTCGCCCCGGGCGCCGTCGCCCCGGCCCAGGCCCGCCATGTCGTCGTGCTCGCCCGCCAGCGTGCCAGCCTCGCCCTGCCGCCGCTGCGCCTCGCTGCCCGCGGAGCGCAGCGTGCCGGGCGCCCCTGGGGCGTGCACGCCCAGCGCCACGCCGTCGTCCTCATCGTGCGCGGCCGCCTCACATACAGCGCCTGCGCGGGCCGCCCAGCGGGCGCATTTCGGAATGTTGCATTTACGTGGAAGCTCAAGGGCTCGGGAGGCGTGCTGGCATCACCGCGCGACTTGTACTTTATCGCCAAAACCTACTGGGACAATCTGCGGGCGGCCTCGACCACGACCAATGCTGGTCACAAGTTGCAGCATCCCTGGAGCCCAGGCGCATGCGCGCCCAGCGCCCGCCCGCCGCAACCCCTCGCGCGCAGCACGTCACCCGCACCGCTCGGCTGCATCGGCCGGGCTGCTGCGCAGACTCGTGCACTGGCTAGGTGCGCACCAGCCAGGCCGTGCATGCCGCCGTTCAGGCCGCCGTCGCCAGCGCTGCCGCCGCCGCCGGTCGGGTGCGCCCCCACGGCGGCGCCGATCGCAGGCGTCGCCGCGCCCGAGCGGCTGCCAAGCACGGCGGTCAGGCCGGCGGAGGCGTCGTCGCAGCTCGGGGGCGCGGAGCGCAGCGGCGGCCGCCCCTTGCCCGCCGCCTCGCCCAGCAGGCGGATGGGCTTGACCGTGACCGCGCAGGGCACGGCCTCCGCATCGTTACGCAGCATCTGCGCGGCAGGCGCTCATGAGCCACATGTTTGATCAGTCTGTCAAACCTGCAGCAGAGACACTCCAGAAATGGCCTTGGCTTGGCGGCAGCTACGGACTCCCGCACTTCTTCAGGACTCCTGTGTGAAGCTAATGTCAAGCTTTGAGTCCAGGACGCAGCAGAAACACAGCAACCTGCATAGACGCTCAAGTAATCGGCATTCAGGAGCGCAGGGCAGGGCACCATGGTGGGTCTGCCGCTTGCCAGCGGGTGCACTGCAGCGTGGACACATTTTTATGTGCCTAGAATGTGCCTCTGGTCGGGAGGGCGCTGCAGGGAGCGCGCCTGCAGCGGGTTGAACAGCGCAAACAGGTTGTAGAGCACCGTCGTGACGCCCGCCAGCAGCGGGCTGCCCGGCGGCAGCTCGCTCGGGCAGGGCTCGAACTCGCGGTTCTCCAGGTACGCGTGCCGCAGGATGACGTAGCTCTGCGCGCATGGTACGGCGGCATGCGTTCAGCCGGCCGGTCTGATGAACCGCCGGCCTGCTGCTCTGCTGCGGGTGAGCTGGCATCGCTGGCGCCCTGTTGGCCTGTGGCTGTCACGGCTGCCTCTCCTGTCATCCCGCTATGGCAGCGCCGTGCGCTGGAGTAGTCTCAACGCGCCCGGCCGCACCTGGAAGTGCAGCCGCAGCAGCCAGCAGGCGTACGGGTAACAGCATCAAAAGTAGGGCAGGCCCGACGCGGCCGGCCGCACCCGGAAGTGCAGCCGCAGCAGCCAGCAGGTGTACCCGCAGAAGACGTATGCGGCCGCGCAGGGCAGCCAGAGCAGGCGCGAGCCGTCGGGGAGGTTGCTCAGCGTCTGCAGCATGAGCTCGCTCGGCTGCGCCGCGTCCGGATTCTGCGTGCGCAGGCCGGTGCCGTGCATGTTCACCGGCAGGACTGCCGCCGCCCCCCGCGCGCCGCCCACGTCAGCAGGTGCAAACTGCGGGTCTGCATGCAGGCACACGCGGGACTCCACAAGTCAGCGCTATTCACGGTGTCTGCACACTCTTTGAAGCTGGCGTCACCAAGCGCGTTCCCTGCTGCACTCAAAAATGGACCACGCCGTCCAGTCAATCAGCCAGCCAGGCACATGTAGCAGCTCAGCTGCGCAAGCCAGTGCACGACAACTTTCCTGCTGCGACACGCAAGGCACATGCACGTAATCATGCTGGCTGCGGGGGCGCACGGACGGCGCAGCCCAGCACCGCCATGGGCACGAACAGCTGCACGCCGAGCGTCAGGCAGCGGTTTAGCACCTGCGCAGGCGCGGCCCCCTCAGGCGGTGACCCGCACATGGACGAGCAGGTCACGCGCATAAGGACACAAACACGCTTCACTGCTTGTGACGGACTGCAGGCGCCTGGAGTGTGGGTCAAACAATGTGCGCCGTCGCGCCGCGGCGACGCCGAAAAAATGTAAGTGCTTGACAAAGGGCCGTGCGCTGACGGCGCGCCCTGCGGATCGGTGCGTCGCGCCTAGGCTGGGAAAGAAGCGCTGTCAGGACATATGCCGCACGGACATCAGCACGCCGTCTGCCATGCCCGCCAGTGGGTAACGCCCCAAGTGACGTCTCCCCTCCGGCCGCCCATTGCCCGAGCCCGTCCCTTCCCTGGCATCGCAGGCATCCACAAGGCGCGCGCGTGCGCAAGGCAAGAGGTGCGTGACACATGCGGGTTGAGGCCGGGCCCGCTGCGGGACGCGCCAGCGCGTCCAGCCCGGCCGTGCGCAGCAGGTCCACGTCGCTCAGCAGCAGCACGGGGCCCATCCACGACCTGCGCGCCGGGAGCGCTTTGCTGGCGTCCATATATGCACGCCCGGCACTGTCCAGACGTGCTCATGTTGTCACAGTGACATGGTCGCGTGCACCATGACCTGGACGCAGACGCATGACACCATACGGCGCAAAGTGCAGTCGGAGCTCTCGTAGCTTGGAACCAGGATGTGTGGACAACAGATCGCTTCTCAACTTCCTGCAGGACCTCAACAGGGTACAGCACGCACCCACGCACTTTTCGGCTACCCTGCACAGGCTCTGCGAGGAGCAGGGCAAGCAGGCTGCGCGACGTGCGCGCACCAGAGCTGCTGCAGGCCTCCCAGCCGGGGAGCGGGCGGGTCTGCCTCCAGGTCCAGGATGTCCTGCAGCCGCGCTCGAGACTCAGCATCATGTCTGCGTGGTTGGCAGCTCATGACCATTTGCATTGGGTCAGACAAGTTGGGGCTCGAGAGGGCTAACACCTATGTGTTCTTAAGCCTACTCGGCAGCAGCACAGGGAATCTCCGTCTTTGCAGGATGTCTGCCAGGTGTCCAACTGGGCCGCCCGAGCGTTGGGCGCAAGGTCAGGACGGCGCTTCGCCTTCAGCAAGGCATGCAGCGAGTGGCAGCCAGCGTGCAGCCGCAGGGGCCGCAAGGGCGTCCTCACACCGTGCACGCCCCTTGGCAGCTTGGGGGAGCCTGGCTGAGCACGTGCAGCAACGCAGTGCTCCGCTCTGTGTCAGAGTCGCTTGCGGACGTACAGCAAGTGGGCCCAGGATGTCGCTGTGCAGGCCGGGGGAGGTGAGTCGGGTGCCCCGCGTGGGCTATTGCGTGACGTGCTCCATATGGACCGTGCAGCACCCGGCCAGGCGCGCTCCTGTGGGCCTGCCGGGCGGGCTGCCGCAGCAGCGTGGTGAAGCTTGGCGGGCCAGCGGGGAGCTCTGCGGGCGGGCGCCGCACCACCCGCTTGTGGTACGTGCTCCGCAGGAGGCCGCGCAGCAGTCCGAACAGCAGCAGGCACACGCTGCCGCCCACCAAGCAGAACCACAGCCTGCGTGCGCAGCGTGCCTGCGTGAGGCGCTCCGCGGTGCGGGCTTCAGAGCGAGCAGGAGCGCAGGAGGAGCGTGCACTGCTCCACGACTTCAGCGTAAATCACAGCGGGCGCTCAAGGCGCAGTGGGGCGCACGAGGTCAGGATTTGGTTGTCGGAGGTCGAATTCTGCGTGAAGCACGTGTAGATTGGCGTGCCGGACACGTTCGTCATGCAGCCCTCATGCTGCGACAGGGGCGCCACTGGCAGGCGCCCAAAGAACGACGCCGTCTCATTCTGGGCTGGCGGTGCATACAGCGCATCCGCCGCATTCTGACTCGGCGCTGGAGCTGGTGCGGCCATCGCACTGCGCTAGCCCCTGAACTGCAGCTCCACTCGTACCATCTGTCTCCTGCCAGCACTCCAAAAATGCGGCTGCCAAGCTTAAGCCTTTTGGCGGCAATAGCGCGTCTCCCGTCCCGAGCGCGACTTGTGGTACCGCCGCTGGCCGCCGCTGCTGGGGCATGAACCCCTGTCAGGACCAGCTCTCTGCTTACGCAGAGATTTCCTGTCAGAGCAGCAGAGGTGGCAGGCTGGTTATACCTGTATATGTGCGTGTCTTATGCTTGCAGCATGGGCGTGTGAAAGGTATTAGGCTGCAAGAAAGTCGCTCTCTGTGCTGAGCAGGATGGCGGACAACCTTCTAGCGCTGCTTGAGGACGAGGACGATGATGTGGTGTGGGTCACTGCAGCCATTGTAAATGAGCACTTCAGGAACACTGCTACTGCTTCAAGTGCCACGGAGTTTATGAAGTAAACAGAAGGGGCTCATCACGCTGGCAGCAGTGCTTGCATATTCACAGTGCCACACAGTAACAAGCTGTGCTACTGTCCAGGTGGCACCGCCCTCCGTTGGGGCCAATCAGTTCGCGTCGCTGCTCCAAAGCGCGCTGGCCAACCCCGCGGCTGCTGCTGCAACGCCTGCCGCTGCCGCTGGCCAAACAGGCGTGCCCTGGCCGCAGGCTGTGCAAGTGCAGCCCTGCAACCCATCCACCGCTCGGGTCCAGCCATGTGTAATCATGTACTGTTCTGCGCCCGAGGCAGACAGGCTGCAGGCTGGCGCACGGCGTGCTTGCTGTCACCAGTTGGTGCTAGCTGATGGCGTGCAGTGCCGGCACGTGCAGGTCCCGCGCAGGTCCGCCCCGGCGCGCCCGCCGCCGCCGTGCAGTCGCACGCGGCGCCCGTGCCGGCGCCGCAGCCGGCGCCGCTCCAGCACGCGCCGCTGGCCGCGCCCGCGGCCGCGCAGCCGCGGCACCAGAAGCCGCCCACTGCGCAGCAGGGCCCGCCGCAGCGCGGGCAGCAGCCGGGAGCGCAGGGGCAGGTGCGGCCGGCTCCATGCCCTGCTCGCCCTCAGACAGCTGGGGCGCCAGGGCCGCGGCCCGCAGGGTGCGCAGCAGCCGGCGCCGCCGCGGCAGGCGCTGCCCGCCGTGCCCTGCCCTGCACGCGCAGCACGAGCGCAGCTCACAGCTCGGACGGGCCTGGCTCACGCCTGTGCGCTGACGCCCACACAGCCCCGTGCTGGCAGGGCGCATGCATGGGCTTGCGCACGGAGCGCTGACCCGCGCGCGCCGCGCACGCAGGGGCAGGCGAGCCTGTTCAGCGCCAAGGCGCTGCTGGACTTCTGCGGGCGCAGCCTGGCCGGCGACGCGGGGCGCCTGCGGCAGATCCAGGCGCTGATGGTCGAGTTCAAGGCGCGCCCGCCGCGCCTCCTCTGCCTCTGTACGTGAGCAAGCGCGGTCCAAGGTGCCTGCTCGGGAACGTCACAGCGCTCTGAGCATGCGGCAGGGCATGCCATCAGGCTTCCGCCTTTGCTTGAACCTCTGTAAACCATTTTGGGCTCGTACGTCCAATGCCTGCATGCAACTTCACTGCCCGCATGCAACCTTGTTAATACAGGCTATGTGCTGCTGCATTTTCCTGGGTATTCTTGGGTCTTGCATTTGACAAAGCAGAGTGTGAAGTGCGCACAAGACGTTGCAGGTTTTTTCCAATGACATCATGGTTGGCGCGCGCGCAGGAGATGTCAACCCCTAGGGCCGGCCACGTGCGCACAAAAGTCACTTGCAGCAGTCTGTGTGCTGTCTGGCTAAGGACAAGCTCTCGCAGGTTGTGAACCGCGCTATTTTTGGGGGGGGGTTTTTTTATTTATTTTCGGGCTGGGTACGGTTGAAACCTGCGGGGCTCGGGTGAGACGGAGCGTGCGCGCGTACGCTGCATGGGCGCGCCCTGTGTTTGCGGCTCGGCGTGTCGCGCGGGCTGACGCGCAAGCGCTCGGGGTGCCGCAGACGGGCCCCGACCCGAAGGTATATGCAGCCTGGCAGGCGCGGCTGATCGAGGCCGTGGGCAAGGACACGCTGCGCGCGTTTCAGGCCCAGGTGCCTGCAGTCCTACTGTAACCCTACCCTGACGGCCTAGCCGCCAGCCTGTCCGGCATCGCCTGCCAGCACGCCAAGTCACCAGTGCATGCGCTGAGCAGTGGTGGGTAGGCTGCTGTGTGCGCCAGCCACTGTGTGCCTGCGTCGCCTTGGGCTCAGCTGTGCGCGCAGCTCAGTCGCCAGCAGGCACTGCTGGTGTTTTGGCACTGTGCGCAGCTGGAGCAGCCTGTGTTGCAGCACTCACGGTCAGGCTGCTGCACGCGCAGCAGGCGCGGCAGCACGCGGCGGGGCCGCCGCCCGCTGGCGCGCCTGCGCCGCCGGCCGCGGCCGCGCACGCCGCGCAGCACGCCGCGCGGCCCGCGGCCGGCCCACCGCCCGCGGGTGCGCTGCTCGCTGACGGCTACAGACACGTGCGCTGTGCAGTCCCTGTGTTGTTAGCACGGGCCTGGCCCTCGGCTGCGCCTGCCTCCGTCATGCGCGCGGGATCCGCAGCACGCCGCGCAGCCTGCGGCCAGGCCGCGGCTCGCCGCAGCTGAGGACGCGCAACAAAGCAGTCGTATGATTCAGTTACAAATCTACGTTTGCAGAAGGGGTAGACAGCAATTTGAACTGCACTTCAACCCACCCCACAACCACGTGCAGGCTTTCCAGAGCGTGCGGCGGCTTCATGCGCGGTCGGCGCGCAGTGCCTTGGTTGTCCCCCCAGCAGGCTGATGCATCGGCCAGCGTGGGCTGCCGCGCGCGCGCAGGCGCCGCGCCGCCGGCGGCCCAGCCGCCCTTCCAGCCGGCGGCGCTGCAGCAGGCGCAGGCGCAGGCGCAGGCCGCGCAGCGCGCCGCGTCGGTGCGCCGCGCGCCCAGCCTGATCAGGCTCGGCTTGACGCACGCGCGGTGACCTGTCTGCACGCAAGATGCGCGCTGACGCCGGCGCGTGCGCGCGGGCCGCAGCCGGCCGCGCTGCCGCAGGCGCAAGCGCGCGCCGCCTTTCCGGCGCCCGCGCCTGCCAGGCCTGCAGGCGCGGCGCCCGCACACCCCGCACCCGCCGCCTCCATCGCGCACCCCGGTCACGGACACGCGTATGCTAACCTCTCAGGAGATCGTGGCCCCTGCTTGTCCTCATCCTGGGGTTTGATCATCCGGTGGTCTGGTCCACCAGGTTGCTCATGACACTGCAGCAGTCAGGCAGACGGACTGCATCGCCAAAGTATCGCACGCTGCCGCCTCCGCCATGCGGCAACATGTCTGCGGCGGCGCCCCGCAGGCCGCCCAGGCCCGCAGCCGGGCCTGCAGCCGGGCCAACCGCACATCGCCAGCCAGCTGCGCCCGCACCATGCGCCGGCGGCGGCCGCGGCGGCGGCCGCGAGCGCGCCGGCGGGCGTGGGCGCGGGCGCGGGCTCCGTGCTGGGCAAGCGGCCGGCGGACGGCGTGGCCGGCGACGCCAAGCGCGCGCGCAAGGACGACGACGACGACGTCGGCGAGGATGTGCTCAAGGCGCGCGCCCCGCCGCGCCGCTCTGACAAGGCGTCGGAGACGCCCCGCACAGCGCCCATGATGCTGCAGTCCGTGATCTTGTTCATACTTGCATGCAGGGTGAAGGGAAAAATTTTCACCGCGCAAGAAGCATGATGTTGTGGATCAGGACGGTGCAGCAGGCTGCGAGTGTTAGGGCCCTAAGTCAAGCCATATCCCTAATAAAGCGGCTGGACGGGCGCGCGCAGGACACGGGCGTGAACTTGGATGAGGAGGAGGCGGCGATGGTGGGCGCGGTGGGCGCGGGCGCCGCGCCGGCGCCCGCGCCGCTGCCGCGCGACGAGCCGCTGCTCAACGAGGGCCCGCTGCTCGACAGGGCGCGCGCCCTCTCCGCATGCAGCCGAGGCGGATGCTGGTCCGGCGGTTCGCCTGGTTAGTGGGTGCTTCCATGCAGGCTCGGGTCTCTTGCAGTCTCGCAGCGCAGGCGTGAGACCCAGGGGTCCAGCAGTCACCATCTTGCGGCACAGACAGGCAACAAAAAAACCCTGCATCCCTGTGAACCGCCGCTCTGCACGCCGGCTGCAGGCGCGAGAGGCGGCGCGGCGGCACGGCCTGGCCAGCGTGGCGGCGCCGCTGGCGCAGCTGCTGAGCCTGGCGCTGGAGGCGCACCTGGCCGGGCTGCTGCAGCGCGCGTTCGCGCTGGAGCGCCAGCGCGCCGACGCGGCGCGCCGCCTGCCTGGCATGGCGTCCGCCAGCGACACGCGGCGCCAGGCGCGGGCCTGTGTGTGCCGACCTGTGTGCGCCGACCCGCGCTTCATCTTGCGCCCAAGAGAGAGTGCAAGATGGCAGACTGCGACCTATGCGCATTTCCCGGCGCAAAGCTGCGGGTGAAGGTCCGGTGGGAGCGGGAAAGACGCCGTGCGACGCGTCGGTACTCGCGGCCGGTCTTCGACATGCAGTCGTGTGCGCGCCAGGTGCTTATGATTGAGCGGCGCGAGCGGGAGAAGGGAGAGGCAGTCGAGGCGGCTGAGCAGGACGAGCTGCTGCGCGCGGCCGCCAACAAGAAGAAGGCGGACGATGACGTGCGCGAGCGCGCCGCCAAGGCGAGCGCGCCCCCGCTTGGGACGCCGGCCCCGGCTCGCCGCCGGGCTGCTCTACACACCCGCTGGTGCTCTGCATGTTCTGTTTGTTCCTGTAGACCAAGCAACTGCTTGGTGCGGATGCGGCCAGGAGCTGTCGCGCTGCGGGGGCAGCGCGGCAACGCGTGCGGCCGCGCCCGGCGCCCGACGCCTGCCGCGCGTGCGCGCCAGGTAACGCGCGAGCTGCAGGACAAGCAACAGGCGAGCGCGGCCAACGCGGCCACGCTGACCGCGTTCGGCGCGGGCGCCAAGTGGGACCGTTGGGCCAACCGGGGCAAGAAGGGCGGCGCCGGCGCCGCAGCCGCCGCCGCCGCCACCGCCGCGGGCGCCGCGACGCCACCCGCGTCAGGTCCGGCAGGGGCGGCGCCGCCGGCCTCCGCCGCCGCCGCCGCCGCAGCGCAGCCGGCGGCGGCCGCGGCGGCTACGGCGGGCGGCGCGCCGGGCGGCGCGGCGGCGGCGCGCACGGGGTCGGGCGCGGCGGCGGCGGGCGGCAGCGGCGCGGGGCTGCCGCAGCGCGCCGGCCCGCGCGTGCTGCGCCTGCGCGATCTGGTCGCCGCGCTGGAGCACGAACCCATGTACGCCAAGAGCGTGCTGCTGTACCAGCTGTATGAGCAGCTACCCTAACCCTATGCAGCTGTACAAGCAGCTGGGCTGAGGCGCCGCGGCCGCGCTGCGGAAAGAGCGCGCGCGGCTAGGCTCGCAGCCCGGCAGCTGGCGCAGCGGGGAGTTAGCGACCTGCTGTCGGCGCGGCCTGGCCGCCGCGCTGGAGCATGAGCTGGTGTACACCAGGAGCGCGCCTCTGTTCCATGTATCAGAGCATTCGGGCTGAGCGGCTGCGCCATGTCCGAGGCCCTGGTAGGCTTGCGCATGTAGTGGCGCCCTTTGCAAAGCCAGCTCGTGCATTCTAGTTGCAAAGTAGCCGGCCTCGAACAGCATGTTTGAGGCCACCGCAGGGCTGAGCGCTGTCCAACATGCAGTGCTTTGTTAGGTCTGAACGCTTCCCTGGCCATGACAAAAAGAAGACGTATTCTCAATTGGCATGAAAAATGCCGGAGCTACATAACAACTGCTTCATGTCAACAGCTGCTGTTTGCAAAGCGTTCTAGCACCGTGCCTCAAAGACCTGCAACATCTGTACCACAATGACAATAATGATGCGACGCTGTTCCCACTGACAAAGCACGCTCACACAGCCGCAAGCCTTCACCAAAGCATGTAAAGCATCCATTGACACTGCCAGCATGCAGGGTGGGCAAGCAACTGACATCCGCCGCAGCGCGCTGCCGGTGCGGGGCCTCAGCCAAAGCGGCGGCTCTTAGCCACGCGCGACTTGATGCCGGTCGCCTCGCCACCGTAGCTGGCCGACGGCGGCCGCGGCTCCTGCACCTGCCCGCGCCGCGCCTTGCTCTTTGCCTCGAAGCGCTTGCGGCCCTGCAGCGCGCCGCCGCCATGTCAAGCCGTGACCTCTCTGCCAGTGACATGGTAAGTGCCCCCAGCTGCCAGCACGCACGCGCGATGCAGCCATGGGCGCTTACGAGGACACAGCGTGCAAGAATTTGCATGCACTGCAGAGCCTAGTACAACACAGGGGCAGCGACACTGCAGGCATGTCGGGCACTGCACACACGCCGCCGTGCACCCCTGCCCCGCAGGGATGGCGCGCCTTGACGCGCGGGTTTTTTATGTCGCGGCGCCGGTGCGGCGTGAGGCCGCGGTTCTTCTCCACCGCGCGGCTGACCTTGCGCGCGCCCTCCACCGTCGCGTCCGGCAATGGCGGCGCCGGTGCGGGCGCCGTGTACCTGCCGCGGCAGCCAGGCGCTGAAGCTTAGGAGCATCCAAGTTTAGGCAGCTTGAAACCTGCGTACGATGGGTGAAGCTACCGTTGCACTATTCATGGTTAATGGTTAAAAGCGTTTATCGGTTGCGATGCTGCCAGCGGCGCTCTGGCGCCCTTTTGAACTGCCAGCACGAGCGCGCCTGTCTTTGCGCGCAGCCTTCTTGCTCTGTGCCGCCGCCGCCGCGTCAGCGTAGAACGCGTCCTCGTCCAGGCCGCCGCCGCCCTCGTCCACCCCAAATCTGTCGCCGCCCGGCGCGCCCCGCCGCCGCTTCTTGCCGCCGCGCTCGTGCTGCTCGTCGGGGGCCTCGTCGTCCTCGCCGCCGTCGTCCGCCGCCCGGCGCGCCCGCTTTGCCAGCTGCCGCCCGAAAGTCACCGCACGTCGCTTCCACCGTCGCTCACCCATCCCGCCGGGGCGTATCCGAGTGTGCAGCGTAACCAAGACATAACCGGCACCCACAGCATTGAGAACCACTGACTTCCTGTCCCCCAGTTGTAAAGCTCAGGTGCATCCCAGGACCGCGTCTGCTGGGGCCGCGCCTGCGCGTCGAAGCGCGCGCGCTGCTCCGCCAGCGGCGCGCGGCGCGGCACGTCCGCGTCGCCGGTGCGGCCGGCGGCGCCCGCGCCGGCCTCGCGCGACAGGTCCGCGCCGAAGCGCTGCGACACGCGCGCGCGCAGGAACGCGGGGTCCACGCCGCCGGCCGCCTCGTCTGCGCCCTGCGCGCGCGCGGCGCTCGACGCGCGCCGCAGGGACAGCAGCGGGCCAGGCGCGCATGCCCAGGGCTGCTCTGCGCATGCAGGCGCGTGCGCGCCGTGCTGAGCCGCTCTCAAGCACTCGCCACAGTTCCGCCATCCTCCCGCCTCGCGCACGGACACAGCCTGGACAGCAGGAGGGCGGGCGACGCACTGCCGCACGGGAGGACTGCTGCGGCGCTGCCCAGCACGAGCGCCACGATGTGCTCCGCATGCCCCCGCCACAGGCGGCATGTGCGAGTGCAGCATCCACACAGCCAGCCCCTCCGTTCGAGCCAGATGGCTCGCACAACCCTGATATCAGGGCCGGGCGGCCCCACCTGCACCAGGTCCGCCACGTCGTCGGCGAAGTCGTCCAGCAGCGCGCCGCCGGCCAGGCCCGCGCGGCGCGCGGCCTTGAGGCCTTGGCGCTCGGCGCGGCTCAGCGGCACGCGCGCGAAGAGGCCCTCCTCCTCGGCCGCGCGCGCGGCCAGGCGCGCGCGCGCGCGCAGCAGCCCCGCGCTGTCGCCGCCGGCCGGCGCCTCGCGCAGCTGCCGCGCGCAGCAGGCTCAGGTCAGTCAATGGGGCTCACGGCAGCATGGAAACCCGCGTTTTCATGAGACCCTGTCAGAGCTCAACGACCAGGCTGTTGTTGGTGCACTCGCCCCTGTGCCCGATACCAGCGGCGCCGCCCGCCCCACCACCCCCCGTACAAGGACCATCAGCAGCGCGCCCCGTCACGCAACGCCGCACACTCACACGATGCCACTGCCAAGCAACATGCAATCCCTGTGAGAGCTGTGCTCCCAGACTAGGTTTCTGAAACCTGCATGCGCCGCGCACCTCCTCCGGCGCGCCCTCCACCTCGGCCGCCAGGTCGCGCACAAGGCCGCTGCGCGCGGCCCGCCGCGCGCGCTCCGCGTCGCGCCGCCGCGCCTTCTTCCCGTAGTCCCTGGCGCGCGCAGGGGGCGGCCCCCAGGTTCAGACCAGCAGCTGACTTTGCCAGCGTTGCTGCTCCCAGGCATCAAGCCGCTACGCGCTCCCAGGTCAGGTCTGCTGCATGCACATCATGCGCAAACTCCGCAGCGCCCAGCGCAACTGAGACTGGAGACAACCTTTGCTGTCAGCCACGCGCATAGGATACGAGCGGTACGAGCGAGCGTGTACTGGCATCCAACCACACTCCTAGCCTGTGGCATGCCTGTCGGGGTCGGCCTCGTCCGGCATCGCCACGGGGTTGAGCCGCGGCGGCCGGTACACGCCGTCGCCGGAGCCCAGGCCCTTTCCGGCCGCGCCGGCGCTCGCGTCGGCAGCCGCCGCCATGGCGCCGTCGCGCGGCATCAGCGCCTCCGGCCGCGGCCCGAAGCTGAGCGGGTCGGGCGCCGCGCCGCCGTTGGCGTCCACCGCCGCGCCGTCGCCGCCCGCCTACGCAGCCCAGCGCTCCATGAGGCGTCTCTTGTAATGTGAGGAGAGCCCGCACTGCAGATGTGAGCAGCAGGCGTAGCAAAGGCGTTGGCTGCGCAAACTCATCGCTCCTGCTCCGCTCAAGATCTATGCACAAGCCGCTTGCTGGGAGGAGCGGGGTTCTGGAGGGCGCGCCTGCACGGCGGCGGCCGCCGCGAGCAGCTTGTCCACCTGGTAGCGCAGGCGGCGGTCGAGCGGGCGCAGGCGCTCCAGGAACGCGCGCGCCTCGACCAGCCGGCCGACCACCGGGTGCGACCGCACGGGCCGGCCCTCCGCCTTGAGCAGCAGCAGGAAGACCAGGCGCATGCAGTAGTGCAGCAGCAGCAGGTGCTTGGCCTCCAGGTAGCTCATGCCCTCCGCCGTCGCCAGCCGGCCCTGCCGCACCTGCGCGCCCCCGAGAGGAGAGTTTTCATCCTGCCCGGCCCTGCAGCCAGAGCTCCGGCAAATGGCCAACCTTTGCTTGCGGTGGCGCGGCGCACATTCCAGGGTCTCCGCGTGTTGTTCAAACAACGCGTTCAAACAACGCGTTAGGCCACAGGCGGCCGCGATAAGCGAGCCGGCCCAGCGCTTGCTGACATGTGCCGAGGTACGGGCGCGCAGGGGGCGGGGCCGCGTGGCGGCGGGCCGGGCGCGCGCCTCGGCCAGCAGCGGCCCCACGCGCGAGCGGACCTCGGCCAGGCTGCCCTGCAGCTCGGCCAGCAGCGCGGCCAGCTCCGGCGCGTCCGCGAGCGCCGCCGCAGCCGCCTCCTCGCCGCCGGGCGCGTCCTCGCGCTCCAGCTCCTCGACCTCCACGCGGCCCTGCCGGCCGCGCGCCCCCGCCCCTGCCGCCTCACCTTTGCCAAACTTCCTTGCCTGTGCCAGACTGCAGCGCGCTTTGCGGCCCCTCACGCTCCCGCTCTTCCAGCTGTGCGCGGGCCCGTCCTGCAAACAGACATCAGTGCACCTCTCCTTCTGTCACGCTCCCAAGCTCGCTGGCCTCCACGCGGCCCAGCCGCATTCGCAGCCCTGCAATGCTTATGTGTGTCTGCCACACACAAGCGTGCTTTTGCTCCTCACGAGCTGCAGCCCCCGACCAGGACGGGGCAGGCGACGCGCGCGCGCGCGGCGGCGGGCGGCGGCGCGCCTCGCGCGCGCGCCGCCCCAGCGTCGCCGCCTCGCCGCGCTCGTCGCCGTCCTCCTCGCCGCCGCTGCTGGCAGCATCGCCGTCGGCCGCGCCGGCGCCCAAGCCAAAGTCCTCGGGCGCCAGCGCCGCGGCCGCCGCCTTCTGCAGGCGCAGCGCCTCGGCAACCTCATCGGCCTCTGCCTCCTCGTCGTCGGCCTGCGGCCCGGCGGCCGCCCGAGTTAGGCTGCCTCGGTGCGGCAGGAGGGCACGGCGGTCGCTTGCGCTGCAAGCGTCCCGCACCGCCGCGACGAGCACGACTCAAGGCCACAGCGGTAACTGCTGGCCTGGGTGGTGGCGCCTTCAGAGCGCGCATATGCAGCGCCGCAACGCAGGGCCGCACTGTGCCGTAGGCGGCAGCGTGAGGACTGCAGAGGCGGGCCGCGCCAAGGCGACCACTCGCAATGCAGGCGCGGCACGGCCGCGCTGGCGGGGCCACGCACCTCAACGCCCTCGCCGTAGTACGCCGGCTTGCGCGCGCCCCACAGCTCGGCGCCGTCGTCCTCCTCGCCCTCCTCGTCGCCCTCGCCCTCGCCCTCCTGCAGTGCGAGCTTCCGGCGCAGCAGCTGCTCCTGCTCGCGCACTGCGCGCCGCGCAGAGAGCTCTGAGGCACTGGGCACGTGTGAGCAAGCGTGTGCTTGCAGGTAACGTATCCCTCTGCGAAGCTCTTGTTCTTCTTGAGACGTGAAAAGTTTGTGCTTGCGGTTAACGCACACCTCTGCCGAGCACTTATTCTCTCTGAAATTGTCAATATGAACTGCTTGCAACGCGCAGCTTACTACTAAACCTCGCAGCCACCCTTCACAGGACGGTTGCGGCGGCCTGGTTCACAGGGAGCGCACGGTGGCGCAGCCGCCTGCCGCCCTCTGCGTCGCTGTCGTCCTCGTCCTCGTCCGAGCCGCCATCACTCAGGTTGAACACAGCCTCGTCTTCCTCTTCAGACGCCGCGCCGCCGCTGTCCGCCTCCTCATCGTCCGACACGCGCAGGCTCAGCTTGTCCGCCGACTTGTGAAACTTTTCTACCTCGTCGTCGGAGGGCATCTCCTCCATGGGCGCGCGGCGCGGCTGCGTCCCGGCCTTCACCTTACGCACTACCTTGGACCGCGCCATTGCGCTCCTCCTGCTTCTCACAGTCCTGCCCGCCACCGGACGCAGGGAGCTGACCTAGCAGGGTTTTCTCATAACAAGGAGTTCGGTGTGTTCAGCCTGGCCAACGGGCAGGCCCGGCGTTCAGGGCAGGAGGGGGTGAGCGCGCAGCGGAAATGGCGGCCGAGGTTGCGGTGGTGCCGCGCATCGACAGCGACCACCTGTCGCGCGCGTTCCACGCGTCGCTGGCCAGCACGACCAGCGAGTACCTGCTGGACACGCAGACGCTCACCGTCGACGATGTCAA
>JAABUV010000854.1_pt1 | contig 45747 bp, 37 predicted proteins | sample 5559971 | NCBI WGS metagenome assembly JAABUV01 (sample SAMN10711881, study PRJNA513362) | rock metagenome | isolation source: Antarctica rocks | place: Antarctica: Victoria Land, Knobhead nord | collected 2015-12-19 | reverse complement strand
AAACAGCACCACTGCAAATCGAAATTCGATGCGTTCTGCATCTCCGCGATCAATCACATGCCAACTCATAGCTGCAAGCCTAAAGTTGGCGCTTATGGGGCGCTGCCCCTGGACCCCGTCAAAGGCAGAGCCTTTGAAATCCCTCATACCAGAAAGGGGTTTGGGGCTTCAGGGCCCGGCGGAGCGCCCACGGGTGAACACGGCGACGCTCTCGACGCCGCTGGACCACAGGAACTGGTCGATCGGGCTCGCCGCGGCGAGCCCATAGCCGGCTTGGCTCAGCAGGCGTGCGTCGCGGGACAGGGCGGCGGGATTGCAGCTGACGTAGATCACCCGCGCTACGCCCGACGCCGCGATGGCCGGCATCTGCGCCAGCGCACCGCCGAACGGGGGGTCGAGCACGATCGCGGCGGCGCCGGCAAGGTCCTTGGCGGTTAGCGGCTGCCGGGCGAGGTCGCGCAGGATCGCCTCGATGCGCCGGCCGGCGATGGCGCGCCGAAGGGCCATGTGGGCGGCCGGGTCGCCCTCGTAGGCGATGATGCGGGCGCGCTCGGCCAGGGCGAACGTCAGCGTGCCGCAGCCGGCGAACAATTCGACGATGCGCGCCTTTCGCGGCAGCGTCGCGGGAAGTCCGGCCAGCACCGCGGCGGTGATCGCGGCCTCGCCCTCGCGGGACGCCTGCAGGAACGCGGCGGGCGGCGGGGCCACCGTCACGCCCGCAAGCAGGGTCGTGGCCGGCTCCAGCGTGCTCGCCGGTTCGCTGCCGCCGCCGCCGCGCGGGCCGTGCTCGTCCGCCCACGAGACGCGGCACGCGCCGACGGCACGGGCGAGTTCGGTCAGGCGCACCCGGTCGTCGGCCTGCAGCGGCGAGTCGGTCCGCAGCAGCAGGTCGATGCCGCTGTCGAGCAGGTTGGCCACCGCCGAGCCCGCCTTGCGGAACCCGGCGACGCGGGGCAGCACGCCGCGCAAGGCGCCGACCAGGGCGAACAGCCGCGGATGCAGGACCGGGCAGGCGTGCATGTCGACCACCCCGCGGCCGCGGCGCTGATGCAGGCCGACCAGTATGCGGTCGCCCTCCCGCCGTAGCGCGAGGTCGATGCGCCGCCGGGCAGCCGGGGGGGTACGGGCGAGGCGGCCGATGGGGGGATCGGCGAACCCGGCGCGGACGAGCGCCGTGCGAAGCTGCCCGGCTTTCCAGGCGGCATACGGCACGTCGGCCCAATGCTGCAGCGTGCAGCCGCCGCAGGGCCCGAAATGCGGGCAGGGCGGCGCTTGCCGGTCGGGAGAGGCCGTAAGCAGGCGTGCGTCGGGAGCGGCCCAGCCTTCGCCGCGCCGGGTCAGAGGGCCGGTTGCGAACACCTCGCCGGGCAAGCTGTCGGCGATGAACACGGCAGCGCCGTCCGCCAGGGCCGCGATTCCGTCGCCGTCGGCGCCGACCCGTCCGACCGTGAGGTTGGCCGGATCAGCCGCCGAACGCGCTGAGGCCGGTCTGCGCGCGGCCAAGGATCAGGGCGTGGACGTCGTGCGTCCCCTCGTAGGTGTTGACGGCTTCGAGGTTCATCACGTGCCGGATGACGTGGTACTCGTCGGAGATGCCGTTGCCGCCATGCATGTCACGCGCGATCCGGGCGATGTCGAGCGCCTTGCCGCAGGAGTTGCGTTTGCACAGGCTGATCATCTCCGGAGCCGCACGGCCCTCGTCCATCAGCCGGCCCAGGCGGAGCACGCTGTGCAGGCCGAGGGTGATCTCGGTCTGCATGTCGGCGAGCTTCTTCTGGATCAACTGGGTCGCGGCGAGCGGGCGGCCGAACATCTGGCGGTCCATGGTGTAGCCGCGGGCGGCGTGCCAGCAGAACTCGGCGGCGCCCAGCGCCCCCCAGGAAATGCCGTAGCGGGCGTTGTTCAAGCACGAGAACGGCCCGCGCAGGCCCTTGACGCCGGGCAGCATATTCTCGGCCGGGACGAACACCTCGTCCATCATGATCATGCCCGTGACGCTGGCGCGCAGGCTGAACTTGCCCTCGATCTTGGGCGCGGACAGGCCCGTCATGCCGCGTTCCAGCAAGAAGCCCCTGATGTCGCCGGAATCGTCCTTGGCCCAGACGACCATCACGTCCGCGAGCGGCGAGTTGGTGATCCAGGTCTTGGAACCGCTGATGAGGTAGCCGCCGTCGACCGACTTGGCGCGCGTGCGCATGGAGCCCGGGTCGGAGCCGGCATCGGGTTCGGTCAGGCCGAAGCAGCCGACGAACTCGCCGGTTTGCAGCTTGGGCAGGAACTTCTCCTTCTGCGCGTCGGAGCCGAACGCCCAGATCGGGTACATCACCAGCGAGGACTGCACGCTGAACGCGCTGCGGTAGCCGCTGTCGACCCGCTCCACCTCGCGGGCGATCAGGCCGTAGGCGACGTAAGACACGCCCGCGCAGCCGTAGCCCTCCAGGGTCGCGCCCAGGAAGCCCATCTCGCCCATCTCATACATGATCTCGCGGTCGAACGTGCCGTTGCGGTTGGCCATCAGCACGCGCGGGAACAGCTTTTCCTGGCAGTAGGCGTGGGCGGCGTCGCGGATCGCGCGCTCGTCTTCCTCCAGCACGTCGTCGAGGCGCAGCGCGTCGTCCCAGGCAAACGGCCCGAGCTTGCGGGCGGTTGCGGGTTGGCTTTCGAGCGGGCGGGCCTCGGCGGCCTCGGGCGTCTGGACGGGCGTGACCACGTTCATGCGTCGCTCTCCTCAGTTGCCAGCTCGGGTGCCTCCACTTCGGAGATCGCCATGTGCGGCGCGGCCTGGCCCGACGCCCGGCGCAAGCGTATCAGCATGAAGGCGGGGACGTCATCGCCAAAACCACGGACGGACGGGCCGAGATCGTCGTCGCGGTAGCGGCGCGGCCCACGATCGCGCGATTCCCGGAAGTCGCGGACCGGAGCGACCGGCGCCGCCTCGGCCTCGGCGCGGACCGGTTCCGTGGGCGCGGCGACAGCGGCACGCGGCTTGCGCTCGGTTCGCGGCTTGGCCTCGCGCGGCTCCCGCTCGGGTTTTGGCTTGGCCTCGGCCTTCTCCTTCTTCAGCGCGGGCTTCGGCGACGCCTTGCGGCCACCGCGGCCCCGGCGCTTGCCGTCGCCCTCGGCCCACTCCACCGGGTCGAGGCCTTCGACCTGCATCCGGGGGATCGCCGATCCGACCAGCGCCTCGATTGCCTCGACGGCGAGCCGGTCCTCGGGGGTCGCCAGGGTGAACGCGTGCCCAACCAGCCCGGCGCGGCCGGTGCGGCCGATCCGGTGCACGTAATCCTCGGCGTGGTGCGGCACGTCGAAGTTGAACACGTGGCTCAGCCCGGTGATGTCGAGGCCGCGGGCCGCGACGTCGCTGCACACCAGCAGGCGCAACTCGTTGGCCTTGAACTTGGCCATGGTCGCCGTCCGCTCCGGCTGCGACAGGTCGCCGTGCAGGGCGCCGACGTCGAACTCGTGCTTGCGGAGCGACTTGTACAGCGTGTCCACCTCGACCTTGCGGTTGCAGAAGATCAGCGCGTTCTGCACCTCCTGCGTCCGGATCAGCCGCCGCAGGGCCTCCCGCTTGTCGTGGTCCGCCACCAGCGCCAACCCGGCGACGATGGTGGTCGCCACCGACGCCGGGCGTGAGACGGTGATGACCTTCGGGTTCTGCAGGAACGCGTCGGACAGGCGCTTGATCTCGGGCGCCATCGTCGCCGAGAAGAACAGCGTCTGCCGGGTGCGGGGCAGCATGGAGACGATACGCTCCACGTCGGGGATGAAGCCCATGTCGAGCATTCGGTCGGCCTCGTCGATGACCAGGATGCGCGTGTCGGTCATCAGCAGGCCGCCACGCTCGAACAGGTCGATCAGGCGGCCCGGCGTCGCGATCAGCACGTCGACGCCGCGCATCAGCGCGTCCTTCTGGTCGTTCATGCTCTCGCCGCCGATCAGCAGCGCGTGGGTCAGCTTGAGGTGCTTGCCGTACTGCACGAAGTTCTCGGCGACCTGCAGCGCCAGCTCGCGCGTCGGCTCCAGGATCAGGCTGCGCGGCATGCGCGCCCGGGCGCGGGAGCCGGTGAGGATGTCCAGCATCGGCAAGGTGAAGCCGGCGGTCTTGCCGGTGCCGGTCTGCGCCACGCCGAGCACGTCGCGGCCCATGAGCACGACCGGGATCGCCTGCTCCTGGATCGGGGTCGGGTGCTTGTAGCCCATCTCGTCGATGGCGCGCAGAACCTCGGGCGAGAGGCCAAGATCGGCGAAAACCACCCGCTCCACGAGCGGCGGCGGTTCTGGCGCTGCCGGCGGCTCCGCAACGCTTGCAGGCTGGTCCTCGCCTGATGGTGCGGCAGGGTCCTCTGCCGCCAACTCCGGCGCGGCGGTGTCCTGCTCCAAGCTCGCGGGAGCTTCAGGATGCGTGGGTATCTCCGCGGGGGCGGTCGGAGTATCGTTCAACAAACACTCTCGGTCATGGTAAGGGGTGCTGCAACCGCGTCGTCGCGGCCGCGGTGGCATGCAATGCGCGCTAGCAGGGCATATCTGGAAACGGACTCGTAAAGTCAAGGATGCCCCGCGCCCGCGATGGCTTTTCATGTGATCGACAGGCGGGCATCCAGCGATGGCCTGCTGCGTTGCCAATCGTCACCGTAATGGACCGGAGCCGCCATGCCGCACGAGGAAGTCCCCGACCAACCGCTGGTGATCGAGGATTACGGGATGATTGGGGATTGCGCCTCGTGCGCGCTGGTCGGACGAAACGGTTCGATCGACTGGCTGTGCTGGCCACGGTTCGACAGCGGAGCGGTGTTCGCAGCCCTGCTCGGCGACTCCCGCAACGGCCGCTGGAAGATCGCCCCGGTGGCGGCGTCACGCGCCACGCGACGATACCGCGGCGACTCGATGGTGCTGGAAACCGAGTTCGAGACCGCCACTGGCACGGTGGCGGTGATCGATTTCATGGTTCCCAACGCCGCGCGCTCGTCGCTCGTGCGCATCGTCGAGGGCCGCCGCGGCGACGTCGAGCTGCAGACCGAGCTCGCGCTGCGGTTCGACTACGGCATGTCGGTGCCCTGGGTGACCCGGCTGCCCGACGGGTCCGGCATCTGCGCCATCGCCGGGCCGGACATGGCGGTGCTGCGGGCCAGCGTGGCATTGGAGGGGCGCGACATGCAGACCGTCGGCCAGTTCACCGTCGCGGCCGGTGAACGGGCCTGGTTCGTGCTGACGCACGCGCCCTCGCACGAGACGCCGCCGCCGCCGGTGGACGCCGTCGCGGCCCTCGCGGAGACTGAGCGCGTCTGGAACGAGTGGTGCGCGCGCTGCACTTACGACGGCGAGTGGCGCGAGGCGGTGCTGCGGTCGCTGATGGTGCTGAAGGCGCTGACCTATAACCTGACCGGCGGCATCGTCGCGGCGGCCACCACGTCGTTGCCGGAGCAGCTGGGGGGCGTGCGGAACTGGGATTACCGGTTCTGCTGGCTGCGGGACGCGACCTTGACGCTGTTCTCGCTGATGCACGGCGGCTTCTACGAGGAGGCCGCCGCCTGGCGCGACTGGCTGCACCGGAGCGTCGCCGGCAGCCCGGACCAAATCCAGATCATGTACGGCATCGCCGGCGAACGTCGGCTGGAGGAGTGGCAGGCGCAGTGGCTGCCGGGCTACCAGGGCGCGTCGCCGGTGCGGATCGGCAACGCCGCGTCCAGCCAGCTTCAGCTCGACATCTACGGCGAGATGATGGGGGCGCTGCACCAGGCCCGCGAAGGTGGTCTGCCGGACGCTCCCGCCAGCTGGGACCTGCAGTGCGGCATCATCAAGCACCTGGAGGATATCTGGCAGCAGCCGGACGAGGGGATATGGGAGACGCGGGGCGGCCGGAAGCATTTCACCTACTCGAAGGTGATGGCGTGGGTCGCGTTCGACGCGATGATCCAGGACGCCGAGAAATACGGTCTCGACGGCCCGCTGGACCATTGGCGCGCCATTCGCGACGAGGTTCATGAGACCGTCTGCCGCGAGGGCTTCGACGCGAACAAGAACAGCTTCGTGCAGTATTTCGGTTCGGACCAACTGGACGCCAGCCTGCTGCTGATCCCATTGATCGGCTTCCTGCCGCACGACGACCCGCGCGTGCTCGGGACGACCGCGGCGATCGAGCGCGAGCTGCTGTCGGACGGCTTCGTCATGCGCTACAGCACCGCCGACGGCGGCGACGGGCTGCCCCCCGGCGAAGGCGCGTTCCTGGCCTGCAGCTTCTGGCTGGTGGACTGCCTGCACATGCAGGGACGTCCCCTCGAGGCGCGGGAGATGCTGGAACGCCTGCTGAGCCTGCGCAACGATTTGGGGCTGCTCAGCGAAGAGTACGACCCGGCGGCCAAACGCCTGGTGGGCAACATGCCGCAGGCGTTCTCGCACACCGCGTTGATCGCCAGCGCGATGAACCTCTCCGACGGCGGCCCGGCGCACCACCGGGAGGCGGAGAGCGCTACTCAGCCGGCAACGGCGTCATGATCTTGGCCCGGCGGCCGCGCGCCAGCCGCTCCAGCGCCAGGTAGACGACCGGGGTGGTGTACAACGTCAGCATCTGGCTGACGACCAGGCCGCCGACGATCGCGGTGCCCAGCGGCCGGCGGAACTCCGACCCGACGCCGGATGAGAACGCCAGCGGGAGCGCGCCGAGGATGGCGGCGAGCGTCGTCATCATGATGGGGCGGAACCGCTCCAGGCAGGCTTCGTGGATGGCCTCGAACGGCGCCAGCCCGCGCTCGCGCTCGGCTTCCAGCGCGAAGTCGACCAGCATGATCCCGTTCTTCTTCACGATGCCGATCAGCAGCAGGATGCCGATGATCGAGATCACCGACACCTCGCCGCCGGTGACCGCCACCGCCAGCAGCGCGCCCAGGCCGGCCGAGGGAATGGTCGACAGGATGGTGAGCGGGTGCAGCAGGCTCTCGTACAGCACGCCGAGCACGATGTAGATCGTCAGCAGCGCGGCGCCGACCAGATACGGCAGGGCGGCGAACGTTTTCTGGAAATTCTGCGCGGCGCCGGCGAACTGGGTCCGCACGCCCTCCGGCATCAGCAGGTTGCGGGCGGTCTGCTCGACCAGGGACGTCGCCTGCCCGAGCGTCAAGCCCGGCCCGAGGTTGAAGCTGATGCTGGCGGCGGGGAACTGGCCCTGGTGGCGGACCGCGAGCGGGCTGCTGCCCCGTTCGAAGTGCGCCAGGCTGCCGAGCGGGACCTGCGCGCCGCCGGGTGCGCCGACATAGACGCTGTCGAGCCTGGCCGGGTCGGCCTGCAGCGCCGGGTCGACCTCCAGCACCACCTTGTACTGGTTGCGCTCGGTGTAGATGGTCGAGATCTGCCGCTGGGCGAAGGCGTTGTCCAGGGCGTTGTCGATCGCGTTCACCGACACTCCCATGCGCGCCGCCGCCTCGCGGTCGATCACCACGTCAACCTGCGGGCCGGAGCGGTCCTGGTCGGAGGTCACGTCGGCGATGCCGGGAACGGCGCGCAACGCCGTCTCCAACCGGTCGGTCCAGACGCGCAGCTCGTTGATGTCCTGGTCGAGCAGCACGAACTGGAACTGCGAGCCGCCGCTGCGGCCGCCGCCCCGCAAATCCTGGGCCGAGTAGAGGAAGGTTTGCACGTCGGCCATGCCGGTCAGCTTCGGGCGCAGCCGGGCGATCACCGCCTCCGACGACAGCCCGCGTTCGGATTGGGGCTTGAGCTGGATGCCGAGCTGCCCCCGGTTGAGCGAGGAGAAGCCGCTGGTGACGCCGATCACGCTACTGACGCTGTCCACGGCCGGGTCGGCGAGGATGACATCGACCACCCGCTTCTGCCGTTCCGTCATGGCCGCGAACGACACGCTGGGGTCGGCGATGGTGGACCCCATGACGATCCCGGTGTCCTGCAGCGGCAGGAAGCCGAAGTGCACGACCCGAAACAGCGGCACGATGCTGACGGCAGCGCCCAGCGTCACCAGCAGCATCAGCCGCCGCCAGCGCAGCGCCCAGTCGAGGGTGCGGGCATACCAGGCGAGCGCCACGGCGAAGGCGCGCTCCACCGCGGCGTCGACCGGCGCCCACCAGCGCGGAATCGGGCGGTTGGAAGTGAACCGGCCGCAGATCATCGGCGTGAGGGTCAGCGAGACGACGGCGGAAATGCCGATGGCGATCGTCAGCACCATGGCGAACTCGTGGATCAGCCGCCCGAGCAGGCCGCCCATGAAGATGATCGGGATGAACACCGCCACCAGGGAGATGCTGATCGACATGACGGTGAAGCCGATCTGGCGCGCGCCGGCGAACGCCGCCTCCAGCGGGGCCATGCCGCGCTCCTGAAGGCGGAAGATGTTCTCGATCATGACGATCGCGTCGTCCACCACGAAACCGACCGAGATCGTCAGCGCCATCAGCGAGAAGTTGTCGAGGCTGTAGCCGAGCAGCCACATCGCGGCCAGCGTGCCCGCGATCGAGAGCGGCACCGTAACGGCGGCGGCGATCGTCGGCACCAGGCGGCGCATGAACAGCAGCACGACCAGCAGCACCAGCGCCACCGTGATCAGCAAGGTGACCTGCACGTCGTCCACGCTGGCGCGGATGGTGGCGGTGCGGTCCTGCATCACCTTGGTGTCGATGTCGGGCGGCATCCAGGCCAGCAGCTGCGGCAGCACCGCGTTCACCTGGTCCGTGGTCTCGATGACGTTGGCGCCCGAAGTCTTGCTGATCGTCAGCAGGATCGCCGGCTCCTTGCCGTCCCAGGCCGCCAATCGGGTGTTCGCCACGCCGTCGATGACGCTGGCCACGTCCGACAGGCGGGTGGCCGAGCCGTTCTTGGATTTGATGACGATGCCGGCGTACTCGGACGCCTGGCTCATCTGCCCGTTGATCTGGAGGCCCTCGGCGCGGTCCGGGCCCTCGAACCCGCCCAGCGGGCCCATCACGTTGGCGGTGCGGATGGCGGTGAACACGTCCTGCGCCGACAGCCCGGCGGCCCGCAGCAGGCCCGGGTTGAGCCGCACGCGCACGGCGGGCTTCTCGGCGCCGTTCACCTGCACCTGGCTGACGCCGTCCACCTGGCTGAGCCGCTGCGCCAGGATGGTGTCGGCGGCGTCGTACACCTGCGCGGGCGACAGCGTCTGCGAGGTGAGCGCGATCGTCATGATCGGCGCCTCGGCGGGGTTGAACTTGCGGTAGTACGGCCGCACCGGCAGGTCGGACGGCAGGTCCGAGGTGGCGGCGTTGATCGCGGCTTGCACGTCGTGGGCGGCGCCCTCGATGCTCCGGCTGACGTCGAACTCCAGCACGATCGAAGTGGACCCGGTGGACGACACCGACGTCAGCTCGTTCACGCCCGCGATCTCGCCGAGCCGGCGTTCCAGCGGGCTGGCGATGGAGGTCGCCATGGTTTGCGGATCGGCGCCGGGCCGGCCGGCGAACACGACGATGAACGGGATTTCGACGCTCGGCAGCGGCGAGATCGGCAGGAAGCCGTAGGCGACCCCGCCGGTGATCAGCAGCCCGATCGCGAGCAGGATGGTCGCGACCGGACGCACGATGAAGGCGGCGGAGAAGCCCCTCATTCGGCGGGACCCGCTTCGAGCGACGGCCCGAACGCGCGCAGCCGGAGCCGCTCCAGCGCGAGGTAGATCACCGGCGTGGTGTACAGGGTCAGCAACTGGCTCAGCAGCAGGCCGCCGACGATGGTGACGCCGAGCGGGAAGCGCAGTTCCGACCCGGTGCCGTGCTCCAGCACCAGCGGCAGCGCGCCGAGCAGGGCGGCGGCGGTCGTCATCATGATCGGGCGGAAGCGCAGCAGCGACGCCTCCTCGATGGCGGCGGCCGGGGACAGGCCGCGGTCGCGCTCCGCCTCGATGGCGAAGTCGATCATCATGATAGCGTTCTTCTTGACGATGCCCATCAGCAGCACGATCCCGACCAGGGCGACCAGCGACAGGTCCTGGCCGAACGCCATCAGCGCCAGCACCGCGCCGATCCCGGCCGACGGCAGGGTCGAGAGGATGGTGATCGGGTGGATCGCGCTCTCGTACAGCACGCCCAGCACGATGTAGATGACGACGATGGCGGCGAGGATGAGGTACGGCTCGGAGGCGAGCGAGCGCTGGAACTCCGCCGCGTCGCCGGAGTAGCTGCCGGTGACGGTGGCGGGCAGGCCGATCTCGTGTTCCGCCGCGGCGACCGCCTGCACGGCGTCGCCGAGCGATGTGCCCGGCGCCAGGTTGAAGCTGAGGGTCACGGACGGGAATTGCTGCTGGTGGGTGATCGCGAGCGGGGCGACGCCGCGCGCCATGTGCGCCACCGCCGAGAGCGGCACCTGCGAGGTGGGCGCGCCGATGACCGTGGCGCCGGTGGACGTGCTCTGCCCCTGCGCCGACAGGATGCCGGGCACGCGCAGGCGGTCGAGCGAGCGCGGGTCGGCCTGCCAGTCGGGGCTCGCCTCCAGCACGACGCGGTACTGGTTGGACTGCGAGAAGATGGTGCTGATCTGGCGTTGGCCGAAGCTGTCGTACAGCACGTCCTCGATCGACTGCATCGACACGCCGAGCCGCTGCGCCGCGTCGCGGTCGACGGTGATGGCGGTGACCAATCCCTCGTTCTGCTGGTCGGTCGCGACATCCTGCAGCCCCGGGATCGCCTGCATGCGCGCGAGCAGCCTCGGCGCCCATTGGCCGAGTTCGGCGGCGTCGGTGTCAATCAGCGTGTACTGGAACTGGGTGCGGCTGATGCGGGTGCCGATCTGGATGTCCTGCACCGGCTGCATGAACACCGACAGGCCAGGGATGGACGCCATCTGGGCCATCAGCCGGGCCATCACGGCGTCGATCGGGTCGCGCTCGCGCCGGGGCTTCAGCGCCAGCGTCAGCCGCCCGGTGTTGGGCGTGGCATTGATGCTGCCGGCGCCGACCAGCGACACCACCCCGGTGACCGCCGGGTCGGCCTGGGCGATGGCGGCGGCCTGGCTCTGCAGGCGGCTCATGGCGGGGATGGAGATGCTCTGCCCGGCCTCGGTGATGGCGACGATGACGCCGGTGTCCTGCGCCGGAAAGAAGCCCTTGGGGATGGCGACATACAGCGCCAAGGTGCCGGCCAGGGTGCCGAACGCGACCAGCAGCACCAGCGCCTGCCGGCGCAGCGCCCATTCCAGCGACCTCTGATAGGCGGCCTGGGTGCGGGCGAAGCCGCGTTCGAAGCGGCGGGCAACCCAACCCTGCCGCTCCTGGCCGAGCGGGCGCAGCAGCCGGCCGCACATCATGGGCGTGAGCGTCAGCGACACGACCGCCGACACGATGACGGAGACGGCGAGGGTGACGGCGAACTCGTTGAACAGGCGGCCGACCACGCCGGTCATGAACAGCAGCGGGATGAACACCGCAATCAGCGAGACCGTCAGCGAGACGATGGTGAAGCCGATCTGGGCCGCGCCCTGGTACGCCGCCTGCAACGGCCGTACGCCCTTTTCGATGAAGCGGACCACGTTCTCGATCATGACGATCGCGTCGTCCACGACGAAGCCGGTCGACACCGTCAGCGCCATCAGCGACAGGTTGTCGAGCCCGTAGCCGAGCATCGACATCACCCCGAACGTGCCGATCAGCGACAGCGGCAGGGCGACCCCGGGGATGACGGTGGCGCGCCACGAGCCGAGGAACAGGAAGATGACGCCGATCACCAGCGCCACCGAGATCGCCAGCGTGATCTGCACGTCGGCGACCGAGGCGCGGATGGTCTCGGTCCGGTCGGTGACGACCGTGAGCGCGATGCCGGCCGGCATCGACCGCTGCAGCGCCGGCAACTGCGCCTTGATGTCCTCGACCGTGCGCACGATGTTGGCGCCCGGCTGGCGCTGGATGTCGAGCACGACCGCGGGGTGGCCCTGGTACCAGGCGTCGACGCGGTTGTTCTCCACCCCCGCCACGACCGTGCCGACGTCGCGCAGCCGCACCGGCCCGGCGTTCTTGTAGCTGATGACCAGGTCGCGGTAGGCGTCGGGCGACAGCAGCTGGTCGTTGGCGCCGAGTGCCGAGGACTGGAACTGCCCGTCGAACCCGCCCTTCGCGCCGTTGACGTTGGCGGCCGAGACGGCGTTGCGCACGTCCTCCATCGACAGCCCGTACGCGGCGATGCGCGCCGGGTCGACCCGCACCCGGATGGCGGGGCGCAGGCCGCCCTGGACCGTCACCTTCCCAACGCCGTCGATCTGGCTGAGCTTGGGCTGCAGCAAGGTGTCGGCGGCGTCCGACACCCGGTCGATGGTGATCGAGTCGGAGGTGAGCGCCAGGGTGACGATCGGCGCGTCGGCCGGGTTCACCTTCGCGTACACCGGCGGGTAGGGCAGGTTGGGCGGCAGCGTCCCCGTGGCGGCGTTGATGGCGGCCTGCACGTCCTGCGCCGCGCCGTCCATGCTGCGCGACAGGTTGAACTGCAGGGTGATCTGGCTGGTGCCCTCGCTGCTGGTGCTCTCCATCGAGGCCAGGCCGGTGATCTGGCCGAACTGCCGCTCCAGCGACGCCGTGATCAGCGTCGCCGTCGTTTCCGGCCCGGCGCCGGGCAGCTGCGTCGTGACCTGGATGGTCGGGAAATCGACCTGCGGCAGGGCGGACACCGGCAGCGCGCGGTAGCCGAGCACACCCCCTAGCAGCACCGCGACCGCCAGCAGCCCGGTCGCGACCGGGCGGGCGATGAACGGGGCGGAGATGTTCATGCGGCCTCCCTCAGGGCGTCGCCGACGCCCGCTTCTCGCTGCGGCGGGACGTGCCCGGCGTGCGGGCGGCGCTGGGGGCGGTCGCGGCGGCCGGGTCGGCGATCGTCACCTTGGCGTTGTCCGTCAGGCGGGACGCGCCGTCGACCACCACCTTCTCGTCCGGCTGCAGCCCGGCGGTGACGATGGCCGCCACCGCATCCTCGTGCCCCACGGTGACGGGGCGGCGGCTCACGGTGTCGTCGTCGCGGACCACGTAGACGTAGGCGCCCTTCGGCCCGCGCTGCACCGCCAGCGGCGACACCGTGGTGGCACGGCGCTCGGTCTGCACCAGCAGGCGGACGTTGATGAAGCCGCCGGGCCACAGCTTCAGGTCGGGGTTGGGGAAGGTCGCCTTCAGCTTGATGGTGCCGGTGCTCTGGTCCACCTGGTTATCCAGCACCGCCACCTCGCCCGTGTCGATGACGCGGCTCCCGGCGCCGTCGCCCTGCGGTAGGGCCAGCACCTTGGCCGGCCCGGCCTGCATCGCCGACGCGACCGCGGGAAGTGCCTGCTGCGGCAGGGTGAACACCACCGAGATCGGCTTCAACTGCGTGATGACCGTCAGCGGGGTGACGTCGGCGCTGTGCACGATGTTGCCCTGGTCCACCTGCCGGATGCCGGTGCGCCCGCCGATCGGGGCGAGGATCGTGGCGTAGCTGAGCTGGGTGCGGGCGTTGTCGATCTGCGCCTGGTCCTGCCGCACGATCGCCTCGGTCTGCGCGACCGTCGCCTTCGCGGTGTCCGAGATTTGCGCGGAGGTGTAGGCGGTGGCGGCCAGCTTCTGGTACCGGGCGAGGTCGACGCGGGCGTTGGCGAGGGTCGACTCGTCCTGCGCCTTCTTGGCCACGAACTGGTCGAGCGACGCCTGGGTCGGGCGCGGGTCGATGCGGGCCAGCACGTCGCCGGCCTGCACGTCCTGGCCTTCGCGGAAACGCACCTCGATCAGCGGGCCGTCGATCATGGCCTTGATCGAGACGGTGTTGAACGCCTGCACGGTGCCGAGCGCGTCGAGGTAGATGGGCACGTCCTGGGTTGTCGCGCGGGCGGTCAGCACCGGCACCGGGTCGCCGATGCCGTGCTTCTTGGCGGCCGTGGTCTCGCCTGCCGGGCGAAAGGCGTAGTACGCGCCGCCGCCGGCCGCGGCCAGGCAGAGGACGACGGCGAGGATGCGGCCTGATCTCATGTTGTTCCGAGCGACCCGGGTTGCGTGCCGGCGGGAAGCGCCCAGCCGCCGCCCAAAGCCTTGAAAAGGTTGACTAGCGATTGGAAGCGTATCAGCCGCACCTGCACCAGCGTCGCCTGGTCGTTGAACAGGGTGATCTGGGTGTTCAGGACGGTGGTGATATCGACCGTCCCGGCCGCCAACTGGGAACGTGCGATATCCGACGCACGCTGGGCCACGGCGACCGCCTGGCGCTCGAGCCGTTCCTGCTCGGTGGCGTAGCGGTAGGCGGTCAGGAACGTGTCGACGTCGGTGAAGGCCCGCAGCACCGCGAGGCGGTAATTCGCCAGCAGCTCGGCGTAACGGCCCTTGGCTAAGTCGAGGTTGCCCTGCCTGAAGCCGTTGTCGAAGATGGTCTGTGCGGCGCTGCCCGCCACCTGCAGCAGCACGCTGCCGGGACCGAACAGGGTGCTCAGGGCGGCGCTCTGGAGGCCGTACTGGGTGGTCAGCTGCACGGCGGGGAAGAACGCCGCGCGGGCGGCACGGATATTGGCGTTTTCCGCCACCAGGGCCGCCTCGGCGAAGGCAACGTCCGGCCGGCGCGCCAGCAGTTCGGACGGCAAGCCCGGCGAGACCGGAGGGGCGGCCATGTTGGAGAGGGTGTCGGTCACGATATGGATGGCCTCCGGCGGCCGTCCGACGAGGATGCCCAAGGCGATCACCTGCTGCTCCAGCACGCTTTGCAGGTTCGGGATCTGCGCTTCCTCGCCGCGCACGAGCGCCTCCTGCTGGGCGACGTCCAGCGCGGTGGCGGTGCCGACAGTGACCCGGGTGCGGAATATTTGCAGCGACTGGCGGGCGCTGGCGAGGTTGCGCAGTGCCACCGCCAGCTGGTCGGCGTTGGCCAGCGCCTGGAAGTAGGTGCCGGCGACCGAGGTCACGACGGTCAGCGCCACCGTTTCCTGGTCGAAGCGGCTGGCGATCGCGTTGGCCTCCGCTGCTTGGAATGAAGCGAGGTTCTGGCCCCAGAAATCCGCCTGGTAGCTGATGGCGACCGCGCCGCCGTACTGGCGGCTGTCGAAGAAGTGGCTCCCGCCACCGCGCGTCAGCCCGCCGAACGAGGAGCCGTTCCGGGAAATCCCGGTGCGGTCGTACACGGCGTTGGTGGAGCCGGTGATGGCGGGCAGCAGCGGCGCGCCGAAGATCGCGGCCTGCGCGTCGGCCTGGATGACCCGGGCCGCGGCGGCGGCGAGGTTGTCGTTGCGGGCGCGGGCATCGGCGATCAGGCCATCGAGCTCGGGCGAGGCGAACCCGTGCCACCATTCGAGGCTGGGCCAGGCGGCGGCGGCGCTGGCCGGGGTGGCCCGGAACGCGGGCGGCACTTCGACGGTCGGCCGGACGTAGTCGGGGCCGAGGTCGCACGCGCCAAGCGCGAGCAGGCTGGCCAAGGCCGTGGAGGTGAAGGGACGTGACATGGCCATCGTTCGCGGTCGCGGCAATCCTGAGGTGGCGCGCCGGAGATGGGGCGACCGGGCCCTAATATCACCCCGCGAGATGGCGGGGGCAGGCGGACGCCCGGCCGGAGGCGTGAGAAACCGTCAAGGCAGGCCGGCGGCGGCCAGAATGCGTCGCGCCAATTTCAGGTGCGGCTGGTCGATCATCGCGCCGTCGAGGCTGAGCACGCCGGCGTCGGGCGCCTGGGCGAAGGCGTCCCGCACCCGCTGCGCCCAGGCGACGCGGCCCGGCGCCGGGGTGAAGGCGGCGTTGACCGCGTCGATCTGCGCCGGGTGGATGCACAGCTTGCCGGCGAAGCCATCGGCGGCGGCGGCGGCGGCCTCGTGCATGAGCCCGTCCGGGTCGCGCGGGTCGGGCCAAGGCGTGTCGAGGGCGGGGACGCCGGCCTGGGCGGCCGCGAGCAGGGCCATGGCACGGGCGGCCGCGACCGGCGCCGGGTAGCCGCCCGGGCCACGCGGCGCGATGCCGAGATCGGCCGAAAGGTCCTCCGCGCCGAAACACAGCGCCGCCAGCCGCGCCGGCGACCCGGCGTAGTCCATGGCGCGCAACGACAGCGCCGTCTCGGTCACGAGCGCCAGGATGCCGATCGAGCCCGCGGCGATGCCGTGCGCGGCTTCGAGCGCTTCGAGGTGGTGGTCGAGGGCGGCGAGGTCGCCGGGGCCGGTGCATTTGGGCAACATCACCGCGGCCGGCCGCCCGGGCACGCAGGCGGCAAGATCGGCGAGGTACCATGGTGTGCCACGCGGATTGACCCGCACGATCACGGGCCGGCTGGCGCCCCGCAGCAGCGCCGCCGTCAGCGCGCGGCCGAGGTTTTTGGCGGACGGCGCCACGGAATCTTCGAGGTCGAGGATCACGCCGTCAGCGCCGGACACGAGGGCGCGCGTGGCTTTGCGGTCGGAATCGCCGGGCGCGAACAGCAGGCTGCGAAGCTTCGTCGGCGGGCGATCCAAACGCGTTCTCCTCAGGATGCCAAACAATCTTGCGCGAGGGGTCGCGATATGCAACTCAACGCGATAAGGCAAACGTGTCGTTGGAGGAATGATTCAAGGTGTCAGAGGTGTCAGGGTCGCCGATCCTGCAAACCGAGGGGTTGACGCGCGAGTTCCGCGGCTTCGTGGCCGTCAATGGGATCGACCTGCGGGTGATGCCCGGAACCATCCACGCGCTGATCGGGCCGAACGGCGCCGGCAAGACCACCTGCTTCAACCTGCTCACCAAGTTTTTGCAGCCGACCCGCGGCAAGATCCGCTTCGAAGGGCGCGACATCAGCGGCTTGAAGCCCGCCCAGGTGGCCCGGCTCGGCTTGGTCCGCAGCTTCCAGATCTCGGCGGTGTTCCCGCATCTCACCGCGCTGGAGAACGTGCGGCTGGCGCTGCAGCGCGCGCGGGGCGGCAGCTATGATTTCTGGCGCAGCGAGGGCGTGCTGCGGCGGTACGATGCCCGCGCCCGCGCCCTGCTCGACGACGTCGGGCTGGAGCAGCATCACCAGACCCCGGCCGTGCTGCTGTCGTACGGGCGCAAGCGGGCGCTGGAGATCGCCACCACCTTGGCGCTGGAGCCCAAGATGCTCCTGCTGGACGAGCCCACGGCCGGCATGACCCATGAGGACGTGGACCGCATCGTGGCGCTGATCCGCCGCATCCGCACCGGGCGGACGATCCTGATGGTGGAGCACAACCTCTCGGTGGTGGAGGGCCTGTGCGACACCATCACGGTGCTGACGCGCGGCCGGGTGCTGGCCGAGGGCGACTACGCCACCGTGTCCAAGAACCCCGAGGTGATCACCGCCTATCTCGGCTCGCCCGATGCCTGAGCCGGTCATGTTCCGCGTCAGCGGCCTGAATGCCTGGTACGGCGAGAGCCACGTGCTGCACGGCGTCGATTTCGAGGTGCAGGAGGGCGAGGTCGTGACCCTGCTGGGCCGCAACGGCGCTGGCAAGACGACCACCATGAAGTCGATCATGGGCCTGGTGCCCCGGCGCGCCGGCAGCGTGATCTACCGCGGCCATGAGACCGTCCGCATGCGCCCCGACACCGTCGCCAAGTGCGGCATCGCGATCTGCCCGGAGGAGCGGGGGATTTTCGCCGGCCTGAACGTGACCGAGAACCTGATGCTCCCCCCCGTGGTGGCGCCGGGCGGGCTGGACGTGCCGACGATCCATAAGCTGTTCCCCAACCTGAAGGAGCGCGCCTCCAGCCAGGGCACCAAGCTGTCGGGCGGCGAGCAGCAGATGCTGGCGATCGGGCGCATCCTGCGCACCGGCGCGCGCTTCCTGCTGCTGGACGAGCCGACCGAGGGGCTGGCGCCGGTCATCGTGCAGCAGATCGGCCGCACCATCCGTGAGCTGCGCACGCGCGGGTTCACCGTGCTGCTGGTGGAGCAGAACTTCCGGTTCGCGGCGACGGTTGCGGACCGGCACTACGTCATGGAGCACGGGCGGGTGATCGACATGATCCCGAACGCCGATCTCGAGGCGAACATGGGCAAGCTGCACGACTATCTCGGCGTCTGAAGCGCCGCTTGGGGAACACCGATGATCGACATCACACGCCGCTCACTGCTCGGCACGGCGGCACTGGCTTCGGCCGCGCCGCTCGCCGCCCGGGCGCAAGGGGCGCCGGCGTTGAAGATCGGCGTCCTGACCGACATGTCGGGACCCTACAAGGACCTCGGCGGGCCGTTCGCCGCACTGTGCGCGCGCCAGGCGATCGAGGATTTCGGCGCTGACGCCCAAGGCATCCGCACCGAGGTCGTCGTCGCCGACCATCAGAACAAGCCCGACATCGGCGCGGGCCTCGCGCGCCAATGGTTCGACCGCGACGGCGTGGACCTCATCGTCGAGGTCGCGAACTCCGGGGTCGGGCTGGCCGTGGCGGGGGTCGCGAAGGACAAGAACAAGGTCTACTGCAACTCCGGCGCCGCGACGTCGGAGCTGACGAACGCGCAGTGCAACCCCAACACCATCCACTGGGCGTACGACACCTACATGCTGGCCAAATCCACCGGTGGCGCGATGGTGAAGGCGGGCGGCGACAGTTGGTTCTTCGTCACCGCCGACTACACGTTCGGCCACACGCTGACCCGCGAGGCGACGCAGTTCATCACGGCGGCGGGCGGCAAGGTGCTGGGCGAGAACGACTATCCGTTCCCGGGCACGTCGGACTTCTCGTCGCAACTGCTGCAGGGCCAGGCGTCGGGCGCCAAGGTCATCGGGCTCGCGAGCGCCGGAACCGACACGATCACGCAAATCAAGCAGGCGCGCGAGTTCGGGCTGGGGCAGCAGGGCATCCGGCTCGCCGGGCTGCTGGTGTTCATCACCGACATCCACGCGATCGGGCTGGACACGGCGCAGGGCCTGGTGGTGACGAACAGCTTCTACTGGGACGCCAACGACCGCACCCGCGCGCTGGCGGAGCGGCTGAAGCCGAAGGCGCCGACGCTGCGGCCGTCGATGGTGCAGGCCGGGGTGTATTCCAGTGTGCTGCACTACCTGAAAACCGCCGCGGCGATGGGCGCCGCAGCGGCCAAGGCGGACGGCGCCGCCGCGGTCGAGCGGATGAAGGCGATGCCGACCGACGACGACGCGTTCGGACCCGGCAGCATCCGCAAGGACGGCCGCAAGCTGCACCCCTCGTTCCTGTACCAGGTCAAGACACCGGCCGAGAGCCGCTACGCCTGGGACTACTACAAGCTGCTCGCGACCACGCCGGCCGACCAGGCGTTCCGGCCGTTGTCCGAGAGCAAGTGCTCCTTGGCCGCCTCGTAGGAGACTCCCCACCGTGATCAGCCGCCGCACCCTGCTCGCCGCCTCCGCCGCGACCACCTTGGCTCCCCGGCTCGGGCGGGCTCAGTCGTCGACGCTCAAGATCGGCGTGCTGAACGATCAGTCGGGGCCGTACCGCGACACCGGCGGGCAGACCTCGGTGGCGTGCGTGCGGCAGGCGGTGCAGGATTTCGGCGATCACGGGATCACGGCGGACATCGTGTTCGCCGACCACCAGAACAAGCCGGATCTCGGCGTCTCGATCACGCGGCAGTGGTTCGACCGCGACGGGGTGGACGTGATCGTCGACGTGCCCACGTCGTCGGTGGCGCTGGCGGTGTCGGGCGTGGTGCGGGAGAAGAACAAGGTCTATCTCAACTCCGGCGCCGGGACGTCGGACCTGACCGGCGTGCAGTGTTCGCCCAACACGGTGCACTGGACCTACGACACCTACATGCTGTCGAAGTCGACCGGCGGCGCGATGGCGAATGCCGGCGGCGATAGCTGGTATTTCGTCACCGCCGACTACGTGTTCGGGCAGCAATTGCAACGCGACACCAGCCGCTTCGTGACCGAGGCGGGCGGCAAGGTGCTGGGCGCGTCCACCTACCCGTTTCCCGGCACCAGCGACTTCTCGTCGTTCTTGCTGGCGGCCCAGGCGTCGGGGGCGAAGGTGCTGGGCCTGGCCAACGCCGGCGCCGACACGATCAACTGCATCAAGCAGGCGGTCGAGTTCGGCCTGAACCGGCAGATGAAGATGGCAGCCCTGCTGATGTTCATCAGCGACGTGAACGGGCTGGGGCTGGAGGTCGCGCAGGGGCTGAACCTCACGGAAAGCTTCTACTGGGACCTGAACGAGCGCACCCGCGCCTTCACCGACCGGGTCAAGTCGAAGACGCCCAACAACTGGCCCGGCATGGACCCGGCCGGCTGCTACGCCGCCGCCTTGCACTACCTGAAGGCAGCAGCCGACATGGGCGCCGCCCAGGCCAAGGCCGACGGCGCCGCGGCGGTCGCGCGCATGAAGGCGATGCCGACCGACGACGACGCATTCGGCCACGGCTCCATCCGGCAGGACGGGCGCGGCATGTTCCCTGCCTACCTGTTCCAGGTGAAGACGCCGGCCGAGAGCCGCGGCAAGTGGGACTACTACAAGCTGGTCGCCACCACCCCGGCGGAGCAGGCGTTCCGGCCGCTGGCGGAGGGCGGCTGTCCGCTCGTGCACGCCTGATGTTCACGATCTTCGGCTACCCGGCGCAGCTGCTGTTCGGCCAGCTTTTGCTCGGGCTGATCAACGGGGCGTTCTACGCGCTGCTGTCGCTCGGGCTGGCGGTGATCTTCGGCATGCTGAACATCATCAACTTCGCCCACGGCGCGCTGTTCATGATGGGTGCGTTCATCGCCTGGATGCTGCAGAACTATCTCGGGATCGACTACTGGTGGGCGCTGCTGCTGGCGCCGCTGACGGTCGGCGCGCTCGGCGTGGTGCTGGAGCGCACCGTCATCAGCAGGCTGTACCAGATCGACCACCTGTACGGCCTGCTGCTGACGTTCGGACTGGCCCTGATCATCGAGGGCCTGTTCCGCAACGAGTACGGCAGCTCCGGCCTGCCGTACCGCATCCCGGCCAGCCTGTCCGGCGGCACCAACCTCGGCTTCATGTTCATGCCGAACTACCGCGCCTGGGTCGTGGTGGCCGCGGGGGCGATGTGCCTGGCGACGTGGCTGATCATCGAGAAGACGCCGCTGGGCGCGCGGCTGCGGGCGGCGACCGAGAATCCGGGGCTGGTGCAGGCGTTCGGGGTGAACGTGCCGCGGATGATCACGCTGACCTACGCCGGCGGGGTGGCGCTGGCGGCGTTCGCGGGGGTGCTCGCCGCGCCGATCTACTCGGTCAACCCGAACATGGGGTCCAACCTGATCATCGTGGTGTTCGCGGTGGTCGTCATCGGCGGGATGGGGTCGATCTTGGGCTCGATCGTTACCGGGTTCGGCCTGGGCGTGGCGGAGGGACTGACCAAGGTGTTCTACCCGCAGGCGTCCGCCACCGTCATCTTCGTGGTGATGGTGATCGTGCTGCTGGCGCGGCCGGCCGGGCTGTTCGGGAAGGCTGCGTAGTGTTCGGCTTCTCCCGCCCGCAAGCCGTGGCGCTGCTGCTCATGCTGGCGCTGCTCGTGGTATGCCCGGCGTTCCTGTATCCCGTGTTCCTGATGAACGTGCTGTGCTTCGCGCTGTTCGCCGCCGCGTTCAACCTGCTGATCGGCTATGTCGGGCTCATGAGCTTCGGCCATGCCGCGTATTTCGGCATGGGCGCCTATGTCGCCGCCTACGCCGCCAAGGAATGGCACCTGACGCCCGAGGTCGCGATCGTCCTGGGCGGCCTGACCGGCGGGCTGCTCGGCACGGTGTTCGGCTGGGTCGCGATCCGGCGGCAGGGCATCTACTTCGCCATGATCACCTTGGCGCTGGCCCAGATGAACTACTTCTTCTGCCTGCAGGCGCCGTTCACCCACGGCGAGGACGGCATCCAGCAGGTGCCGCGCGGCGCGTTGTTCGGCGTGGTCCCGCTCGACAACGACCTCGCGATGTACGCCGTCGTCGCGATCATCTTCGTCGCGTGCTTCCTGCTGATCCATCGTGTCGTGCACTCGCCGTTCGGGCAGGTGCTGAAGGCGATCCGCGAGAACGAGCCGCGGGCGACCTCGCTCGGCTACCGCACCGACGACTACAAGCTGATCGCGTTCATCCTGTCCTGCGTCATCGCCGGGGTGGCGGGCGGCACGAAGTCGATCGTGTTCGGCATCGCGACCCTGACGGACGTGAACTTCACCACCTCCGGCGACGTCGTGCTGATGACGTTGCTGGGCGGCATGGGCACCATCTTCGGCCCGGTCGTGGGCGCGCTGATCGTCAAGGGGATGGAGAACTACCTGTCGGGGATCGGCAGCTGGGTGACGGTCGTGCAGGGCGCGATCTTCGTGGTGTGCGTGCTGGCGTTCCGGCGCGGCGTCATCGGCGAGCTCGGCGCGCGCTTGAAGTTGATCCTCTAGCCGAACGGCTGGCGAAACTATCCGCGCGGGACCATGTTGCGGTGCAGCATGTCCCTGATTCGTCCCTACCAACCCAATCGCTACAATCCCGAGTGCCTGTACCGACCCCGCTCCGTCGTCGTCATCGGCGCCGGGTCGCCGGAGGGTGCGCTGGTGCTCGACAACCTGCGCACGGCGGGCTTCACGGGCGAGGTCACGCAAGTGGAACGGGCCGAGGGGTTCGTGCAGCCGAACGCGCCGGCGGACCTCGCGGTGCTGGCGACCGGATCGGCCCCGATCGGCCCCGTGCTCGCGACCCTGGCAGCGGGCGGCACGTACGCGGCGGTCGCGACCGGCATGACGCCCGACATCGTGGCGGCCTCGCGCGCGACCGGCGTGCGGGTGCTCGGCCCCGGCTCGTTCGGCGTCGCGTGCCCGGCGATTGGGCTTAACGCCACGCTGTCGCATCTGACGCCGCAGGCCGGCCGGGTGGCGCTGGTGTCGCAGTCGGCGGCGCTGTGCCGCGCCGTGCTGGACTGGGCGGAGCCGAACGGGGTGGGGTTCAGCCACGTCATCGGCGTCGGCGGCAACGCGGGCGTCGGCTTCGCGCAAGCCTTGGACTACCTGTCGCGCGACCCCGGCACCGGCTTGATCCTGCTCGACATCCGCCGCATCCGCAACAGCCGAGCCTTCATGTCGGCGGCCCGGGCGGCGGCCCGGCAGCGGCCGATCGTGGCGATCCGGGCGGGCGGGCGGTTGCTGGACACGACCGGCCGGTCGGAGGCGGTGTTCGACGTGGCGTTGCACCGGGCCGGCATCCTGACCGTTTCCCATTTCGAGGACTTCCTGACCGCGGCCGAGACCCTGGCCCGTGCCCGCCCGGCTCGTGGGGAGGCTTTGGCGATCGTGACCAACGCCATCGGCCCGGGCCAGATGGCGGCGGACGCGGCGCTGGCCGGCGGGGTCCGCCTGGTGGAACTTGCCCCGGAAACGCAGAGCGTGCTGCGGCTGGCCTTGCCGACGCAGACGCTCGACGGCTTGCTGTACGTGGGTGTCGCGGCGCCGACCCGGCTGGCCGAAACCGCGGCGCTGCTGAGCGGCGCGCGCGAGGTGGGCGGCGTCATCGCGGTGTTCGCGCCAACCGGGCCCGAGGACGACGCGGGCGTCGCTGCCCTCGCCGCCGCGGCGAAGGTGATGAAGGTGCCGCTGCTGGTCTGCGCCATGGGCGAGACGACGGGTGCGGCTCGGCGCCGCACGCTGGCCGAAGCCGGCGTGCCTGCGTTCGCCTCGCCCGAGCAGGCCGTCCAAGGTTTCCTGCACCTGGTCGGGGAACGCCGCGCCCGGGCTGCGGCGCGTGAGCTGCCGAGCAGCAAGGTGCTCAGCATCGCGCCCGACCGCGTGGCTGTCCGCATGGAAATCGCCCATGCGCGGGCGGGCGGGCGGGCTCCGGACGCCCCGCTTGTGTTCGGCGCATACGGCATCCCGATCGCGCCGCCGGGTGCCGGCCTGGAGACGCGAATCGCGGCGGTCGACGATCCGATGTTCGGGCCCACCATCGCGTTCGGCCTCGGGGGCGAGGCGGCCGACCTGATGGACGACCGCGCCGTCGACCTGCCGCCGCTTAACCTCGCCTTGGCGCACGCCCTGGTGCAGCGGACGCGAGCGGGCCGCCTGCTCGCCAACGGCCACGACGGGGCGAAGGAGGAGCGCGCCGCCCTCGCCGACATGCTGGTGCGGGTCAGCCAGATGCTCGTCGATTTCCCGGAGATCGCGACGGTCGAACTCAACCCAGTGGTGGCCGGGGCCGGCGGCGCGCGCGCCGGCGCCGGATCGATCTCGTTGCGGCCGCCTGGGCAGGCGAGCGCCCTGGCCATCGCGCCCTACCCGGCGGAGCTGAACGAGACCTGGCAGGCGGGCGACGAGGCGCTGTGCATCCGTCCGATCCGGCCGGAGGATGCCGAGGGCCACGCCGCGCTGTTCCTACGGCTGACGCCCGACGACATCCGCTACCGGTTCTTCACCACCCTGCGCGAGCTGTCGCCGGAGCGGATCGCGCGCATGACCCAGGTCGACTACGACCGCGAGATGGCGTTCGTCGCGATCCGGTCCCGCCCCGGCACGCCGGACGAGACGGTGGGGGTTAGCCGGCTCGTGCGCGACGGGGCGGAGGCGGGCGAATTCGCCATCGTCGTGCAGGGCGACCGTAAGGGCCACGGCCTCGGCCGCAAGCTGATGCAGCGCCTGTTCGGATGGGCCGACGCGCAAGGGGTGCGGGAGATCACCGGCCAAGTGCTCGCCGACAACCATCCGATGCTGGCCTTCGTGCGCAAGCTGGGCTTCCACCTGGAGCGGATACCGAGCGAGCCGGACGTCGTGGAAGCCCGGATCACGCTCACGCCAGCAACGCCTCGATAGCGGCGACCAGCGCCGCCATCTCGGCCGCCGCGGTGGTGCGGGGGGCGGCTTCGATCACGCCCAGGCCGGCAGCGAACGCCTGTGCGTAGCCGATCCGGTTGGCCAGGTGCGCGGCCAGCAGCGTGTGTCCGGCCGCCTCGACCGCCGCCCTGCTAGCTTGCAGCGCCCGGGCCGTCGTGGGCGCGCGGTTCAGCAGCAGCGCCACCGGGCGCTTCTCCTGCCGGGCGAGGGCGAGCGTCCCTTCCACCGCCCACATATCCGGCGCGCTCGGCTGCACGGGCACCAGCACGAGGCCCGCCGCCCGGATCGCACCCCGCGAATCGGTGTCGATCTGCGGCGGGGTGTCGATCACCACCACCTCGTGCTCGCGCTGCAGCCGGTCGAGTTCGGCTGCGAGCCGCCAGCCGGACACGTCGGACAGGGCGATCCGCGGCGCTGTGGTGCCGGCACGGAGGGCGTGCCAGCGCGTCAGGCTGCGCTGCGGGTCGATGTCGAGCAGCGCGACCCGGTAGCGCGCCGCCCACGCCGCCGCCAGGTTGGCGGCGAGCATGGTCTTGCCCGCGCCGCCCTTCTGCTGCGCCACCGTGATCACAACCGTCATGAAAAGCCCCTCTCCCCGCGCCGGAAGCGCTTTGGCATAGTGTCACGCATGGAACACGCCCTGCTAACGCCTGCCGAGATGGATCGTGCCGACGCCGGCTGCGGCGTGGCCCCGGACGTGCTGATGGAGCGCGCCGGCTGGGCGGTCGCGCGGGCGGCGCGGCGGTTCGGACCGTGCCGCACGCTGGTGCTGTGCGGGCCGGGCAACAATGGCGGGGATGGCTACGTCGCCGCCCGGCTGCTGGCGGAGGCGGGATGGCCGGTGCAGGTGGCCGCGTTGGCCTCGCCGGGACCGGGTGCCGCGGCGTCGGCCCGGCGCTGGCGTGGCCCGGTGCGGGAGTTCGACCCGGCCGCTACGGCATCGGCCGGCCTGGTGATCGATGCGGTGTTCGGCGCCGGGCTGTCGCGCAACGTGGACGGGATCGTGGCCGAGACGCTGGGCGCGGCCCGGCGCATCCTGGCGGTCGACGTGCCGAGCGGCGTCGATGGCGCGACCGGCGCGGTGCGCGGGACGGCCGCCGCAGCGGTGCGGACCGTGACGTTCTTCCGGTGCAAGCCCGGCCACCTGCTGCTGCCGGGGCGGGATTTATGTGGGGCCATCACCCTGGCCGACATCGGCATTCCCGCGTCGGTGCTGCACGATATCGCCCCGGCCACCTTCCGCAATGGGCCGGGGCTGTGGCGGCTGCCTGTCCTACCGGCGTCCACCCACAAATACGCGCGTGGCTACGTGACGGTGCTGGGGGGCGCCGAGATGACGGGGGCCGCCCAGCTCGCCGCCGCCGCCGCGCGGGCTGGCGGAGCAGGCATGGTGGCGATCGCGGCGCAGGGCCGGGCCGACATCTACCGCGGTGGGGCCGCCGGGCTGATCGTGAACGAGGCGCCGCTGGCGACATTGTTGCAGGACGCGCGGCGGACGGCGTGGGTGTGCGGTCCCGGGCTTGGGGTGGACACCGCGGCCCGGTTGCTGCCATCGCTGCTGGCCGCGGGCCGCTTCGTCGTGGCGGACGCCGACGCGCTCGGGGCATGCGCGGGACGGCCGGAGGCATTGGCGGGGGCCAGCGTCATCACGCCCCATGCCGGCGAGTTCGAGCGCCTGTTCGGGCCGGCCGGGGACGACCGGCTCGGCGCCGCCCGGGCCGCGGCGCGCCGGGTCGGCTGCGTGGTGCTGCTGAAGGGATCGGACACGGTGATCGCGGCGCCGGACGGGCGGGCGGCGATCAACGGCACCGGCGGGCCGGAACTCGCGACCGCGGGGGCAGGTGACGTGCTCTCCGGCCTGATTGCGGCGCTGTCGGCCGCCGGGATGCCCGCCTGGGACGCCGCCTGCGCCGGCGCCTGGCTGCATGGGCGCGCCGGCCAGATCGCCGGGCCAGGACTGATCGCCGAGGATTTACCCGCCGCCATCGCCCGTGCGATTGTAGGGTTCGTTGCCGAAGGATCGCGTACATGAGCGAGACCACCGCCCCGATCGGCCTGTTCGACCGGGCCATCCGGCGCATCGCGACCGTCTGGCGCGACATGGGGGCCGGCGTCACCGACGCCGACCAGGGGTTTGCCGCCCAGATGCAGGCCTGCCTGTCGGCCCGCGGCGGCGAGGCCAGCGCGCGCAACCGGGCGGCCAAGCTCGCCGAAGCCTATCTCACCCTGGACGAAGCCGGCCGCACCCGCTTCCTGCGGACGGTGGCGGAGTTCGACAGCGATCCGGCGGCGGTCGACCTCGCCTACGACGCGCTGCGGGCGGCCGGCGACCCGGCGGAGCGCGCGACCGCCACGATGAAGCTGCGCCGTGCCCTGGAAGCGCCGCGGGTGCGGCTGTTGACGCAGTTCACCACCATCCCCGACGGCATGAAGTTCCTGGTCGACCTGCGCGCGACGCTGCTGAGCCGGGTGAAGGGCGACCCTCCGCTGACGGCGCTCGAGAGCGACCTGTGCACCCTGCTGGCCAACTGGTTCGACGTGGGCTTCCTGGAGCTGAGGCGGATCGATTGGATGAGCCCGGCGCTGCTGCTCGAACGCCTCGTGGGCTACGAGGCGGTGCACGAGATCCGGTCGTGGAGCGACCTCAAGAACCGGCTCGATTCCGACCGCCGCTGCTACGCCCTGTTCCACCCGCGAATGCCGAACGAGCCGCTGATCTTCGTCGAGGTGGCGCTGGTGAAGGGGCTGGCCGGCAGCGTGCAGCGGTTGCTCGACAAGAAGGCGCCGCTGCTGGACCCGAAACACGCCGACACCGCGATCTTCTACTCGATCAGCAACTGCCAGCGTGGTTTGGCCGGGATCAGCTTCGGCAACTACCTGATCAAGCGCGTGGTCGAGGTGCTCGGCCGCGAATACGCCAACATCAAGCAGTTCGCGACGCTGTCGCCGATCCCGGGCTTCCGGCGCTGGCTGGATGCCGGGCTTGCGTCCGGCGACGGCGACTTGCTCTCGGCCGACGAAGCGGCGGCCCTGGCGAAGGCCAGTCCGGGCGAGGCGGGCGGGACGCAGGCACTGGCGGCGATCCTGGGCAAGCGCGGCTGGGTCCGCGACCCGGCGCTGCAGAAGGCGGTCGAGCCGATCCTGGTCCGCCTCGCCGCGCGCTACCTTCTGGCGGAAGGCAGCAAGGGCCGGGCACTCGACCCGGTGGCGCATTTCCACCTCTCGAACGGCGCCCGGCTGGAGCGCATCCTGATCGGGGCCGACACTTCCGAGAAGGGCATCAAGGAAAGTGCCACGCTGATGGTGAACTACCTCTACGACCCGGCGAAAACCGAGGAATACCACGAGGACTACGTCCAGGACGGCAAGCGCAACGCCCCAACCGCCATCCGCAAGCTGTCGAAGGGCTGGGCATGAACGCCCCGGCGACTATCCCTGCGGCCTTGCAAAAGCAGGCGCCCTCGCAACTCGCGATGCTGCGGCAGGTCGAGCGCAAGCTGCTGTGGCTGTCGTCCTGGATGATCCACCAGGCGAACCACGTCCGCCCGAACCGCGACGGGCTGAAGGTCGGCGGTCACCAGGCGTCCTGCGCGTCGGTGGTGGCGATCATGACGGCGCTGTATTTCGAAATCCTCCGCCCGCAGGACCGGGTGGCGGTGAAGCCCCACGCCGGCCCGGTGTTCCACGCGATCAACTACCTGCTAGGACGGCAGACGCGTGAGAAGATGGAGGGGCTGCGGGCGTTCGGCGGCGCGCAGCCGTATCCGAGCCGGGTGAAGGACGGGGCGGAGGTGGACTTCTCCACCGGGTCGGTCGGGTTGGGCGTGGCGCTGACCAGCTTCGCCTCGTTGATGCAGGAATACGTGCGCCTGCATGGGCTCGGCGCCGGGCTTCCCGCCGGGCGTCATGTCGCGATCGCCGGCGACGCCGAACTGGATGAGGGCAACATCTACGAAGCCCTGCTGGAAGGCTGGAAGCACGACGTCCGCGACGTCTGGTGGATCATCGACTACAACCGCCAGAGCCTAGACTCGGTGGTGCCGGACCGGCTGTTCGGCCGGATCGAGGGCTTGTTCCGCGACATGGGATGGGACGTCGTCACCTTGAAGTACGGCCGCAAGCTGGAGGCGGCGTTCGCGCGGGAGGGCGGCGACGCGCTGCGCGACTGGATCGACGACTGCCCAAACAGCTTATACGCGGCGCTGACGTTCCAGGGCGGGGCGGCGTGGCGGCAGGTGCTCCTGGCCGACCTCGGCCGGTCGCCGGGGGTGCGCGCCATCGTCGATCCGCTGGACGACGCCGAACTGGGCGCGCTGATGACCAATTTGGGCGGTCACGACATCGAGACATTGCTGGAGGCGTTCCGCGCGGCCGACGCGGCCGGCGACCAGCCGACCTGCTTCATCGCCTACACGATCAAGGGCATGGGCCTGCCGTTCGCCGGGCACAAGGACAACCACTCCGGCCTGATGAGCCGCGAGCAGATGACGGCGTTCCAAGCCGAGCAGCGCGTGCGGCCAGGGCACGAGTGGGACGTGCCGGAAGGGCTGGACGTCGCGCCGGAGGATTTCCAGGCATTCGTCGCGGCATGTCCGTTCGCCGCGATGCTGGCCCCGGGCGGACGGGCGCTGGCGGCCGAGCCGGTCCACGTGCCGGCGCACCTCCCGGCGCCCAAGACGGCGGGGCGGCGCGTGTCCACCCAGACCGGGTTCGGCGAGATGCTGGCGGAGATCGGCCGGGGCGAGGGCGAGATGGCCGCGCTGGCCTCCCGCATCGTCACCACCAGCCCGGACGTGACGGTCTCGACCAGCCTCGGCCCCTGGGTGAACCGGCGCGGCATCTTCGACCGGCACACCCGCAACGACGTGTTCCGCGACAACAAGCTGGCGAGCGCCCAGCGCTGGGGCATGAGCCCGGCCGGGCAGCACATCGAGTTGGGGATCGCCGAGCAGAACCTGTTCCTGCTGCTGGGCGCGGCCGGGTTGTCGCACGCGCTGCACGGCGCGCGGCTGCTGCCGATCGGGACGGTGTACGACCCGTTCGTCAACCGCGGCCTCGATGCGCTGATCTACGCCTGCTACCAGGATTCGCGTTTCCTGCTGGTGTCCACCCCGTCGGGCATCTCGCTGGCGCCCGAGGGGGGCCAGCACCAGTCGATCAACACGCCGCTGATCGGCATGGCGGCGGACCGGCTCGCCGCGTTCGAGCCGGCGCACGTGGACGAATTGGCGATCCTGCTGCGCCACGCGTTCGCGCACATGCAGGCGCCGGACGGCTCGGCGGTGTGGCTGCGGCTGTCCACCCGGCAGCTCGACCAGCCGGCGCGGACGCTGGACCCGGCGGCGGTGATCGCCGGGGCGCATTGGGCGGTGCCGCCTGCGCCGGGCGCACGGATCGCGCTGGCCTACCAAGGCCCGGTTGCGGCCGAAGCGTTCGCCGCGTTCGAGGAACTGGTTGCGGAGGAACCCGGTGCCGGGCTGCTCGCCGTCACCAGCCCCGATCGCCTGCACGCCGGCTGGCGCGGCGCCCAGCTTCGCCGCCGCAGGGGGGAGCGGGGGACGTTGGCGCATATCGAGCGGCTGCTGCAGCCGCTGGCCCCGGACGCCGCGATCGTCTCGGTGCTGGACGGCCACCCGGCCGCGCATGCCTGGCTGGGGGCGGTGCGCGGCCAACGGGTCGTGGCGCTCGGTCCGGACCATTTCGGCCAGGGCGGGGACATTCCCGACCTGTACCGGGAATACGGGCTGGACGTAGATGCGATCCTGGAGGCGTGCGCGCAAGCGCTGCTGGCATAGATGATGGGTTCAGGCGGCAAGACACCAGGAAAATTCAAGCGATGCCTTGTTCTGTCCTGCCTGGCCGTGGCCTCGTGCGCCGGGTTCGCGATGGGTCCGAACCCTTACGTCCAGCCACAGAACGTCCTCGGTCCTTGTCACGTCAAAACCTTTTTCATCGTCGCCTTGAACACGTCCACCACGGAGATGACGGTCGACAACACCGGGCAAGCGTGCGTGGTCACCATGTTCAATCCCGATCTGCAAGTCGTCCAGGACGGAGCGTTGATCACCGAACGACCCGCCCACGGCCAGGTTTGGACAGAGTTGCTGGGTGGGGACCGGGTGGTCGACGTCACCTATCGGCCGCTCCCGGGTTATGCCGGACCGGACCGGTTCAACATCACGTTCGAGCCGGCGGCGCGCGACGTCACCTTCAATGTCACGGTGCGGCCAGCAGACGTTCCCGCCCGACCCGGGTGACGAGGCAGGCCGCTGGCGGCGGACACCGCGCCAGGGATGGGCCCAAGGATGGGCGGAGACGCTTAACGAGGCTTCGCGCTCGGCACGCTGTGCGTGCTCAGCCCCTCTTTGCGGAGCAGGTCCCGGTCGATGTCCTCCAGCGTCTTGTCGGTCGCCCTCTGCGATGACGCAGACGGCCGTGTGCCGATGGCTTTCTCCCGGGAGTCGACCTCTCCGGGTGTGGGTTGGTAGTTGAAGCCGTTCGCGCGGTTGCCAGTCGACGGCTGCGCGAAGCTGCCGGGAGTGAACGCGAACGCCGCAACCAGCACCGCTGCGGTCGCGCATAGGACGAGTCGGGTCATTTCCTGACCTCCTTTCGAAGCTGCCCAATGAGGATAGGGCTGTTCCGGGGGCAAGCAAGATGAAGTGGTCACTTGCGATCGTAAACGTCGACGTAGGTCTCGGTTTTAGCGTCCTGGCCCTTCACCACGCCGTTGCACGTCATCTTGTTCCGGCGTTCCGACAGCGTGCACGTCAGCGTATCGGATTGGTCCGCCGGCCCTTTGAAGGTCGCCACCAGCGTGGGCCCAGCTAGGCGGAACGCCGCGGTCGTGTCGCTGCTGATAGGATAGAACTCCCCGTTCGCCGGCGCGTCGAACGACTTCGTCGCGGGCTGGCCCTGCGCGTTCACGACGGTGATCGACCACCTGACGTGAGCGCTGTCGATGCGCGTGAAATCCGCCATGAGATCGGCGGGCATGGGCTCGCCGGGGGGCAACGTCGACTGCGCCTTGTTCCAATGCCACCGCCCGACGAACGGGCTGTCGTCCGCCCGGGCAGGGCTGGCGGAAAGCGCCAGGCACACGCCGCACAATCCGACGATTTTCACCCTATGGGACCGCCTCAACCGCGCCCTCCTGCCGCCGCCATGACACGGACCGAGCCTAGAGGCCGCCGCCCCACCTGTCCAAGGGCGCCGGAGTTAAGCCAGGACTTCCATGCCGCCGTCGATGCTCAGCGCCTGGCCGCTGATCGTGGCGCCGAACGGGCTGGCAAGGTACAGGGCCATGTTCGCGATGTCCTGCTGGCTCACGAAGCAGCGGAGGCTGACGGTGGACAGTGAACGCTCGGTTTGCTCGTTGTCGCCGATGCCGGCGGCGGCGGCCTTGGCGCGGATGACGCTGCGGATGCGCGGCCCTTCCACCAGGCCCGGCAGCAGCGCGTTGACCCGGATGCGGTCGGGACCGAGCTCGATGGCGAGCGTGCGGGTGAAGCCGATCACGCCCCACTTCGCCGCCGCGTAGGGGCTGCGAAGGGGGAAGCCGAACTTCCCCGCCGCCGAACTCAGGTTGATGATCGAGCCGCCGCCCGCCGTCCGCAATGCCGGCACGGCCCGCCGGGCGCAGTGGAATTGGCTGGCCAGGCACACTTGCAAGGTGGCGTCCAGGGCGGCGGCATCGACCTCCTCGACCGGCGCCGTCGGCCCGGCGATGCCGGCGTTGTTCACCAGCACGTCCAGTCCGCCGAGCTGCGCCAGGGCCGCGTCCATGAACGCGTCCAGCTCGGCGGCACTCCCGGCGTCCGCCCGCAGGCTGGGGTGGGGGCAGGCCGCCAGCGCCGCGTCGTCGATGTCGGACACGAACACAAGTGCTCCGCACGCGGCGAAGCTGTCCGCCATCACCCGCCCGATGCCATTGGCCGCCGCGGTGATCGCCACCCGCAGCCCGCTCAAGTCGACCGGCAGCCGGGCCGCGGCGCCCTGCATCACGGCAGCACCATCGCCGTGAACGGCGGCACGTAAGCCTGCAGCATCACCAAGCCGCCGACCAGCAACGCCAGGGTGACCGAGTGCCAGAACACGAAACGCAGGATGGTCCCTTCGTGCCCGAACCAGTTGGTCGCCGTCGACGCCACCACGATCGACTGCGCGTCGATCATCTTGCCCATCACGCCGCCGGACGAGTTCGCCGCGGCCATCAGCACCGGGGACAGCCCGAGTTGCTGGGCGGTGATCTTCTGCAAGCCGCCGAACAGCACGTTGCTCGCCGTGTCCGACCCGGTCAGCGCGACGCCAAGCCAGCCCAGCATGGTGCCGAACAGCGGGTACATCACGCCGGTCGAGGCGAAGGCGAGGCCCATCGTCGCGTCCAGCCCGGAGTAGCGGGTGAGCGTTCCCAGCCCCAGCATCGCCGCGATGGTGACCAGGCTCAGCCGCACCGTCCAGATGGTCCGGCCGTATTCCGCGATCAGCGCAGCCGGCGAGAACCGCATCAGCAGCCCGGACACGATCGCGGCGAACAAAATTCCGGTGCCCGTCATCGACATGATGTTGAACAGCCAGACCGCGGGCTCCTTAGTGGGGGCGGCCACCACGGGCGGCACCTTGACGACGGCGTTGTGCAAGCCCTCGATCGGGAAGCTTTGCGTGTAGATGCCGTTCAGCACGGCGCGGACCGCGGGCAGGCCCCAGGCGAACACGAACACCGTCAGGATCACCCAGGGCAGCCATGCGCCGATCAGGGCCGAGCGGTCATGGCTGCGGACCATGGGGACAGGAGGCGGCATGCTGGCGGCGCTGTCGTCGTGCGAGCGCAGCGCCGGGCTGGTCCAGACCTCGCGCGGTTGCCACACGCGCAGGAACCCGACCAGGCAGGCCATGCACACCAGCGCCGAGATCACGTCGACCAGCATCGGCCCGATGTAGTTGCTGACCACGAACTGGCTGATCGCGAAGCTGAGCCCGGTGACCGCCGCCGCCGGCCACACGCCCGCCAGGCCGCGGAAACCGGCAAAGGCCCACACCACCCAGAACGGCACGATGAAGCTGAAGAACGGCAGCTGCCGCCCGATCATCGCCGACAGCGTGTTCAGGTCCAGCCCGGTTACGGAGGACAGCGCGATCACCGGGGCGGCCAACGCGCCGAACGCCACCGGGGCGGTGTTGGCGATCAGCGACAGCCCGGAAGCGGCAAGCGGCGAGAAGCCGAGGCCGATCAGGATGGCGCCGGTGACCGCGACCGGGGTGCCGAACCCGGCCGCGCCCTCGAAGAACGCGCCGAACGCGAAGGCGATCAGCAGCAACTGCAGCCGCCGGTCCGGCGTCACGCCCGAGATGGCGCCCTGCAGCACTGCGAACGAGCCGTTCTTGACGGTCAACCGATACAGAAAGATGATGTTCAGCACGATCCAGCCGATCGGGAACAGCCCGGCGGCGATCCCGAGCCCGGCCGCGCGGATCGCGAGGCCGCCGGGCATCCCGAAGGCGAACACCGCGGCCAGCACCGCGACCGTCAGCGCCGCCATCGCCGCGAAATGCGCCGGCACCTTCAGGAACGCGAGCGCAATCAGCATGGTCGCGACAGGAAGGGCGGCGATCAGCGCCGAGAGCAGCACGGACCCGGCCGGGTCGTACATCTGGTTCCAGGTCAACGCCATCTCTCCCACGTCGGCCGCCCCGCATGAGACGAGTCCGTTATTCGACCATGGGTGCGGGGAATTGTGCGAGAAAGCAAGGGTCGCTAGGCGAGAAAGCCGTCAGCCGGCGCGAATGATCTCCGCCAGTGCCCGCCCTGCCTCCTGGGTGCCGGCCTGGCCTCCCATGTCGGGCGTCCGCGGCCCGCCGTCGCGCAGCAAGGTCTCGATCGCCGCCACGATCGCGTCCGCCGCCGGCTGCTCGCCGAGGTGGTCCAGCATCATCGCGGCCGACCAGATTTGGCCGATCGGGTTGCAGATACCCTGGCCTGCGATGTCGGGCGCCGAGCCGTGCACCGGCTCGAACATCGAGGGGAACAGCCGCTCCGGGTTGATGTTGGCGGACGGAGCGATGCCGATCGATCCGGCGACCGCGGGGCCGAGGTCGGACAGGATGTCGCCGAACAGGTTGGAGCCGACCACCACGTCGAACCAGTCCGGGTGCTGGACGAACTGCGCGCACAGGATATCGATGTGGAACTGGTTGGTCGTGACGTCCGGATAGTTCGCCGCCATCGCCGCGAACCGTTCGTCCCAGTAGGGCATCGTCACGGTGATGCCGTTCGACTTGGTGGCCGAGGTGACAAGGCGGCGCGGCCGGGCCATGGCCAGCTCGAACGCGTAGCGCAGGATGCGATCCACGCCCCGGCGGCTGAACACGGCTTGCTGGGTGACGAACTCATGCTCGGTGCCCTCGAACACGCGGCCACCGACGGCGGAGTACTCGCCCTCGGTGTTCTCGCGCACGACCACGAAATCGATGTCGGCGGGCGTGCGGCCGGCGAGCGGGGTGCGCGCGCCGGGCATGAGGCGGCAGGGGCGCACGCTGGCATACTGGTCGAAGCCGCGGCGGATCGGGATCAGCAGGCCCCAGAGCGAGACGTGGTCGGGCACGCCGGGCCAGCCGACGGCGCCAAGCAGGATGCTGTCGCTCTCGGCGAGTTGCGCCAGGCCGTCGCCGGGCATCATGGCGCCGGTGCGGAGGTAGGTTTCGCAGGACCAATCGTAGTGGGTGGGGCGGAGGCGGAAACCGAACCGCGCGGCGGCGGCGTCCAGCACGCGCAACGCTTCCGGCACGGTTTCCTTGCCGATCCCGTCACCCGGGATGACGGCGATGTCGTAGCTGCGCTCCACCGGCTGAGCCTGCGGTGGATGCCGGCCCACGGTCAATCCACCGCCTGCGGGCCCAGCGCCATGCGGGCGCGGATCGCCGTCGCGACCCGGCCCGCCTCGTCGAGCGGCGTGCGCGTCCACGACACCAGCGTGTCGCCGAGCGGACGCGCCTGCCCGGCGGCGTATAGGCTCGCGTGCAGCGCCCGCAGCCGCCGGCGCGGATCCGAGCCGGCGATGAACACCGGCGCCTCGGCCCCGCAGGCCTCGCTGATCATGGACACGGAGTCGCCGGTCACGATGATGGCGTCGGCGAGCCCGATGAACCCCTCGTAAGGGTTCTCGTCCGGCTCCCCCCACCGGTACAGAAGGTGCATGGACGACGCCAAGCCGGCGGCCAGCGCGTCCGTTGCCTCCGGCCCGGTGCGGCGGCTGGTGGTCGCGAGCACGGCGCCGCCCGCCGCTTGCGCGAGCTGGGCGGCGTGCAGGCCGAGGTTGTGGGCGAAGGCGGGGCGCATCTGCCCCTCGCGCACGCCGCCGCCGACCAGCAGCGTCACCAGCGGCCGGGGCAGGTGCGCCAGCCGGCCGGCCCACGCCACGCGGGCCTGCGACAGCGCCAACGGCGACAGGCGATGCGGCGTGCCCAGCACCGGCAGCACGTTCGGGCGGCGCGGCGGCCGGTCGTGCTGTGGCACCACCAGCAGGTCGAACCGCCCGGCACGCCCGTATTGCGGCATCATGCAGTGCACGATCCGTGCGCCGAACCGTGCGCGCATCCACAGCGCCACCGCCTCCGACCGGCTGCCGGCGGACAGCGTCACCGCCGGGCCGCGGGGGGCGGTGAACGGCCAGCCCGGCGCGCCGCTCAGTCCGCGCAGCGAACCGCGGGGCGGCAGGGCGGCGAGGTGCGCCCGCCAATTCCACGTCAGCGGCACGCGCAGATGCGGCACGCCGAGCCGTTCGGCGATGCCGATCGCCTGTCCGGAGGTGCCTGCTCGCGCGTCGTCCAGCACCCACACCGGGGCAATGTCGTCGGTCGTGTGCCGCAGGGGCGTGTTCAGCATGGACGCCGCCCGGCGCTCGCACTACCAAACCGGCAGCCCACAGGAGCGCCAGGGATGACCAAGCAGCACCAGACGGATTGGGATAGGGATGCGGCCCTGACGACGGCGCGTATCTTGTTGGAAATCAAAGCCGTCAACTTTCGTCCTGAGGAGTCTTACACGTTCACGTCGGGCTGGAAGTCGCCCGTGTACATCGATTGCCGGCGTATCATCTACTTTCCGCGCGCCCGTTCCAAGATATGCGAACTGGGCGTCGAGAAGATCGGTCGCCACGTCGGTTACGAAAGCATCGAAGCCGTCGCCGGCGGCGAGACCGCCGGCATCCCATTCGCAGCCTGGATGGCAGACCGTATGCTGGCCCCCATGGCCTACGTGCGCAAGAAGCCGAAGGGCTTCGGCCGCAATTCCTTGATCGAAGGCGACGTGCCCGAAGGCAAGCGCACCCTGCTGGTGGAGGACTTGACCACCGACGGACGGTCGAAGATCCAGTTCACCCAGGCGCTCCGCGACGCCGGGGCCATCGTGAACCACGCCTTCGTCGTGTTCTTCTACGGGGTGTTCCCCGGCAGCCTCGAGACGCTCGCGCAGATGGACATCTCGCTGCACCACCTGTGCACCTGGTGGGACGTGCTGGACGCCTGCCGCGACCGTCCGTACTTCACCGAACCGGCCATGGCCGAGGTCAGGCGCTTCCTGGAGAACCCGGTCGCGTGGTCGGCGGCGCATGGCGGCATCGGCAACGCGGAGGAGGCGGCGGCCGGGCGCGCCGCGGACTGACGGGCTCACCGCCGCCGGGTCACGTGAGGGTTCCCCGAACGCACCCGGTGCGCCTAGGGTGACGCTCCTGCCCTCAGGAGGCTCCCATGACCGTCCGCCCGAACTCCGCCGCCGCCCGCGATATCGCGCACGCGCTGCACCCTTACACCGACGCCGTCGCGCACCAGGAAACCGGGCCGCTGATCATCAGCCGCGGCCAGGGCGTGCGGGTGTGGGACGAGTCGGGCAAGGAGTACATCGAGAGCGTCGCCGGGCTGTGGTGCGCCTCGCTCGGCTTCGACAACGAGCGGCTGGCGAAGGCGGCCTACGACCAGATGCGGACGCTGCCGTTCTACCACTCGTTCACCGCCAAGTCGCACACGCCGCTGATCGACCTGTCGGAGATGCTGATCGCCCGCGCGCCGGTGCCGATGAGTCGCGTCATCTTCGCCAACTCGGGCAGCGAGGCGAACGACACCGCGATCAAGATGGCCTGGTACTTCAACAACGCGCTCGACCGCCCGCGCAAGAAGAAGGTGATCGGGCGCATCAAGGGCTACCACGGCATTACCCTGGCGGCGGCGTCGCTGACCGGGCTGCCCAACAACCACCGCAGCTTCGACCTGCCGCTGCCCGGCTTCGTCCACACCATGACGCCGCATTTCTACCACGGCACCCTGCCCGGCGAGACCGAGGACGCCTTCGCCACGCGCTGCGCCGACGAGCTGGAGCGTCTGATCCTGGCCGAGGACCCGGACACCGTCGCGGTGATGTTCGCCGAGCCGGTGATGGGCGCCGGCGGCGTGATCCTGCCGCCCGCGGGATACTTCCCGAAAATCCAGGCCGTGCTGCGCAAATACGACGTGCTGCTGGTGGCCGACGAGGTGATCTGCGGCTTCGGACGCACCGGCAACTACTGGGGCACGCAGACCTTCGACATGGAACCCGACATCATCACCTGCGCCAAGGCGCTGTCGGCCAGCTACCTGCCGATCAGCGCCACGATGGTGAACGAGCGGGTGTTCCAGGCGATCGCGTCCGAAAGCCACAAGATCGGCACGTTCGGGCACGGCTACACCTATTCCGGCCACCCGGTGCCGGCCGCGGTCGCGATCGAGGCGCTGAAGATCTACGACGAAATCGACATCGTGGCACAGGTCCGCACGGTCGGCGCCCACATGCAGGCCGGGCTGCGCCGCCGCTTCGAAGGGCACGAGCTGGTGGGGGAGGTCCGCGGCATCGGCATGATCGGCGCGATCGAGCTGGTGGCCGACCGCGACGCCCGCCGCAATTTCGAGCCGGCGCGGAAGATGGCCGCCCGGCTGGTCAAGCTCGGCGAGGAGCACGGCATCATCAGCCGCGCCCTGCCGTCCGACTCGGTGGCGTTCAGCCCGCCACTGATCATGACGGAGCCGGAAGTGGACGAGATGCTGGATCGGATGGCCCGCGCACTGGACGAGCTGACGGTGCAGGTCCGGCGGGAGAGCCTGGCCGTCGCCTAGAGCGTCATCCGTGCTGATAGGCGCACGAAGGATGCTCTAGGCCTTTGTTTCAACGAGCATCTTTATCCGACGGGTGATCCCGTTCGGTCGGATGACGCTCTAGCTGGCCCGGCTGACGGTGTAGTCGGCGACGGCGGCGAGGCTGCGCCGGTAGGGCGAGTCGGGGAACGCGAGCAGCGATTGCTTGGCGGCCTGGGCGAAGCGGGTGGCCCGGCCCAGCGTCGCCTCGATCGCGCCGCAGCCCTCCATCAGGGCCAAGGCGTGGTCGAGGTCCTGCTCATGCTGCGCCTGCTCCTCGATCGTGCGGGCCCAGAACGCCCTGGTTTCGGCGGTCCCGTTCCGGAACGCCACGATCACCGGCAGGGTCAGCTTGCCTTCGCGGAAATCGTCGCCGACCGTCTTGCCGAGCTTGGCCTCGTCGGCCGCGTAGTCGAGCGCGTCGTCGACCAACTGGAACGCGACGCCCAAATTCATGCCGTAGTCGAACAGCGCACGAGCTTCAGGCGCCGGACGGTCGGCCACGACGGCGCCGACCTCGCAGGCGGCCGCGAACAGCGCCGCCGTCTTGCCGCGGACCACGTCGAGATACTGGTCCTCCGAGGTCGAGAGGTCGTTCTGCGTCACCATCTGCAGCACCTCGCCCTCGGCGATCGTGGCGGCCGCCTTGGACAGGATGGCGAGGACGGCGAGCGAACCGTCCTCGACCATGAGCTGGAAGGCGCGGGCGAACAGGAAGTCGCCGACCAGCACCGACGCCTTGTTGCCGAAGATCGCGTTGGCGCTGGCCAAGCCCCGGCGCAGCACGCTCTCGTCCACCACGTCGTCGTGCAGCAAGGTGGCGGTGTGGATGAACTCGACGCAGGCCGCGAGCTTGACGTGGCGGCTGCCGGGGTAGCCGCACATGCGGGCCGACGCGAGCGTGAGCAGCGGGCGCAGGCGTTTGCCGCCGGCGGCCACGATGTGCGCGGCCAACTGCGGGATCAGGGCGACCGGGCTGTCCATCCGGGCGACGATTGCCTTGTTGCAAGCGGCGAGATCGTCCGCGACCAGGTCGACAAGGGCCACGAGCGCGTCCTCGTTGCCGAGACGGCCGGAGGCAGCGGAGTCGCGGGCCGCGGCTGCGACAGGACGACCGGCGATGGGCAGGCTGGCTACGGCGCCCAAACAAAACTCCTGCTTGATCCGGTTGGCGAATGCCTCACCATATCGGCGGCCCCGAAAAACGGTCAAGCCGACGCAGCCCTCCAGAGTGAAGCGAGCAAGTGACGCCCATGCACGTAGTTGCCATCTCGAACGACCTGGTTCGCCTCAGTTTCCTCACCGCGCTGCTCACCGACGCGGGCTTCGCTCCCGTCGTGCTGGATGCCCACGTCGCCGCCATGGATGGCAGCATCGGCGCCATCCCCCGCCGGCTCGCGGTGGCGACCGCGGACGCCACCGCCGCGTTGCGGGTGTTGCGCGAGGCCGGGGAGGCCGCGTGCAGCTGACGGAGGGCACGCTGCTGGGCGGCCGGGTCCGCTACGCCCAGCCGGCAACCGGCTTCCGCAACGGGATCGAGCCGGTGCTGCTGGCGGCCAGCGTCAAGGCCCGGGCCGGCCAACGCGTGCTGGAGGCTGGCACCGGTGCCGGTGCTAGCCTGCTGTGCCTGGTGGCGCGCGTCGGCGGACTGGAGTGCACGGGGGTCGAGCGGGACGTCGCGCTGTCCGGCCTCGCCCGCGCCAACGCGGCGGCGAACCGCGCGCCGATCGCGATCGTGACGGCCGACGTGGCGGCCGGGCTGCCGCTGCGGCCGGGCTACGATCACGCCATCGCCAACCCGCCCTGGCATGCGGACCGCGCGACCGCATCGCCCGACCCGATGCGGGACAGCGCCAAGCGCGGCCACCCAGGCTTGATCGCGGCGTGGGCGCTGGCGCTGGCCTCGGCGCTCCGGCCCGGCGGCGCCCTGACGATGATCCTGCCCGCGGCCTGCATCGGGCAGGCACTCGCGGCGTTCGCGGCCTGCGACTGCGGCGGCCGCACCCTGGCGCCGCTGTGGCCGAAGGCGGGGCGGGCGGCCAAGATCGTGCTGGTCCACGGCGTGCGCCGAAGCCGGCGGGCCGACCAGTTGATGCCGGGACTCGTGCTGCACCAGGCGTCGGGCGCTTTCACCGGCGCCGCCGAGGCGATCCTTCGCGAGGGGGCCGCCTGGGCGTTCGATCAGCCAACCTCCTCGGGGTGACGCAACTGCCACAGCCGCTCGTGCGCCGCGACCAGGCTGTCCATGTTGCGGCGCCGGTTGGCGCCGTCCGGAAGCGGGCGGCGAGTCAACATGCGTTCGAGGATACGGAGCAGGTCTTCCGCCACCTCGAAATCCGACACGTCGCAGGCATGGTGAAAGGCGACGAGGATTTTGTCGGAAAGCCGGCGCGTGTGCCGCGGGACGTTGCTTGGCGAGTCGCGTTGCGACTCGCCGTCAGTTGCGGACACGGCGGCACCGGGCAGTTCGCATTTGTCTCAGCCGCCTTTCTTAATCTCCAACCGGACCGCATTCGCCAGGGCCTCCGGATCTCCATTTTGCGGCAGCATCGCCCGGAACTTGCCGCCGGGCGTCATCAAATAAATCGCAGAGGTGTGATCCATGACATAGGAGTTGCTTTTTGTCCCACCGACCTGGGCGTATTGGACGCCGTAGGCGCGAGCGACCGCCCCGATGTCGTCGGCCGAGCCGGTCAGGCCCACGATCCGGTCGTCGAACAGCTTGACGTACTGGCCGATGGCGGCGGGCGTGTCGCGCGCCGGGTCGACGGTGATGAACAGCGGCGTCACCGCGTCCGCGTTCGGTCCGAGCAAGTCCAGGGCGGTGGCGATCGTCTGCAGCTCCGTCGGGCAGACGTCGGGGCAGTAGGCGTAGCCGAAGTAGACGATCAGCCACTTGCCGCGGAAGTCGGCGTCGGTGACGCGCCGGCCGGTGGCGTCGGTCAGCGTGAACGGGCCGCCGACGGCCGCTGGACGAAGACCACCCACCCACCCGATGGCCCACCCGAGGGCGAGCGCGAGTAGCAGGGCGGAGGCGGTCCAGCGAATTGCCCTCAGCATGGCGCGCCCGCCGTCCCGCCTCCGGTCCGGGCTACCGGGCGCCGAGTTCGATCGCTCCCTGCGGCTGCTGGCTCTCGAACACGCCGTCCGCGAAAGCTTCTTCCCAGTTGCCTCCGGTCGACGCGCGGCTGTACTCGGTGGAACGGTTCTCGAAGAAGTTGGCGTGCTCGACGGCGTTCAGCATGTCGTCCAGCCAGGGCAGGGGATTGCTCTCGACGTGGAACAGCTCGTTCAGGCCGAGCTGCTGCAGGCGGCGATCGGCGATGTAGCGGATGTAGGTCTTGACGTCTGCGGCGTTGAGGCCCTCCACCGGCCCGAGCTCGAATGCGAGGTCGATGAACGAGTCCTCGTGGTCGACGATGGTGGCGCAGGTCTCGTACAGCTCCGTCTTGAGCTGCTCGGTCCAGATTTCCGGGTTTTCCTGGACGAAGGTACGGAACAGCCGGATGACCGACAGGCAGTGCAAGGTCTCGTCGCGCACCGACCACGAGACGATCTGGCCCATGCCTTTCATCTTGTTGAAGCGCGGGAAGTTCAGCAGGATCGCGAACGAGGCGAATAGCTGCAAGCCTTCGGTGAACGCCCCAAATGCCGCCAAAGTCTTGGCGATCTCATGCTTGCTGTCCACCCGGAACGTCTGCATGTAGTCGAACTTGTCCTTCATTTCCTTGTACTTAAGGAATGCGGTGTATTCGAGCTCAGGCATGCCGATGGTGTCGAGCAGGTGGCTGTAGGCGGCGATGTGGATGGTCTCGATGTTGCTGAACGCCGACAGCATCATCAGCACTTCGGTCGGCTTGAACACCTGGCTGTAGTGCTTCATGTAGCAGTTGTTCACCTCGACATCCGCCTGGGTGAAAAACCGGAATATCTGCGTGAGCAGGTTGCGTTCGGGCTCGCTGAGGTTGCGGTGCCAGTCCTTGACATCGTCCGCGAGCGGGACCTCCTCGGGCAGCCAATGCACGCGCTGCTGGGTCAGCCATGCCTCGTACGCCCAGGGATAGCGGAAGGGTTTATAGACCGGGTTCTCGGTCAGCAGGTCCATGCGGGGGGCGGGCGCGATTGAGCCGTCCATGCGGGTTCATCCTTTGGTAACAGGGAGTAGGAGCGCAGCGCCTACTGGCAGGCGAGGCATTCCTCGTAGTTGGCCGGCGGCGCTGCGGCGGCCGTCGCCATCTCGGCCGGGCGCACGACCTTCTCGCTGACGTTGTCGGCCCGCTGGATGGACAGGCTGCGGCAGTAGTACAGCGACTTCACCCCGCGCTTCCACGCCAGCATGTGGATCTGGTGCAGGTCGCGCTTGTGTACGTTGGCTGCTAGGAAGATGTTCACCGATTGGCTCTGGCAGACGTACGGCGTGCGGTCGGCGGCGTGCTCGACCACCCAGCGCTGATCCAGTTCGAACGCCGTCTTGTACACCGCCTTCTCCTGCTCCGTCAGGAAATCGAGGTGCTGCACGCTGCCCTTGGTGAGCGTGATGGACGACCAAACCTCGTCGGTGTCACGCTCTTTCGCCGCCAGCAGCAGTTGCAAATGCCGGTTGCGGACCACGAAGCTGCCCGACAGCGTCTTCTGCAGGAACACGTTGGCCGCGATCGGCTCGATGCCCGGGCTGGCGTTGCCGGCGATGATGGAAATGGACGCGGTGGGCGCGATCGCCATCTTGTTGGAGAACCGCTCCATCACGCCGTACTCCTCAGCGTCCGGGCAGGGGCCGCGTTCCTCCGCCAGCAGCCGCGACGCCTGGTCGGCTTGGGCGCGAATATCCTTGAATATCCGCGTGTTCCACACCTTCGCGATGACGCTCTCGAACGGCACGTTCAGCGCTTGCAGGAAGCTGTGGAAGCCCATCACGCCCAGCCCCACCGAACGCTCGCGCATGGCGGCGTATTTCGCGCGCGCCATCTCCTCCGGGGCGCGGTCGATGAAGTCCTGCAACACGTTGTCGAGGAAGCGCATCACGTCCTCGATGAACAGCGGATGGTCCTTCCAGTCGAAATACGTCTCGAGGTTCAGGCTGGACAAGCAGCAGACGGCGGTGCGCTGGCGGCCGTGCTGGTCGATGCCGGTCGGCAAGGTGATCTCGCTGCACAGGTTGGACGTCCGCACCTCCAGCCCGGCCAGCTTGTGGTGCTCGGGCCGGGCGCGGTTCACGTGGTCGGAGAACACGATGTACGGCTCGCCGGTCTCGATCCGCGCCGTCAGGATGCGAATCCACAGCGCCCGCGCGCTGACCTGGCGGACCGGGCTGTGGTCCTTGGGCGACAGCAGCGACCACGGCTCGTCCGCCTCGACGGCGCGCATGAACTGGTCCGACACCTGGATGCCGTGGTGCAGGTTGGGCGCCTTGCGGTTCGGGTCGCCGCCGGTCGGACGGCGGATTTCGACGAACTCCTCGATCTCCGGGTGGCTGATCGGCAGATAGACTGCCGCAGACCCGCGCCGCAGCGAGCCCTGGCTGATCGCCAAGGTCAGGCTGTCCATGACCCGGATGAACGGGATGATGCCCGAGGTCTTGCCGTTCTGGCCGACCTTCTCGCCGATCGAGCGCAGATTGCCCCAGTAGCTGCCGATGCCGCCGCCCTTGGACGCGAGCCAGACGTTCTCGTTCCAGAGGCCGACGATGCCGTCCAGGCTGTCCGACGCCTCGTTCAGGAAGCAGGAGATCGGCAGCCCGCGCTTGGTCCCGCCGTTGGACAGGACGGGGGTGGCCGGCATGAACCACATGCGGCTGATGTAGTCGTAGATGCGCTGGGCGTGGGCGGCGTCGTCGCCGTAGAAGCTGGCCACCCGGGCGAACAAATCCTGGTAGCTCTCGCCCGGCATGAGGTAGCGGTCATCGAGCGTCGCCCGGCCGAACTCGGTCAGCAGGCTATCCCGCGACCGGTCCACCCGCACCTGGTGGCGTCCTTGCATCTGCACAGCATCGAGCACGGCGGTGTCTCCTGGGGTCACGACTCCGATGACCGGCATCCTGCGCTTCGACGCCTGCGATGACAATATGTGGCATAACAACGACACGTCACCACAAGATGCAGGGTGTCGCCCTTGTATCCACCGTGGCGACCCTCATCAGCCAAGGGTGCGATAGACACCCGACTCCAACGTGGCCAAGGCCGTCAGCACCGCCGGGTCGTTGACCGGCAGGACCTGCGCCAGGAGCAGCCCGGCGATTTTCCGCGCCGGGTCGATCCAGTAGTAGGTGTTGGCGAGGCCCGCCCACGCCAGGCTGTGGGCGCTGCGCCCGCCGGGAACGGGCATTCCGTTGGTGATGAAGCCGTAGGTCCATCCCATGCCGATGGCCGCCGGGGTGGCGCCGGTCGACAACGGCGGCAGCACGTCGGTCATGCGGATCGTGTCGACGCCGGCGATCTGGTCCTGCGTCATCAGGGCCAGCGTCTCCGGCCGCAGGACCAGGTTCGCGCCGGCACGTCCGCCGTTCAGCACCATGGCCAGGAACTTGAGGTAATCCGGCCCGGTCGAGAACAGTCCGCCGCCGCCGCTTTCGAGTTCCGGCACCACCGGTATGACGGCGGGAGCCGGCGTGATGGCGCCGTCCGGCCCACGCATATGAATGGACGCGCCCGCATCCGACCTGGGATCGAAGCCGGTGCTGTCCATGCCGAGCGGGCCGAGCACGTGCGCCTTGAGGTAAGCGCCCAGCGTTTGCCCGCTGACGGCCTCGACCACCTTGCCGGCCCAATCGGTGCTGATGCCGTATTCCCAGCGCTCGCCAGGGTCGAACAGTAACCGGGGCAGATTCCCGGGCAATCAGGCCGTGGTTGCGGCTTGGCGGACGAGGTCGGGGAGCGGCGGGATGCTGACGATGCCAGGCACGTGCAGGCGGTCGCCGAGGTAGCGGAAGAACGAG
>JAABUV010000851.1_pt1 | contig 45795 bp, 80 predicted proteins | sample 5559971 | NCBI WGS metagenome assembly JAABUV01 (sample SAMN10711881, study PRJNA513362) | rock metagenome | isolation source: Antarctica rocks | place: Antarctica: Victoria Land, Knobhead nord | collected 2015-12-19 | reverse complement strand
GCGCGGCCGCCAGTGCGCTCGGCGCGGCCGCGCGGCGGCTGCGCGCGGCCGCGGAGCGCGGGCCGGCGCTCGCGCGAGAGCTGGCGCGCGCGCGCGACGAGGCCGAGAGCGCGCGCGGCGCGGCGGCGGCGGAGCGCGCGCGCGCGGAGGCCGCGGCCGGCCGCGCGCGCGAGCTGGAGGCGCGCTGCGCCGCGCTCGCGCGGCAGGCGCGTGTGGCGGCCGCCGCGCGCGAGGCGGCGGCGGCCGCGGCGGACGAGGCGCAGGTGCGGCACGGCCTGGCGCTCGGGCGGGCGTGAGAGGCGTCTGGAGCACTGCTGCGTTATCATGCTCCCCGACCGAGAGCAGCGCTTCGCGCTGAGCTGGGGACTGAGCATGCAAGCTGCTGCTGCAATGTCCACCGCTTGTCTGATGCCCGAAGACGACTCATAGGCTGGAGCGGCGGCCCTGCGGGCAGCGGAGACGCTGCTGCCTAGCGAGCTTGGTAGCCATACTGGCTTGGGGCGCTGCCACATGCGCAGCTGGGCGCGGCAGCATCTAGGGCGCTGTCAAGAAGTTATTCCAGAAGGTCAAGGCGTGTGCGGCGCCGGTCTCACCGCGCGCGCGCGCAGCTCGAGGCGGCGGCCATCCAGGGCGATGTTGACACGCTGCGTGAGCGGCTGCAGCAGGCGGCCGCGCTGGAGCGCGCCGCCACCGAGCGCGCCGCCGGCCTGCAGGCACGCCCCTCCACACGGCCACAGCGACGTGGCGGCGGTGCTGCTTGCATGCAAAACAGGGCTTGGCTGCTGCTTGCGTCTCTGGCGACGGCGGTTTGGCCCGGCCCAGCCAAGCCGGGCTTGCTGCTGCCCCGGGACGCTGTGGCGCTGCAGACGCCAAGAAATGTGCCTCTAGCAGCTTGCCCATGAAAGAAATAGCGGGTGGGTGTAGGCACCTACTGCTCTACCACGCTGACCTGATCATGCCAGGTCATGTCAGGCCATGCGCTCGCTTGCGCAGGCCGCCCTGGACAGCATGCGCGCCGCGAGCCGGAGCGCCGGCGAGCCGGGCGCCGGCGCGGCGGCGGCGGCCGCGTCCGCGGACGCGCGGCGCTTCCACGCGCGCGCGGTCGAGCTGGAGGCGCAGGTGCCGACCTAGGGTAGAAGACATGGCTAATCTCTGTAGCCCTAGCCACGGCCCCGCCTGCTGGCACTGGTGTGCTCATGCATGCCAGGCGCTGCGGGTTTCCGCTTCCCAGGACAGCCCGGGCAGGTTACACGTTGTGTGACATGCAGCAGCTGCTGTGCAGTGCGGTGCGGCAGCTTTAGAGGGTTAACGAGGTTTGGTGCTGTGGGGTTGGCCGCTCGGCCCCGTCGCGGTCCGAGCTCAGCGCCCCGTGTCTGCCAAGCAGCGCGTGCAGCACCTTTGACGGTCCATGAAACCACTGCAAACTTGCAGCGCTTGCCGCGAGCGGGCGCGCCTGTCGCGCAGCTGGCGGCGAGGAAGGCCGAGCGGCGGCGGCGGCCAGGGCGGCCGCCGCGCTCGGGCCGCTGCGCGCCGAGCTGGACGCCGCGCGCGCGGAGCTGCGCGCGCTCCAGCGCGCTCCAGCGCGCGCCCGCGGAGCAGCGCGGCGGCGGCGGCGGCAGGGCGGCCGGCGCCCGGCTGCGCGAGGCGCAGGCGGCAGCGGCAGAGCGCGAGCAGCGGCTGCGCGAGGCGGATGCCGCGCTGGCAGAGCGCGAGGCGCGGCTGCGCGAGCTGCGCGCCGAGGTGGCGCCCGGCCCCGCGCCTGTCGCACCCGCGGTGGGAGCCTGCCTGTTGCTGCCGCAGCTCCTCGGCAGCACGACGCAGCCTTGCCATTAGCAGCGGGCAGCACTCAACTTGCTCTGCGCCTGGTAGGGGCCAGAGCTGCCTGGGCATGCGCTGGCGAGGCCGCGCATCGCACGCCAGCTCTGTTCCCCTTAATGCGCTTGGATTAGAATACTGAGTTGGCTGCCGCATGGGCAGCACTGGACTCAGCCGATCCATGCAGTGCATGCTGTTCGGGTCGGGCCGAACCCTTGTTGCAGCACGCGTTGGAGCCGGTTGCACCGGGTCGCCCAGGCCGCAGGCGGGAGGCGCTCCCTACCCTAAACGTAACCCCGAGTGCAGGCGGAGGCGCTGCGGCCCAAGGCGGCGCGCCTGGCGGGCCTGGAGATCGAGCTGGCCGGGCGCGAGGACGCGGCGGCGGCCGCGGCGGCGGCGTTCGCCGCCGCCGCGCAGCGCGCCGAGCGCGCGGAGGCCGGCCTGGCCGCGGCCAGCGCGCGCGAGGCGGAGCTGCGGCAGCGGGTGCGGCGCCATCGGCGCGTGTCCTGACGTGCCAGCAAGTTCCGTTCCTGGGGCTTCTTGTGGACAGCCCGGGCCCTGTTGCCGGAGCTGCGCGCTGCGCTCACACTGAGGCGTTAGACGTGACTGGCACTGTGCTTCCTTGCTTCGTTTCATGTTGGAGGGCGGGCGCGTGCCCTGGCGCTGCGTCGCTCGTCGTTGCAACGGGCCCCGAGGCCGGCCGAGGCGCCTTGTGCGCCGCTACCGGCAGCTGCAGCTCTCCCCAGTCAAGGTCTCCAACCAACAGCGCATCGGCGTGCGGCAGGCGGTGGCGGCGGAGTCGGCGCTGGCGGCCGCGCGCGCGCAGCTGGAGGCGGCCGCGCGCGACGACATCTCGCCCTCGCGCTCGCAGGCCGCGCGGCAGCGCATCGCGGCGCTGGAGGCCGAGCGCGCGCGGCTGCAGGTGGCTGCCCTTTCAGGGGCCCCGCTATTCAGCCTACAGGTGGCGTCCCTATTCAGGGGCTCGCACGCTGTGCAGGTTTTGCTGCGCAGGTCGCACCCGGGGCATTCACCATGCGAGCGTCAGGCGGGGTGGCGCCCGGCGAGGAGTCGAGCGTTGCCAGCCTCTTCCGGCCTGCCAGGGCTGATCAGGCAAGGGGGTGCCCACCGGGTGTGTTAGCGGGTCGCCCGCCTGAGGCCCTGCTGCCCGGCGCAGGCGGAGGTCGCCGGGCTCGGCCGGGACATGGCGGCGCAGCGCGCGGCCGCGGAGAGGGACGCGGCGGAGGCGGCCGCCGCCGCGGACCGCCGCGTCGCCGACCAGCGGGTGCGCTCTCGCGCTGCCTTGCGCTGCCGGCGCGCGCGCCGCGACCTGGTTGGGCAATGCCTGCAGAGGCGCGAAGGGCCGGTCCGCCAGCACGTTGCAGTGCTCGTGCAGAATGGGAAAGAGCCACATGAGACGCCACGGTGCCTTAAAGGCGCATGCTGCACACCGCAGGGGTATGGGTGCATGGGTGCACGCTTGCGTGCCGGCGCTGCATGGCTGTCTTGACAGCGTCCATGTGCGTCCGCCGGCGACAGCATCTTGAATTGCACCCTACCCCTAACCTACTCCTGCCTGTGTGCATCAGCGGCGCGCACCTGCCGCCCGCGCAGGCGCATGTGGTGCAGCTGGAGGCCGCGCTGAAGGCCGCGGAGGCGCGCGCCAGCAAGGCCGCCGCGGCGCATGCGGCGGCCGAGCGCCGGCTGGCGGCCGCCAGCGAGGAGCGCGCCGGGCTGCGCGCGCAGCTGGCCGCGCGCGCCGAGGAGCTGGTGCGGCGCCCGCGCCTCTGTCGCCGGCGTCCTTCGGTTGCCGTCCACGCGCACCGCTCGCCGGCTTACCGTGTCTGCAAGCATTTATAAAGTGGCACTCGGCAGCACTCAATAGGCCGCAAGAGAGGCAGCAATGCGTCTTTGACGCAGCCTCCCAACTCGTGCGGCCCAGACCATGCCCATGCGTCCCGCCAAGGGCGTGCCAGGCATACGGGGGCAGCAAGGCCACCTTTTGCATGCGTATGAGGGAGCGCGCGACGCGGCTGGACGCCATCCGCATATTAGCGCGCGCACGGTGGCAGGCCAGTGAGCGCGCCCCTGCGCCGGCAGGCGGCCGCGTCCGTGGCGGCGGCCGGCGCGGCCGCAGCCGCGCGCGCGGAGGCAGCGCGCCAGGCGGCGGCCATCCGCGCGCTGGAGGCGCAGGTGGCGGAGCGGCGCGCCGCCGAGGACGGCCTCGCGCGCCAGCTGCAGGTGAGCGGGGATTCGTACTGAGCACGGATCACAGGACACCTTTTATTCTGATATATATAATGGGGTGGCGCACATCCCGGATGCATACGGTGTACACACATGTACACGCACACACCCTTTCTCAATACAATTCGATTGCCACCCGGGCCTGGGTATACACAACCCCCCGGGATCCCCGCCTGCAGCCAGCACAGCTGCAGCGCGGGTGCTGCCCATGCATCTCTTACAACAACGCTAGAGCGCACCGGGGCGCCTGTAGGCCCCGGGCGCGCCAGGCGGGCTGCCGCGCTGCTCAGCGCGCGCGTGCGCACGCGCGCAGGCCGCGCAGGCGGAGGCTGCGGCGCGCGGCGCGGACCTGCGCGCCGCGGAGCAGCGCGGCGCGGCCGCGGAGGCCGCGCTGCGCCGCGACCGCGGCATGGCGGGCAGCGCCTTCCAGCTGCAGCAGGTGGCGCCTCCGCCCCATTGTCGAACGAAGCTTTGGAAACTCGCGGATCCGGCGCATGCGAATCTAGAGACGTGTGGGTCCAGTGCGTGCACAGCAGCGCTGAGGCCACGGCTGAAGCACCCCCCAGCAAATTAGCTCTTTCGGGCAGCCCCTGGGTCGCCCTTGGGGCCAGGCGCCGAGCGCCTGGATTCCTTCGCTTCGTCTAGCATCCGTGCGTGCTCGCACGCCCACCGCGCTCGCCACGAGGGCGGAGGAGCAGACGCGCGCCCGCACACCCACTGCTCACGCCACGCCGAACGAGGAGGGCGAGGGAAGTGGCGGGTATAGGGCATTAGGGGAACGAAATATGATGGCGCAGGCGTGCGCAGGAGCTGGAGCGGCTGGCGGCGGAGCTGCGCGCGCGCGACGCCACGCTGGCCGAGGCGCGCGCCGCGCTGGCCGCCGAGCGGCGCCAGACCGACGAGCTGGAGCGCCAGCTGCTCATGCAGGCGCGCCGGGCGCCCCGCGCCGACTGGCCGGCCGACCCCCAGCGGCCTGCCTGGCTGCCCTGCTGCTCATGCTCCGGCGCTACGCGTGCCGGGGCTGCCAGCGCGGCCGATGGCTGCCATGCAGTGGCCTGTGCCAGAAGAGCACACAAATGCACATCTGCAGCTGGCGCTTGAGCAGCGCAGACCAACGAGCGGAAGCACCGGCCGCACGCGGCATCTGGGGCAGCAGCGCGTGTCCAGCAAGGGCCCAGGGGCGGGGGGGTAGGCATGCGCGCCTGAGGCGCCGCCCCGCACAGGCCACCGACGCGGAGGAGACGCAGCGCGACGCGGCCGCGCTGGGCGACCTGTCGGCCGAGCTGGCGGCGGCCGAGGAGCGCGAGGCGGCCGAGGCGGCGCGCGCGCGCGCCGCGGAGCGCGCGGCCGCAGCTGCGGAGGACGCGCGGCGCCGCATGGAGGCCGACCTGCAGCAGGCGCGAGGCGTGGCAGCGCTCCCTGTATGCGCAAGAGACCTGGTGATAGATCTGGAGCATACTGTCCCTCCTGGACAGCATTTTACCTGCAAGTGCCCAAGAATCACTGGCTGATGCTGATGGGCATGCTGCAGCTCTCCCGGCCGGGCGACCAGCGGCGCCGCGCGCGCCACGCGCCGCGCGCCCCGTCCTGGCGGCTGGTGCAGCCTGGGCCGTCTGCTAACGCAGCTGCGCGTGCGGCAGGCACGCGCACGCGCGGCAGGGGGCGCCGACGAGCGCTGCGCCGACATGGAGCGCCGGGCCTCGCGGCTGGAGGCCCGCCTGTGTCAGGTGACCCCTCGGAACCCTGGTCGCGATGCAAGCCCTGCAGGGAAGCAAGCGCGTCCACGTCTCTTGATCGGCGCCCGCTGTGGCGTGCAGGCACAAAAAAACTTAGCGCGCATGCGTCAGGCGCACGCGCGCAACGTCGTGCATCAAGCCTGCCCACTCCGGCAGGCAGTCGCCATGCCTGCTCTGTGGCCCGGCCACTCCTACAACCATACATGCAGGGGCCATCAGCAACCCTGCAGGCACCCGGCGGCCCGGCCAGCCACCGGGCAGGGCGACGCACGGAGCGCCCAAGCCTGTGCCTCAGCACTGACCTCCTGCCCTGGCGCGGCGTCCCCGCAGGCGCGCGGGGAGCTGGCCGAGGCCGCCTTGCAGCACGACCGGCTGAGCGAGGAGCTGGCGGCGCGCGGCGCGGAGCTGGCGTCCGCGCGCAAGCGGGCGAGCGCGCCCCTGCCGCAGGCCGACGACGATTCCTGGCTCGTGTCCGCCACCTTCGGCGATGCGCGGTGACCCGCAGGGTGTCTGTCGGGGGTGTGGGGCGTGGGTCGAGCGCTGTGCGCCAGTTCCGGAGGTGTATGAGTGCCTGCAGTGTGGCACATGGTGTGTGCGCCTGCGGACGGCCAAGTGGGCACGGTGGTGCGCCGCGCGCATGTTGGGTATTGGCATAGGCTCGCAGCAGGGACTGTTCCTGATTAACTGTGCGGGAAGCACTGTGCGTATGGTGTACTTGAGCGCTATGCCATGCCTGGGGTTACACACATATGCAACAGAGCACGCAGTGGTGAACTTACATGCCGCTTGGAATCTGGCCCAGGCTTGCGGTTCGTGCAGAACTCCTGTCGCACTGGTTGCTTGGGACCCGCCTGGCTTTGCTGCCATGGAGGGGCACCGAGCTCAGCCACATGGCTGGTTGGATGCAAATGCCTGGAGATTGTAAGACTCTGACATGCACGAAGGAGCATACAAAAGCGCTTACAAATGCCTGCATTACACTTCCGGTCCTGTCCTGCAGCATTAAAGCAGTGCGGAAACTGTCTATGGCACCTGAGCACATACCGCTAGTGCTGCTGACATGCTATCTGCTATCGCACAGCAACGCAGCACGGGCAACCTGCCTCGCAGAGCAAGCAGTCGTGCATATTTGGTGACGGTCCTCACACTCTTTTAGCTAGCCAGCAGACACTCGCGCTGGGGTGCAGTTCAGGGGTCCAGGCACTCTCACGTCAGGCTCCCGAACAGCCGCATGGCCATCTCCCGCGCAAAGGGGATGTAGCTCAACGCGTACCAGACCATTGCGCCAAGCTGGACGATGAAGAACGTCACAGTGAGAACGAAGCTTTGGAACTGCGCACACGGGGCGGCCGCCTCTCAGCCAGCAGTGCAAGGAGTGCTGGGCAGCCAGTCAGGATACAGCTTTGACTGCACCGGAGCAGCAACACCAGAGCGCAGGCAGCAGCGACACCGGGCTGCAGGCGCGCACGTATATTGCCGATATCAAAGTCAGGGCCATGGCCGCTAGGTACACCAGCGTCGCTACAACTCTGCCTTTGTCGAACATGCTCTTCAGCTGCTTGAGCGGCCCCATCAGGAACATTGTGCTGCACCAGCACATGGCGGTCAGTGCTGCTGCCTTGCAAGTGCAGTGCAGTGCTCCAGCAAGTTGATGGGTGCACCTGGCGATCATGAGCAGGTTGGAGAACGTGTACAACACCGCAAACCTGGGAGTTGGGGAGCGCGCGCCACCGGGCGTCAGTGCGCTCGGTATGACTACCATAGGTGCTGGTTCAGGCGTGAGGCTGGCGAAACAGGTCAGCTTGTGGCACACCGGGTTGGGCTCAGGAAGAACCAGGTTGCCTGCATGCGGACCAGGACGTGAGTCTTTGCACGGCACTGGGCTGTGTCCAGCAGCGCGTGCACAGACGCGGAGTTTACCAGGAGTCCAAAGACGACGGAAAGGCCGAGGCAGAAAACAAAGCCGTAGACCCGCTGGGACGCCCCACGCGGCCCTCAGCCTCTGCCTCGGCGCTGCGTTTCAGCTTGACCGGGGCGCAAGCGCAGGCGCACCTGGGTGCGATTAAGCGTAGATACTGCGTCCAGGGAGTTGAGCAGCGTTGGCTCTACTTCCTCCGCCTCCAGGCCCAGGCCGGTCTTCAACCGCACCCACCAGCCGCTCGGGGGCACGACCTGGTCCAGCGCCTCATGCCTGCTGAACCAGCTGGCCATCCCGCTGTCTGCTCGCGGCTTGAGCACGCTCGCGCGTCACGCTCTGGCTGCTGCCTGTGATGCACTGCGCAGGCCTGCAGCTGCGCCGCCAACGTCTCCCCGCTCTTCTGATCCTCCACCTCTTGTGTTCAAGAGGCACAACAGCTCAGATACCTAACGAGTGCACAGAGTGGCGTGGGCGGCAAAGGGGCTTGATCTGCGTGCTAGCGCTGCTGGGCGTCCGTTGACTCATTTTCTGAGCATGGCATGTCCAATGGACATTGTCCATGCTCCTCTCCCAAAGAAGAAGGGGGGGGCTCTTATCAATTCAAACTAACTTGCAGTGGGCTTATTTTTTTTCCTGTCACTCCTTGCCCAGCAGGAACACCTTTACCATGCATGACATATCTTTGTATATGTAGTGACTTACATGCGGACACAAGCCGCGCTTCTAATCTGCTCTTCACAAACAGACTGCATGCAGGCGTATTAGCACACACAAAGTCCGTCCGCCTTAGCAGAAGCTCAACTGGAGCCTCGGGCAAACGCAGGCACTGGTACGCTGGCGACCTCAGCTCTACTTGTTGCCGCTAATCCGCTCTGAAGCCAGGCAAGCGTTAAGCCTCGGTCGCTTGTTTCCGAGCGGTGCTTGCAAAGTAGCGCCATCCTGGCCCACCAGCAGTGCAGTAGACACACTGCCCAGCCCTCAAGCAGCGGGTAAAATGCACTGCAGCGGGTTGAACACTGCAGATTAATCAGAAGGCTGTCACCAGCTGCTGTACAGTCACGATGGTTCGAACTGTCCAACATACAAGCGCCCGTGCTTCCCAAATACGCTTCCTTCCGGGGAGGAGCACATCGATATGTATGCCATGCTCAAACAAAGGCACACAGCACAGCACTGGGCAAGCACTCCACTCTCTCCTAGCTCCTCAAGCAACGCGACACAAAGTGCGTACGTCTTCAGTGCCATGTCCTGCTGCTGTGTTGCCCCCGCTGCCAGCATCAGCGCCTGTGCCGCCGCTCACGACAACGCGCACGCGGCCGCACGCCTCAGCAACGCCCTGTGCGGCCGCCGCCGCACCTGTTCACACGCCGCGCAGCGGGGCACGCTTCCCCGCCGGTGCGCTACAGCAAGGTGGGAGCGTCCGCGACATGGTGCCCGGCCGCAGGGCGCTCGCGCTCGCTCCCGCCGCCCGCGCCGCCCCCGCCGCCCGCGCCATCGCCGGCGCTGTCGCCATGCTCGGCGGCGCCGAGGCCGGCGCTGCCGAGCACGCCTGGGTGCAGCGAGTACAGGGGGCTGCTGTCGCCCTCGCCGGGGCCGCGGTAGGCCGAGATCATCGCGGCCAGCACCGCTGCGACGGCGCGCAGCTGCGCCGCGCGAGCGCCGGCGCTGTCAAATGAGAAGAGCGCCCCCGCAGTTGGGCGCATGTGCCCTGAAGCAAAGCCAAAAACATGCCGCTGCTTGCCGCCTGGGAGATACACCCAGGGCATGACTTGAGCTCCTGCACAATGGCGCTGCCGAGACGGCATGATTTGCGCGCTGCGCGGTTGTGCTTAGCGCCACCAGAGCGTGTCTGTGCAGGCCACATGCGCAGCAGCGTGGCGATCCCCTGGCAACAAGGGAGCAGGACAGTAGGACTGCGGCGCAAGCAGGGCCGGCCGCCTGCCGGGCGCACACACCTGGCGCGCATCGAGCTCAGACCGGTCGGCGAGCGCGGTGGGCGACTCCGCCGCGGCGACTGCCGCCTCTGCCGCCGCAAATGCGGCCTCCTGCGCGGCGGTGCCGCGGCGCCACCGCGGCGAGCCCTCCACCATAGTGTAGCCCTGCGCGAACCTCATGCGCGCTCAGGCGAGCGTGCCTGACAGATGTGACCCGCGAGCGTTCTGCTTGGTCGCCGGCATGACTCTGGCACAGCATGCCCCTCGCACTCGCACTCAAGACAGTGTGTAAGGACGTCCAAAGAGCAGCCCTCAGATCCTCGTAACCCATCAAGCATTCTCCACCATGACTGGTACGCCTTACGGCAGCACTCCGCTGCAACTAAAGACATATAACAGGCAGTCAACACAGGTAGGGTCCCAAACGCCCAGCCGCGCCGCCGCCGTGCGGGCGCGCGCCTTGCGCGGCGGCGGCGGCTGCCAGGCGAGGCAGGGCACGAGCGCGTCGGCCAGCGCGGCCGCGTCCATGCCGTTCGCACTCGACCGCGTGGCCACCCGGTGCAGCAGGTCCAGCAGGACCTGCCGGCGCGGCCGTGATGCTAAATATACCCTACCCCTCTGTGCTGGGCAGGCCGGCCACAACCAACTTTACGCCCATACGCAGGCCCGGAGGGAGGTATAAGCCGGCTCAAGTACCGGCCGCCGCCTGCCCGAGCGCTCAGCTCAGAGCTACACCGGCAAGCGCGGCGCGCAGCATCACAACTGCTAGTTTGGGTTCTTCTTGGTTCTGGCGCGCTTGTAAGTCCGGGCCGGAACATGCATGAGTAGGCAGCGCCGACACTGCATCATCCAAGCCAAAGAAGCCCAGCAACAGGATAAGCAACAGGATAAGAAGCCATGAGAGCCCTGTCTGGACACAGCGCGCAACGCCAGCCCTGACAGGTTGACAGGCACAACTTCCTGCGCCAGGCTGGCCGTCAAGGCGCCCACAAAGAGCCCAAAACCACGACGAGTGGGCAAGCGCCCACCTGCAGCGTGGACAGGTTGGCGGGCGGCAGCTGCTGCACCAGGCCCGCCGCGCGCCGGGGCGCCTCCTCGCCCGCTTTGATGATGTCCGGCAGCAGCCTGTGCACAGCGCGCGCGCGCGTGTGGGTCGGACAGCCTCACCGCTCTGCCAGGCAGAGGCGGACCCGCACGTCAAGCAGAAGACAGACAGAGACCTCGCAATACGCGGGCTGCCAAGATGGGGAGACTCAGAGCCAAGCGGGACGCCTGGGCTAATGGGCCGCGAGGCGCTGCAGAGGGGGGAAGGACAACTTTGCCGGGCGCTTGGGTGCACACGAGCCGACAGGCTGGCAAGGCACGCTGAGCGTCATGCGCCGGCAGTCAAGCCCGTCAGCGCGCCGTCACCACGCTCGGAGGACAGGCAGCGCTTCCGGCAGCACGGTCAGGAGACGCGTTACGGCAGCAGGCGTGTGCACTTTCACGCCCGGCGTGCGGAGCGCGGCCTGGCAGGGGCCGGCGGCGGCGGCGCGGGCGCATACTTGTACGTCAGCAGCGGCTCCGGCAGCGTGAGCAGGAACAGCTTCAGCGCGCCGGCCACCACGTGCGGCGACGTGCCCGCCGGCGGCAGCACCGCGCCGTGGCCTGCCGCATGCTACACCGCGTGAGAATCGACACGCCAGTCATTCCAATGACAAAGAGCATCAAAGCCCCTGTCAGGGTCTAGCACCAGCAGCAGGTCCGCGCCATTTGATCAGAGCGCTTGACGGCAAGAACAAGGCTGGCGCGCACCCTCGTGGAATGCGCCGGCCAGGCAGTGCACTAGCTCGACCTCCCATGACCTGTTTGGGGCTTCGGAGGAGCAACAAGGCTGGCGCGCACCCTCGTCGAACGCGCCGGCCAGGTAGTGCACCAGCTCGGCGGGCGCGTCCTCGCGGAACAGGCCGGGCGCGTCCAGGCCGCCCGCGGCCAGGTAGGCGCCGCCCACGAGCAGCACGCGCGGGCAGGGCCGCGCGAGCGACTCGCCGCGGCAGATGCTGGACAGCGGGCCGCCCGCGATGCGGCGGCCCAGGCCGTCGGCGGCCTGGCGCAGGCCCGCGCCGGCCGCGGTCGACACGCGCTCGGCGGCCCTGCCGCGCCGCGGCACACGGGGGCGGTGGGGGCCCGCGGCGGGGGAGCGAGGACCGGCGGGCAGCAGCGGCGCCGCAGAGGCCTGGCTTTCACAGGCCGCGACAGCGCCCCAGTCGCCCGCCGGTCAGCAGGGTGCAGGGCGTGTGTCACACCGTGTGCGTGCAGGCGCCCTGGGGATTCAGTGGCTTGCAAACGGAGGGGGTGCTGGTTGATGGCGTGTCGCCAGCGACATGAACTTGTTTGACTTCGAGCGCACCCCTTGATAGTCGACAGGTCCCTGCTCCAGTCGTGCTGCTTGAGGTCGGCAGTCTTCTCACGGACCACGTTTGCCGCATAGCTGGCCACCAGGCCGGCGCGGGTCTTGATGGCTGCGCGACAGTGTAAATAAGGTGAGGCATGCTGCTTTTTGTGCGCAGCGCCAGCCAACACTCACACACAGCAGAGTACAGTGCAGCGCCCGAGTGACGCTGAGCACTCGCGCGGTCGGAGAGCACACGCCTGTCAAGGTGGGACAAGCAACCAGCCGCCTGCTGTGCGAGAGCACTAGGGAAGGGGGTGCACTAACTTGCCTAGGTGTGCACTGCGGTGTCTGCACTGAACCATCCTCGCCTGAAGGCAAGCTCCGCCATGCTTGCGTACTGCTTAGCGTATCAACATCTAGTGTCATCAGGTCTGCACCCTTGGAGGCTGGGCCCTGGGGAACGCATGCTGCACAGCGACCGGGTTGCGCGGTCAATGCTGCATGCTGGACCCGCACCTTGCAGCGTGTCCGCCATATTGCCGGGCTTCCCTCCCTCCCTCTGGCTGTGCAAGGCGGCGCCGAAAGCGCCGGAAGTTGGCGACTGGATGCCCAGCCCCTCGGTCGACTGCGCTGTCGAGATGAAGTGGTGACCGTCGGGCGCTGCCGCATTGTCGTCTGGCGTGGGCCGCCGGCGCGCGATTGTGCTCACTGGCGGGGGCGGGGCGGGCCTGCCATCATCCGCTTCAAAGTCACCGTGCGATGGCAGCGCACCATACGAGCCGCGCCCCGCCATCAAAGCTCTCTGATAAGGATGCGCCGTGTCCGGAGTCCAGAGGTCAGAGGTCTCCCTTGTGCAGCTCAGCCTTGGCAAGCTGACTTGAACCTGCGCACCGAGGGTAAGGGGGGTTTAGCCTAGACATCGCGAGACCGGCCAGAGCTGCCTCCAGCACGCCTCCGCACTCATCCGTGTGGCAGCAGGCCTTGCTGCCAGCGACCTAAGACAAACAGACGCTGCAGTGGGAGGTTGAGCGCGACCTGGCGCGCGATGTCGCACCCCGTCAGCGCAACGAGCTCGCCGCCTAGTGCGGTGGGTGCGGCGCAGCCACAGCCCAAGCACGCCAGGAGCAGCAGGCGCGGCGCCTCGCTTATGTGCCCCGAGGCTGGCGTATTCTTTTATGTTAGGAGCCCTACCTGCAGGTGACTGACGCGGGGCGCGCCGGCAAACGCAGGCGCAGAGCGCGTCCCGCAAAGCCAGGCGCAAGCGCGGCTGACGATGAGGGCGGCGCCGAGCTGCCGTGTGAGGCTGGTCTGGCGCAAGCAAGGAGCTCTGGCCCCGGCGCTTCTGACGAGGGCCGCGGCCCCACCAGCGCCGCGCCGCGCGGAGCAGGACCTGGCGCGCGACCTGCGCCCGGGCACGGGCATGAGCAAGCAGGACACGAGGCGGGCGCGCCAGCGGCCGCGCCGGCGCCGCCGGCGCGCGCGCGGCGACGGCGCAGCCGCTCCGGCAAGGCCGCGGCCGCCGGGAGCGCGGAGAGCAGCGCCAACGAGCGCGAGTCTGCGCCGGATGCAGCAACAGTCGCCGCCCGCGGAGCAAGGCCTGCGCAGGCTGCCAGCGCACCAGCCGCGTTGCAGCTGCCGCCGCGTGAGGACCGCTGCGGTGCAGTTGCCGTGCGGCCCAGTGCAGCCGCAGCCCCAGCAACAGCTCCAGCGGCGCAGGAAGCCGGCAGCCGCGACCAGTGCGGCCCATCTGTGCCGCGCGCTGCAGGCAGCCCTGCACAGTGCGCCGACAGGGTCACGGCGAGCAAGCGCGGCGCGGCCGCGCCCGCACTGTGGGCCGGACCGGGCTTTTATCTGGCGCCGGCGCCCGACCGCCTGCCCCAGCCGACAGCCGGCCTGCTGGCGCCGCCTGCGGCGCAGCGCAGCCGGGGCGCCTGCGCGCCGTTGCGGTAGACACACACCTATGCTAGGTGTGGGGGGTGGGAGAAGGGTTGTGTTAGGTTCGGGGTCGCTGAAGCGCAGCGTGTTTTCTGCCTGGCCCCTGAGGAGCTGCGCGCTCAAGCACTGGCTCGCGCACTTGCAAGGAGCGCAAAGTGCAAGAGCGGCACGGCCGGGACGCTTGCGCGGCCGTGCTGTGCCGCTAGCGTGTGCGCGGGCCTGTTTGTCGCAGCTTATAGCATCTGCCTTGCACTGAGCTGCTTCATCGGGCTGTGGCTGTTTCATGGCCCATCGCGTTGGTGTTGGTGCGAAGAAGCAGAAAGGGACTGGTCGAAAAGTTTTGTCAGGAATGCTACCCCAAACACTGTGCCTGTGTGCATGCTGAGCGCACACAGCCGGGGCCCTGGGCGTCCCACGCTCGTTGTATTCAGTCATGCAGCTTCTGTGTAGCGTAGTGCTGCGACCTGCGGCCACAGCCGCCTGGCTGAGCGCTTGTCAGCTGCGCGGTGCCGTCCTGTTGCGCGCGGCGCCAGACACGCCGCCCTGTTTTCAAAGGGGCTGGCTGAAGCGCGCCGGCCGGTCCCGGACTGGGCACGCGTGGGTCCTGCGGCAGCCAGGAGAAGCGCCAGCGCAGAGAGTTTAAAGATCTGCTGCTGGCGCGCGGGAGTAGGCTGGCGACATTTGCCTGCATGTGCAGGGACCAAAACATGCACATTTGCACCTCGCTGCCGCTCGCCGGGGCTGGCACCCTGAGGTGTGCGGCCGTGTGCGGCATGCAGTGTGTTTGGGGCTGGTGGGCAAGGGGATGGTGTGGAGGCTTTGGTCGTGGCTGCTCTGTTCCGCAATGCGTTGAGCATGTTTGCGTCACCTGGTGGCAGGCATGGTTGTTGGAGGGCGTGCAAAGGCACAAGGTTACCTTTCTGGCTGCGGTGCGCGTGTAGCAGGCATCATGGTCTTGGTGAGTACTGGCATGCCTTGCTTTGTGGCCTGGGCCGGACGTGGGCGCTGCTCTGGGGAAAGCATGCGTGCCATGCCTGGCACGTGTATTGCAGCCCCTGCAATGGCCAGTGCCGCGAGTCAGCGGAGCTGGGGCGCTGTCGCTGGGGGGCCAAGCATCTGTCATGGGGACTGGGCGAGGCAGTGTGGCAGGTGCTGCTGTGACATGGGACCTGCAGACTGTCGGGAAGGGCATGTTAGGATGGCGGCGTGCTTCACAGAGGGAAAGGTGGGTGATGTGGGTGTTGGCTGAAGATCAACAGGCCGGCTGGGCTTGGGAGCTGCGGGCCGGTGGGAAGGGCATGTCAGGGCGGCGGCGTGCTTCAGAGAGAGGAAGGGTAAAATGGGTAAAGTGGGTGTTGGCTGAACATTAGCAGGCTGACTGGGCGTGAGAAGGAAGCCCGTTGTGCGGGCGGCGCGGCTGAAGGCGGGCTCCTCTGGCATCACTGCGTAGGCGGCGCTAGAAAGACAAGCTCTGGGATGTTGTGAAGCTGCACCGTTGCACTGAAAAGGAACGATAGGACAGCATGCGCACATCCCTGTGTATTGCGTGCTGGCACAAAGTTGTGCGGTGAAGAGGCTCCTAGGTGGTTGGTGTAAAAGCGCCTGTAGGTATGCTAAGGGCCGCTTTCATCATCACGAAGATTGTGGACACTGCTTCGACATGCGCTTTCACCTTATGCTAAAGAGCACGCTCATAATAATGGCAAGCGGTAGGCGCAGCGGTTTACTCTTGGCACATGTGCTTGGCAGATGTCCAGGACATAGAGTCCTGCTGTACGCTTTTAGACTCATCTAGAGGCTGAAAACAGCCTTGTAGGTGGCCGCACAGGACGGCTGCGGCCTGTGCATAACCAACCACGAGCCGCCACATGCAATGCCGCAGAAAAAAGGCAGACAGGGCCATTTTTTTTACTGAACTGACAGCCCTGAAACGTGCTGACCGAAACAGGCTCCATGCGCTCCCTCAGATCAGCCCTCGAGGTGGCCGCGCAGGTAGTCTGCGAAGCTGCGCGTGGCGGCCGCACGGCCGGTCATGCGCACGCCGCAGCCGCCCTGCGTGGCCATGCGCATGAACGCGCGCTTGGCGGCGCGCAGCTCGGCCGCGCCCACCGGCCGGTCCAGAGCCAGCGGCGGCGCGCCGCCGCCGACGTCCACGCGCCCGGCCGGCCCACCGCCTGAGAGCGCCTGCAAGCAAGGCTTGAAAAGACTTGTATAGAACAAAATTAAGATCGATGAGACTTGTATGCAGACTCACCCGACTTGAGCATATATGCTGGACACAGCGGGCGACCGCGCAGGCATATATACTGCACACAGCGGGCGACCGCGCACTGTGCTGCAGAGCTGGGCCTGCCTCTAGGTGCTGCACGGCTCGCATGCGCATACTACCGCTTGCACTCGCCCCTTGACCAGCGCCAAGCAGGTCGCACGAGTCACAGCCACTTCCCCAGAAATAGACGCAATTGTGCTATTGCAAAGTCAGGGTCGTCCCTTATGCATGTTACAACAGTGTGCACACTGCCTGTAAGGCTAGGCAGAAGGTGGCCTGACATCCAAGTGCTGAGCCACATCAACCCTAACCCTACCCTACCCTTCACCTGCGTGCGCATGATGGCCGCAACGACGTCCTGGGCGGCGCGGTCCACCTCGGCCAGCAGATTGGGCGCCGCGGCGGGCTCGACCGCCGTTGCCGGGTTGGACGTCAGGTCGCGCGCCAGGGGCCGGCAGCGCGCCGCCGCAGGCGCCGCGTCCGACAGCGCGGCCGCCAGCTCCTGTCGCCGCAGGCAGATGCAGGGGTTTTATAAACCTGTCATAGGTCACCAGTGCTTGCTGAGGGCAATGTCATCCCGGCAGGCCGCGGCACAGCACGCCCGGGCCCCCACTGTCTGCTGTCATCCTGGTCAGGCTGAGATCTTGTATCCGGAACAAAGTGCGAGACACGTCTTTGTCAGGCACTCGAGGCAATGCAGTCCGTGAGGGGCCGTAAACTGGTAAAGGGCACACCTGGAGCACTGCGCGCAGGTGCGCGTCGTCGGTGCCATGCAGGAACGCTGCATCGCGCTCATGCAGGCTCAGAGAGCTGATGCCATCTCCTGCTGCACTGCTCTCCGCCGCTCCATGCTCCCGCGCAGCCCCGCCAACGGGCTCATCACCAGCATGCGCAGGGTCATGCACATCAGCGCTGCCGCGACCATCACTGCGTCTGGCATCGTCCGCAGCTGCTGTCTCGCCACCATGAGCCTCTGCGACATCCCTCTCTGCAGTGCCTGGTTCGCTGCGCCAGCTCGTTCCATCGCCGCGGCCCCCGTCGGCGTGCGCATCGCCAGGAGCCCCGCGGCAGTCTCCAAGGTGCGTGGCGCCGCCTGGCATCGCAGCCTCCTCAGGGTCTCCGTCCTGTGCGGAGCTAGAGTGCTGTCCATCTGCACAGGCAGCATGGGCGGCCTGGTCGCTGCCGCTGCCGCCGCTGCATGTTGTGCCGCCTGCACCCCGGGGTACGCTCAGCTCCCCATTCGCATGCAACTCCCTGCAGGCCGTGTTTCCGCTGCCGCCGCTGAGGCTGTCTCGTGTTGCTCCAGCCCGACGTCCTGCCACTTCACTCGCCTGAGCATCGCTCTGCACGAGCGCGCTGCCACATCGGCTCCTCAAGCTGCAGGGCTCGCCGAGGCTGGCCTGCGCCTGCCCGGCGCTCGGAGGCGGCGCTCCGCTGCCCGTGCCGCTGGGGGCGGTGCCGTCGCCCAGGGTGCCGTCGCTCCTGTCGGCGCTGCTGTGCTGCCAGGGCGGCGCTGCAGCGCCGGGCTGCACCCGGAACAAGGGCGTGTCCCAGCGGTTGCGCTCGCTCGGCGTCTCAAAGCGCCGCGCCAGGTCCTCAAACACGGCGGGGCTGTAGCAAGGCGCGCGCGCCGCGCGCCGCGCGTCGTTCCACGCGCGCGCGCGCTCCACCGGCGCGTCACAGTGCAGCATGCAGTAGCGCGTGGCCGCCGTGCGCGCGACGCACCACAGCTCGTACCTGGCGAAGCAGCAGCCTGCTGTTGTCCGTGTGCGGCACGAGGATGACTGGAGAGCCCGGGACTGGACAGCAAGTATGACTGAAGAGCCACGTATGCCGCGACCTGCTGGTGAGAGCAGGCAGGCATACTTGAGGTTGCCAGCAGGCGTAAGACAAGTGAACAAGCATGGGGGACCGCAGCAGCGGCACCTGTAGCCTTTGATATTGTTGAGCGAGTCGACAATGAGGACGCTCCTCTTGTTCAGGCGCCGCTGGACGGCTGAGCGCAGCAGGCCGCGCGTCCTCTTCTCGCTCACTGCGTCTGCAGATGCGCTTGCAAAGGTAAGCAACGCACTGTTTATGAGTGCAGTGAGGTATATGCTGCGGAGCGGCACATACCAGCGTAGCTCGTGTCCCTCTCCAGGTGGAGAGAAGCCTCATCAACAACCTCTACATCATGGCCTTGGCTCTTCAACACCTGCATACCAGGGACACCAGCGACTCAAGTGTGCAGTGCAGTGCAGTGCAAAGCAGTGCAACATGTAGCCCCTTGAGCTGCTCCAAGGCCGAGCAAACAGCGTGAGCGCACACCTCTTCTAGTGCTGCGGCTACCGTGCTTTTCCCGCTGCAGGGCTGGCCACAAAGGACGACCAGAGGCATTTGACTGGATAAATAAATGAACTACACCCGTGTATCAGCCGACTGCTGCTCGGGCGCCATCTTCAGGCTCGAAGCGAACGTCCTTAATAGTAATTTTTTATCTATTGAAATGTTAATGTTGGTTGGGTTGGCGTGCTAGCATGCTGTTCCATTTTTTGGAAACTGCTGTCAACCTGTCACTGTGAGAAGCTTACGGATATTCTAGCGCCTTCCGATGGTTCAGGTCCACAGTGCCTGTGCTGGTGCCGGCGTCAGCATATGTGTTCAGGGCGAGAAGCTACCTGACCCGGTGGGCCCCAGGCGGGGTGCAACAGGACAATGTACAGTGAGGCGTATGCTGAGCAGTGTACACCAGCCGTGCGTACTGGATCTATCACCTGAACGTGATGTGAGGCGCGTTCGTTGTGGTGGACCCAATCAGGCATGTCAAGGTGGGCGACATCCTGGCAGTGAAGCAGGCTTGCTGGCATGCACAAGGTTGCTCTATGCCGCGCGAGTGCATGCTACAGCACCCGTGCGGCATGGGAATGTCACTCTGCATGCCAGCGCGCTTGCTTCACTCCCAGGGTGTCCCACCATGGCATGCCTCATCTGTTCGAACACATCAAACATGTATCACATGACGACCATGCAATAAATCCAGTACGCTGGGCTGGTGTACAGCTGCTCAGCTTATGCCTCACTATGTATTGTCGCGCCCCGTCCTGGGGCCCTTGGGTCAGGGAACTTTTCATCCCTGAACACAGTGCTGACGCACGGCACCAGCACAGGCGCTCAGACCCAACGTTGCCTGTCGCCCATTGTTGTATAGCTCTAGTTACACACATCGTTCTGACTCGCACAGGCTCACACTCTCAGTTGACCGCTTGCTTTTCAACTTGGAACTTCCAAGGCATACACCAGTTCTGAACATGGCACTTCAGCAGACAGTTCACTAGCACTAGCGTCACATGGTTGCTGCTATCTTGACTTCGGCTTCACTTCCTAAGCCGCAAGCGGGTTCGCATGTATGGTCACTTTATTCAAGCGTATCTCCTGCTGCGGCCGGTCAGCCGCACCTGGCGTGCCGCGGAAAGGGTGAGCATCACTTGAGATCACTTAATACATCAAGCACTGACAGCTGGGCGTCGCGGACCTGACGGTATTTTTTCCATTTTATCCAATACGTCTGCGCCGTCTATGACATGCGCAAAAATGGTGTATTTTCCTGTTGTCACACAAGTCTGTCAGACTCCTTGCAGGGCATTGAGGTTGCCATGCAACCCATCTGTACACACATGCAGCGGATCAATGTCTGCGTGCAGCCTGCAATGCATTGCGGACTTGCACATCATGGAGCAGCCTATGAGCTTGTCAGAAACGCCGCAGGTCACGCGCTGCCCGCACCGTTGAGGTGCGCGTGCGCCTTGTACGTGATGAAGAACTGGCTGCCGTTGGTGTGCGGGCCGCTGTTGGCCATGGACACCACGCCGCGCTTGCTGTGCTTCAGCGTCTCCACCAGCTCGTCCGGGAACTTGCCGTTGGGCGTGGCATAGATGCTCTTTCCACCCTTGCCCGTGCCTGGCGGCCGCGCTCCTCTGGTAAATAACAGTGTGTCTGCTTCAGCAACAATAGGAATAATGCACAACAGGATTGCACACGGACATAGTGCAACATGGTGCAAAGAAGCACCCCATGACCGGCTGACTGACGCTCTTGCACGCACACAGAGCACAGCACAGCCAGACGTGAGACAGCTCGCAGCTCACTCGCGCTTCTCGTTTCTGGAATAGCAAGCACGCACCATACGCAGATACAGTTGCGCACCGGTGGGGTCGCCGCCCTGGATCATGAAGCCGCGGATGTTGCGGTGGAACAGGGTGCCGTTGTAGAAGCCGCTGGCGCACAGCGCCAGGAAGTTTTCAGCCGCGCGCGGCACCTCCTCGCAGTAGGCCTCCAGCTTCAGGTCGCCCAAGTTTGTGTGCAGCGTGACTGCCTGCACAGCCAGGAGCCACAGCATCTGAGTATCTGCTGCGCCACGCCTGGTGTGCCTCAGTGTGGTAGCAGAAGCGCACCATGCCATGGGCTGCTCTGGCAGGCCGCTGGCAGCTGCGGTGCCGGGCCAGGTCAGTATTGCCAGAGTGCCTGCTTGAGCACTGGCTTGAGCGCTTGAACAGCGTCCCAGTAGGCGCCACGAGCAATGCACACTGCAACCGACGAGAGCTGCAGCCCCAAAACAGGTAATGACGGAAGCGTGGTTGAGCCCTCTTCACGTAGCGGAAGCTTGCGCAGGCTCTGACAAAGTTTTCTAGACTGTCATGCGCTATTTCTCTCTAGAGTTCCGCTCAAGTGAGTTGGCTACCCGGGGTTGATCCAGGGGTACCCTGCCATTGTCGGCGTGCCCCAGGCGAGACTTTATGATCCCTCTCCTCATTGCGCTTTGGGGGTGTGTGACACTAGCAGCAAGCGAGCCTGGTACCTGCTTAGACGCACAAGTCGCCAAGATGTCCCTCGAGCAGACCTTCATTATGATCAAGCCCGATGGGGTCGCGCGCGGCCTCGTCGGGGAGGTCATCAAGCGCTTTGAGCAGAAGGTGGGACCCCTTCTGGTCCAAGAGGCACATCTTTCTGCTCGGCGCCGTCCATCAGCGGCGCTGCCGTGCTTGCCTGTTGCTGGCTTTCAGGTCGAGGGGCAATAGCGTGGCGCAAGAAGCACGGCTGCAGGCCCACTATTTGCCTGGTCACTCCTATGTTGGTAATAGTAGACTGGCTGCGGCACAGGGCTACTACCTGCGGGCGCTGAAGCTGAAGAACGTGCACCGCGAGCTGGCTGAGGAGCACTACGTGGACCTGAAGAGCAAGCCCTTCTACCCGGGGCTGGTGGAGTACATCATCAGGCGCGAGCTCCAAGGAGTGCAGGCGGCATTAGCTGTTCCTGCTTCCACTCTTTCGTTACTGACAGCGCGCTGTGTGCGCAGTGGCCCTGTGGTTGCCATGGTATGGGAGGGCAAGCAGTCAGTGGTCACCGGCCGCAAGATTGTCGGCGCGACCAACCCCTTGCAGTCAGAGCCGGGCACTGTGCGCGGCGACTTCTGCATCGACGTCGGCCGCAACCTGATTCATGGTGCGCTGCCCCCCGGGCATGCCTGCTCTCCTGTTGCGGCGTACACTGCTTGGGGGAGGCATACTTTGATTTGAGGTGCGTGCTTGCATACAACTCCCTGCCTCATAATCTATTTTGTACTCTCTACTTAAGTATGGTTGTAGAGGTTGCGGCGGAAATTGTGTCATCCAGAACAAGCTATCTTTATACTAGATGCGCCTCTTGAACAGGCTCTGATGCGGTGGAGAGCGCCAAGCGCGAGATTGACCTCTGGTTCCCCGAGGGCCTGGCCGACAACAAGCCCTTTCTCAAGTGGATATATGAGTCCTAGACTGTGACGCAGTGCGTGACAAGCTGTCTGACCATGTGGTGAGCATGCTCCGTCTGCGAAGCACCATGTGACACTGAACTTGGGTCGTGAGGCGGTGGCAAGAGCCGCTTTATTTATGTAGGCAAGGACACCAGTAATCAATGAAGTATTATGATGCTGTCAACGCCGCGGCGCTCTGAGTCCATTAAAACACTCTTCTGCATGATCTGCATATGCGTGCACATTCTCACTCTCCCAAGCAGCCTGCTTCTGTGCATGCGTTTGCATGTGCTGCGGGCAACTCAATCGCTTGCCACCCGGACCATACAAGCACACAAGCCGTAAGTGAACATTTGCAGCAGACTCGCCTCTCCCAGCCCGAAGGCTACTCCTGGCGTTGCCGCGGCGCACACTTTACGATCTCGTCCACACGCAGGATCATCTCAGCGGCCTCTGTTGCAGAGAGCAGCACCTGCTGCTTCACCTGCGTCGGGGGCAAGCGCAGGTGCAAGCTTGCAACGTGAGAGCGCGGCAGCATGCTAGCCCAGATAATGCTGGCAAGCCTTCTCGCTTTTGCATAGCGAGCAAGCAGCAGTAAAGTTCTATGCACGCACAAGCAGCCTTGTCGCTTTGCACGGCGAGCAAGCACAGTGAAGCCCGGTGCATCACGCACAGGTGACGCTCACATGGCGCGCTTGCTTCTGCATGGCAGGGCCAGGGCAGGCGTCCTGCAAGGTGTGCGCAAGCATGGGAGCACAAGCTGGGCCAGGCGCCGCCGGGCGCGCGCACAGCGGCGGCTTGCCGGGCACGCGCGCACCCGGAAGGACTCGAAGATGCCCAGCTTGCCCATGTCGCCAACGCCGCCGGTGATGACATCAACGCCCGACGCGGTCGCGCCGTCGGCCGCGTGCGCCGCGCGCAGCTGCGAGATCAGCTCCGCGGAGTCCAGGCCTGGCGCGTGTCGGCATGTTGTCAGCCCGCACTGCTGTTCGCTGTCTGCTGTGCAGGCAGAACCTGCCAAGAGGTATTCTATCGACCACACATGCTGCGCACTGCTGTGAGCGTAGCCTTTGCTTGCAGTGCGGTTTTACCTTGTGCCATGCAGGCCATGTGCAGTGCCGAGCTGCCCGCGTGCACGCAAGGATACGGACGTAACTGCGACCCGACAAGATGCAAAACAATGATTGACCACACGCACATGGTGACGGACCAAACGGCCGTGCCACGCGCACCGGCGTTGTCGCAGATGGTCGTGGGGATGGCGCGCAGCGCGGTTGCGAACGCCTCCATCGCCAGGCTGCGCTTGCCGGGCGTGGTCGCTGCGGCCTCGCCCACCTGGGCGCCCGACACCGCATGAGGATGAGCACACCTCTGTGCGTGCGCTCAACCGCGTGCTGTCATACGCGTGAGCCCAGCTGCACACAGCACCCCGCTTTCTGGGACGTTCCAGACCTCCTCGCCTGAGCCTGGCGCGCGCATCATGTCGCCGATCGCGGTTCCACAACATGATGCAGTGGTCGAAGACATCGAGGGAAACATCTGTATACAACGGGCGCGCACCACGCGCGCCATCGCCATCTCGGGGAACCCGCCGCCGAGCACGACGCGCGCGTCCTTCACGGTCGCCGCCAGCACGCACAGCGCGTCGTGCAGCGAGCGCTCCGCCTCGTCCAGCACGTGCGTGCCTTCCCCGGGAGCCAGGCAGGGTTTCAAACCGTTTGCCATCCGTCGTGAGGCGCGTGTGTGGCCATGTAGAGCACCAAGATAGAGCGCGGGCCTGTCTCTCTCCTCTTGCCTCTCCACACTTACCTCTCACTGTCATTTAGAACCCATGGGACATGCGGGCGCATGCACATACCACACCGGCTGAGACCACGGGCAAGGCGAGGCGTGGCAGGCGGGCGACCGCCCCAGCCTGCATGCGCGCCGGCGGGGGCGCACTGGCGCCGCGCAGCACGATGGTGCACGCCTCGCCGAGCGCGACGCCCGAGAAGTGCACCAGCTTGTCCTCGCCGATCATGATCTCCTCGATCACCTTGCAGCGGCCCAGCTTGACCGCCTCCGGCGTGTCGAATGTGGACGCGATCTCGCCGCCTGCGCACGGGGGGGACTCATTGCACTGCCACTGGCAGACATATGGGCACGACTTTCTCCTTAGTAACAAAATACATCAGTATCAGGAGCTGCATCCTCTTTGTATGTTGCTTGCATGACGTGCGATCACCTGTGCTTAAGATAGACAGGAGCGCTCCCCTACTGCCATCAGCACCTTTGAGCTGAAGCAGACTCATGCAGCAGACACACATGTCAACATGCAGGATCCCCTCTGGACCTGAGCGACTCCTGGCATGCATGCACACATGCAAGCACACATGCAGCGCCCTGGTCGAGAGCGCGCCTGTGACCAGCGCAAGGCGCTCAATGCCGTCAAAGTCGGCGTGCTCGATGGCCATGATACCGGCGTCGGCAAAGAGCTCCTCCGGGTAATTGTACACGAGCTGCCGGTTGACGAAGCAGTTGATGCCGTGGCCGCAGATGGCCTTGACCTTGTCCGCCATCTTGTCCTTCTCCGCCTTCTCAATGTCCGCCACCTGGCGGGCGCACCCCGCAGGGTAGGGTTAAGGTGTACGGGCTGTGTACGGGTTCTGCACGGATACCCAGACGCGCCTGTCCTTCTCGGCCGCCTCTCTGTGCGCTTCTTGCGGGAGGCGCACTATGGTGCGGCGCCCGGGTACCCTGGCGGCTCAGAGACACGCGCCGGGCTCCCAGCATGCTGCATGCGCACCCGCAGCGCAGGCGTGAGGTCCTGCGGTCCGCCTGCATGCAGCCCGTCTCACGACCACAGCCCGACCTGCCCGGCGCGCCTTCTGCATGAACACCACGTGCACCCTAATCCAGCCTTACCCAAATACTTAGGGCCTACATCCTACCATCGCTGCATCGGATAGCCAAGCGCGCCTTCTGCATGAGGTCCACGCGCATGCTAACCTAACCCTGACCCTACAAAAGACTCTACCATTACTGCAGCAGGTCCCCGAGCGCGCCTTCTGCATGGAGTCCACGCGCACGCGCGCGCCGTAGATCTTGACCTTGTCGGTGTCCATCGGCGTGTTGGCGACCAGGATCTTCGCGTCCTCCACGCGCTTGGGCTGCCCTACGCCGATGCGCTTGTCCAGGATGAAGCCCTCGTCCAGAAATGACTCCTGCGCGCGCGGCACGCGGCCCGGCGTCCCTATCCGGTCGTCGCCAGGCCACTTCGAGGACCTGACTGCCCTTCACATGATTCTGCCATACAGGCAGCACTGCATCCACTGCTACCGTACAGGCTGCATTCACCCACTGCTGGCCTTGACGTGCAACGGCATCGATGTGCCACAGCCCTGCCGATGCCAATAACGAGCGCAGCTTGATGGCTGCCTGCCATCAAGCTGGCGGGCGGCCCCAGGGGCCGCGCCCGCAGCGTGCCGCCCGGCTTCTTCAGAATGTTGATGGCCTCCAGGTCGCCGCTGCCGCGCAGGCGCAGCACCGCGTCCACGGCCAGCGCGGCAAAGTGGTCCTTGTCGTGCGTCAGGATCTTGCTGCTCAGCGTCGTGCGCGCGATGTTCAGCAGGTCCTGCCGCGTCCATGGATATCAATGTAACTTATTTTAATGTTTTTTGGGAGAGCTTGCCTTCAGCCCACCACTACGTCTGTCCTTGTTTGCACACATAAGGTGTGTGTGTTGGCAGCCAATTAGCTCTACTGTTCTGACTGCAAGCTCAGCATGTGCTGAGCAGCGCGCGGCGGCGCCGGACCGGGATCCAGGTCAGCCAGCCGCCAGGGCAGCGGCGGAGCGGCAGCGCGCCTGGCGGAAGCGGGCTGGGTCGCCCGAGTTGTTCAGCGACACAGCCTCCAGCCGCTTGCCCGCCTGCTCGCATGCTTCCCTATACCCTGCCGGCCATACCAAGAAAGGTTTCGCTTGCGGCGGCCACGTCACAAATTCTACACACCAGAAAGCAGGCCAAGCGCCACCATGTCAGAGTATGCTCTGATGCCTGCCCTAGGCGGCGTGACAATGCCAGACCAGGCTCGACGGCTCTCGAGCAGCGCGTCTCCTCGCCATCCATCACGACCCTCTGCATCTGGATAGGGCTGCACTGCATTTCAGACAGGGCTGGACATGCTTTCAACAGCACACGGTCGCTCGGATCTACGCAGGGGCTGCGCCAAGACGCCTTCAGGCCACAGCAGGCCGGCGCTCTCAACTGCAGGCGGTGCAGGCAGCGCTGCAGCGCAGGCCCGAGCCGGCGCGCACCCGAGATGATGGTCATGGGGTGGATCTTCTGCAGCACCAGCTTCTCGGCCTCGCGCAGCAGCTCCCCCGCCAGCACGACGACCGAGGTCGTGCCGTCGCCCACCTCCGCGTCCTGCACCTTGCTGATGTCTGCGCGCCGCCGCGCCGCGCCGTTTCATGCCCCGGCAGCAGGGCCCCTGACGTGGTACCACCCCCCCGGCCTCTGCTGTGCGTGTGCAGCGCCGCGCGGCCACTGCCATGCATTGTCCGCGGGATGTCTTGTCGCCTCACATGCGTGCGGCCTCCGCAGGCTTACTGCCAAGCCACAGATTGGTGCTGAGGATCACCTCCCGCCTTCTGCAGCAGCGCGTGCCAGCGCAACAGCTGGAAGCACTGCGCTTTCAAGCAATCTAGCCTGCAGCTATCCATACCTTCACGCCTTGCTCAGGAGTGCATATGGTCAGGGCCTGTACTATTGCGAAGTACTATTGCGAAGCGCGGGGTTCATGTTGTCGCTTCTAAGCACAGGGCTTCCCACGTGCGCTGGGCGCAGAGCAGGGCACAGCAGCCTGGTGCGGCCTGGTGCGTCAAGGGGGCCGCACCTACGAGCACCTTTGCAGCCGGGTTGTCTACGTAGAGCGACTTGAGGATGGTCGCGCCGTCATTGGTGACGACCACCTCGTGCCCCCGGCCCATGCTCTGCAGGATTTTGTCCTGCGAAGAGCGCTCCTGTGTTAAAGGCAGTGGTCCTCAAGACAGAGAGGTGAGAAGTGGCTAAATCGAAACAGTGCGCACCATGCCCTTCGGCCCGAGCGTGGTCTTCACCATGTCTGCAATGGCCATGGCGCCGACAAAGGCGGCCTGCATCGAGCTCTCTCAGTGACGTGCAGTGTGGTCCTGTTTCAGTACTGTGTGATGCAACATTGTCAACAACCAAGCATGGAAATCCAAGACAACGGCAATGCGCTCAGTGCGAAGCACACTTCCAACTCGTCCACACATGCTTCCAGCGGCGACACTGCGTTAGAGCGCACCAGACGCGCATTCTCTCCCTTCTCCTCAGTTGCTCCCTGCTGCAGGACCTATGGGAGGCGCATGCTAGTGTCAGGCAACGCACACAGTTACGATCAGGCTGTATGCCGCGCGATCTATGAACTGCCCTCCGCCCTGCCCTCGTATACTTTGTGACAGCACAGGCTTCCACTGCAAGGCACAGCCGCCAGCCACTGCATCGCATGTGACGGAAAGATGCGGTTGGTGGAGCTAGGACAACCGTTGGTATTGCAGCACATGAGCAGCAGTATACATGCACACTGATAGCCAAGGGCGGGCGCACCGACATGCTTGCGCCCACTCCTTGCTCAAACCACTAATTCTATATGCACATCAGAAGCGAGCTGGCAAAGAGCAAGATCAAGCACCTGTCTTCCTCCTGGGCAGCAAAGGCGCTGCTGGCAACTAGAGGAACGCCTGACCCCTACCCTACATTGCCTGACTCTGCTCAATGTGCAGGTGCAACTGGCCTGCCTTCCACAAGCTGTTCAAGACTTGCAGCTGGAGTAGTAGCGCCAGCATATACGGAGTACAAATCAATATCTTATTGGGAGCCGTGCATGTCTGCCGCGTGACTGGGCGCAATGGCCGATATCTATTTACACAACCTGCAGTTGCCTGCGCTGCAGGAGACGGGCATCACTGCTGAGCACGCAGCCAGAGTCCTGCACGAGATTGGCATTATTCTGAGCTCAACTACTGAAAATGATGCTTGCCAGGTGCAACACAGTTGCAGACTATGGTGCATCAGCTTGCTTGGTTTAAGATTGCTCACTATGCACTTCTTGCACACCACAGACAGGCACTCTGTCAAGAGGCTGATATATTCACGCGTACAGGTCTGGCACCGCTTGTCCAAAGAGGTGCTGCAGCCAGATGACCCCTTCCCGCTGCACCGTCTGCTCTACCAGGCAGCATACCAGGCGTGGCAACCAGCCAAGCAGGTGAGGGGGCTGGTGGAGCTGCGCATCTTCTAGCTCCCTCGGCAAGCAGGCGGAGCTGAACGGTGCTGTGAGCAGGGGCCGCCGCCAGCGTGGCTGCCCACGCCCGACAGCATCGCCGACACCAACCTGGCAGCGTTCATGGCAGACTTCCAGGTGCGGCCACCAAAGGCGTGCTTCCGCTGCACTGGCGCAGCACTTTGTACGAGTCTATCCTACGCCAGTACCTACTGTTCATCGGACTGCTGAGGAAGTGCATGATATGCCCATGCCCTGATGACCAAGCACCTGAATCCGGATGTGTAGCCCTGCTTTCGTCTACGCTGCTGCTGTCACCCTCTTTCAGTCCCAGGCCCTGAGCACGCCCTGCCGGTGCCAGCAGCCCTGCGGTGCGCTGCGCCGCGCCGACTTGGAGCCTGCCCCGCCAGGGCCCCGAGGCCTGGGCGAGCGGGCGCACCGGCGACGCGGCGCGCGACCTGCCGCTGCTCCACGCGGCGTCCTGCGAAGACCCGGAGGCGTTCTGGGGCGCCGTGCTGCGCCGCCTGCGAGTGCGCTTCACGCGGCAGCCCGCGCGGTGCGCGGGCATGCAGGGTCCCTGTCCCAGGGTGGGGCGGGCCTGCGACCAGGACGTCAGCGCGTTCTGGGCCTCGAGGCGCGCTGCGCTGCGCTGCCAGCGCGCCTGTGTCTTCAGCACTGTGGCATGACAGGAGTCCGGCAAGCCCGCCTGTGAGGACCCGTCTTGTCAGGACGTCCTTGAGGCGCGGCGCCGTGCAGGCATGCTTACCGAACACGCGCACCGGCCGTCCAGGAGCTCCACCTCTTTTTTTTTTTTTTTTCCTGCAGTGCGAGACTGCGAGAGCTTCTGCAAGCTGGCACCCATGCAGCGCTGGGGCTCCTCCCGCAAGCGGGGCATGGTCGTGCCCACGTACGCGCCGCTCATTGACCACGTGCAGCGGGCAGCACGGATGATTCTGCTGGCCGCTGAGACAGAGCGGAGCAATCAAGCCACCGAGTGCCAGCGATGCTGCTCTGCCCCGATCGGGAGCGCAAGTCCTGAGCAGACTGCATGGGAGGCGCTTGCCGCCAACGCTTGCTGCCATGCGCGCGCGCAGGGTCCTCCGGCAGGCGGGCAACCCGGGCTGCCATGTGCGCGCGCATGTAGGGTCTTCTGGCAGGCAGATAAACCTGACTGCTATGCGCACTCGCGCAGGGTCCTCCGGCAGGCGGGCAACCCGGACGAATCCGCCTGGCTGCCCGGCGCGCGGCTGAATGCGGCCGACGTCGCGCTCGGCGGCCGCGACCCCGACGCGCCGGCGCGCGCCCCGCTGACCTGCAGCAGCGCACTTGGGGCAGCGGCTCCGACGACGCTGATGCTTTGAACTGGCACAAGCCGCAAGCAAGTGACTGCTGGCTGACTGCAGCAGCTGCATGCGGCGCCAGGAGATGGCCACACTCAAGACAAGCACTTGGCAAGCACACCGCAAGCCTTTACCCATGTGTACAGGTCTGAAGTGGACGAGTACCAGTTCAAAGCTCTCAAGCACACAAGCACACTGCAGGCGCTGCTGTGGGCGTCCGAGGCCGCGCCGGCGGCGGTGCGCAGCCTGACGCGGCGCGCGCTGCGGCGGCGGGCGCTCGGCGTGGCGGCGGCGCTGCGCGCGGCTGGGCATGCCCCGGGTGCGCAAACCCTGTGGTACGTGACCCTGTCGGTCTGGAGGGCTGCCAGGATCAAGGCGACATGGACATGTGTGGCGCGTACTCCATACCCTGTCGACATGGTCCGCAGACCTGCTTTTAGGACTGCGGCTTGCGCTGCGCTGCAGCGCCTTCCACCAGAGGTAACGACTCTTGGGCGTCGCACCGGCGGGCCGCCGGTCGGCAGGCAACTTCGTGGCTGCAGCGCCACATGCTGACAAACAGCGAATGCGGTCGCCGCTGCGCCTTGCTGGCCTCCAGGCCGCCACCTGCTGCACACACATGGTGCATGCTGTGAGGTGCACGATGCAGCGCCCTGAATGCAGGCGCGCGCACTGGCGTCAGTCTGCCGGCGATGGCCGGCATGCGTGCGCATCAGAGTCAGTCTGCGCATGACGGCCCGCAGGCGCACGCATCGGCATGAACCTGCCGATGACGGCCGAGGCGGTGGTCGCGCACCTGGGCGTGCTGCTGGCGGGCTGCGCGGCGGTCGGCATCGCGGACTCCTTCTCCGCGGCCGAGGTGGCCGCGCGGCTGCGCATCGGCGGCGCCGCGGCCGTCATCACGCAGGTCAGGGGAGCCGGCGCTGCCAAGCCAGGTTAGGCAGTAGGGAGGCGGTGCTGGCAGGCGAGCCTCGCGCTGCGGCCATGCTGCTGGGTTTTTTGGGTTGGGTGCAGGCTTCACGGTTCGGGGGTGGTGGCAGTGGGGGTCCTGCGCGCAAGGTCACTCTTGACTGTCTGGAGCTTGGCGGTCGCATCACTCGTTCGTGCACTGCACATGCAGCAAATGAGCGTCTGGGAAGAGCGGGCCTGGTATATAGGGTATAGGGTATACCCTATAGCCTGCGCTCATCAGAGCACTGCAAACTGCCGTGCGCATCATATCGTGCTGCCCTGCTTGCACGGAGCTTCCCACACCGCGCGCGCGCGCGCCGCGGCCCGCGCAGGACGTGGTGCTGCGCGGCGGCCGCCAGCATGCGCTGTACGCGCGCGTGGCCGGCGCCGACGCGCCGCCCGTCATCGTGCTGCCGGCGCAGCCTGAGCGGGGTGTTCAGGCGCGGGCGCTCTCATGCGCCGCCTCTTTGACATTCTGACACCCTGACGAGGCGGCAGGGCGCGAGCATGGCCGTTGCCAGCAGCGATGGGGAGCCTGCCCGGCGTGCTGACCCACCTGCTGGCTGTGATGGGCTGCGGGATAGGATCCTGGTCTCACCTGGCTTTAGAGTTGGCTGCTGCGGCCCTGCGGTAAAGAATGCTGAAAGAAATTCAGTCAGTTGGCAGTGACGCATGTCCTTCATGATGTGTCACATGGGTGGCGCGCATGCGAGCATCAGATACCGCATGCTCAATAGCGCGCCTAGGGCGAGGCCGCGTGCTCGCCCTAATCCCGCCTTGTCATGGGCGCGGCAGGTGACGCTGCGGCCTGGCGATGTGACATGGGCGGACTTCCTGGCATCGGGCGAGAACAGCGCGCCCAGCTTCGAGCCGCACATTGCAGACCCGGACGAGATCACCAACGTGCTCTTCAGCTCCGGCACGACAGGCGTGCCGCAGTGCAGACCTGTGCCCAGTGCTGTAAGTTACTGCACAATGCCTTGCACAGCAAGGGTAAAGTTACTGTAAGTTACTGTAACTCACATTGTTTTAAGTGAATTCCGGGAAGTTTACAGTAGCTTACAGTAATTTACTGTAGCTTTACAGTAAATTTACAGTTGCTATGCAAATAGTCTGCTGCACTCGTTCATCGACCCAGCTGTAGGAGCGCTGTGCGCAGTGACTCAGAAAAGACCTCAACATGCAAGCTGTTGCCTCTATGCGCGTGTAAAAATGGACCACGCCAATGCTTGCTAGCAGGCTGCTGGCTGACGGCCGCGCCGCGCTGCCAAGCCGGCAGGGGAGCCGAAGGCGATCCCGTGGACGCACGTGACGCCGCTGCGCTGCGCATCCGACTCGTGGGCGCACCTGGACCTGCACCCGCGCAACGTCCTGGCCTGGCCGACCAGCCTGGGGTGCGCCGGTGCTGCAGGCTTTGTCTAGGGTTGGGCACCACCCGCAGCACTCGCACAGCCTGCTCTTCGCGCCGCCTGCGCTCGGCCGACCTGCATCAGGCGCATGCCCTTCCAGGCCATCGGCTGTGAGATCTGTGACCCATATCCAGTGCATCCTGACTGTCTCCGATTTGTTGGTGTCATCCACCAGCGTGGATGTCGGAAGCATTTGTCAGCATGGCGGTCTGATGTGTGACCTCTGTGCGCAGGTCTCCCGTTTGTTGGTGTCATCCACCAGCGTGGATGTCGGAAGCATTTGTCAGCATGGCGGTCTGATGTGTGACCTCTGTGCGCAGGTCTCCCGTTTGTTGGTGTCATCCACCAGCGTGGATGTCGGAAGCATTTGTCAGCATGGCGGTCTGATGTGTGACCTCTGTGTGCAGGTGGATGATGGGACCGTTTGTCATCTATGGCGCGCTCATGACCGGCGCGGCGCTCGCTGTGTTTGAGGTGCGCCCAGTGCGCGGGCACTCGTATTCAATATGCTGTCATTGTCAAAGGGCCCATGGTGTGCAGAGCGTGGCCCGCCTGTGAAGCCGCAGCATGCCATCATTGGTATCTGCTGAGATTTTGCCGTGAAGTCTCCCAGCCGCCGTGACGCTATGCGGCGAAGCCAGACAATGATCACCACTTTTTTCTCTGCAATGTGCAAGCAAATAGGGTTGCCCATGGACGCGGCTTAAGCGTTTGGCTAGATCTGCACCTTTCATGCCCAAGCGTGCCAGGGCGTGCGGCGCTGCCTGCAGGGGTCGCCCCTGGGGCGCGCGTTCGGGGAGTTTGTGGCGGCCGCGCGCGTCACGCAGCTGGGCGTTGTGCCCGCGCTCGTGCGCACATGGCGCGCCAGCGGCTGCATGCAGGCGCGAGCAGGCCGCCTGCCTGCCATGGCGTGCCCTTGCTGGCGCCTGTATGCAAGGCGCCCGCATTGCTGGGCAGGCCGGCCACATGCAGTGTTACAGCGCATGGAAGCAGGTGTAGGGTTGCTCTGGCACTGTGAATATGGTTGGCAATGACGGGCACCCTGACAGGGAGCTCGCTGCACCGCATACAGGGTACAGCGCTGCTGCCTGCACGCAACATCCGGATGCGTGCGCCAAGCGCTCGCACAACTGGTGCTTCTCCTTGTTTGCTTAGCAGCCTGAACCTGTTAGCACAGTGACGCTGCACATCAGGCGCAGCGTCCGTGGCGGAGATGCACAGAACGGGAGGCAGGTCTCATGTCAGGAGTAGTTGGGCATTTAGCATTGCTGCAGAAAATAGCAACCAACTCGCCCTGCTTGACGAACCGCCAGCTGGCGACAGGGCCTGGACTGGTCGGCGCTGCGCTGCTACGCGAACACGGGCGAGGCATCGGTGCCGGACGACACGCTGTGGCTGATGGCGCGCGCGGGGTACCGGCCCGTCATGGAGCTGTGCGGCGGCACCGAGCTCGCGGGCGGCTACCTGTCGTCCACGCTGCTGCAGCCGCAGTGCCCCTCCACGTTCAGCCAGCCGACCTTCGGCGCGCGCGCCCAAATTACCCTTGGCTTGTACCTTTGCCTGGTATGTAAATAAAACAGTGTTGTGCTTCAGCGGGCGCTGCATGTCACCTGGCTGCTGCTACGTTTCCACCGCCTGCGGCCGGCATCGACGTGACTTGACGCGTGCCTGTGCAGCATGTGCAGAGCAGCTGCACGCCGTGCTATCCTCCATTGTACGCCGCTCTATACTGAGTCGGATAGGGTCTGGGCCCTCTTCATATAATGGCCGTGATCAAGAGTCCGCTCACATATCATTTTGCTCTGCTGCCTGGCCCGCGTACGCACAGGGAAGGACGACCGGGCGCGCGCGGCGCAGGCACGCGCATGGTGCTGCTCGGGCCCGACGGCCGGCAGAGCGCGCACGCGCCGGGCGCGCGCCCGGCCGCGGGCGAGGTCGCGCTGGCGCCGCCGCTGCTGGGCGCCAGCCAGCGCCTGCTCAACCGTGCCCACTTCGCGGTCTACTTTGAGGTGGGGCCCGCCGCTCCAGGTATTAGCCTTTCTTTGCCATTTTTGCGGCTTGCCTCTGCGCGGCATGACCGGACCATGTCAGGTGATTGGAAGTCACTGGCACCAGAGGAAAGAGTAGAGTAGGAGTGACGAGACGTACAGGCAACAACAGCCAGGCGGATAGACGTGGCAGGGCTGTAGCTCCTAGGTCTTCCTTTGATGTTAACAACTTTCACTTACCTGACATGGTGCGGTCATGCCGTGCAGAGGCTGGCAGCAAAGATCGGGTGTTTGTCTGCAACCACCGGCGCTGCCGGTGCGGCAAGAGCCTCACCTCACATGCCGGGCTGCCTGCGCGCGCCAGGGTATGCCGCGGGATGAGGCCACGGGCGGGCTGCTGCGCCGGCACGGCGACGAGGTGGAGCGGCTGCCGGGCGGGACTACCGCGCGCTGGGGCGCTGCGACGACACCATGAACCTGGGCGGCATCAAGGCGCGCCCGCTGGCCCACCTGCGGCTCGCTTTGACCACTGTTGTTTCTGCCTGACTGTGTGCGGTTGCCGGATGTGTGTAGGCGCTGACAGGCTCATCTGGCTAAAGCTAAGAGCATCCCATGCAAGGCTTGCCCTGTCGCCCGTTGCGCGTCAAAGACGGCCATTCAGATCAGGGCATTATGAAAGCAGTCCTCGACAAAAGCAGGCGAGCTTGGTCTCACGGGCGCGTGCAGTCCCAGGGCTTTCTGGGGGTGAAGGCACACTAGGACAGCCTTAGGTAAGCTCGGTGGACCTGGAGCGCGGCAGCGAAGGGCGTGCCAGGCCGAGCCCGAGGGGCGCCAGGAGTAAGGTAAATTTAAATCCTGATTCAACCGCAGGTGAGCTCGGTGGAGCTGGAGGCCGCGGTGACGGCGGGCGTGCCGGGCGTGGCGGAGGCCGCCGCCGTGGGCGTGGCACGGCCCGGCGGCGGCCCCGAGCGCCTGGTGCTCCACGTCGTGCTCAGGCCGGCGGCCGCCGCGGGCGGGGCGGCCCCGGCGGAGCTGCTGCGCGCGTGCCAGGCCGCCGTGCGCCAGCGCCTGAACCCGCTCTTCAAGGTGGACCAGGTGAGGGTCTCCCCCCGACTTGGGCACAGCCACTGCGCCTGTCGCTGCTTCTACCTGTGCGCCTGGCCCACGCTGGCCCATGGCCCTACCGCATGCGACGTCATGGCTGTGCTCCAGACACACTGATGACCGCTCGCTGCAGCTCGGATGCGCTGCGGCCAGGGGGTCAGCGCGCCTCGCGCAGCGCGGCAGCAGCGCTGAGAGCGCGCGCGGCGCCAGGTGGTGGTGCGCGACTCGCTGCCGCGCACGGCGTCCAACAAGGTCATGCGCCGCCTGCTGCGCGACCAGCCGCCGCCCGCGCGGCTGTAGGGTGTGGCCCGGGGGGAGGGTGCATCCGTGTACTCCTATGAGCTGCCACATTGTGAAGAGAGGGCAGAGGTCTGCGTGTTGCGGAGCGGCGAGTGCAGCGCGAGCTGCGCGCCTCGCATGGCGCTGGTGTCCCGCATGGCTCGGCATGGTTTATGGCCGAATCGAACAGGTGTTGGTGATTTGCCTTTGTAATGGTGAGCGCGTGTGCTGACTCAGTTCGTGCGAAGTGGTGTCTGCTGAGCATTACGTGCATTGTACGTGGAGGACCATGAGGCCGAAGTCAGTGTGTTAGGGCCACCAAGTGGTGCACGCGCGTGCTGCTGCACACTTGTCTAGCGGCTCGGTAGCATAGTTGACTACAGTCAGAGTTGACGGCCACCCAGGTTGGGCACAGAACATGGACAGCGACCGCCCGCAGCATATCGTGAACATGACATGCTCGCATGCGTTCAGTGTAAACAGTAATGCATGTCAGTGCCAATGCGACATGTCTCCGGCCACCAGCAGAATGTATGGAAGCGTGTTTGACAGGTTCAGCAGCAAGACATGCACTTATGGCATGCAGGGTGACCAACGTTCACATCAAGGACGGCATTTTGGGTCTGCAGAGGCCGGCGGCGTCATATCTCAACAAGCTGGATGCCCACGCACAGCCAGGCTGCACCATGCGTGCCTGGTCACGCCCAACAGGACGCCGGGCGAGGGCGGGGCTCAGGACGCCCGCATTGGCGGGGCCGCCGCCGGTTGCGCAGCGTAGCGCCAGGCCCGCAACAGGGCTGTAACAGGCCATGAGCGGGTAGGGTCCCTGAGCCCTACAAGGCTATAATCCAAGCTAGGGCCGCCGCGCAGCGCGGCATGCTCGCGCTCGGGCGTCTCAACTGCCGACCGGCGCGGCCGCCGGCGCGCGCTCAGCGCCCAGGCTGTCCACGAGCGCCTGCCGGGCGGCCCGCGCGCACCGGTCTGCAGCCTGGGCTTGTTTGCGCTGTAGCGCTGCATGTGTGGTGGCACCGGGTGCAAGGCGGGCTGCGCAGTGCTCCAGCCCCAAGGCTACGCTGCATCTGCTGCCTGCTTGCCGTGATCATCACCCTAGCTGCCTTCAGGCTGGAGACCTGATGAGACACACATGCCACTTCGTGAGGTATGACAGACGTTGCACGCGGCACGCTGCCGCGTATGACAGCTATCCCGCCCTACACCTACCCTACGTCACTCACGCTTGAGGCGCTGCGCGCGCCTCAAAGTCGCGCTCCGCGCGCTGCCGCTGCTGCCGCTCGCGCTCGAGCTCGCGCGCCAGCCGCTCCGCACCCGCGCCCGCGCCGGGCGCGGCCTCCGCGCCAGCCTCTGGGCTGCCGGCGCACGCCGCCAGCAGTGCGGCGTGCTCGCGCTCCAGCGCGCCGCGCTCATGGTCCAGGCGCGTGAGCAGGTCCATCAGGCGCTCATTCTCCTGGTGCAGCGCGTGTATGTCAGGGTTAGGAAGGGGTTTCTGAGGGGCGTCCGGTAGGGCTGGCGTCCAACCCTACGCCAACACCACAGCTCTGGTGACTGCTGTTGGGCCTACATGTCCTGCAGACAGTAGGGACCTATTTCGCTTGGGCCGGGGGTACTCTGCCTTGGGGACCCCAGGGAGGGAGGCGCCGCATGCTCGCCTGCATGCTTGCGGCGTCGCAAGCGGGCCGTGCAAGGCTCTGCCTTGGAGGAACACCTGCAGCAGCCACCTCCACATTGCGCGCTCGCGGCCCAGGGCGCCTAGAGAGACATGGGTTGGGCAGCACCTCGCGTACTTCGGCAAGATCCACACGGGCCTGAGCTAGCTCCGCGCCCGGCGAGCCGGGGCTGCCAGGGTCCGCGTGCGCGGCGGCAGCCGGGCGGCTGCGGCCCTCGGCGGCCCTGCACCACAACTTTGTCATCCCCGGCCTTACTGATTAGCCAGCATACCTGTGCCCCTGCCGAGGATGGCCATATGATGAGCAAGGCTCGCGCTGTGTGTTGTGGTGGCGTCTTGGCAGGTGCAGGCGTTCCCCAAGCAATATGCGAGCTGCAGATCGTTGCGCGCGGCTGGCCGAGAAACGGACAGCGCTGCAGGCAGAGCACGCGCGATGCAGCTAGAGAGGCTGGCAGAGAGGGAGTAAAGGGATCTCGTTGAGGTCCATGCGCACGCGTGCCATGCAAGGCTCCCCCTGCGTGCACGACGTGTTCGATGCGCAGGCTACAGATTTAGGGTAGGCCATATGGTAAGCCTAATGGGTATGCTATACACCCTATGGCAGGGTAGGCCTCCGCACCCCAGCGCGGCGGCAAGCGCGTCCGCCTCCGCGCGCGCGGCCGCCAGCGCGGCCTCCAGCGCGGCGCGCAGCGCGCCCAGCTCCGCCACCTAGGCGCGCAGACCCTTTCCAACCCTGACACGCCTGAGCGCGCCGGAGGGCGCGCGCACTAGAAGCCTTTCCGCCACCTGGGCGCGCAGCCGCGCTCCGCGCGCGCGGGCGCTGCCTGAGCATGCAGTCCTACTTTGCGCCACGTCGCCGCTGGGCAGGAGGACCTGTGCATGGCGACTGCAGGCGCCGCACCAACACAAACTCTGCAATTTCCTCTCCGCACCGAGTGAGCATGCCCGGCCCGGCCTGCATTCGCCGCTGCTTGGACGCACTCACACCCTGTCCCAGGTCAACTGCAGCAAGGCGATGCGCACCCGCATAACACCACGGGTGTCACCTATGCATACGTTGGAGCCTGTGCTGGCTGCAGGGCGTCTCAGGCGCCATGCATGCGGGCGCGCCTGCTGGCGTAGGAGGGCCGCCTCGTGCTCCGCCAGCTCCGCGGCATCGCCGGCGGCGGCGGCGACGCCGCCGCAGCCATGCGCGGCAGCCCGCGCGGCCGTGAGGCTGCGAAAGTGCGCGGCGCGCAGCTCGGCGAGCAGCCGCTCGAGCTCCGCCGTGCGCGCGGCCTCCTGCGCCAGCCGCTGCTGCAGCGCCTGGCGCAGGCAGCCAAAGTTTGCGAGAAGCCCTGCGGCGATCAGTACCCTGCAACCTGCCAGGTAGGTCAGTGTTGCAGACATGGCGACTCCAGGCCGCCGAGAGCTGCAGGACTGCCGTGCCGGCATGAAGGCAGCGAGCATGAGCGCAGGGCAGGGGCTGGGCCGGGCGCGCGCCTGGCGCTCGTGCTGCGCCTCGGCGAGGCCGCTCTGCGCCGCGCGCAGCGCGGCCTCGGCGGACGCCAGGCGCCGCTGCAGACCCTCGCGCTGGCGCTCCGCGGCGTGGCGCACCTGGGCGCGCGCCCTCCAACCCTCAAGGCTGGGCTTTGGAGCCAGGAGCCGCGCGCTCACCTGCCAGCCCATCCGGGCCAAGCATTTTAAGCATATCTTGAGAGCCTGCCTGCGGCAGGGCTCCAGCTCAATAGCTCGGCGCGCTTTGAACAACGTTCGCATGGTCGTGTGACCGGAGGCTCCCCAGGCGCTGACTGGCTGCTGCGCCTGCCTGCGCGGGCGGGCGTGGAGGCCCGCGCGCGCGCGCGGCCGCGGGGCCGTCCCAGGGCTTGGACAAACCCTTGGACAGGCCCTGGGGCGCGCCTGCTCCGCGGCGCGCAGGTGCTCCTGCAGCGCCAGGCGGTCGCGGCCCAGGCCCTCGGCCGCGCCCATGTTGGCGCTGAGCTCGCGGCTGAGCAGGTCCACCTGGCGTTCGAAGGCCTGCGCGCGCGCGCCCGCAGCGCATAAGCCCAACCCTATGGCTCCTGCTGACGCGGCGACGAGCCTCTGCTTGTGCGTGGCCAGCGAGCCGGCTGGGGCGGGCCGCGTGCACGGGCCGCGCATCAGGGAGGCGCGGCCGGCGCAGCACAAGCGGGAGTCCGCCTGCTCCCGTGCCTTTGCAAGCTGGACTCCTCAGCATTTCATTTACTTGGAGCTTGCAGGCAGGCCTGGAGCTGGCAGGCAGGCCTGGAGCTTGCAGGCAGGCCCGGCAGCCGCGCTCGCGCGCCGTGGGCGGTGCGCCGGGCAGTGGGGCCACCTGCAGCTGCAGCTGCGCCTGCTCCACCTGGCCGCGCGCGTCGGCCGCGGCCGCCTCCGCCGCGGCGGCGCGCTGCGCGGCGGCCGCCGCCTCGTCGCCGCGCGCGGCGGCGGCCGCCTGCGCCGCGGCCAGGTCGGCGCCGAGCCGGCGCTGGTCCGCGCTCAGGGCCTGCAGGCGGCTGGGCTCAGCAGTCTACATGGTATTATGCATGCCTAGCACCGCAACCGCTTCAGCAACCCGAAACACGCACATAACTTTCCCGAGAGTAGTGAGGACTGCTGGCTTCCTCTTGACCCGCTGCTTGCCCGGAACGAATTGCGCGGCGGCGCGATTGGCGCCCCTGCCGGGTTCGCCGGCCGGCAGCGAGTGTTTGCGTTCCAAAGGCCTATTGAAGCGCACTATCAGCCTCGAGACATCAAGCCACAAATATAGCTGAAACCACATCATACCATAACTGTTAAGTTGGGCACGCTGCTGCAGGCAGTGGCACAGGTGGACATCCCAGCACCATATGCGATGAATGGTGCGAGGCCGAGGCACATAATGCGTCACCTCGCAGGCCCTTCTAAGCTCTGCAGCATCGGCCTCATGCGCGGCCGCCCGCTCCTCAGCGGCAGCCGCGCGCTCCGCCGTGGCTCGCGCCTGCACAGAGCGGGGAACGCTTGCTGGATGCTATCTCACTGCATGGGCGTCCTCCATGTGCATCCCCACCCGAGGCATCCGGCATAGCCGGAGTGGCGCCGTCCTGGCGGCACACCATCCCCGCGGCCGCGGGCTGCCCGGCCCCTGCATGACCACACCCAAGGCGCGGCACAGCAGGCCGCCGCGCCCGCTACCCCGCCTGCACCTCGGCGCCCCCTTGCGCCCGCAGGCCGCCTGGCCCGTGCGGCAGAGCGCAGCCCTCCCGCAGCAGTGAGCCCGCGCAAGCTGAATGTTGCCCGTGGGGCCACACAGCCAGGGGTCTTGCCCCGCACCTCGTCGCGCGCCGCGTCGCGCGCCGCGCCGGCGGCGCCCAGCTGGCCCAGCACCGCCTGGTTCTCGCGCACGAGCGCGCCCAGGTCCTCCGCGACCGCTCCCAGCTCGCCGCGCAGGCCCGCGTTGTCCGCCTGCAGCGCCTGCGCGCGGCGGCGGCCGCCTGACGCCCGGCGCCCGAGCGGCCGCCGGGCGCGCTAGCGAATCTGTGCATGCTTCTGAGCAGCACCAGGCATCTGGGCATGCCCCTGATCGTGCCCGCCTCGCTGGTGCGCCAACAACACGAGGTACGGGGCAGCCCCCATGAGTGAAAGCGAGGATGCGGCACGGTCCAGATGGTGCTGCAGGATGCATGCTGTCAGAAAGCTGAGTGACTCCCCAACAACATGGACACATGACTTCATGAAACAGAGCTTGCTGAGGTTGTTGAAATCGCCGGGCCGAGCGCCCTTCACGCGCCTGCTGCGCGCTCTGCAGGGCGTCCGTGTGCGCCAGCAGGCGCTGCAGCTCCGATGCGGCCTCCGCGCAGCGCAGCTCCGCCTGCGCTAACCGCGCCTCGGCCGCCGATGCCTCCCTGGCGCCCCCGGCCGCCAGGTGTAGGGTTTAGGCACGTTTCCCTTCGTAGCAGGTGCAGATGCTGCACGCGACAAGCAGGGGCAACCGCAGTGCTTGCAGGCGGTACCAGCTCTTCATCCCGCACATGTGCAAGAAAGCATGCGTCCACCGCCTGAACAAGAGCGCTGGCAGGCCCCGCAGCGATGTGGGCCGGCTGGGCGGGGCTGCATGCAAGTGCTGTGCCGTGAAGCGCTGGGAAAATAAAAAACCAATGATGCAAGCAGGCCCGCCGCATGGTGCAGAGCGCAGCGCACCGCGCCGCAGCCGCGCCCTCGGCCTGAGCAGCGGCCATGCGCTGCTCCAGCGCCGCCGCCGCCTCGCGCGCGGCGGCGAGCTCCGCGGCCGCCTGCGGCACCGCGCGCCCTCAGCAGGTGTCGGCGCAGCCCTGACGGGCGTGCATGTCTGCATGCGTGGGGACTGACGCGCACTTCAACATCCCTGAAACCAACCCAGCAGCGCAGCTACCAGGGGGTGCTGAGAGCAGAGCGGCGAAGGAAACAGAGGGCGGCGAAACCGCGGGGCAGCAGTTGCGCCGCGGCGCATAGTTGCGTTGCACCAGCTGCCGGCCAGCGGGGGCAGGAGCGGGCCGCGGGCGCGGGCAGTGCGCGCGCCTGCTGCGCGGCGCCCAACTCGCCGCGCGCGGCCTGGAGCTCGGCGGTGCGGGCGGCCAGCGCAGAGCGCGCGTCCGCAGCGGCCGCTGCCGCCTGCTCGGCGGCCTGCGTCTGCGCCTGCCGCAGCCCCAGAGCTTTGCAGTCTCAGCGGCGGCGGCTGGCGTCATGGGCTGACCGCTCTGACGGCTGCTTGGTGCATGGTCGTGTCAGGCTGCCCCCGCCACGGGACTGCCGTGCCTAGAGCCCAGACCGTGCGGAGCACGCTTATCTGCACGCGCGTGCTCAGGCTTCCAGCTCCGCGCAGCGCTCCGCCGGCGCGCAAGCCCAGGATAAGGGGGCAGCGCGCGCACCCGCAGCTGCGCCATGCACTCCTGCACGGTCGCGTCGCCGCGCAGCGATAGCGCCGCCAGCGCCTCCACCTCGCGCGCGCGCTCGGCCGCCTCGCGGCGCGCGTCGGCCAGCGCGGCCGCCGCGGCCGCCCGCTCGCGCTCGCCCGCCCGCCTGCGCGGCGCGCAGCCGGCCCGATGTGTGCCTGGTAGACCCTTGTGTAACACTCTAACCCTGAACTGGCACAGAGCAGCAAGGACGATTGGTGAGAACGCCCGGCGGCCCGTCTTGCGCGTACTGGCCAGCGCGTCCGTCCGCCCGCTGGCCTGGCACGCATGCCACACCGCGACGTCCGCTGACCAGCACGCCCTTGCATGCCTGCACAGCCAGCGGCTGTGGACAGGGCTGTCGTATTGCATCCCCCCCGCGCACCATCGTAAGCAAGTCTGCATGGGAGTGCCCTGCGCACATGGGAGACCGCTTGCTGGCACAGGCCCAGTCGCGCCCTGCTCTGCTCCTCCATGGCGGCGCCGCATGGGCGGCAGTGAGCCAGGGAGCAGCGGCGCACCGCAGCGCGGCCAGCTCCTCGCGCAGCTGCGCCGCGGCGGCCGCCGTCGCATCGGGGCCGGGGTCGGGGCCGGGCGCGCTCGCGCAGCCCCGCTCGGCCTCCAGCGCGCGCACGGACGCCGCCAGCCGCGCCGCGTTCGCGGCCGCTTCGTCGAGCCCGGCGGCCAGGCGCGCGCGCTTCGCGTCAGCCTCGCCCAGCCGCCGCCTGCCGGCGGCCCCCAGAGGTCGGCGTGCAGCAGAGGCGTGCTGAGGTGCCTTCGCAACGAACACTGCATGTCGCAGACTATCGCTGCGCATGACAGCGGGGACGCCTTGCTTTGCTGTGCAATGCAGGGCCGCAAACACCCTGGCGTAGCAGTTGAGCACAGACCAAGACCTCTAGCACACACCTGGGCACAGATCCCAGGATGGGCGCCCTTCACTGCGCAGCGTGGCGTCGACACAGGCGCGCGAAGCGAGAAGCGGGGCGCGATGACCGCTGGGCTGCATAATGTCCGGGCAGCCAGCGCTGTGTCCAGGCCGCAGCCGGTGTGAAACGTGAGAGCTCCACCGGCGCGCAGAACGACAGCAGCGGTGCGCACCGCAGCTCGGTCAGCTCGTGGCGGCCGCCGCGCAGGCGGCCTCGGAGCGCGCGGCCTCGGCGCGCAGGCGGCCCACCTCGGCCTGCGCGGCGGCCAGCCTCTCGCCAGGTTCTGGCCCGGCCGGCGCGGCCCCCTGCGCCGCACGCAGTGCACCTCAGTGTGACGTGGACTATGTCATGCTAATTGACACAGGTAATGCGCAACCATCATGAGACTTGGGCATCATCAGAGCAGACAAGTTTTATGTGCGTGGAGGTACAGGCAAGCATGAGTGCTAGGCATGCAGCATTATTGATGCTGAGCAATGGTCGCATGTCAATTGCAAAGCCTTCTCCTTCAGAGAAGGTTACGGGGTCGAAGGCGAGCCGCGGCACCTGGGCGCGCCGCAGCGGCGACGGCAGCCGCCGGCCGGCGGCCGCCAGCTCGCGCGCCTCGCGCAGCCGCCGCTCTGCGAGCGCGGCGGCCCTGGCCGCCGCGCCGCGCTCCTGCTCCAGCTTGGCGACCTGGCGGCGCCCAGTCAGCCTCTCTCCATCAATTAATGTAAGCATGGTATTGCAGCGCCGCGCTCCTGCTCCAGCTTGGCAACCTGCATAGCGCCCAGTCAGCATTCGCCATAAGCTAGATTTATGGGATGGTGAATCTGCAGAGCGGCCGTCGACTCGCCAGTGCCACCTCGCATGCAAGGCTGCCGCGCCGTCGCCCCAGCGGCTGCGGCGCACACGCTATAGCTTTGCCCCTCAGTGGCTGCAAGGCAGCCGCACCGTCCCATTGCAAACACCGCGTGCAGGCAACCGGACGTTCAAGAAGTTGTATTTGTCAGCACGAACATTCAAGGCTGTCTCTGACCCAGATGTGCACATGTGAAAGTCATGCAGCACGAGGCAGGCTGCGGCCCAGCGCAGCCCGGCACCTGCACGCGTAGCTCGCCGAGCTCCGAGCGCAGCGCGTCGCGCTCGGCGCCCGCAAAGTCGGCGCGGCCCGAGGCCGCGTCGGCCGCCGCGGCGGCCGCCGCGACCGCCCCGCGCGCGGCCTCGGCCTGGCGCTGCGCCTCCGCGGCGCGCTGCGCGAGCGCCGCGCGCTCGGCCGCGCCCTCGGCCACCTGCAGCAGGGTCAGGGTTCACACATGGCCGAGGTCCAGCGGCGGTGCGCGCCCGGCCATGCGCTGCGCATGCGCTGAGCGCTACGCGAGTGCCCGCGCTGCCCGACAGCACGGCACCGCACAGCCGGCGCGCATCGGTCGTCAGGCGCGCATGCGTTGCGGCCCAACAAGGGCGCGGGCGCACCTCCCGCTCCAGCTGGGCGCGCGCAGCGGCCGCCGCGCCCGCGCCGGCCGCCGCCGCGGCGGCGCCCGCCTCGGCGCACTCGGCGCGCGCCGCCGCCTCGGCCGCGCCCTGCTGCGCGGCCGCGCACTCGCGCGCCAGCTGCGCCAGCGCCGCGCCGCGCGCCGCGAGCTCGGCATCCCGCGCGCCCAGCTCGGCGTCCTTGGCAGCGGCCGCGGACGCCGCGCGCGCGGCCGCCGCCTGCGCCGCCGCGAGCGCGGCGGCGTGCGCGTCGGGCAGGTTCTCCTGCGGCCGCACCCTGGCGGTCAGCACGCCTCGCCTTCTAGCGGTCTGTTGTCTAACGCTGTTTTCAGGTTCGCTGAGCATGCCTTGCCTTCAAGCAGTCTGTCAGCTCATGCTGTGTCGAGGTCCTGGCCGCCGCTTCAGTATGTCCGGCAGCCACACTTGGCGTCCTGCTCTTCCCATGCCGCCTTGGTATTTCGTATGGTTTTTCGTATGGTTTCTCCAGGGGCCTTTCAGAATGCAGTTGCAGGCGCCAGCTGTGAGCGCCCTCTGCTTGCGCCGCTGCGCACAGGCGGCGCGGGACGCAGGCGGGCCATGCTGCCACAAACAAGCGATGGACGCCTGCCCGGCCGCACACCTTGCCCGCATCGCAGACGCCGCGCACAGTGACGCGGCAGCCCGAGGGCAGCTCCTCCAGGCTGGCGCGCGCGCCGCCGCAGCGGCGCCGCGCCTCCTGCGCGGCCACCAGGTCCCCCCGCAGCCCCGCCAGCTCGCCCGCGAGCGCCGCGTTCTCCGCGAGCGCCTGCCGCAGGCCCGCCGCCGCCTGCACGCCAATGATGCTAGGGTTAGGGTTGCGCATCACACTCAAGCGCCAGGGGACCCCGCAGCTCCGCCAGCTCGCCCGCAAGCGCTGCGTTTGCCGCGAGCGCCTGCCGCAGCCCCGCCGCTGCCTGCACGCCAATTTTGCTAGGTTTAGGGTTGCACATCACCCTCAAGCGCCAGGTCCCATGCAGCTCCGCCAGCTCGCCCGCGAGCGCCGCGTTCTCCGCAAGCGCCTGCCGCAGGCCCACCGCCGCCTGTGCATGCCAGTTATGCTAGGGTTAGGGTTGCACATCAGCCTCGAGCGCCAGGTCCCCCCGCAGCTCCGCCAGCTCGCCCGCGAGCGCCGCGTTCTTCGCGAGCGCCTGCCGCAGCCCCGCCGCCGCCTGCGGGCCGCCGTGAGAATAGGTTTAGGGCTGCAATTTGCCCGCAACCGCCGGACAGCCTGCGGGTGCTTGCCGCAGCCGCGCCACTGCACGCGGGTCCCTCGTCACCTAATAGGATTAGGGCCAGGCCTCGCCCCCGACCGCCGCATTTCACCGCGAGCGCATGCCTCAGCAACGCCGCCGCCTGCGAGCCCTGCACCCTTCACCTGTGCGACACCGTGGGCTTGTGCTAGTGCTAGGGCTGTTTGTTCTGGCAGGGAAGGAGGGAG
>JAABUV010000849.1_pt1 | contig 45911 bp, 43 predicted proteins | sample 5559971 | NCBI WGS metagenome assembly JAABUV01 (sample SAMN10711881, study PRJNA513362) | rock metagenome | isolation source: Antarctica rocks | place: Antarctica: Victoria Land, Knobhead nord | collected 2015-12-19 | reverse complement strand
AGGGCGGCAGGATCGAGGCCGAACAGGGCGCGGACGCGGTCTCTGGGGAAGGCTTGCAGTTGCTGAAGGTTCATGCCTCAATCTTCGGCAGGCCGAAAACCATTCTTTATTATACGGAGCATCTAGTTGATTGGCGTCAGCAGGAAGGCGCGGGTGTGGCCGTCGTGGAGGCCATATCCAACGATCTGACCATGGTTGTTAATGCCGTTCGCTTTCGTGAGCCGCCAGCCGGATTCGGCAGGGAGCAGATCATTTAGGTCAAGCAACTCGCCGTTCTGCCAGAGAAAGGCATGCCCTGCTTCGACGCCTTTGGCAATGGCCTCCGCGCTGAGGTCACTGCCGCTCCACCCCACGACTTGGCCTTGATCATTGAGAGCAGTCGCAAGCCCATCTATCGGCTGCATCTCACCGTTGTCCCATAGGAAAGATTGCTGACAAAAGGCAGAGGCATTTTTTGGCAGAGCATCAATACGTTTCTGGTACAAATCAAGAAGTTCTTGTGTATCCGCTTTGTTGGACCAATCCCCCTCTTTTTCACGCTCGTCCAAATCTTCAAACACTCTCTTGAAAGCGGACTGAAACGTCCTTATCAGTATTTGTCCTTGATTGTTGATGGCAACCGCACTACTTTCAGTGAAACCAGACGGCTCATCAAAAACTGTGATAAACGTGTCATCCCACAAAGCAGCATGATGCGCGTTCAAGAAGGCATGATGGTGACTCGTCCCAATTTCCCACACCTCACCGACGATCTGCCCTTGATTATTGATGCCGACAGCGTCACCAGCCGTATAGCCTTCTGGACTGTCCAAATAGCGCCGCTTGCCGTTCTCCCAAGCAAAACAGCCACGCCGGGTTTCGGCGGGGGTCTGCCGAGGGGCAGACTGAAGTTGGCCGACGACTTGGCCGCAGTCGTTGATACACTTCGCCAAGCTCATCGCGGAAGTGTTTTTGAGCAAAGCGTTGAATCGGCCTGCACTGTAAATTGTGGCCGAACATTTTAGAATTTCAGGCGGCTTCGCGCCAACAACCTGCCCCTGATTGTTGATGCTTGTCAGCCAGGCATTGCCCAGGTCACGCATTTCGCCTTCCGACCAAAGAAAGCCAACCGGAGAAGGTAATGGCCTAATGTAGACAGTTTTCGCGGCCTGCTGTATACTCTCGTTATGGTCACCGAAACTGTTCTGTGCGCTCACTGCGGCAGTGCCAACTTGCGCCGCGATGGCAAAGCGCCCAGCGGCAAGCAGAAATACTTCTGCCATGCCTGCCACAAAGGAAGCCGCCAAAACCCATCGGCGCGTGCCTACTCCGCTGAGTTCCAGGCACAGGTCTTAGCCGCCTACCATGAGCGCTGCTCCCAGCGCGGCGTGTGCCGCATCTTTGGCATCGCTCGCCAAACGCTGGCCGACTGGCTCAAAAAAAGCCGCGCGGTTGCCGCCCTTGAAGAAGACGCTCGCCAAAGCCCAGAAGGGGGAGCCGCTGGAACTTGACGAGATGCAGCACTGGCTACCCGGAGGGTGGTCGTTCGTGTGCCGCCGTAAGAACAAGCGCTGGGTCTGGCTGGCCCAATGCCGCAGGACGCGCCAGATTGTCGCTTATGCCATCGGAGACCGTAGCGAAACCACATGTGCTTTGCTTTGGTCGCGCATCCCGAAGGCGTACCGAAAAAGCTTGTTATACACCGATTTTTGGGCGGCCTATGCGCTCGTGCTGCCCGCAAAGCGCCACCGAGCGACAGGCAAAGGCGACGGTCAAACCTGCCACATCGAGCGGTTCAACAACATTCTGCGCCAAAGACTAGGCCGCTTTGTTCGCAGGACGCTCTCGTTCTCGAAGACAGACCAGATGCACGAGATGTGCTTGCTGTTGTTTCTGCACCAGCACAACAATAACTGTCTAATCTAGGCCACTACCCCGGAGAAAAGTCCCAATCCTCCCGACTCAAGGAGCCGATGACCTGACCTCGGTCATTCACACCAACGGCCCGGCTGGACTCAAAACCAGGCAAGACACTCAAATCTATAACGGTGTAGAGCGGCACAATACTGGTCATGGGTTCAGCGTCTCCACGCGGGGCTGCCAGTCAAGCTGGGCCAAGAGCGTGAGGTAGTCGTCGGGCGTCAGTTCGGATGGCTTGCGGCCCGACAGGGCGACCAACACGCCCTCCATGACGTTGGTGCCGAAGGAGCGGCCGTCCAGCTCGGGTGTGGTGGTGATGAGCGTCTTGACGCCCCGCCGGGTGAGCTGCTGGACGTCGTCCTGGGTGATGGTGTTGGTCAGGACCGTCTTGCCCTGCAAATCGTCGGGCATGTAGCGGCGGATGTAGGGGAAGTCGCCGGCGATGACGTCGGCCTCGGCGTAGAACTTGCCCCACTGGGGCGTGATCGTGTTCTGCTTCTCGCCGGTCGGGTACAGGTACTTGAAGGGGACGCGCGTGACGACGGGCAGCAGGGCGCGGGCGGCGCGGGATACGGCGGACAGCGAGCGCAGGGGCAGGGGCAGGCCCAGGGCGAACATCAGGTCACCGTAGACGACCGACGCGCCCGCGGCGTCCAGCGCCTCGGCCATGCCGAAGCGGTCCACGGCGCTGACCAGGAGCACCTTGGAGCGCACGAAGTCCACCGTCCCGTCGCGCTGCAAGCGGGCGACGGTCTCGCGCTCCAGGGTGTTTTTGAGGCCGCTGCCGTCCACCACGGGCGTCTTGACGGCGGCGCTCGCCAGCTTCTCGATCTCGCGGAAGACGTAGCGGCGGCCTGCGGCGTAGACGTACATATCGGTCCCGCCCAAGCCGAAGGCGTCCACCTTGCCGTCGAGTTCGACCAGCTTCTGCCGGAAGAGGCCCATGTCGCCGTCGGTCCCGACGCGCTCGACCGAGAACTCCTGGCCGGCGAACGTCGCCGTGACGGCTTTGTCGCGGGCCGACGAGCCGAGGCTGATGGAGGTGATGCGCTTGGGGTTTTGACTCATACGGGGTTGCTTTTTGGCCGGGAATTTGCTATCATAGTGCCAGACGTGCCATTATAGCAGATTGCCGGGGGCTGCGCAAGAACGGCGCGCGGCCCCCGATGAACATAAAAGCCGCGCGATCACTGCGGAAGAAGAGGGCGGAGACACCATGGAATCACTGCGAATCGTGATCGCCGACGACGAGCCGATCATCCGGCTGGACCTGCGGAAGACTCTGGAGAACATGGGCCACCAGGTCGTCGGCGAAGCCGGCGACGGCGCGAAGGCCGTCGAGATCGCCCGCGAGCTGAAGCCGGACATCGTCATCCTGGACATCAAGATGCCCGAGATGGACGGCATCGACGGGGCCAAGATCATCACGACCGAGGGCATCGCCCCTGTCCTGCTGCTGACCGCCTACTCGCAGAAAGACCTGGTCGACCGGGCCAAAGACGCGGGCGTGTTCGCCTACCTGGTCAAGCCTTTCAAAGAGGCCGACCTGCTGCCCGCGATGGAGATCGCCATCTCGCGCTACGAGGAATTCGTGGAGCTGGAGAACGAGGTCACGGACTTAGAGAACAAGCTGGACACGCGCAAGGCCGTGGACCGGGCCAAGGGCATCCTGATGGACCAGTACGGCCTGAAAGAGCAGGAGGCGTTCCGGCGAATCCAGATCCAGAGCATGAACACCCGCAAGTCCATGCGCGAGATCGCCGAGGCGATCATCATCGCCCACAATGTCTAGGCCAACGCCCAAGTCCCCGCCCCCGACGATGCGCCGAAGCCGCCGCACGATCTTCCAGGTCGTCCGGCGGCTTTTCGCCGTCTCGGGGGCGCTCTATGGGGCGTCACTGCTTATCCTGTGGGCGTTCCAGCGCCCGCTCGTCTTCCACGCGGGCGGCTCACGCGGCACCGAAGCCGGCGGCGGGGTGCTGCCGGGGGATGCACAGACGGTGCGGTTCCGAACGGACGCGGGGGACCGCGTGGTCGCCTATTACGGGGCGGCCCTGACCCCGGACGGCGCGCGTGATTTGGACGCCGCGCGCCGCCCCACCCTGCTGTTCTTCTACGGCCAGGGCGGCTCGGTGGCCGGGTGCCGGGGCTGGGCCGAGGCGTTCCGGCGGCAGGGCGTCAACGTGCTCATGCCGGACTACGTCGGGTTCGGCGCGAGCGGCGGGCGCGAATCCGAGGCGGCCTGCCGGTCAACAGGCGAGGCCGCTTTGCGCTACCTGCGGGGCCGGCCCGGCGGTCGGTCGCGGCCCATCGTCATTGCCGGCTACTCGCTCGGGTCGGGCGTGGCCGCCGATCTGGCCGCCCGCGAGACCGAAGCGAAGCGGCCCCCCGCCGGGCTGGCTTTGTTCGCGGCGTTCACCAGCATGGCCGACGAAGCGCACCAGGAGTACCCGCTTTACCCGACGTGGCTGCTGCGCCGGCTCCTCCGCTACCCGTTCCCCAGCGAGCGCAACCTGCGCCGTGTGCGCTGCCCGATTTTGCTGGTCCACAGCCGCGCGGACCGGCTCATCCCTCTCTGGATGTCGGACCGGCTGGCCCGTGCCGGCGGCGGGCCGGTGACGCGGCTGACCATCGACCGCGCGGACCATGCCGATTATTTCACGACCGGGGGCGCACAGGTCTATCCCGCCCTCGGCCGCTTCTTAAAGAAAGCCGTTACCACTCGATGAAATTTAAACCCCGCGACGCCAACGTGCCCGCCCGGATCGGCTTCGGGCGGCGCGAGCTGTTCCTGAAGCGCCAGGCCCTGGCCCTCGGACGCCGCGAGGCCGACGCCACCCGGCTGCACCTGGCCCTGGCCGCGCGCTCCCAGGACTTGAAGGGTGCCCAGGACCGCATCCGGGAGATGGAGCGCGCCCACGACGAGCGCAACGCCGAGGGCGAGGCCCTGCGGAAGATCGGCGAGGCGATGGGGTCGCTGTTCGACCTGGAGGAGATGCTGCGGGCCGTGGCCGGGATCGCCGTCCAGATCACCAGCACCGACTCGTCGCAGGTGTATCTGTTCAACGACGCCCACGACGTCCTGACGCTGCGGGCCGTGGACGACGGCTCGCCGCGCGAACTGGTCGGCAAGCTGCGCCTGCGGGTCGGCGAGGGGCTGGCCGGGTGGGTCGCCCAGCATAAAGAAGCCGTGGCCGTGAACCACGACGCCTACCACGACCGGCGCTTCAAGTTCGTGCCCGAGCTTCAGGAAGAGAATTTCGAGTCGATGCTCAGTGTCCCGCTGATCTATCGCGGCAGTGTGCTCGGCGTCATCAACGTCCGCACGGTCAAGCCGCACGAGTACACGCAGACCCAGGTGCGTCTCCTCCAGTCCATCGCGTCGCAGATCTCGGGCGCGGTCGAGAACTCGCGCCAGTACCGCAAGCTGGAGAAGCGGACGTCACAGCTCTCGACGCTGTCCGAGGTCAGCAAGACGATCACCAGCGATCTGTATCTGGAAGAAATCTTGCAGCTCATCGTGGCCGCCACGGCGGATACCATGTCGTTCAAGATCTGCTCGCTGATGCTGCTGGACGAGGACAAACAGGAGCTGGTGCTGAAGGCGACCCAGAGCAGCAGCCGCGAGTACGCCAAAAAGGCCAACATCAAGATCGGCGAGGGCGCGGCGGGCCGGGCGCTGGCCGAGGGGAAGGCCGTGACGATCTACGACCTGAAACACTCCGGGGAGTACCCCAACCCGGACCTGGCACGGCGCGAAGGGCTGTCATCGCTGGCCTCGATCCCGCTCCAGGTCAAGAGCAAGCGCATCGGCGTCCTGAACTGCTACACCGAGCGGCCCCACCGCTTCACCGACGACGAGATCTCGGTCCTGTCGGCGCTGGGCAGCCACGCCGCCATCGCCATCGAGCACGCCAAGCTCCTGGTCAAGTCGGCCATCATCCAGGAGATGCACCACCGGGTCAAGAACAACTTGCAGCAGGTCGCCTCGCTCCTGCGGCTCCAGATGCACTACGCGGGCCGGCGGTCGGTCGAGCAGGTGCTGACCGAGTCGCTCAACCGCATCCTCGCCATCGCCTCGGTCCACGAGCTGCTGGCGCGCGAGGACTTGGACATCATCAGCGTGAAAAAAGTCGCCGTACAGATCTTGCAGGCGACCCAGCAGGCGATCATCGCGCCGGGCAAGCACATCAGCATGAAGATCGAGGGGCCGGATATATTGCTGCCGTCCGCCCAGGCGACGTCGGTCTCGCTGATCCTCAACGAGCTGGTGCAGAACGCCGTCGAGCACGGCTTCGGGGAGGGGGCGGACGAGGGGACGATACTGATCGCACTGGCCGAGGACGTCAAGACGATGACCCTGACCGTGACCAACGACGGGACGCCCATCGCCGCGGGCTTCGACGTCCGCCGGTCCGATTCGCTGGGCCTCCAGATCGTCGGCTCCCTGGTGAGCGGCGACTTGCAGGGTAAGTTTACGCTGGAGAACGTCGGCGGCAAGACCGTCGCGCGCGTGGTGTTCGCGAAGTGAGGGCGCAGAGGAAGCCCCCCCGCCCCAATCCTGGGGAGCCAGAGGGTCCCGAAGAAGGAAGGGGAAGCCAGAGTGGAAAAGGGGTCGGAGCGGAGTCTTTACCCTTCCTTTATTGGTAGTGGCTCAAGTTAGTCTGACTCATTATCGGCGGGCGAACACAATCGGCGGGCGAACACAATCGGCGGGCGAACACAATCGGCGGGCGAACACAAGGTTCGCCCCTACGGGGGCAGGAGGGAGGGCGCGAACCTTGTGTTCACCCGCCTAGGGTGAGGCAGACTAACTTGAGCCACTACCCCTTTATTTACCCTTCCTTTATCTTTATAGGGAGGGGGCACCGTCTTCGGCGGGGGTAGGTTCCTACGCCGTCGTGTCCATCATCGGGCCGAGGTTGACGGGAACGGGGACGCCCGTCTTCAGCAAAATCTCTTCCATCCGCTGCGCCGAAACCACCCCCAGCAGAGAGGTGACGTAGGAGATGTCCGTGCTGGAAAGCGCCGAGGCGGAGGCCATCGCCGTGACTGGCCGCGAGCCGGCGTGGTGATGCTCCTGGGCCGGCGTCGCGGCAGCGAGCGGCGGTGCGGGCGGCTTCGGGTGGACTTTGGTCGGCTCAGACGCGGCGACAGGGTTTGGGGCGATTGTGTTAGGCATCACGTTATGGTCCGAAGGTGATCAAGCGACGGTGTTGACGTTCCGGCCCAGATTGGGCGTCAGACTCGCCAGGAGCTGGTTGGCTTCCACGGCCTGCCCGCTGACCGCCCCGAGCAGGGCCGACGTCGCCACATCCCCCGTTTGCAGGCCGGCCAGGATGGCGCTGTCCGCGCTCTGCGTCGCCACGGCCACGCCGACGACGGGGTTTGTCGCCGCCACGCGGCTGATGGTATCGGAAATGGGCACGGCTGTTCCCTCCCTCCTCATCTTCGGCGGGCGACAGCGCGACGCGCACTGTCAACGATACCGATTTTTCTTGACTTCCTCCCTCCCCGTGTGCTAGACTCTCCTCAGAAACCCGCTCGCTTTCATGGTGGTGCGGGCCTTCTTGTCGTGTCTTTAGGTTTGTCGTGTCTTTAGGTTTGTCGGGCTTTCGGGTGGAACGGAGACGGGATCATGCTGCTTGCGGGCCAGCGCATCAACGGGCGGGGGCATTTGGAGGTCGGGGGCTGCGACACGGTGGAGCTTGCGCGAGAGTTCGGGACGCCGCTGTACGTCATGGACGAGGCCGTGGTCCGGGACAACTGCCGCCGGTACAAGGCCGCGTTCGCCATGCGCTACCCCAAAAACGACATCTCGTTCGCCTCCAAGGCGTTCCTGAACATGGCGATCTGCCGCGTCATCGAGCAGGAGGGCCTGAGCCTGGACGTGGCCTCGGCGGGCGAGCTGTACACCGCCGTCCGGGCCGGCTTCCCGATGGGGCGCGTTTTGCTGCACGGCAACAACAAGTCGCGGGCCGAGCTTGAAATGGCCCTGGAGCAGGGCGTAGGCCGCGTCGTCGTGGACAGCCTGCCCGAGCTGCGGCAGCTCGCGGCTTTGGCGAAAGCGGCAGGGAAGACGCAGTCTATCCTCCTGCGCGTCACGCCCGGCATCGACCCGCACACGCACCGGCGCATTCGGACGGGGCAGGAGGACAGCAAGTTCGGCCTGAGCGTCGCCACGGGCGCGGCTCTCGAAGCCGTCACCGAGGCCCTGGGCGCGGCCCCGCACCTGCACATCACGGGCCTGCACTGCCACATCGGTTCGCAGCTTCTGGACGCCCACACGCACGAGCAGGCCATCGACGTCATGGTCGGCTTCCTGCGGCAGGTCGCCGACAAGACCGGCTGGATGCCCCAGGACCTGGACATCGGCGGCGGCCTGGGCATCCGCTACACCGAAGACCAGTCGCCGCCGGCCTACGACGAGTTCGCGGAGACGGTCATCGGCGCGCTGCGGGCTGCTTTAGATAAATACGGCGTGCCCGAGCCGAACCTGCTGCAAGAGCCGGGCCGCGCCCTGGTCGGCGAGGCCGGGGTCACGCTCTACACTGTCGGCGTCATCAAGACCGTCGCCCTGCCCGCCCCGCCCGGACGGCGCACCTACGTCGCCATCGACGGCGGCCTGTCGGATAACCCGCGCCCGCAGCTTTATGATGCCGTGTACGAGGCCCACGTCGCCGACCGCGCGGGGCAGGCCAAGACGCAGACCGTGGCCGTGGCCGGCAAGCACTGCGAGACCGACATTCTCATCCAGGCCGCCCGGCTCCAGCCGGTCGAGACGGGCGATATTCTGGCCGTGCAGTCCACAGGCGCGTACAACTACGTCATGGCCTCCAACTACAACCGCTTCCCCAAGCCCGCCTGCGTGTTCGTCCGCGACGGCCAGGCAACGCTGGTGTCGCGGCGCGAGACCCTGGACGACGTGGTGCGGCTGGACGTTTTGCCGGAGATGGGTTGAGAAAGCCGGGGAGGAACCCACCCCGTCTCGCCGAGGCTCGCCACCCCTCCCGAAACGGGAAGGGCAAGAGTAAGACAGGCCCGAGTCAGACAGGCCTGAGTCAGACAGGCCTGAGTTAGACAGGCCCGCGCCCAGCCGAAGCGTCATCCGAAGCTCCTCCCCCTCCCGTTTCGGGAGGGGTGGCGAGCCTCGGCGAGACGGGGTGGGTTCCTCTCCGGCCCCCCAGGATCGGGGCGGGGGGCCTCTCACGCTCTTTGCGTTTCTCTTAGGAACACCTCCATGCCCGACAATTGGGACTTCACGCAGAAGCCGCAGCGGGCAGGCACCGTCGGCCAGACACCCATCTTGACCTACCTGCTCGCGGCGTTGAGCGTCGTGACCACGGCGGCCTACCTCACGTCGGGGAGCCAGCCCGGCACGCTGTGGTACAACATCGGCCACTTCGGGTTCGCCGAGACGCCGGGGGCCGCGCCGTGGAGCCTGATCACGACGGTCTTCATCCACGGGAGCTGGCTGCATCTGCTCTTCAACATGCTCTGGCTCATTCAGCTTGGGCGCATCTTGGAGGCGACGCTGAACCCCGTCGTTTACCTGGCGATCCTGGTCGGCGCGGCGGCGGTGGGCGGCGGGTGCGAGTTTTTGATCTCGGGCAGTACGGGCATCGGGATGTCGGGCGTGGTCTACGCGATGTTCGCCCTGATGTGGGCGGGGCGGGGGCTGTACCCGGCGTGGGGGGCGGTGGCGACGCAGGCCAACCTGCGCCTGTTCATCGGCTGGGGATTATTCTGCATCGTGGCGACCTACCTGCACATCCTCAGCATCGCCAACGGCGCGCACGGCGGCGGGTTCCTGTTCGGCCTGTCCGTCGGCTTCCTGTTTTTCACGCCCCGCCGGCGCTGGGTCTGGGCCGCGCCCCTGGTTTTGCTCATCGGCGCGACCGTCTTCTCCGCCGTCCGGCTTCATACACCCTCGCTATAGCTCCTTTATGATGACCAAGAAACGCTTACTTTCGGGGATGCAGCCGACCGGCGGCGGACGGCTGCATCTGGGCAACTGGGAGGGCGCGCTGCGGCCCTGGATACGCTTGCAAGACGAATACGAGATGTTCTGCTTTATCGCCGACTGGCACGCGCTGACGACAGTGGCCGACCGGCGCGTGGACCTGGCCGAGGCGTCGCGGCAGACGGCGACGGACTACCTGGCGGCGGGCCTGGACCCGGACAAGTGCGCCATCTTCCGGCAATCAGACGTCCCCGAGCACGCCGAGCTGCACCTGCTGCTGTCGATGGTCACGCCCGTCGGCTGGCTGGAGCGCATCCCCACCTACAAAGAGAAGCGCGACCTGGTCAAGGACAACGACACGCAGGTCTCCTACGGCCTCTTAGGCTACCCCGTCTTGCAGACCGCAGACATCGTGCTGTACCGCGCCCATGCCGTCCCCGTGGGGCGGGACCAGGCCGCCCACATCGAAATATCGCGCGAGATCGCCCGCCGATTCAACCACCTCGTTGAGAAAGACGTTTTCCCCGAACCCGAGGCCGTCATCAGCGAGGGCAGCGGCGAGCTGCCGGGCATGGACGGGCGCAAGATGAGCAAGTCCTACGACAACGCCATTTATCTCTCGGACACGCCCAAGCAGACCCAGAAAAAAGTCAACTCGGCGTTCACGACGCCGACCAAGATTCACATCACCGATGCGGGCGTCCCCGAGGGCTGCGTCGCCTGCAAGCTGCGCCGCGTCTACGACGCCGGGGGGTATCAAACGCAGTGGGACGAGTGCCGGACCGGCGCGCGCGGCTGCGGGCAGTCCAAGCGCGAAGTCGCCGAGATCATCAACGCCGCCCTCGCGCCCGTCCGCGCCCGCCGGGCGGAACTCGAAGCCGATCCCGCCTTTGTGGACGCCGTGTTGCGCCGCGGCGCGGAACAGGCCCGCGCGGCGGCTTCGGAGACGATGGGCATCGTCCGCAGGGCATTGAGGCTGACGGCGTAAGAACCCACCCGGCGCGTAGGAACCCACCCGGCGGGCAAGCCCGCCACCCTCCCGAAACGGGAGGGATAGGAGTAATTGCAGGATGTCGTGCGGCCCTGTCATCCCAGTACAGCCCCCGCAAAGAATCTGGGACTCTTTTCCCTCCCGCATCGGGAGGGTGGCGGGCTTGCCCGCCGGGTGGGTTCCTACGCGCCGGGTGGGTTCCTACAGCCGGGGCTCCTCCCCGTTCAACACAAAGCGCCCCGCTCCGGGGTACAATCAGCCCGGACGAAAGGACTATTTCTCCCCGCCCCCTGCGGCGGGAGCGCAGCCGGCGGCGCGGATGCCGGCGACACTATGGAACCTCATTCACAGGCTTATTCACAGCCCTCTCTGATGCTCGCGCTGACCCTGCTGCTCGTCGCCATGAACGGGTTCTTTGTCGCCGCCGAGTTCGCCCTGATCCGCGTCCGGCAGACGCGCATCGCCGAGCTTGTCGAGCAGGGAAGCGCGCCCGCGCGCTCCGTGCAGGCCCTGCTCGGGCGTCTGGACACGTACCTTTCGGCCACGCAGCTCGGCGTCACGCTGGCCTCGCTCGCGCTGGGCGCGGTCGGCGAGCCTGCCGTCGCCCACCTGCTGCGCGGCGTCTTCACTTCGGTCGGCATCGCCCCCGCCTCCCCCACGGCCCACGTCGTCGCCATCGGCCTCGGCTTCGTGCTGATCACGTTCTTCCATATCACCTTCGGCGAGCTGCTGCCCAAGTGGTGGGTGATCGCCCACACCGAGCGGACGGCGCTGGCCGTGTCACGCCCGATGCGGCTGTTTTTGACCTTAGGCTACCCCCTGATCCTCGTGCTGGAAAGCGCGGCCAAGGCCATCGCCCGGCCCCTGGGCATCAACCCCGCCGACGGCCACGAGCAGGCGCACTCCGAGGAAGAAATCCTGGCGATCATGGCCCACGCCCACAAGCAGGGCGGGCTGCGTCCCTCAGAGATACGAATCACCGGCAATGTCTTCGACTTCGCCCACACGCAGGCCAAGGAGATCATGGTGCCGCGCGTGGACATGGTATTTTTATCCACGACCTGGAGCCTGGCGCGCAACGTCGAGGTGGCCGTCGAGAGCGGCTTCACCCGCTACCCGCTGTGCGAGGCCGACCGGGACCACGTCCTGGGCATGGTCCACATCAAAGACCTGCTGGGCATTGCGGGCGACCCGCAGGCGGACATCCGCACGATCAAGCGGGACATCATCGGCATCCCCGAGACCAAGCCCATCGACGAGCTTTTGAACGACTTGCAGAAGAGCCACACGCATCAGGCCGTGGTCGTGGACGAGTACGGCGGCACGGCGGGCATCGTCACTCTGGAGGACATCATCGAGGAGCTGATCGGCGAGATCCAGGACGAGCACGACAAGCCCCCGCCCCTCTTGCCGCTCGACGAGACGGGGCATTCGTACTCGGTCGCGGGCACGGTCGCGCTGGACGAGGTCTCGGAGACGCTGGGCTTGCCCATCGAGAACCCCGACGACTACGACACCATCGGCGGCTACGCCCTCCACGCCCTGCGCCTGCCCCCGCGCCACGGCGCGACCGCCCGCCTGGAAGGCTACGACGTCTCGGTCGCCGAGGTGACGGGCCGCCGCATCCGCCGCCTCCTGTTCACCCGCCACGCCGCCGCCCCGGTCGGCGATACGGGGTGAGCCTCCCGAACGCGAAAGAGGCGAAAAAATCCCTCCCGCCCGGCGAACATCTGCGCGCTCGGACGCAGTATACTCAACGCAGGAAACGGGCTAACAGACGGGAGCGGGGTGACGGAATGCTGAGAACTCAAGACGCCAACACAGACCCGCCGACACCCGTGAGCCAGGCACGGGTGACGCCGGAGGAGTTGACTCAGGCACTCGCCGCCATCGAGTCGCGCAAGCAGGCCGAGGCCAGCCGCCTGGCAGGGACCATCCCCATCGGCGACGCCATCGCCGACCTGCACCTGGACTCGACGCCGGAAGACATCTGGGCCGAGGTCCAGTCTCAGCGCGCAAAAGCCGACGCCTCCCAGGCACAGTCGTCCCCCGAGTCCAGCGCCGAGCAGAAGGCGCAGCGCGGGGCGAAAGTCGGGGTGCAGGTTCGGCAGCAGTCGGTGACACCCCGCCGCGGCTGGCGCAAGAGCGGGTTGATCGGGATGGTCCTGGTCGGCTGGCTCGTGTTCCACAACGCCTTTGGCTCGCAATCCGGGCACCACGTCCCCACCCACGTCGCCGCCCCCATCCTGCGCCCCCTGGCCCAGATTCCCGACGGCCAGGAAGTTTACGCCGACGATCCGGCGCTCGTCCAGGTCTCCGAAGGCAAGCCCGTGGCGCAGATCACCGTCAGCGAGAACGAGAGCGGCAACCGCTGGAAAATCTTCCGGCGCGGCAGCCACGTCTACCTGCGCGGCTATATCGAGAGCGCCGACTCGCTCCAGCCGCTCCAAGGCAAGCCCCTCAACGTCTACAACGACGACGATTCGGGCGAGTTGCGCGGCGATCCTACTTCTAACATCACCCTGCGCGTGGACAACATCCCCTTGCAGAAGTCCGGCGACGGCGGCGACTTCTCGGGAATCACCGTCACCAACTTCCAGCCCGACCCCCTCACCACCCTCAGCCCGTGGCATTAGAGCCGTGGTTTTGCTTCCCGGCAGTACTGTAGCTGCTTTGTCCAAGCACTTCGGGAGAATCCGCAACCATGCTGAACCACACGGAGAACGAGCCAGTGCCAGCCGCGCAGACGCGCATCAAGACCGAACAGTTGGCGCGGGCGGTGGCCGCCATCGAGGCCCGCCGGCAACGGGACGCGCAGGCGCTGGTCGGAACCCTGGTCATCGGCGAGGCCGTCGAAGAACTCAGCCTCGACATGACCCCGGAAGAGATACTCGCCGAGGTCGAAGCCCAGCAGGAAGAGCAGAGGGAGCAGGAAGAACAGAAAGAAGCAAGCGGCCTGTACTTGCACGAGTACGAGAACGCTAGCAATACGCCGAGCTGGCGGATGCCGATGTGGCTTCTGGTCAGCAGCGCGGTTTCGGCGCTCGGCATTATCATATGGTGGGGCACAGCCAATCAAACACAGCCCATATCTTCTACGGTCTATCCGCCCCAAGTTGTGATGCCGACTTATCCCACTGTCAACCCGCAATCCCTACCGGGGCCGACTCCGCCTGCGTTCTACGGGACCCCGCCCGGCCACATGATCACACGCATCCCCGACGGCGTCAGTTTTGGATGTGCCCCGTACACGTTGGAGCGGGTGTTGCATGGCGAAAATTTGGCGGATATCCAAGTTTATGACGACGAAGAGGCGTTCTTATACGGCAGGCGACACTTTGCTGATGGCCTCCCGTTCGCTTCACCAATGACGCTTTCTTATCGTAACCGAGGATGGACGCTGATCAAGCACAAGGGACGTTTTTATGTGCGGGGCTGGGCGTATCTGCCGACTCTCGCCCCGACCAGCATCCGCGTCTTCAACACCCCTGATGCTCCTGAGATCAGAGACAAAGCCTCGGAGATAACGCTGCCCACGCAGGGGGTGCATTACGAAGCTATGTACTCACGCCTCTTTTTCAGGCCGCCTACGGGCGTCACCTCCGGCTCAGGGAGCGGCATGGAGACGCCGAGCAATCAGTTGGAGATCAGGGCCACCAACGTTCATTTGGATAGTCACGCCTATGAAAACTGGTAAAGATGCCTTCTGAAGTTGTCGTCATCGGCGGGGGCGGTAAATGCAACCTGACCCACGACGGGCCGATGGGGTCGGGCATCACCGTCACCAACTTCCAGCCCGACCCCTTCACCACCCTTAGCCCATGGCATTGACATCATGTTAAGACGCGATCAAAACGAAGGACAGGTCGCCAACATCCGCGTCACGCCGGAAGAATTGGCGGCGGCTGTCGCTGCGATTGAAAACCGGCACCAAGCCGAGGCAGACAGCGGACCGCCTCTCGGCCAAATCTTGAGTGAGATGGGCTTAGACATCACGGAGGCTGAACTGCTGGCTGAAGTGCAGACGCAGCGCGGAAAGCTCAAAAGGCGCAGAGCCTGGCGGCTGACCAGGCGGGGCGGCTTGATCGCTGGTATGCTGGCGGCGAGCGGACTGTTCCTTGCATTGGCCGGGGCATGGCTTCAAACGCCGGATAACTGCGACGGCGTGAACAGCCAGTTCTTCGGAGAAACGAACGCCTCTTTGGGAGCGCGGCTGCTCCTGCAAGACCGCTCCGGCCCCTCGCCCATCATCCGCACCCTGTCGGAGACGCCGGAAGGCCGTACCGTTTTTTGTTCCGCCGAAACTATCCAATACGCCGCGATGAGCCGACAGTATCGCTTTGAACCGCGCCGGGTCGGACAGGAAGCTCCCAACATGACGTGGCCGGCTGTCAAATATAACGGTGAACTTTACCTGCGCGGCTGGACGTGCACCGCGCTCTCCAGTGCCGCCGCCAAGCAAGACGAGCGCATCGCGGTTTTTAATACCCCAACAGCGCCGGGGGTAGGCCCGCACCCCACGCAAATCACGATCCGTTTGAATCCATTTACATTCGCTGACGGGGTTGGCTACCGGCACTGGCCGGAGGCCACACCAGAGGTATTCTACTGCGCTCACCTGCACCTCAACAGACACGCCTGGGAGAAGTGGTAGCGTATGGCTTTGGATGTGATCGTCATCGGCGGGGGAGCGGCGGGGATGCTGGCCGCGCGGCGGGCCGCCGAGGGCGGGGCGCGGGTCACGCTGCTGGAGAAGAACGACCGGCTGGGGATGAAGATACTCATCTCGGGCGGCGGCAAGTGCAACCTGACACACGACGGGCCGATGGAGGATGTCCGCGCGAAGTTCCGGCCCGCCGAGGCCCGCTTCCTGAAGCCGTCGTTCTATCGGTATACCAACCGGGACTTTTTGGGGATGCTCCAGGCGCGCGGCATGAGCGTCTACACCCGGCCCGACGGGCGCATCTTCCCCACCGAGCCGGCGAACGCCAAGGACGTGGTCGCGTTGCTGACGGAGTATGTCGCCGAGGCGGGCGTGCGCATCCGCTACGGGGCCTCGGTGACGGGGCTGGTGGCGGACGAAGGGCGGATCACCGGCGTCAAGGTCGGCGTCGAGACGCTGCCCGCGTCGCGGGTCGTCGTCTCGACCGGCGGGTCTTCTTATCCCGCCACGGGCACGACCGGCGACGGCTGGCCCTGGCTGACCGGCCTGGGGCATACGCTGGCCCCCCTGCGGGCCGCGCTGGCCCCGCTGTATCTGACCGACGCACCCCCCGAGTGGTCCGGCGTCGCCCTGCGGGACACGGTGTTGCGGGCACGGGCCGGGGCAGGCGGCAAGGAGTTCGCCCGCTGGACGGGGGATTTACTGTTCACCCACAAGGGCGTCTCGGGGCCGACCGCCCTGGGCGTCTCGCGGGACGTGGCCGAGCGCGAGGAGGGCGCAAGCGCGGTCGAGGCCGATCTCGCGCCGGGGCTGACCTGGGAAGAGCTGTCCCAGGAGTTGCGGCGTCAGGCCCTGGAAAGCCCGCGCAAGACGGTCGCGTCGCTGGTCGCCCCATTCGTGCCTGACCGGCTGCGCGAGCCGCTGCTGTCCGCCACGGGCGTGGCGGGCGAAACGCGCGGCGCGCACCTGCCCGCCAAGTCCCTGAACCGCGTGGTCTCGACGCTCAAAGCCTGGCCGCTCGGGACCGTCCGGCACGTGCCGCTTGAGCGCGGCGAGGTGGTCGCGGGCGGGGTGGCGCTGGGTGAAGTAGACTCGCAGACGATGCGCTCGCGGCTGATCGGCGGCCTCTACCTCTGCGGCGAGGTGCTGGACATCGCCGGTCCGGTCGGGGGCTACAATCTCCAAGCCGCTTGGAGCACGGGTTGGGTCGCGGGCGAGGCCGCGGCGAAGGAGGGGTAGAGAAAGCGGGGCAGGCAAGCCCCGCCCTCTCTATGGCCCCCCTACCCCGCGCCGGGCGAGGGACTGGGGGGCGTGGGGGTTGAGCATGCGCGCGAGGCGTCCGAGTTCCTCCGGCGAGCCGATGGCGATCAGCGTGTCGCCCTAGGCGAGCCGGCGGTCGCCGGGCGGGTTGGGGATGAAGCTGTGAATCTCGCCGCTGGCGCGCAGGGCGACGACCAGTGCCCCCGTCGCCGGCTTGAACCCCGCCGCGTCCAGCGTCATCCCCAGACAGGCGGACTCGGCCACGACGGTCAATTCGCGGAGCTGGAACCGCGTGTGGTCGGCCTCGGTCATGGCCGTAACGAAGTCGGTGACGGCGGGGTTGACGGCGGTGATCGCCATCCAGCGCCCGCCCAGGACGTGGGGCGAGACGACCTTGCTGGCACCGGCCCGGATCAGCTTGGCCTCGTTCTGCCGCGCGTCGGCGCGGGCCACGATATACAGGTCCGGCTCCAGCCCGCGCGCGGACAGAACGATGAACGTGTTGACGGCGTCGGTCGGCGTGACCGCGATCAGGGCGGCGGCGCGCTCGATGCCGGCCCGTTTGAGCACGTCGTCGTCGGCGGCGTCGCCCTCGATGTGCGGCACGTCGGCCTCGCGCAGCATCTCCAGGCGCTGCGGCTCCTGCTCGATGACGACATAGGGGACGCGCTCATGGGTATATCCCTGCGCAATCTGCTGGCCGATGCGGCCGTAGCCGCAGACGATGTAGTGGTCGTGGAGGGCGTTCACCAGGCGGGCCGTCCTTTTCCGTGATAAGAGCAGCAGCGTCTGCTCACTGACGAAGGTTTCGATGACGGTGGTGAACAGCCAGGCCGCCGTGCCCAGCCCGAACAGGATCAGCAGGATCGTGAAGACCGTGCCCGCCGTGTCCAGCGGCTTGACCTCGCCGTAGCCGACACTGCCCAGCGTGATCACGGTCATGAACAGGGCGTCCAGGAAGCTGTAGTGCTCCAGGACCATGTATCCCGCCGTGCCGCCGGTCAGGATGGCAAACCCGACCAAGGCTGCCAGCCGCAGGCGCAGGAGCGGGTTGCGATAGAAATCCCGCAGAGGCGGCAGGAAGGGGAGGCGTCTCATGGGTGGGGCGTCACCGTGACTTTGTTCCCCGGCGTGACCGCAACATCGAACGCCTTGCCCCGGAAGCGGATGCCCTTGACGACCAGGCCCCCCCACCCCGGCGGCAGGTGCGGGTCGGCGTAGAGCGACGCCACTTCGTCCCCCGCGATCTTGGTCCCATTTAATTTATTCCCTGCCTCAACGACGCGCAGGCCTGCGAAGCCGTACAAGACGCTCTGCAAGCAGCCCCCCATGCCCGTGCAGAAGTAGACGCGGTTGCTGGTCCGCTTCTCGGCGAAGGCGTCCCACGGCCCGCGCATAAAGGGGCGGTAGGAGTCGTGGAACAAGTCCAGCGACTGCGGCCCGCGCCCGAGATGGGCCGCGACGACGGCCTCCATGCTGGCGGTCATCGCGGGGCCGTTCTTGATCGTGTGGGCCGCGTAGAAGTCCAGCATCCGGCTTTGGGTGGCCGCACCAGAGTCCACGCCCAGCGGGTGAACCAGCAGCAGCGTGTCGGCCTGCTTGGCGGCGAAGCGGTCCGTCATCGGCGCGTCGTTCTCGGCGGGGATTTTTCGCGCACCGTCGTAGGGGAAGAACAGGCTGTCGGCAATGGTCTTCCAGCGCGAGTCGGCGGGATGCCCCAGCAGTTTGGCCGCTGCCGAAGCCGCGCGCAGGTTCGCCCGCACCACGGCGTTGGTGTAGGCGTCGTCGTCTACGACGCCCGCCGTCTCGTCCGGCGACAGAACCTTGTTGACGTGGTACTTGCCGTCCGCTCCGTGCGTCACGCGCGCCGCCCAGTACGCTGCCGTCGCCGACAGCACGGGCCAGCCTTCTTTCGCTAGATAGGCCCTGTCCCCCGTCCACAGGTAATACTGCCACGCCGCCCAGCCGACATCGGCGGTGATGTGTCGCTCCTGGGCGAACTCGGCGGGGGCCATCTCCGCGCCCGTGTCCGCGCTTTCCCAGGCGTACTCCGCCCCCGGAAACCCGTGCGCTTGGGCGTTCTTTTTCGCCTGCCCCCATGTCTTAAACCGATAATCGATGATAGACTTCGCATAGTCGGGGTGCTGGACGATCAGCGCGGGCATCATCCACACCTCGGCGTCCCAGAAGATGTGCCCGCCGTAGATATTGGACGACAGACCCATTGGCGGGATGGAGTGGTCGGAACCGGGATAGGTGGACGACAGCAGGTAGAACAGATTGGCATGAGTCACCTGCTGCGCTTCCGGGTCGCCCGTGATGACGATGTCAGAGGTCTGCCACAGGCGCGGCCAAAGTCCTGGCCCATTTGGAAAAGTCATCTCCTCTGGTCGGGCGTACATATGAAAGACTCCGGTCTGCATATTTACTGTCTCCACGTAGTTTTGCATAGGAGAGTCTAACTTGTTAAGAGGCTTGCTGATATCGTGCTGTCCATCTATTTGAAGTTGCCCTCCAGAGTAATTCCCAGCCGCAATAGAATAGGAGTCCCCTAATGGCCCGATAAGGGAACCTCTTCCGTTAGAAACAATATATGCGGGTATTGGGTTCTTCGGATCGATTGACATCAGCACCCACGGGTCAAACGTCTTCTGGTTTAGGAACAGCGCGTTAGCGGCAGCGGCCTCGTCGTGCGAGGACAGGCCGAGCGCGGGCGACGTGTTGGACGTGCCTCCGTTGTGACAGCCGGGGAGCAGGAGCGCGGCGGCGAGCGCGCAGGCGGCGGGTATAAAGCGGGTGTTCACGGGGGTAGAATACGCGCGAGAGGGCGGGAAGTCCTGCAAGGGGGAGCAGACATGGCGGACAACGGTGCAAACGGGCGCAAAGTGCGGTGGGGCGTGATCGGGGCGACCTCGCGGATCGCGCAGGAGGCGGTCATCCCGGCGATCCTCGCCAGCGGCCACGCGGAGCTGGTCGGCGTGGCCTCACGCAGCCGGGACAGCGCGCGGGAGATCGCCGCCCTCGCCGGGCCGCACGTGGCCGCCTACGGCGATTACGACTCGCTGATCGCCGACGACGCCGTGGATGTTGTGTACCTGCCGCTTCCTAATAATCTGCACTTAGGGTGGGCCGTGGAGGCGATGAACAACGGCAAACACGTTTTGTGCGAGAAGCCGCTGGCCCTGAACGCGATGCAGGCCCAGGAGATGCAGGAGACGGCGGACAACAACGGCGTCTTGCTCTCCGAGGCGTTCATGTACCGCTACCACCCGCTGCAACAGGAAGTGGCGAAGCTGGTGCGCGGGGGCGCGCTGGGGGACATCAAGCTGGTGCGGGCGTCGTTCTCGTTCGTGCAGACCGACCGGGATGACTACCGGCGCGATCCGGGCATGGGCGGCGGGGCCTTGTTCGACGTCGGCTGCTACTGTGTGCATATCGCCCGTCGCGCTTTCGGGCGCGAGCCGACCGCGGTGACGGCCAAGTCGCTGTACGACAAGACGGTGGGCATCGACACGACTACGACGGCCCTGCTGGAGTTCGGCGGTGAGGGCATGGCCCTGATCGACTGCTCGTTTGCGCTGTCACTCCGGGCGACCTACGAGATCGTCGGCAGCGAGGCATCCGTCAGCGTCCCGCGCTTTTTGATGGGCGGGGCCGAGGCGGGCGCAGCCCCGGACACGGGCGACTACTGCGTTTCGCGCGGCGGCGAAGACACCGAGTATCGGTCCCCGCCCGGCAACATGTACGTCAACGAGGTGGATGCCCTGTCGCAAAGCATCCTGGGCGAGGACGTGTTCCTGCTGTCCGCCGAGGACGCCGTCGCCAACATGCGCGCCCTGGACGCCGTCGCGGTCAGCGCGCGGACGGGGCAGAAGGTGGGGATTTAGGGCAGGACCCACCCCGGCGGGTGGGTCCTGTCCCTACACGCTCACCAGCGCCCCGATTGCCAAAACGTCCCACGCCAAACGCGCCCGTTCGGGTGTCGCGTCCGTCTCCTCGAACAGCACCAGCTCGTTGTGCTCCCGCAGCCGGCACTTGGGCACGAAGTAGCGCGTGTGGCCGTTACGGACCCAGTAGCGCCCCAGATTGATCCCGTTGACGTACAACACGCCTTTGCCCAGGCCGTCCAGATGGGCGACAAGCTCGCGGTCGGGGAAGGCCAGCTCTTCCGCAGGCAGGGCGAACGTCGCCCGGAACAGGCGCAGGGGGCGCGGCGCGGCATCGAGCGGCCCCCACGCGATGTCCTGCGGGGCGATCTCCCAGGCGAGCTTGGGCCGGAAGGTCCAGTCCGTGACGGGCGCGCTGAAGTCCAGCAGGACGGGGCCGAACAGGCCCTTTTTGTCTTCCTCCAAGCGGCGGCCCTTGAACTGCCACGCGCCCTTGAGTCGGCCCAGGTCGTCGCTCAACACGGCCACGGCGTTGTCGCCCGCTTTGAGCGACACGGCGACGGACAGGGACGGGTCGGCGACGCGCTCTTCGGCGGGCATCTGGCTGGTGGCGACGTGTTCGCCGTTGACCAGCAGCAGAGCGCGGTCGGCCAGCGCGGTCAGAGTCAGCGACGCCTCGCGGTCGCGGTCGGAATGGACGGTCGCCCGATACCAGGCGTAGCCGCTCTTGTCGCCCAGGGCGATGCGGCTGATCGGCTGGGTCATCGCGGTCCAGGCCGAGTCATCGAAGCCCGGCTGCGCTTCGTCATCGGCGGGGGCGGACTGCCAGGATTCCAGAACCGGCGCGGCGGGCAGGGCCGTCTTGGGGACGGGCAGCGGGGTCCACGTGCCGTCTTTGTAGCTCCATAAATCGGTTGTGCCGGGCGCGATCTCGGCCAGCGTCTCCCCGCCGGGCGTCTCGCGCAGGTAATAAGCGCCTAAGTAGATCGTGCCATCGGGGCCGAACCAGTTGTTGTCCATCTGGCCGGGCGTCAGCGTCAGGAAGGTCTGCGCGCGGCCCGTCGGGGACGTGTGGCGGCGGACGTGGGCGGGGTCGCCGGGCGTGGCGGCGAACTTGGGGTCGCTGTCCGGGTCGTAGGCGACGATGATCGTCTCATCCGACGTTTCTAAAATCCGGGTGATGATCGGGGCGTAGAAATCCATCGGCGTCCCGCCCACCGACCAGTCCAGGATCAGGGGCCGGACCGTCCGGGCGGGGACGCCGACATGATGGGGCAGGCCGGGCGCGACCAGGGAGAGGTCCACCTCGGCCCGCGTGTCGGTCGGGTTCTCCAAAAACCACAGATTGCCCGACTCCGTCTCGCGCCGGTGCAGCAGGACGCCGTCAGGGAGCGTCTGGCAGTGCAGCGCGGGGTCGTACACGGGCGCGTTCAGGAGCACGTCCTTGAACGTCTGCGCGAAGAGGGCGACGCGGCGGGTCCGCCCGTACTTCTCGTGCAGCGCGCCGGTCTCGGACAGCGGCGCAGTGTCGTAGTACGACGTCGTCTGCAGGTGCATGGTCGTGTAGCCGAAGTTCGTCCCGCCGTGCCACATATAGTAGTCGTAGCCCGCGCCGCCCATCGCCAGGATGCGCCACGTCTCGCGCTCGGTGTAAGCCGGGTCGAACACGGACGAATCAATCCAGGAGACGCCCTCGTCTCTGGGCATGTCCCAGGTGTCGTACCAGCCGGGCCAGAATTCGGTCGAGTGCAGCGGCTTGTCCGGCTGCCGGCGGCGGTAGTCCGCGAAGCGGTCGGCGGGTTTGTGGCCGTTGATGCACTCGATGGCACCGTCGATCTGCCCCTCGCAGGTGATCAGCGGGACGTCAATGCCGTTCCGGCGGGCGATGGCGATCAGGGCGTCCATGTACCGCTCCTGCGCCCGCCCCTGAGTGCCGCCCAGGTTCAGCTCGTTCTCGATCTGGCACAGGAGGATGTTGCCTCCCTGCGTGACCTGGCGCGGGGCGAAGATCGGCAGCAGCCGGTTCCAGTAGTTCTCGACGCAGCGGAGGTAGATGGGGTTGAGCGTCCGCGTCTCCAGCCCGGCCTTGTTGTACAGCCAAGACGGGAAGCCGCCGCCGTCCCACTCGGCGCAGACGTAGGGGCCGGGCCGGACGACGGCGTACAGGCCGGCCTCGGCGATGAGGTCCAAGAAGTGTGCGACATCGGCCTGGCCCGCAAAGTCAAATTGCCCCTCTTCCGGTTCGTGGACGTTCCAGAAGAAGTAAAGCTGGAGTGTGTTCAGGCCGGCGGCCTTGGCCTTGCCGATGCGGTCCGCCCACAACTCGCGGGGGATGCGCGGGTAGTGGATCGCCCCGGACGTGAGGAAGATGCGCTCGCCGCGGATCAGAAACGACTGGGCATCGTAGGTCAGGGGTGTGTCGGTCAAGTGGAGTCTCCGTGAAGTGAGGGCGAGCAGGGAAGCGCCGCCGCGCTACTTCGGCTTGCGCGCGACGGGGAAATACCCGTCCGCCCGCAGAGTCTTGGTGATGTGGGCGGCAGACGTGGCGCGGTTGAACGTGTACAGGTGGATGCCCGCGACGCCGTTCTTCAACAAGTCTCGGCACTGTCCCGTGGCGTATTCAATGCCGCGCTCTTGGATCTCTTTGTCCGTTCCCTGGCCCAAGAACTCTAACAGCTTCTGCGGGATGTCCTGGCCGCTGAGTTCGCAGATGCGTTCGATCTGAGTCAGCGATGTGACGGGCAGGATGCCGGCGATGAGCGGGAACGTGACGCTGGCCTGCACCGCCTTGTCGCGGAATTGGAAGAAGCAGTCATTGTCGAAAAAGAGCTGCGACGTGGCGAACTGCGCGCCGCACTCCTGTTTGAAGCGGAGCCAGCGGATGTCTTCGTCCAGGTGTGGGGCGTCCGGGTGCTTCTCGGGGTAGAACGCGCAGCCGACGTGGAAGTCGAACTCGCCGCACACGAACCGTATCAGGTCGCTCGCATTGGCGAAGCCGTCGGGGTGCGGGCGGTAGCTCGGGTCGTTCTTGGGCGCGTCCCCGCGCAGGGCCATCAGGTGCCGGATGCCGGCCCCCTGCAACGTCGTCAGGATGTCCCGGATCTCGGCGCGCGAGTGCCCGACGCAGGTCAAGTGCGGCACGGACTCGATGTCCAGCTCGCGCTCAATGCGGCCGACCAGGTCGATTGTCTTCTGCCGGTTCGAGCCGCCCGCGCCGTAGGTGACCGAAACGAAGTCGGGTGCCTGGCGGGCCATCTCGCCCAGCGTGGAGTACAGCCTCGCCCACTCCGCCGGGTTCTTCGGCGGCGAGAACTCGTAGGAGAGCGTCGGGGTATGGGCATTGAGCTTGTCGCAAAAAGTCATGGTGTGGTTCCCTGCACAGGTTCTAAGGGGCCAGACCCAGCAGCTTCGTCTCGACGTGCTCGCACAGGGCGTGGAGCAGAACCTGGTGGCACTCCTGGACGCGCATCGCGCTGGAGTTGACGCTCTCTACGACGATCTCGAAGTCGGCCAGCCCCCGGCACTTCCCGCCGGTCTTGCCGAGCAGCGCGCCCGTGACCAGGCCGCGCTCTTTGGCCGCACCCAGGGCGCGCACGACGTTCTCCGAGTTGCCGCTGCTCGTGAACACGACCAGGACGTCGCCGGGCATCCCCAGCGAGCGCACCTGCCGGGCGAACACCTCGTCGAAGCCGTAGTCGTTGCCGATGCACGTCAGCAGCGTCCCGTCGATGGACAGGCACAGGCCCGGCAGCGAGGGCCGCTCCCGATAAAACCGGCCCGTGAACTCTTCGGCCAGGTGGGCGGCCTCCGCCGCCGACCCGCCGTTGCCGCAGGTCAGCAGCTTGCCGCCGTTGCTGAAGGCATGAAGCACGGCATCGGAAAGCGCCCGGAGCGTCTCCTCGTGAACAGCCAGCGTTTGCAGGTCGCGCTGCAATTCTGCGATGTGTCGCGTCAGCATTGATTCTCCAGCACCTCCGCCAGCAGCGTCACGGGATGGGCGACGCGGATGTTGGGCAGGCCGCGCTCTTCCAGCCCCGCAGCCACCCACGACAGGCAGCCGGGGTTGCCCGCCGCGACGACCGAGGCCCCGGTAGACAGAACATGGTCCAGCTTCCGCGATCGCAGGCGGCGGGCCATGTCCGGCTCGGTGAGGTTGTAGATGCCCGCCGAGCCGCAGCAGACCTCGCTCTCGGCCAGCGGCACCCAGCGCACCGGCAGGCGGGCCAGCAGCCTCCGGGGGGCGTCGCGGACGCCCTGCCCGTGGGCCAGGTGGCAGGCGTCGTGGTAGGTCATCACCGTCTCGCCGCCCGCGCTTGGTGCGAGCGGCGCGACCCAGCCCAAAGCGTCAAGCCACTCGCAGACGTCGCGCACTTTGGCCGCGAACAGCCGCGCGCGGGCAGCGTAAGCCGCGTCATCGGCCAGGAGCTGCCCGTATTCTTTCATCTGCGAGCCGCAGCCCGCCGAGTTGACGACGACCGCATCCAGGCCGTCGAACGGGGAAAATGCGTCAATAAGACTCCGCGCGAAGTCCCGCGCGGCCTCGCCCAAGCCGTTATGGCCGTGCAGCGCGCCGCAGCAGCCCTGCCGCCGGTTGACCAGGACCTCGCAGCCGTTGGCGGCGAGGACTCGGACCGTGTCGGCGTTGACATCGCCGAACAATACGCGCATGGCGCAGCCGGACAGGACGCCGACCCGCGCCCGCTTCGGGCCGACGGCCGGCGTCACGGCGGGCGGCAGGGCCGGACCCAGCACATCGGGCAGGACGGCCCGCTGGGCGGGCTGGGCGGGGTCGCCGGACAGCGCGCGCACGGCCAGAGCGGGGACACCCCCGCCGGCTGTCGTCACACGGGCCATCCGCAGGGCGACGGAGAGGCGGGCGGGGCGGGCCAGGGTGTCCAGGAGGCCGCGCCGGGACAGATCGGTGAGCGGCGGCCTGACGCGCCCGGCGTGGATGCGCTCGCGGGCCGTCTCCAGGATGCGCCCGTAGGGGACGCCCGACGGGCAGGCGGTCTCGCAGGCCCGGCAGCCGAGGCACAGATCGAGGTGATCGGTCACGCCCGCATCGGAGGGCGACAGGCTGCCCTCGTGCATCTTCCGCATCAGCACCAAGCGCCCGCGCGGACTGTCCGCCTCGCTGCCGGTCTCCAAGTAGGTCGGGCAGGCCGGCAGGCAAAGCCCACAGTGGACGCAGGACATCAAATCGTGCTCGTGCTGCGCGTCCCGTTCAGGCTGTGCCCTTCGCTGGTGTTGATCGGCGTCGGTCATGGGTGCGGCTATTATACCAGGCGCGGCGGGCAATCAGGGCGTCTCAGCCACCCCGCCAAATCCTCCCGCTAAATCCCCCCCACGAAACGTCCGGGGTTCCACATGCCGTCCGGGTCCAGGGTCTGTTTCAGGCGGCGCATCAGGGCGAAGTCGGGCAGCAGGGGCAGCCAGACGGGGACGTCGGCGGCGCGCAAAACGTCCGGCATCCGCTCGATCACGAAACTGCCGCCGACGCGCGCGGCCTTGTCCTTGAGGTCGCCGTAGAAGGCCGGCCAGTCGGCATCGGGCCGGGCCGGTGCGAAGTGGGCGTGGACCAGCCCCAGTGCGGCGTCGGCGGCGACTCGGGCCGCGAACCCGGCCCGGCGGGCGGTCCACTCGGCCATGCGGACGTAGGCCCCGACCTGCGACGACAGAATATGGAACGAGGCGGTCATGGGGGCCGGGTCCAGCGCGAAGTCGCGCAGGCGCGCGCGCAGGGCTTCGGCCTCAGCGACATCCAGCGCGCCCGCGCCCAGCGTCTCGACCTGCCAGGCGACGGCCTCGGCGGGTCCGTCAAATCCGGCCACGATGTATTGCGCGTCGTCCGCCTGCGGCAGTACGCTTCGGGACGCGCCGGGATTGAACAGGAACAGGAACGAGGGCGACAGGTCCGAGCCGAGCAGGGCGTCCAGCACGGCCTCGGTGTTGTGGTCGGCGGGCAGCGGCAGCAGGGCGGTGGCCGAGGCTTCGGGCAGGGGCGCGACCTTGAACGTCGCTTCCACAATGAGGCCGAGTGTCCCGAGCGAGCCGCAGTAGAGCTTAGGCAGGTCATAGCCCGAGACGTTCTTGACGACCTTGCCGCCGCCCTGGACCCACTCGCCCCGGCTGTTCAGGACGGTGACGCCCAGCAGCGAGTCGCGGACGCTGCCCATCCCCAGGCGGCGCAGGCTGTCGGCGCGGGCGGCGACGACGCCCCCGACCGTCTGGAGGTCGGGCCGGGCGACGTCGAGCGGCAGGAACTGTCCGTGCGCGGCCAGTGTCTCTTGCAGGCGGGCCACGGTGACGCCCGCCTGGGCGGTCACGGCCAGGTCGGCGGGCTGGTGATCGGTGATGCGGTCCAGGCCCGCCGTGGACAGGCAGACGTCATAGCCCACGGGCGCATGGCCCAGCGCCTGGCGCGCCCCACCACCCCACGGCACGACGGATTTGCCGGCAGACCGCCGCACGATCTCCTGGGCCGCATCGGGCGATTCGGGTGTCAGCACGGACGCGGGTGTTTGGCCGAACAGGGCATGGGAAGGGTTAGGCAAAGGGCCGGTGGACATGGGAGCAGTATATCACGCCGGCGGGCCGGGGGTCAACGCGAGGGGCTTCTATCCCCGCAGGGCGGCCAGGATGCCGGGCAGGTGGGGGAGGAGGGCGCGGGTGGCGGTGCGGAGGCAGTCCTGGTCGGCCATGCCGCGCGCGTCGCCGGGCAGGTTGATGAGCAGCGTCCGGCGGCGCAGCCCGGCGACGCCGCGCGACAGAGCGCCCTGCGGCTGGCCGGCGTCGTAGGCGGCGATCCGCAGGAGCTGCGGGATGGCCGGGTCGACGCGGTGCAGGACGGCCAGCGTCGCCTCGGGCACGACATCCTGGGAGGTGTAGCCCGTGCCGCCCACCGTCAGCACCAGGTCGCAGCGCGAATCGAGGTGCGGCGCGTCGCACCAGTCCCGCAGGACGCGCTGAACCTGGGGGAGGGAGACATGGATGACCAGAGGCCGGTGGACGAAGAAGACGCCCTCGCCCGCCGTCGCCAGCACCTCCTCGACGGCCTGGCAGCCGGCCTCGTCCCACGAGCGCAGGCCGACCTCGGAGAACGTGCCCACGCGACGGGATAGGCCCAGGATGCCGACGCGCGACGCGCGGGGCGGGGCGACGGGTTCCGCCGGCGGGGCGGCGCGCTGGGGCGTCCGTGCCTGCACCAGTCGGAACCGTTCCAGGATCACTGCCCCGAAATTCACTGCACCAGCCCCTTTGTCACTTTCATGAAGATGTCTTCCAGGTCAGTCTCCTGCTCGGAGAACGACAGCACGCGCAGGCCCTGGGCGACCAGCAGGGTGTTTAAATCCGCCTGCATGGCGGGATCGCCGGTGAACTCAACGTGCAGCCGCCCGTCCACGGCGCGGACGGCGCGGACGCCGGGGGCGTCGGACAGCAGGCCCTGGGCGCGGTCGTGGTCCCCGAGCAGACTAACCTCCAGGGTCCGCCCGCCCGTGACCTGGGCCATGATGTCCTGGACGTCACCCGAGACCAGCATCTCGCCGCGCTCGATGATGCCGACCTTGTTGCAGAAGTCGGCCAGCTCCGGCAGGATGTGCGACGAGATGATGATCGTCTTACCCATGGCCTTCAGCTCTTTGAACAGCTCCTTGATCTCGATGCGCGCGCGCGGGTCCAGGCCCGAGGCCGGCTCGTCGAGCAGCAGCACCTTGGGGTCGTGGATCAGCGTCTTGGCGAGGCACAGCCGCTGCTTCATGCCCGTGGACAGTTCTTCCACGTAATTGTCTTTTTTAATGGTCAGATCGGTCAGGTTCAGCACGTCGTCGATGATGCGGGGGCGCTGCGCCTCGGGCAGCCGGTACGCGCCCGCGAAGAAGTCCAAATACTCCCACACGCGCATGTCGTCGTAGATGCCGAAAAACGCGGGCATATAGCCGATGCGCCCGCGGACCGCCTCGGGGTGCTCGACCACATTGATGCCGTCGATGGTGGCCGTGCCGGACGTGGGCCGCAGCAGGGTCGCCAGCATCTTGATGGTGGTCGTCTTGCCCGCCCCGTTCGGCCCGATGAAGCCGAAGATGTCCCCCGCTTCGAGGTGCAGGCTGAGGTCTTTGACGGCGTTGAGGCCCTTGTACTGCTTGTGCAAATGCTGGATGTCGATCACGGGTAATGGTCCTCTGGAAGATCGCGGCGTCTGAGACCCGGCACCGGCCTAGCCGGCCTACTGGTGAATGAAAGCCGCTCCGCGGCTGAAGAAGTGTCGGGCGTCTTGTCCGCAGTGCCGGAGGCACTTTCACCCGAGAGTGGACCGGCACTCCCAGTGCCGGGTCTTCACTTCATCCAGTGCCGGGACGCCGGCTAATCCCGCGCCGCCCGCCCGTAGCCGCGCAGCATCAGGTACAGCGCGCCCGCGCCGAAGACGACCAGGGCCAGCGCATAGAAGGACAGGACGACATCGGCCACCCCCGCCAGGTTGGTATCGTGGCCGCCGGACTCGGGCAGGAGCGCGCCTTGCAGCGCGCTCAGGGCATAAAACGGGTTGATCCACATCAGCGGCGTCGTGTCGTTCCCCTGCCCCGCGCCGAAGAACGAGTGCAGTATCTGCTCGAAGACCGGCGTCCCGATGCACAGCAGGGCCAGCGTCGTCAGCGACGAGGCCGTCGCCGTCATCGTCCGCCGCGCCCGGTAGGAGCAGAACAGGCCCAGCAGGCCGAAGGCCAGGGACGTCCCGACCAAAAACAGCAGCGAGATGAGCAGCACGCTGGGTCCCAAGGAGCCGAGATAGTCGGTCGCCACCAAAAACGGCAGGGCGATCAGAATCAGCAGACCGGGGATGACCTGCCGCCCCAGCCACTTGCCCAGGATCACCTGCCGCGAAGACAGCAGCGTCGTTTCCAGCGTCTCCCACGTCTGCTGCTCGCGCTCGACCGAGATGGCCGTCGCGGACAAAGCGGGGGCCAGCAGGGTGAGCAGCCCGAGCAGGCCGAAGACGAGCACCGGCCACAGCTCCTGCGCGTCCCGCTGGGTCCCGTGGGCCAGGGCGATCATGCCGCGGACGTAGCCGTACAGGGCGGCCAGGCCCACCGCCCCGGCCACGGCCCATGACCCGGCGGGGCTGCCCCGGCGGCGCAGGCGGAGCCGCCCGCGCAGCTCGCGCTCCAAAACCGGGTTGTCGGAAAAGAGGGGCATGGCTTACCCGCCCCCAACCGGCAGGTGGACGATGACCAGCGAAACGTCGTTCTCTTTGACGGCCCGGCCATCCACGCGCGGGGCGGGGCCAGCCAGATTCGGGTCGTCGCTCCAGCCGACCAAGAGCGCCTCGCCCGGCGCGGGGGCGTAGGGCGGCATGGGGACCTGGCCGCCGTAGGAGTTGTAATAGTTGTTGTCGAGCGGCATGGTGAGCGACTGAGCGTACTCCGAGAGCGCCGCGCGCATCCGCGCGCCGACGGGTGCCTGGGCATCGTCCGCGGAATACGGCGCCCCCGCCGACAGCATCAGGCCCTGTCCCCCGCTCTGGCCGGAGACGCCCGAGACGGGCAGGGCGGCGTTAGGGGCGAGGTCGCCCAGGCTCGCGGACTGGCCCCGATACAGCAGGCGACAGCCGGTCAGGGCGCGGCCCGTGTGGTTGGTGATCGTGCCCGCCAGCGCCGACCCGCCCGCCCCCGGCGTCAAGCGGGCGTCGAAGGTGCCGCCCAGGTCGGCGGTGGATTGGACGTCGAAGGCGCGCATCGCCCACATGTTGACCGACGCGCCCAAGAGCGACGCGCCCGCCGGGGTCTGCACGAACCGGGTCGCGCCGTAGCCCTGGGACTCGTCGCCGCTGCCGCCGAAGCGGCCGCTGTAGTTCTGGCCGGGGTTGGGGATGGCCGCCAGCACGTCGCCGCCCGAGACCGTCAGGTCGTAGTCCGTCCGGCGCGGCGAGAACAGGCCAAGCTCGGCGTAGACGCCCGCCCCGCGCTGCCCCGCCGACGTCTCGACGATGGCCGCGCGGTTCAGGAACAGCGAGCCGCCCTTGGCAGCGTAGCCGACGCCGAACGTGCCCGCCGCGAACAGCAGGACGAGGGCGGGGATCGTCACCCAGGCCATTTCTTTGCGATCAAGCCGCTTCAGCACCAGATAATTGACCGGGACGAGAATGATCAAATACGCCAGCAGGAACAGGCCGATGACCTCGGTGCCGGGGGCGTCCAGCGACGGCCCACGCATCACGGCCTCGGAAAGCAGGCTCGGGGCATTGCCGTAGTAGACGCTCCCGCCGTAGTTCTCCTCGCGGGCGGCGACGTGGCTCAAGAGGGACGACGGCAGGGCCTGGCCCGACGCCAGCAGCGTCCGCCAGAGGGCGCGCGACTGGGCCGGGGACGCCAGCGACGCGGCCCCGGTCGGGTCGTAGGCCGTCAGCGTCACCGACCCCGCGCCGAAGGGGCCGCCGACGACCAGAGGCCCGCCCCCCGGTGCGGACACGAGGACATGCACACCCGGCAGCGGCTTGGGCGTCAGCGCCAGCGCGCTCACGGCCGGACCGCCCGGCAGCGTCACCGTCCGGGCCGGGCCGACGGCGGCGGGCAGCAGGCCGGCGAAGAACGGCGTCGCCAGCCGTCCGGGGTCGGCCCCGCCGCAGACGATCAAGTGCCCGCCCCCCGCCACCCAGCCGCGCAGGGCGTCAGCCTGGGCCACGGTCAGGGCGTCGAGCGGCGCGTCCGACCGCAGCAGCACGGCGTCCACCCCGCCGTAGGCCGCCGCCCGGTCGGGCAGGTCGGCGGCGGCGGCCTCGGCGACCTGTGCGACGGCCGCCGTGCCCGTGCCGTTGGCACCCGTGCCTGCGCGGGTCGGGATGTGGTTCGGGTTGATCGGGGCGTTCAAAGCCGGGTCGGGGACGAGGCCGCCGGGCGTGTGCGCCAGCCCGAGCTTTGCGGCATTCAGGAACGTGAATGCACCGGGGTCGCCGCCGAAGCCGACCAGAAAGGGGTCCTGGGACGTCAGCGGCGTCCCGCTGAAGGCCTGGGCCGTGGCGGGGTTCTGCGTGTTGATTAAGGCCAGCGCCCGACCGTCGCCGCGTGTGCGGCCCTCGACGAATTGGACCGTCAGATTGTCCCGTCCGGGGTCCAGGCCGCGGACGCAGACCTGGTACGCCGACGCGCCCGCGCCCGCGCTGACGGGCCGGGCGAACAGCGCCCCCGCCGGGGGCTGCCCGCCCGGCCCGTTCGGGTTGGCGTCCTCGCGCACCTGGACCTGCCCGGCGAGCGTGTCGCCGGCGGGGTTCTGGACGGCGACATGGACGGGGCACCAGCCGCCGGGCCGGTAGCGGCCTGCGATGCCGAACGAGGCGGTCAGCTTCGGCCCGTCCGCGCGGGCTGCCGCGCCCCCCGCCCCCCACAGAAGGCAGGCCGCCCAGAGCATGGCCGCGCGGCGCGTGAAGAGGCGGACGGGCCGGTCGGATCGGGTCATGGCGACGGTCTCCCTTGCGGCCCGTCACACGGGACGTTCCCGGTATCAGCGGCCTTCGGCGGCGGCGATCTCGTCGTCGGCGATGTCGAAGTTGGCGTACACTTTCTGCACGTCGTCGTTGTCTTCCAGTTGGTCCATCAGGCGCATGACCTGTCCGGCCTCTTTGCCGGCGATGTCTACGGTCGTGCGCGGCAGCATGGTCAGCTCGGCGGAGGCGTAGGCGATCTTGGCGTCGTCCAGCGCCTTCTGCACCGGCATCAAATCCTCGGGTGCGGTCGTGACCTCGAAGCCGCCGTCCTCGCCCGCCTGCACGTCCTCGGCCCCGCCCTCGATGGCGGCCTCGGTTACGGCCTCCTCGGTCGCCCCGCCGGCATCCACGATGATGACGCCCTTCGGCTCAAAAAGATACGCGACGCTGCCCGACTCGGCCAGCCGGCCGCCGCTCTTGCTGAACGCCGCGCGGACATCGGAGACGGTCCGCTGCTTGTTGTCGGTCAGGCAGTTGACCAGCACGGCGACCCCGCCCGGCCCATAGCCCTCGTAGGTCAGGTCTTCGTAGTTCGTGCCTTCCTCGCCGCCCGCCCCGCGCGCGATGGCCCGCTTGATGTTGTCCTGCGGCATCGAGACGGACCGGGCGCGGGTGATGGCCGCCCGCAGGGTGATGTTGGAGTCGGGGCTTGCCCCGCCCATCTTGGCGGCGACGATGATCTCGCGGGCGATCTTGGTGAAGAGCTTGCCCCGGTCGGCGTCGGCCTTGCCCTTCTGGTGCTTGATGCTATGCCACTTGCTGTGTCCTGACATTCTGCTCTTCCTCTGCTGTGTGCTTCTTGAATTATGGTTGATTTAACGGGGCGGCGGGGCCAAAGGGTTCGCACATTGAGCGCCCCGCCGGGGGCGTCTGACGGATAGTATACCGGAACAGGCCGGGGCGGCGTCAAGATGAGGGGAACAACACGGCATCAGGGCGAGGGGCGCAAAGCGCCGGTTGTCCCGCCGGGACAGAAGGGCGGCAGTCGCCTCTCACCTCGTCCTGTGTCCCATAGCGACAATCAGCCGAAGGCCACTCACCCCAGTAAAGCCTCAGCCATGCAGTTCAGTGCGTGGCACATTGACACCATTTCGGCGGCGGTTTCAACCCGTGGCACCGCAGCCCGCGCCCCCAATCACCCCGTCTCAGTAGCCTTCTTCTTCCAGAAACGCCGTCATCAGGTCTAAAAAGAGCTGGCGCAGGGTGACGTTGCCGTGGTCCAGGCAGTAGCGCTTGGCGCGGTGGAACAGCGCGGGCGACATGTCCACGGTGGCCTTGGCCCCGCTCGGGTGCTGAGTCTTATGCTGGATGGCGGCGTGGACGCGGACGATCAGCGCGGCGCTTTTCTCGGCCTCGGGGTCGGCGGGCGGGGGCGAAGACTGGTCGGCGTCGGTGAGGTACTGCGCCAGAACCAGGTCGTCCTCGCGGGCGGGCGGCGCGGCGTGGGCCGGGGCGGCGTGGGTGGGCGCGGCGGCTTCGGGAGGGGCTTCCGCGACGGCGGGGTCGGCGGCGGTCTTTTTCTGTTCGCGCAGGTTGGCGAGGCGCAGCTCGGCGAGCGTGGTCATGGGGCGACTCCTAACGTCTGTCTCGTCTCTTACTTTCCCGTGTCTTTGAGCTTGACGGGCCACTTCTTCTCGCGGCTCATCTCGTTGAGCGTCCGGGCGACGAGGGCGGGCGTCATCAGGCGCTGGTCGCGGACGTAGCCGTTGACGAACAGGGCGTCGCACAAGACGCAGACGTCGCGCGGGACGCCGCGCGTGATGGCGTGGACATCGGCCAGGGCCTGCGCCTCGAAGTAGGTGTCCAAAGCGCCGCCGCCCGCCGTGGCGATTCGGAAGGCGATCATGTCGGACATCTCCTCCAAATCCAGCGGGTCCAGGCGTCCGACAACGGCGATGCGGGACCGGAAGGCGTCGTGCCGCTCCAGCTTCTTGGGCAGGTTGTCCTGGGCCAGCATCACGACCGTGAGCAGCTTGGTCTGAGACGTCTGGAAGTTGGTCAAATCGGAGATGGCGTCGATGACGCGCGAGGCGACGTTCTGCCCCTCGTCGAGCAGCAGGACGGGGTGACGGCCCGCTTGATATTCGTCGAGCAGGAACCGCTCCAGCGCCTGCCGGTTCTGCGCCTCGGTCCGCAGGGCCGGCGTCCCGAAGGCTTCGAGAATCAGCCGCAAAAACTGGCCCGGCGTCCGCACCGGCGCACCGGGCAGAAACGCGACGGTCTTGGTCGGGTCATCGTCCCAGGTCATCTGGAGGCCGTTCGCCACGGTCGTCTTGCCCATGCCGACCGGCCCGGTCAGCACAGCCAGCCCGCGCTTGCCGTCCACGGCGTAGCGCATCTTGGCGAGGGCGATCTTGTGCTCGACGCTGGGGAAGGCGTAGCGCGGATCGGGCTGGACCGAGAACGGCGTCTCGCGCAGGCCGTAAAACTCTTCATACATGGCGCTATTATAGAGGCAAACGCCGCCAAAAGCAAGCGGCTAGGCCGTGCCGCCCCGGACAAAGGCCAGCAGCCGGGCCAGCTCGCCTTGCTGGAATGCTTCCAGGGCGGCATCACGCCCCTGTCCGACGGCGCGGCAGCGCGTGACGAACGCGGCTGGTGCGGCGGGGTCGGGGCCGTAGGTCTCGGCCAGGAGCGGCAGCGGCCCGACGCGGCGCAGCCAGTAGCGGGCGTTGTCGTAGTCGCCCTCGCGCCGGTGGATGATGGCGTGCCCGTAGTCGGCCAGCGGGTCGCCCTCCATCGCCTGCACGAGCGGGTGGGCCGTGCCCAGGTCGTCGTTCAGGAGGTGCAGGGCGATCTTAACCAGGGGCGGCGCATCGGCGGCGTTTATGGCGGCGGTCAGCGAAGGGGCGAAGACCTGGGCGGGAACGAGCGACGGCAGAGGGTCGCGCTCCAGCAGACGGTCGGTGATTTGCTGGATGGACTGGATGGACAGGATCGCTGTGGTCATGCGGCGGGTTCCTCACTGACTTCTTCACTGACTTCTTCACTGACTTCTTCACTGACTTCTTCACTGACTTCCTCATACACCGCCGTCACGGCCCGGAGCATCGTGTCCAGCGCGTAGCGCTCACGGACCAGGGCGGCAGCGTTCTCGGTCAGTTTTGCGCGCAGGCGGGCGTCGCTCTTGAGCCGGCTCAGGGCGGCGGCCAGCGCGTCCGGGTCGTCGGACGGGATGAGCAAGGCCGTCTCGCCGTCCGAAAGCATGTCGGCCAAGCCGCCGACGCGGGAGGCGATCAGGGGGACGCGGGCGGCCATCGCCTCCAAAGCCGCGATCCCCTGCCCTTCACGGCGTGACGGGACCACGAAGACGTCGGCGGCGGCCAGCAGCGGGCGGACGTCGGCCAGCCGGCCCAGCAGGCGGGCGTTTGCGGGGGCCTGCTTGGTCAGGGCGGAGCGCAGGGGGCCGTCGCCGGCGACCAGGAACGTCATGCCCGCGCGCTGGGCCGCCGCGCCGAGCAGCGTGTCCAGGCCTTTCTCGCGCGACAGCCGGGCGGCGGCGGCGACCACAAACGCGCCCTCGGCCAGGCCTAAAGACCGCCGGGAGTCGGCGCGGGCATCTGCAGAAGGCGCGAAGTGGTCGATGTCGACGCCGTTGGGGATGACCAATATTTTGGCGCGCGGGACGCCGCAGGCGGCGAGGCTGTCGGCGACCGAGGGCGAGACGGCCAGGACGCGGGCGCAGCGCGAGGCGATGAACGGCGCGGCCAGCCGGGCCGCCGGGCCGCGCCCCAGCAGGTTGTGGGCGGTGAAGACCAGGGGGAGAGGGTGCCGCCCCTGCGCCAGGGCGGCGACCCAGCCCGCCCGCGCGCCGTGGGCGTGGACGACGTCGGCGAACCGCCCGCTGACGCGGGCGAGCCGCCGGGCCGCCAGCAGGTCGCGCGCGGGCGAGAAGCGGGCGGCGATGTCCAGCGGGATGGAGGCGTGGAGATGCGGATGGGCCAGCACCTCCCGCACGAAGGCCGGCGGGGAGGCGACCGATTGGGAGACCTGGGCGGCATCCAGCCCGTCAAGCAGGGCGAGGACGTGCTGGCGGATGCCGCCCAGGGCGGGGCGGACGACTTGCAAAACGCGGACGGGCTGGGTCAACGCGATGAGGCCACCCGGAGCGGGTGCCGGCGGCGATGGCGATGCCGGCGCGGCCCCTCCTCGTTGGTGCTCGCTTCCAGGGCGTCGGGCGTGACGCCGAATAGCTTCTCGATGACCGGGGCGGCCAGCGGCCAGTCCGTGGCGACCGTGTTGCCGGTCTCGCGGCTGGGCAGGGTCGTCATGGAGATCTGGTCGCGGGGCGTGTCGTGGACGAACCCGGCCAGGGCGACTTTCTGATCAACCGTGAGGTCGCTGTCCACGTTCTTGTCGATGGTGTCCAGCAGGTCGGGTATCTTCGCCAATGTCTGCGGCTGGCGCAGCTTGGCTTTGAGGGCGGCCAGAAGAGTCTGCTGGCGCCCGGTCCGCACCAGGTCGCTGTCGGCATGGCGGAAGCGGACGAAGCCCATCGCCTGAGTCCCATTCAGGTGCTGCATCCCCGGCTTCAGGTGGATGTGCAGGTGCCCCCAGTTGTCGTCGTAGTCCATCTTCTTGTCCACGACGAGGTCCACGCCGCCCAGGATGTCGATGGCCTTCTCGAAGCCCTCGAAGTCCAACGCCATGTACTTATCGCTGGGGATGGCGAAGTTCTCCAGCACCGTCTGCTCGGACAGCGGCGGCCCGCCGTACTGGTGGGCGGCGTTGATCCGGGTGAACCCGTGGCCGGGGATGCGGGCGCGCGTGTCGCGCGGGATGGACAGCAGCGAGACGGTCTTCTTGTCGAAGTCGAGGTGGGCGACCATCAGCAGGTCGGACCGGGCGCGCGACTTGAGGACGCGGTCCCGGTCGTCGTAGTCGCGGTCACGCCCGATCAGCATCAGGTTGAGCGTCTTTTGATTCGGGAAGGCATCGGCGACGCTGTGGGAGCGCAGCACCGAGGGCAGGTAGCGCCGGAACGCGGGGCTGCTACGGTACAGAAAGCCGCCGTAGACCGAGGCAGCGGTCAGGGTGAGCAGGGCGAGCGCGCCGAAGAATTTGCCTGCCTTGCGGGCGGGCGAGCGGCGGAGGGGGCGGCGTGGCGTGACGGGGCGGCGCGGGGGCTGGGTCATGTCGGCGTGGACTCTCCGATGCGGTTATGATGGGCCGTGTATGATGGCTGGCCCATTATAACGTACATTCGGAGCGGATGTCAAACGCCGCCCGAGCGGAAGAAAAAGAGGCCCCGCCCCTACCCTTCCAGGGCGATCTGGCGCAGGTTCCGCATCAGCGTCAGGGCGTCAGCGTAGGGCCGCTGCCACGTGTTGCGCCCGAAGATCAGCCCGGCGGCGCCCGCGGCGAACGACTGGCGGGCCTTCAGGAGCAGAGCATCGTCCGTCTCCATCTCGCCCCCCGAGATCAGCACCAGCGTTTTGCCAGCCGACTTGACGACCCGGTCGATGCCCTCCTCGGGAGAAAACGCCGTGGTGTCGTAGGGCTTCGGCGAGGCCGGCGTGGGGCTGTGCGTGGGGAAGTTGATCTTGACCACGTCCGCCCCGACCTCGGTGGCGACGCGGGCGGCGTAGTCGATGGCCCAGACGCTCTCCTTGCCTCCCTTGGCCTCGACGGCCTCGCCGCGCGGGTAGGCCCAGATGATGGTCGGGATGCCCAGCCGCTCCGCGTCGCGCCGCACCGTCGCCCACTGGGCGAAGTCGCGGTCCTGCGCGGGCGAGCCGACGTAGAGCGTGTAGCCCACGGCGTCCGCCCCCAGGGCCACGGCATCTTCCACGGACGCCAGACACGAGGAGAACGATTCGGCATCGGACGGGATTTCGGTTTTGCCGTTGAGCTTGATGACCAGCGGGACGCGCCCGGCGTAGGCCCTGCCGTACTTCTGGGCCAGGCCGTATTGCAGGGCGATGCCCGAGTACCCTCCTTCCAGGGCCAGGTTGTACTGGAAGTCGGGGTTGGCCGAATCGGGGTTGGCGAAGAAGTCACGCGGCCCGTGCTCCAGGCCCTGGTCGATGGGCAGCATCAGCAGGGTCCCGTTGCCGGGACCATGCTCGTACATGAGCCGGTGCAGGCGGACCCGCTTGCCGACGGACAGGTGATCCAGGTCATCCAGCGAGAGACGTGTTGCCATAGTGAGAACCTCGGCGTCTGAGAATGAGACTTGACCCAGTATCCCGAAAGCGGGCGCGCGTTGAAACATCGGGCCTACGCGCCGGCGTAAGCGGTCGCCAGCTTGATGCCGAGCCAGACGGCGGCGTAGCCGGCCGCCACGCTGCCCAGCACGTTCGCCCCCGCCGCCCAGGACAGGCCCAGGCGGGCCGTCTCGTACTCGAACGTGGAGAAGGTGGTGTAAGCCCCAACGAACCCGATGGTGACGGCCAAGCGCCAGTGCGGGCTGGTCAGGACGTTGAGGAAAATCAGCGTCGCGACCAGCCCCAGCACGAACGAGCCGGTGACGTTGATCGCCCATGTCGCCCAGTACGACGGGACACCCCACCGCCCGACGATCCACGTCCCCACCAGGAACCGGGCCACGGCCCCGAGAAAGCCGCCGGCCCCGACGACGAGGCACTGCTGCAAGAGAACACTAGGCTGGAGAGGAGGCATAGGAAGACAAGCCGGGGACACGTCAGTCGCCGCGCGCGAGGCGGCCCAGCGTGACGAACTGGTAGCCGCGCCGCCGGGCCTCGTTGATCAAGGCGGGCAGCACCTCGATGGTCTGCGGGATGCCGTCGTGGAGCAGGATGATGGACCCGTTCTCCAGGTGGCCCAGGGCGCGGCGCAGGACGACGGCGGCGGGGGGGTGCTGGAAGTCGCCGGGGTCGTCCGTCCACAGCGTCGTGATGTAGCCGCGCCGCGAGACGTCACGGATCACGTCCCCGTTGTAGTCGCCGCCGGGCGGGCGGAAGAAGCGGACGGACGCGCCGGTGGCCTTCTTGATGGCGGCATCGCAGGCGTCCAGCTCGAACGGGATCAGCTCGGGCGGCAGCAGCGTCATGTTGACGTGGTCGTAGGTGTGGTTGCCGACCTCGTGCCCCTCGGCCACTTCGAGCCGGACCAGGGCGGGGTTCTTCTCGACCTGCTTGCCGACCACGAAGAACGTGGCGGGCGTGTGGGTCCGCCGCAGGACGTTCAAGAGCGCCAGGGTGTAAACGGGGTGCGGGCCGTCGTCGAAGGTCAGGGCCAGCCGGGGCCGGTGGACGTCACCCCGGATGATCTTGTTGAAGTGCAGGCCCTGCTCGCGCTCGGACTCGTCTTTGGCGAGCAGCGTCGCGTAGGGCCGGTAGCGCTCCGGGAACGACGGCCCGCCGTAGAACGCATCGGGCACGATCTGGCGGGCGGTCTGCAAAGAACCTAACCCCCCGGCCCGCTTCCCTCCGAGGGAAGGGGGAGACAGAGGGGGATGCCGAAGAGGACTCCTCACCCTTCCCTCCGAGGGAGGGGTCGCCGTCCTCGGCGGGGGTAGGCTCCGGGGAGGGGCCACCGTCTTCGACGGGGGCAGGTTTCTTGGCGGCGGGGCAGGCTTGGGTGCCGCCGCGGGTACGCCGACTGCGCCCAGGAGCACGAGGCCGCAGATCACCAGTCGCGTGTTACGCATCGGCGTCAGGCACCTCGCCCACGCCGTCACGCAGGTCGCGCAGGACCAAGCCGGACAGCAGTTTGGGGAAGAAGAACGTGGACTTCTGCGGCATGACGTCGCCCGCCAGGGACACGTCTTTGACCTCCGCCACCGTCGGGCGGCCCAGCAGGAACGCGGCCTGCGCCTCGCCGCGTACCACGGCGGTGACGGCTTCGGACGGGGCGCGGGTGTAGGAGACGTGCTCCCCGTCCGCAACCAATGCGGCGTCGATGCCCAGGCAGCGGTCCAAAATCAGGTGGCCCAACAGAGTCACCGGCAGGCGCTTGGCGGCCTCGGAGCCGGGGCCGGAGACCAGGGCGGCGGCGTCATCGAGAGAAGCATTGAGCACGGCCAAATGGACGGTATGAGGCGGCAGGACGACGCCGAAGGCGACGCGGCCCGCCCGCGCGTGGTCGGCGATGGCGGATTCGACCGTTTCGAGGCTGCTCTCGGACAGTGTGAACAGGGGCGACAGCGCCTCGGCCAGCCCGCTGACCTTCTCGGGCGTGACGTTTCTGACCAGCCGGTGCGTCGGCAGGACGAGCAGGCCCTCGTCTTCAAAGGCCGTGAGCGTGATCAGAATGTAGTCGGCGGCCAGCGGCACGTCTCCGCCTGCGGCGGAACGGACCTCGCGCCGGTAGTTCAGGGCCGTCTCATAGCGATGATGGCCGTCGGCGATGAACACGGGGGCGTCGGCCAGCAGGGCGCGCAACGTCGCGTGGCCGCTTTCGTCGGTCAGCCGCTCGATCCGGTGGGTGGACCCGAGGAGGCCGTCCACGCGCTCGATCACGGTCTCGCGGTCGTCGTACTCGCGCAGGAAGCTCTCGATGGCCCGGTCGGGGTCGGGGTACAGGCCGTAGATGGACTCGAACTGGGCCTCGGTCGCACGCAAGAGTTCCAGGCGGTCGGCCTTGGCCGCCGTCAGCGTCTTCTCGTGCGGCAGGACGCGGCCCGTTCCATACTCTTCGAGCTTCAGCAGGCAGACCAGGCCCACCCGCTCGGGGGCGGGTGCGCCCGTGGTCGGGTCTTGGAACGTCTGGCGGTAGACGTAAAGCGCGGGCACGTCATCAGCCTTGAGTACGCCCGAGTCCAGCCACTCACGGAACAGTCGCGCCGCCCGTGCGTACCTGTCTTCCTCGCGCCCTAAGATCAGCCGCACGACATTGGCAGGGTGCCTGTCGTAGAGCGCGGCCTGCTCCTCTGGTAAGATGACGTCGTAAGGCGGGGCAACCAGATCAGCCAGACCCGCGCCCGCGGCGGCGGGGTCGTAGCGGACGCCGCGGAACGGCAGAATATCAACCATGCGTAGACTTTCTCGGGAACCTGAGGGTGAAGAATAACCCCCAGCATACCCGATGGCGGGACTGGTTGGCAAGCGGGAGGCGGGGCGGGGGCCGGGAACCTCCTCGCCCTGCCTGGCATTCCGACCTCGGCCCCGTCCCGGATTGGGTATACTTTCCCTGCCTTCTTTTTCTGCCCTCGCTTCCCGTACTTCCGTCATCGCTGGAGAGAGTTCTTATGCCTTCGCCGACCGCCGCCCCGTCCGTGCTGGACGTCTTGCAGACAATCGGGGAGCGCCACGCCGACGTGCCGTTCCTGGCGCTGGGCCAGACCGTCTTCTGGGACGAGCCGACCAAGGCCGTCTGGCGGCACCTGCTCGACGCCCACCTGCCCGGCGCGCGGATGATCGCGGGCGTCCACGACACCGACTACTTCGCCAAGACCAAGGCGCACGTCTCAGACGCCCAGCCCTACATCGCCCTGGCCCACGACGACGGGGCGACGCGCGATCTGTGGAGCGCGGCGGGCGAATTGTCGTCTCTGTTCGGCAGCGAGAGCGTCCCGACGCGCGCCATGTTCCTGAAGCACGGCGTCCCCTTCGACTGGCTGGGCAAGGGCTACCCTGGAGGACGGGCCGGGCTGCTCGCCGACAAGACCGCCGCCTGGGGCTGGCGCGGCATCGTCCACACCGAGTCGCACAGCGTCATCGCCCACGACATCCCCATCCGGGACATCCAGGACGCGCTTTTGCGGCAGCTCGATTGGGGCTTTGCCGAGAGCCTGGCGTGTCTGGCCGATGACGAGTCGCGCGCCCAGGGTGCCCGCGTCGCCGCCACGGTACGCGGCTGGGTGCTGGAGTTTTTAGAGACGTGCGACGACTCGTGTCGCCTGTCCGACCTGTACCAGACGCTCCTGCCCCGCTTTTACGCCCTGCTGCTCGGCCGCCCCCCGGCCCACTTCGAGACCACTTCCTCTGTGTCCCTCTTCCGCTTCAACCGCGCGACCTGCCACTTGCCGCGCTTCGAGCTGGTGCGCCACTTCTTGGACCCCGCCACCCGGCCCGCCGCGCGGGCGGCGTACTCTCGGGCCGTGGCGGGCCTGGGCATCTACGCTTTGGACGCCTTCGGGCCGGGCGCGATCCCGTTCGACCTGGTCATCCCCGGCGTCGGGCGCGGCACCGTCCGCACCACGCCCGCCGCGCTGATCGTCGAAACCACCCCCCAGGAGACGTTCGTGCCGCTCAAAAGCCGCATCACGACTCTGGAACAGCTCGCCGAAGCGACCGAGGCCGCCTTCGGGCCGGACGCTGTTTTGGTCGGCAAGGCCGTGACGCTGGCCGACATGATCGCCGCCGAGCACCTGGTCGTTTTCCACGAGACCGCCTCGGGCTACACGGGCGCGACGCAGTCAATGAACGCGGGCCTCGCCGCCCACGGCGTCAAGCTCCCCCTGCACCCCATCGTCCGCCTGACCTACCCGACCTGGGACGCCCTGGCCGCCGTCTCCGAGGATGTCACGTTCAGGCTGCCCCCGCACCTGGCCGCCGCGTTCGGGGCCGAGACGGTCACGGCCCGCGAGTTCGCCGCCCGCTGGCGCGAGGTGGCCGAGGCCTGCCGCTTGCTGTTGCGCGAAAGCCGCGCCCTCCCCTCCCCCCGCGCCCTGCTGACGTTCCTGGAAGGCCGCGACGGCGTCTGCTGGTGCGACCGCCGGGCCGAGTACGACCGGGCGCAGGCTACACTGCGCGAGATCGCCGCGCGCTCCGAGACGCTGCGGGCGCGCATGGACGAGCACCGGGCCGAGGCCGCCATCTGGCGCAAGGAGCGGCAGGACCTGGAGCGGCGCAAGGGCGAAGACTGGCGGCATAATCTCCAGCCCCTGCTGCACAAGATCCGCGACGGCGACGACCGCGAGGCCGCATCGTTGCAGCGCCAGGCCGACCGCCGGATCGCCCTGCGCGCCAGCGCCTTCGACGCCCCCCTCGAAGTCGCCCGCGAGCGCCTGGACGCCACGCGCCTGATGCTGGCTGGCTTCCGCCGCGAGCGCCGCCGCCTGGAGCGCGGACCCGAGGCGACCGAGGCGCGGGCGCTGGCACAGGGCATCGTCCGCGACGCCCAGGCCGCCCGCCTGGACCTCGTCCGCGACGCCTTCCTGACCCTGGAAGGCTTGGAACACACCCAGCTCCGTCCCACCGCCTGGTGGCTCCCCTTCCTCGACCCCTCGGGCGCGTGGCTGGAAGCGATGGCGGCGGGCACCGAGGCGCGGATGGAAACGCTGTAGAAGCCGGGACGCCCGTGACACAAGGACCAGGTCACAGAATGAGCCTATTAAATGACGCCAAGATGGACAAGACGAAGCTGACCATCGCCGCGCTCCGGGACCCGTCGGACGAGAACGAGTATTGGCACCGGCAGACGCCCGAGGCACGCTTGGAGGCGCTAGAGATGATGCGGCAGGTGATGTATGGCTACGATCCTTCTACCGACAGACTTCAAAGACTTCTTACGGTTACTCAACGGGAACCGCGCTGAGTACCTTTTGGTCGGCGGGTAGCGGCCCACGCACTGAAACGACGGATAGAAATGCACGACTGGGGAGCCTTCGGCTGATTGCCCCCCCGGACAGCAGAAGCGTCGTGACATCGGCCTTTCTGTCACGGAGAGACAGGCGGCGCTCTGCGCCCTTCACCCCAGCAGAACCTCAGCCACGGGTTTCAAACCGTGGGTAATGACACACCATGACCCCGAACGGGCGTCCGCCTTTCGGGTATAATGACGGCATCATGGCTGTTTCCCCGACGCTGGAAGAAAAACTCAAGTCCCTTCCCACTTCGCCCGGCTGTTACCTCTACAAAGACGCGCTGGGCGAGATCATCTACGTCGGCAAGGCCGTCAACCTCAAGAACCGCGTCCGCTCCTACTTCCAGAAGAGCGCGGGGCACACGGCGAAGACGCGGAAGCTGGTCTCGCGCATCGCCGACGTGGACATCATGGTCGTGGACACGGAGCTTGAGGCGCTCGTTTTAGAGTGCAATCTCATCAAGCAGCACCGGCCCCACTACAACGTCCGGCTGCGCGACGACAAGCACTACCCCTACCTGATGCTGACGCTGTCGGAGCCGTTCCCCCGGCTGTTGGTCACGCGCAAGGTCAAGACCGACGGCAACAAATACTTCGGCCCGTTCACCAACTCCCGCGCCGTCTGGGACAGCCTGCGGCTGATCTACCGATTGTTCCCCCTGGTCACCTGCCGCAAGCCGTGGGACAACACGCCGGTCCAGCGCCCGTGCCTGTATCACCACATGGGCCGCTGCCCCCACGCGCCCTGCGCGGGCCTGGGCGACAGGGAAGAATACCGGAAGATGTGCGACGACGTGGCGCTCTTTCTGGACGGCAAGCAGGACAAGCTGGTCAGGCAGATCAAAGCCGAGATGGAGCAGGCCGCCGAGGATTTGGAGTTCGAGAAGGCCGCCCGCCTGCGCGACCAACTGGCCGCCGTCGAGACGCTGGTCGAGCGGCAGAAAGTCGTCTCGACCAACCAGGTGGATCAGGACGTCGTCGCCCTCGTCAACGACCAGGGCAAGAGCGCCGTCCAGATGTTCTTCATCCGCAACGGCAAGCTGATCGGCCAGGAGCACTTCCTGCTGGACGGCATGGAAGGGGAAGAAGGCATCCACGACGCCACGGCGGAGTTCGTCAAGCAGTACTATCAAGAGGCGGCTTACGTGCCCCAGGAGATCATCCTGCCGACGCACGTGGACGAGACTGTTATCATTGAGCAGTGGCTGCGCCAGAAGAAGGGCACCAAGGTCACGCTGACCGTGCCCGAGCGCGGCGAAAAGAAGCACCTCTTGGAGATGGCGGCGACGAACGCCCGTCTTGCTTTGGACCAGATGCAGGCGACGGCGTCGGCAGAGCACGACCGGACGCTGGGCGCACTGCTGGAACTCCAAGATGTCCTCAATCTGGACTCGCCGCCGGAGCGGATCGAGGCGTTCGACATCTCGACCATCCAGGGCAGCAACTCGGTCGGCGGCATGGTAGTCTTCCAGGACGGCAAGCCGCTGAAGTCCGACTACCGGCGCTTCAAGATCCAGAAGCCGACGCCCACGGGCGAGCCGAACGACTTCGCCATGATGCGCGAGGTGCTGACCCGGCGCTTGAAAGAGGCCCAGTCCGGCAACCCCAAGTTCTCGACGCTGCCCGATCTGATGCTGATCGACGGCGGCAAGGGCCAATTAGGCATCGCCGTCTCGGTCGCCGCCGAATTGGGCATGGAAATCAACATGATCGGGCTTGCCAAGCAGTTCGAGCTGGTCTACAAGCCCGGCTCATCGGACCCGCTGGTTTTGCCGCGCAACTCGCAGGCGCTGTTTTTGTTGCAGCGCGTCCGCGACGAGGTCCACCGCTACGCCGTCACCTACCACCGGACTCTGCGCGGCAAGAACGCGACCATGAGCGTGCTGGACACCATCCCCGGCATCGGCCCGACCCGCCGCCGCGCGCTCCTGAGCTTCTTCGGCAGCGTCGAAAAGCTCAAGGGAGCCAGCGTGGAGCAGATCTGCCACGCCCCGGCCATGAACCGCAAGCTGGCCGCCACCATCCACAAGATGCTCCACGGCGGGGCGGCGTGAGGGCCAGGGATACGCTCGCGATGGACTTGGGGTAGAATGGCGGTTCTGACGCAACTTTTCGGCCTGGCCCGTGTCTGAACACGCGGGAGAAGATAAATCATGAGACACAACACGGCAGTCAAGATCATCCTGGCGGTGCTGATGAGCCTGCTCGTCGTCCACCCCAGCCTTGCGCGCGGGGGCGGCAGCTTCGGCGGCGGGGGGCACTCGTTTGGTGGGGGCGGGGGC